>Ga0207873_1001309_pt1 | contig 24415 bp, 20 predicted proteins | sample BGWIniCompost_FD_187373 | JGI IMG/M metagenome (GOLD analysis project Ga0207873, IMG submission 187373) | Cellulose adapted compost microbial communities from Newby Island Compost Facility, Milpitas, CA, USA - BGW Initial Compost (SPAdes)... ...
TTCCGACCACATGCGGGGAGACTCGCTGCCGGCCAGCACGAGCAGGCTCTCGGCGTTGCGACGCATCCGGGTGGCGAGGTGGTCGAGCCTGTAGTAGCCATCGAGGATGTCGGGATCCTCTTCCTTCGACTCCAGCTCGTCGATCAGTGCCAGCTGCCGATCCACGAGAGAGCCGTTGCGCCGGGCGAGCGTCACGAAGATCTCGGACACGCCTCGGCGCAGGATCTCCATCTGGCGGTTGGCCACCTCCACCAGGGTCGAGTGGAGGGCGGCGAAGGAGCGCGCCAACTCGCCCACTTCATCCGGTCCCGATTCTTCGAGTTCGACCGGGATGCTCCCCTCGAGCTGGCCCGTGGGGTTGGCGAGTGCGTCGACCAGCTTGGGAAGCTCCTCGTCGGCGACGTGGCGGGCCGCGAGTGTGACCGACTTCACCCGGCGGACCGTCGAGCGGCCCACCACGAGGGCGACGACCACCGTGACGAGCAGCACGCCGATCACCACGGATGCCACCGTGACCGCTTCGCTGCGTGACTCCTCGGCAGCCGCGGTGGCGGCCGCCGCCACCCGGTCGAGGATCTCGGATCCTGTGTTGGCGAGGAGGTCGTTGCGACCGAACGGGAACTCCTCCGGGGTCGGGATGACACCGGGCTCGAGAGGCTGGGTACGGGCGAGACCGGAGGCGGCGACAGTCGGCGAGTTGTCGTTGGCGTTCCGGAGCCAGTCCCGCACCGTCGTCTCGAGGGCGGTGAACTGCTGCTGGAACACCTCCGGGTCGACGATGCCGTCCTCGGCGGCGAACCGGGCCATGAGGCGTTCCTGTTGAACAGAGGCGAACGAAGCCCGCGCCAGGGCGACGGCCCCGGAACCTTCCCGAGCCCGGGACTCGTCACCGAAGTAGAGGGTGCTCTGGGAGACGACCGTGATGAGGCTCTGACCGACCTGGTCGTAGAGGTCGTTCACCTCGTCGGAGAGAGGGTCGAGTTCGCGGGTGTCTTCGAGGCGACCTTGTGCGCGGCTCGTGTGGGAGAAGATCGCCGAGGCGATGCCGCTCGCCGGCCCAGACGCCTTGGGAACCAGCTCCCGCACCGACTCCCGGAGCTTCTGCAGGGCGCGGTCGCTGGCGTTGCGAACCGCTTCGAGAGACACGTCAGTATCCCCGAGTGCCGCATCGATGGTGACGGACTGCTCCGCCGACACGGCGACCAGAGCGTCCATGGCGTCGGCGGCTACTCGGGCCGCAAGCGACACCCGCTCCTCGCCCCGGGCCTCCTCGAGATAGGTCCACGAGACGAGCGCCCCGGTGACCAACGCCACGAGACCGATCGGGACGATGGCGAGGGCGAGCTTGCTGGCGAGCCGTAACCGCTTCAATGCAGCCCCTCCTAGATTGACAGGCGGGGTCTCTATCGACTCGCGGTGTGGCCGACTTGAATGGCCTCTGTTACCTCCCGGGCCGGAAATAGCCTGGGATATCCCTTTCAGAACCGAGTGGACATGGAACTGGGTATCACCACCTTCGCCGAGACATATCCCGACCCCCGAACCGGCGTGACCATCAGCCACGCCCAACGGCTTCGACAGGTGCTGGCGGAGGCGGAATTGGCCGAGGAGGTCGGCCTCGAGGTGTACGGGGTGGGCGAACATCACCGCCCCGACTTCGCCTCCTCGGCGCCGGCCGTGGTCTTGGCAGCCATCGCCGGACGGACGGAACGGATCCGCCTGACGCCGGCGGTGACGATCCTCAGTTCCGACGACCCTGTGCGGGTGTTCCAGCAGTTCGCCACATTGGATGCCGTGTCATCCGGGCGAGCCGAGTTGATGATCGGCCGCGGGTCGTTCATCGAGTCGTTTCCCCTCTTCGGCTACGACCTGGCCGATTACGACGCTCTGTTCGAGGAGAAGTTCGAACTACTTCTCCAGATCCGCGACAACGAACGCGTCACGTGGTCGGGGCGATTCCGTCCCCCGCTCGAGAACCAGGGGGTCTATCCGCGTCCCGAGCAGGACCCGCTGCCGATCTGGGTGGCGGTGGGAGGAACGCCGGCGTCGATCGTCCGAGCAGGCCAGCATGGGCTTCCGGTTGCCCTGGCGATCATCGGGGGCGATCCCGCACGGTTCGCTCCGTTGGCCCAGCTGTACAGGAGGACGCTCGAGGAGTCCGGCTTCGACCCCGAGAACGTCCCATTGGCGGTCCACGCCCACGGCTACATCGCCGACACGACCGAGCAAGCAGTCGAGGAGTACTACGACTCCTACGCCATGGCGATGACCCAGTTGGGCTATGAACGTGGCTGGGGGCCGATGAGCCGCACGCAATTCGACTCGTTGCGCTCGCCCAACGGATCCCTCGTGCTGGGTGATGTCGAGACCGTCGCCAGAAAGATCACCCGCTACAAGGAGCTGCTGGGCCTGGACCGGTTCATGCTCCACATCAGCGTGGGGACGCTGCCCCACGAGCAGGTACTTCGCTGTATCGAACTGCTGGGCACGAAGGTCGCCCCGCTGGTCCGCTAGTCGGTCGGCCGGAGGCGCTCGGAGAGGAGGCGGGCCCCCGGTCCCTGGCGGGCGGCGATGTCACCGGGGTTGGTGATCCAGCACTTCTGCAGGCTCAGGCAGCCGCACCCGATGCAATTCTCCAATCCATCCCGCAACTGCTGGAGGGCGGCGATCTCCTCGTCGAGCCGGCTCCGCCACGAGGCCGACAGCTTGCCCCAGTCCGACTTCGTCGGGGTTCGCCCTTCGGGGAGCCGGGCGAGGGCGTCGCGGATCTCGTCGAGTGTCAGCCCGACGTGGCGAGCAGCGGCGATGAACGCGAGCCGCCGCAGAACCGACCGCTCGAAACGGCGCTGGCCGCCCGAGGTGCGGCTGGACTTGATCAACCCGACGTCCTCGTAATAACGGATCGCGGAGGGGGCGAAGCCGCTCCGCCGGGCGACTTCTCCCACCGTCAGTTCGTCAGTGGCATCCATATTGCTCAAAAAGTACCTTGACTTGAAGTTGACTTCAACTTGTAAGTTCGGCTCGACACAATTCGGAAGGAGCCGTACATGCCAACTGCAGCAGTCATAACGGGAGCCTCGAGAGGCCTGGGCAGAGCCCTCGCCGTCGCCCTGGCCGATGAGGGTTGGGACCTGCTCATCGACGCCCGGACCGAGACCGACCTCGACGAAGTCGTGTCACAACTGAGGGCTGTCACGAACGTGTGGGCAGTTCCAGGTGACGTCGCCGACCCTCAGCATCGCGCCGACCTGGCCGAGGCCGCCGCTGAGGTGGCACCGATCGGACTGCTGGTGAACAACGCCAGCACCCTCGGACCTTCGCCTCTGCCCCGGCTCGAGGACGCCGATGTCGCCGACTTCGCCGAAGTGTTGTCGGTGAACGTCGTGTCGCCGCTGGCGATCTTCCAGGCGATCCGCCCCCACCTGTCCCTCGATGCCATCGTGATGAACATCACTTCGGACGCGGCGGTAGAGCCCTACGAAGGGTGGGGTCTGTACGGGGCCAGCAAGGCCGCCCTCGACCACCTGTCAGCGGTGATGGCGGTGGAGCATCCGGAGTACCGGGTCTACGCCCTCGATCCCGGGGACATGCGCACCGAGATGCACCAGCGGGCGTTTCCCGGTGAGGACATCTCCGACCGGCCACTGCCCGAAGAGGTGGTTCCCCAGATCCTCGAGGTGATCCGACGGAGGCCGCCCAGCGGGCGAATCGTCGCTCCACAATTGAAAGTGGCCTCGTGACCGCACCGACCGTCGGCTTCACGGTCCCCGAGGGACAGGCAGCAACAGCACCGCCGGAAGAGCGCGGCCTGTGCCGCGACGAGGTCAAACTGTTGGTGGCGTCTCCCGGCCAGGTCGCACACACCACGTTCCGGCACTTGGGGGAATACCTGTCCCCCGGCGACGTCGTCGTGGTCAACACCAGCGCCACGCGCGCCGCGGCCATCGACGGAGTGTGGCGGAGAGGCGAAACCGTCGTGCACTTCTCGAATCGCCTGCCATCGGGGCGCTGGATCATCGAGTTGCGCCGTGTCGATGGCAGGGGCCCGATCCTCGACGCGGCAACCGGCGATGTGATCGAACTGGCGGGAGGGGCCTCAGCCGTGTTGGAGGCCCCTCTCGCCCGCCGCGACGGCGGGGTGCGGTTGTGGAAGGCGCGGGTGGCCGCCCCTGAGTCACTCGACCAGCATCTCGTGCGCCACGGGCGTGCAATCACCTATGGATATGTCGACCGCCCCTGGCCGCTGTCCGCCTACCAGACCGTCTTCGCCCGACCCGACGACCCTTCGGGAGCCAGCGCCGAGATGCCGAGCGCTGCCCGGCCCTTCACCACCCAGTTGGTGGCGTCACTCGTGTCCGCCGGGATCCTCGTGGTCCCGATCACCCTCCACGCCGGTGTTTCCTCACCCGAACGGAACGAGCCGCCACCTGCCGAGCCCTACCGGGTCCCTCGGGCGACCGCCGAGGCCGTGAATGCCGCCCGGCACCGCGGCAACCGCGTCGTAGCCGTGGGCACAACCGTGACGAGAGCGCTGGAGAGCGCCGTCGACGACGACGGAACGGTCCACGCCAGAGAAGGCTGGACGGACCTCGTGCTGTCTGCAGAGCGCCCCGCCCGGGTCGTCAAGGGTCTCGTCACCGGGTGGCACCCACCCGAGGCGTCACACCTGCTCCTCCTCGAAGCCGTCGCCGGCGCGGATCTCGTCCGTGACGCCTACGAGGCGGCAGTGGCCACCGGGTACCTCTGGCACGAGTTCGGCGACTCGTGCCTCCTGCTCCCTCTCTCTCCGCCCTCCGCCTACCATACCCGCCGCTTTCACTGGATCTGAGGAGTCCGGACTCGCGTCGACCGACGACCGGCGGCGGCTCCTCTGTCCATGGATGTTGCGAGCCTTTATCTCGACTTAACGGTCGTCGAGTGCACATTGCAATGTTCTCCTGTGAGGACTCTGCAGCACAGGTCGAAAGGAGATAGGGAAGTGAAACGAGCACTGGTCCTGATCGTGGCGCTTTCCGCCTTGATCAGTCCGGCCGCAGCGTTGGCGCAGACCGACGAGGAGACCTCCCCGCCGCCTAGCCGCCTGACGCTCGTGACGCCCTACCCGGCCGTGGCCGTCGAACCGGGAGACCAGGTCAGCTTCGACCTGACGATCTCCGCCCCGAACGCGACCCAGGTGGGGCTGACAGCGTCCGGTGTCCCGGAAGGCTGGACGTCGGCGTTCCGCGGAGGCGGATTCGAGGTCGACTCGGTGATGGCCGGAGGAGGCGTCGAGGCCGAAGTCGAGTTCAGCGTCACCGTCCCGGCCGATGCCCCGGAGGACGCGGTGCCGATCACCATCCGGGCCGACTCGGGTTCTGAGACAGCGGAGCTCGACCTGCAGATCCGCGTCTCCGCCGCTGCCGGCGGTGAGGTGACGATGAGCCCGGATTTTCCCGGTCTACGTTCCCCGGCCGGTGAGACAGCCGAGTTCCGCGTGGCGCTGCAGAACGACACTCCGGCCGACCTCCAGTTCGAGTTGAGCGCCTCCGGCCCCCAGGGCTGGAGGGTGGAAGCCAGGCCCAGCTCGGAGGAGGGCGCCACGACGCTGGCCGTCGAAGCGGGCTCGGAAGAGAACATCACCGTCGAGGCCACCTCACCGCCCAACGCCGAAGCGGGCGAATACCCGATCACGGTCACCGCGACTGCCGAGGGCCAGGAGGTGTCGACCGAGCTCGTGGTCGAGGTGATCGGTTCCTATTCGATGGACCTCACCACTCAGGACGAACGCCTCAATGCCGAGGTCACCGTCGGGAGCTCGAGCGACCTCGCGCTCTTGGTCATCAACACCGGCACTGCGCCTCTGACCGGGGTATCCCTCAGCGCCACACCCCCCAGCGGATGGGAGGTGACATTCGACCAGGAAGAGTTGCCGCCGGTCCCGCCAGGCGAGACAGCCGTGGTCACCGCCACGATCACCCCTTCGGAGCAGGCCGTGGCCGGCGACTACGTGATCACGTTCTCGGCTAGCGGCGAAGAAGCGGACGACGAGATCGAAGTTCGGGCCACCGTCAACCCGTCTCCCGTGTGGGGCATTCTCGGCGTCGGCCTCATCGTGCTGACGCTGGTGGCCTTGGCCTGGGTCTTCCGCCGCTTCGGGAGGCGATAACCGTGGTCACCACCATCAAGTCGAAGAGCCTGACCAAGGCCTACGACGGACACAAGGTGGTGGACAACCTGAACCTCGACATCACCTCCGGGGAGATCTTCGGTCTCCTCGGGCCGAACGGCGCAGGCAAGACGACGACGATCCTCATGCTGCTGGGCCTCGTCGAGCCCACCAGCGGTGAGATCGAGGTGCTGGGACTCGACCCGCGTCGCAACCCGCTCGAGGTGAAGCGGCGGGTCGGGTTCCTGCCCGACGCGGTCGGGTTCTACGACACGATGACCGGCCGCGAGAACCTTCGGTTCACTGCCCGTCTCAACGGCATCGAGGACGCCGAGGAGAAGATCGACGCCCTCCTCGAGGAAGTCGGCCTCGCCGACGCCGGCGACCAGCGAGTCGGCGAGTACTCGCGAGGCATGAAGCAGCGGCTCGGTCTGGCCGACGCCCTGGTGAAGGGCCCCGGGGTCTTGATCCTCGACGAACCGACCACCGCCATCGACCCGGAGGGTGTGGCCGAGATCCTCGGGATGATCCGCCGGCTCGCCACGGAGCAGGGAGTCACGATCCTGCTGTCCAGCCACCTCCTCCATCAGGTGCAGGCGGTTTGCGACCGGGTAGCGATCTTCGTCGACGGCAAGGTCGTCGCCCAGGGCCCGCCCCACGAGCTGGCGGCGCAGCAACGCGGCCCGACGCGGGTCGAGTTCCGCTTCGACGAAGACGACGAGGCCCTCGGCCAGCGGCTGGAGGGTCTGGCTCCCGTTCAGAGCGTCACCCGGGGCCGCATCCCCGGGGCGTGGATCGTCGGCGTCGAACCTGCCCGCCTGTCCGAGGCAGTGCGTCTCGCCTCCGCCGAGGCGCCACTGATCGGTGTCCGCCGCCTCGATGACGACCTAGACGCCATCTACCGGCGTTACTTCGAGTCGAGCGAGGAGAAGTCGGCATGACGACCGCCACCGTCACAGAAACCGAAAAGGAGTTCCGCCCGGTCCAAGGGTGGCGGGTGGTCGCCGCCAAGGAGTTGGCCGACCACCTCCTGTCAGGACGATTCATCGTCCTGATGGCCGTCCTCGGGATCGCCACCGCGGCGGCGGTGTTCGCTGCCTCCGGGGGCATCCGCGACGTGGCCCCGAACGCACAGGGGATCACAGCTCTGTTCCTGAAGCTGTTCACGGTCACCGCCGACCCGGTTCCGTTCCCCTTGATCGTGTTCGTGGGCTTCCTCGCCCCACTGCTCGGGATCATGTTCGGGTTCGACGCGGTGAACGGTGAACGCTCTCAGGGGACGCTGCCGCGGCTCCTGTCGCAGCCGATCCATCGCGACGAAGTGATCCTCGGCAAGTTCGTGGCCGGGCTGAGCGTGGTGGCGATCATGCTCGCCTCGCTCGTGCTGTTCGTCTCCGGCATCGGGATATTCCGGCTGGGAGTGGTCCCCACCGCGGCGGAGATCACCCGTCTGTTCGTGTGGCTGATCCTCGCCGTGATCTACGTGGGGTTCTGGCAGGCGCTGGCCACCCTGACCTCGGTGCTCACCCGGCGTGCTTCCACGTCGGCGCTGATCCCGGTCGGCGTGTGGCTCGTCCTGGCACTGTTCGGGTCTTTCATCTTCAGCGCCATCGCCGGGATCATCTCCCCCCGCGACGGCACAGCCGTTGCCGAGGTCGCCTATCTGCGGACCCAGCAGGCGGTCAGCCAGATATCGCCGATCACTCTGTTCCAGCAGGGCTCGACGGTCCTCCTCGACCCCGAGGTGCGGACGGTAGGGCTCGTCACATTGGAGCAGGTCGACCGGGCGATCGTCTCCGAGCTCAACCTGACTCAGAGCCTGGGTGTAGTCTGGCCCCAGCTCGTGGTGCTGGTGGCGATGACCGCGGTCATGTACGCCCTGGCGTACGTGGCCTTCATGCGTCAAGAAGTACGCGCCTAGGGACGTCCCCCGCCACGTCGATGGCGGGGGACGTGCCATCCTGGGGGCCATGGAGCGCCGACTGCCGCGCTGGAGCGAGCTGCGCCAGCTGATCCGGATCGAGCCACCCGCGTTTCGGCGCGAAGAACGCCTCGAACGGGCTGCAACGATCTGGGATCTGCGCCGCATGGGACGGCGCCGCACGCCACGGGCAGTGTTCGACTACGTCGACGGTGCCGCCGAAGCCGAGATCTCACTTCGCCGGTCGAGGAACGCGTTCCGCCGTGTCGAGTTCGTGCCGAGCGTCCTCAGGGATGTGTCGAAGGTCGACACGTCGGCCACCATCCTCGGCAAGCCGGCCTCGCTGCCCCTCGCTCTGTCGCCCACCGGATTCACCCGGATGATGCACGCAGCCGGAGAGCCGGCGGTCGCGGCTGCCGCCGCCGCAGCCGGTGTCCCGTACTCGCTTTCCACCCTCGGCACCACGTCGGCCCGGGACCTCTCCCGGCAGGTACCGCAGGGAGAGCGGTGGTTCCAGCTCTACGTGTGGAAGGACCGGGGGTTCGCCCGGGAGCTCATCGACGCCGCCCGGGATGGCCGCTACTCGGCTCTGATCCTCACCGTGGACACCCCGGTCGCCGGGGCCCGGTTACGTGACGTCTACAACGGGCTGACCATCCCTCCGAAGCTCCGGTGGAAGACTCTCATCGACGGCGCCCTCCACCCGGCCTGGTGGTGGGACTTCCTCACGACCGAGCCGCTGGAGTTCGCCTCGCTGAGGTCATCGGAGGGGACGGTGGCGGACCTGATCGACAAGGTCTTCGACCCGACCGTCGACTTCGACGACCTCGCCTGGCTCAAGGAGACCTGGAATGGTCCGGTGATCGTCAAGGGAATCCAGACGCCGGAAGATGCCGTGGCGGTGACCGAGCGGGGAGCCGACGCCGTCATCGTCTCCAATCACGGCGGTCGTCAGCTCGATCGAGCACCCGTCACCCTGGAGGTGCTGCCGGAGGTCGTCGCGGCGGTCGGCGACCGGGCGGAGGTCTATGTGGATGGCGGCGTGATGTCCGGTGCCGACATCGCCGCCGCGGTGTGCTTCGGCGCAAAGGCGGCGATGGTCGGGCGGGCGTACCTGTACGGGCTGATGGCAGGAGGCCGAGCGGGCGTCGATCGGGCACTCGCCATCCTCAGTGCAGAGCTCGTTCGCACGATGCAGCTCCTCGGCGTGACGTCGGTCGAAGAGCTCGATCGCTCCCGGGTTCGGCTGCGCGACCACTGACCGATGTCGACCCTGCCCCCGGCGCTCTTGCGGGCGATCGAAGACGAGATCTCCACGGTGCCTTTCCGAGCCCTGCAGAGCCGCGTCACCGAGATGATGGCCGCGTACCGATCCGGCGATGCCGAGGCGGCGCCCTTCCTCGACGACACGGGGGCGAAGGCCTACGCCGCCTACCGGATGCCCGGGACCGTTGCCGCTCTGATTCGGGTGCTGACCGAGCTCACCGAGACGACAGGCATCGCGCCAACCAGCCTGGTCGACGTCGGCGGCGGCACCGGTGCCACCGTGTGGGCGGCGTCCACGGTGTGGCACTCGCTCCAACGAGCAACCGTCGTCGATCGCTCGCCCGAAGCTGTGGCCGTCGGGAGGGCACTCGCCTCCGACCTCGACATCCCGGTCACCTGGATCACCGACCCTCTCGGCGACGAGCTTCCGGAGGCCGACGTAGCCGTCGCCGCCTACCTGCTGGGTGAGCTGTCGGCCGAGGACATCGACCGGGTCGTGGACGCCATGACCCGGGCCGCGCCGACCGTCGTGATCGTCGAACCGGGAACACCGCCCGGGTATCAGCGTGTCCTCGGGGCACGCGACAGATTGATCGAAGCGGGCCTGGACCTGGCGGCACCCTGCCCTCATGTTCATGAGTGTCCGCTGGCGGGGCGGGACTGGTGCCATTTCGCGGCGCGGTTCAGTCGACCGGCATGGCTACGACGTCTGAAGGACGCCGAGTTGGGCCACGAAGACGAGAAGTACTCCTACGTCGTCGCGACCCGCCTGGAGGTCGTCGAAGTCGGCGACCGCATCATCCGTCATCCCCTCAAGCGTCCGCGCATGGTCTCCCTCGAGTTGTGCCGAACGGACGGCTCGGCAACCACGGTCACGATTTCTCGTCGCCACGGCGACGCCTACCGGGCGGCGCGAGACGTCCGGTGGGGCGACCGATGGCCGGTTAAGACCTGACCCTTCGGGCCGATAAGTCAGGAATGCTCTTTCGTCGGAAGGGAAGGGGCCTGGCTAGCGCCGTGCTAGTGGCCATCGTGGGAGGCGCCCTCACCGGTGTCGCCGCCTATGCAGCGTGGCTCTTCGACGAAGACACCAAGGCCAGCGAACTGGCTCGAACGGGCGAGGTCGTCACGGGTGCGATCGAAGACACCATCAACTCCGCCATAACCCAACTGCGGTCGGCGCAGGCCCTGTTCGAAGCCTCCGACGACGTCTCCGCCGTCGAGTTCTCCCAGTTCGCCCTCTACCAAGGCGCATCTCCGGGGATGGTGGCGATCGGCTTCGCCCGCATCGTCCCGCCCGACGAGTGGATGGCATTCACGATCGCCGCCCGCCGAGAGCGCCCGCAATATGTGGTGCAAGACCTCGGGCGCCGGGCGATGATCGGACCGCCCGAGAATCGGGACGCCGTCCCCGTCTGGTACGTCCATCACCGCCGTATCGCCCCTGGTCTGCTCGGTGTGGACCTGGCCGACGACCCCGAACGAAGAGCGGCGATCACCCGAGCAGTCGAAAACGACGTCCCGGCGATCACCGGCCACATGTCGGTGCTCGGCAGCACCGGCGACTACGTCGAGATCTACATCCCGGTTCAGAGCGTCTCGGGGGGCGGGCCCGGCGTCGTGTTCACCCAGATCGACCTGTTCGACCTGGTCACCGCCATCGTGGACACGTCCGACGACGACCCGACGATCCGCATCTCCGACGTGACGGGTTCCGGCGTCGCGACTCCCGACAACGGGCCCGATCGATGGTCGGACCGCATCCGGGTGGCCGACCGTACCTGGGAGGTCACCGTTGTCGATCGAGACATGCCGTTGTTGCCTCCTTTCACGGCCACCGTGGCGGCCACGGGGGCGGCGATCACACTCCTGGCGTCGGTGCTCACGGTGGCGGCGACCTCGGCCAGGGAACGGCGCCGTCAGTTGGACGACCTCCTCGCCCGGGCACGGGAGAAGGACGTCTTCTTGGCAACGGTGGCGCACGAGTTGAGGACTCCCCTCACCAGTGTGGTTGGAGCCGCCGCCCTGTTGGCAGAGCAATGGCAGCACCTGGAGCCGACAGAGATCGAGGAGTTGCTCCAGGCTGTCCATTCGGAGGCGACCGACCTGTCCGACCTGATCGAGGACTTTCTCGTCGCCGGCCGCCTCCAGGCGGGAGCGATCAGCTACAGATCCGAGACGGTCGACGTCGGGAGTCAGATCAGGCGGGTCCTGGCGCGGATCAACCAGCTCCCGGACTTCCAGTTGTGCCTGGGCGAATCCGGGCCTTTCGCCCACGCCGACCCTTTGCGGGTACGACAGATCATCCGCAACCTCCTGGTCAACGCCAACCGCTACGCCAGGAGCGCCGTTCGGGTCACCACACGGGAAACGGACGACCGGGTGATCGCCGAGTTCCGCAACGATGGCGACCCGGTTGCTCCGGAGGTCGTCGAGGTGCTGTTCGAGCCCTACCAGAACGGAAAAGGGAGAACCCGGACCTTTGGCTCCATCGGGCTCGGGCTCCCGGTCTCCCGGCGTCTGGCCCAGGCGATGGGAGGGGACCTCACGTACGCCTACGAGAACGGATGGTGCGTGTTCACCGTCGACCTTCCCCGTGCTCCCAGCCCGCTCCCGAACCCCGAACCTCTGGACCGGGCCGGGGCGACCAGACTCTGACGGGTCAGTCGAACAGATCCTCGATCGAGTCGACGACCTCGTCGACGAGCCGCTTCCACCCGCTCTGGCCCTGCCGCCACTGCCGCCGCATACGGCGCTTGCGGGCACGGCGGTAGAGCTCGGGGTGGGAGATGCCGTCCAGCGCCCGGAGCATTCCCTTTCGGATCGACGTCGCCCAGGTTCGGGCGATGGTGAACATGGTGGTGCCAGCGACCACCAGTCCGGGCACAGCGGCAGTGAGGAACTGGAGGAGGTCGTTCCCGCCGGGTACCGCTGCGGCCACGGTCACTCCTGTGGCCACCCCGAGTGCGGCCACCCCTGCGCCCACTCCCACGGCGGTGTTTCGGATCCGGCCGGTCTCGACCTCCAACTCGACTAGTTGTTCGTTGGGGCCGAGCTCGGACTGTCGATGGATCACCTGGTGCATGCCGCGAAGCGCCTTGGTGCCGTCGGTTCCGAGCGCTAGACGGGTTGAGGTCATCCAATGCCTGTCCGGCTCCCAGCGGATCCCATCTGGAGTCCTGGCCACCGGGCGAAGGCCTTCCTCGGTCTCCAGCCACGACATGATCCGGTCGGACACATCAGCGTGGTCGCCTGACACGATCGTCCGCTCGATGAGACGTTTCGGGCCGAGCCATCCGCCCTCTCTGTTGGATACCGGGGGTGCCGCGATCTCCTCGCGGATCGCTCGGTCGACGACCGAGTCGTCCAGCCCGAGTTCACGAGCGATATGTCGGATCTGGCTCGCGGAGAATGTGTCCTTGGCGTGGCGTTGGGCTTGGATGCGGATGGCGCGTTCGAGCACTCGCTCGGCGTCCTCCCGGCTCAACGCGTCCAACCGCCGGGCGAGCTCCTCGTGGGACGCTCGCCAGCTGTGTTGGGGGCCCCGGCCTGGAACGCCCTCGGAGCGTTGCATGCAATCAGTATGGCTTCAGATGACCGAAGCGGGGTCGGTGTTTGCCCCTGAGATCACCACGCAGACCCTCTCCCCTGACCCGGTTCGGTAGGCGCCCGACAGCACGGCGGCGAGAGCGGTGGCGGCCCCCGGCTCGGCGACCAGCCGAGCCTCCCTCCACAGCCACCGCTGGGCCTTCTCGACGTCGGGATCCTCGACTGTCACTGCCTCGTCGACCCAGCGCTGGGCGGCCTCGAAGGCGATCTCGCCCACCCTCCGCGCGCCGAGCGAATCGGCCGCCAACCCGCCGACCTCGACGTCGGTAGGGCGGCCTTCGCGGAGTGCAGCGCCGAGAGCATTCGTCGTCGCCGTCTCCGCGGCCACTACCCGAGCGTCGTCGCGGACCCACGAGGCGATGCCACCGATGAGCCCGCCCCCACCTACCGCCACCACGACCGTGTCGAGATCGGGGATCTGCTCAGAGATCTCCTTCCCGCAGGTGCCCTGGCCGGCGACGACCAGGGGATCGTCGAAAGCGTGCACCTCGACGGCGTCCGCCGACTGCAGGTAGCGCCGGGACGCATCCAAGGCTTCGTCGTAGTAGCCCTCGATCTCGTGGAGACGGGCGCCAGTCTCTCGGATCCGCCCGATCTTCGACTCCGGCGAGGTGGTGGGGACGAAGATGTCGGCTTGCCGGCCGAGGGTGGTGGCGGCGAAAGCCACCGCGAGTCCATGGTTCCCTCCCGAAGCCGCAACGACCCTCTGCGCATCGGGACGCGCCGTGAGAAAGGAGAAGGCCCCGCGCACCTTGAACGAACCGGTCCTTTGAGTTTGTTCGAGCTTGAGAAAGAGGTTCGGCTCGACCTCCAACACGGGCGTCATCCGGATGTAGGGTCGAATCCGTTCCTCAGCCTCCTCGATGTCGGCCCGCGTCACTTCCATCGCAGCCAAGGTAGCCACAGCGTGCCGAGATTTTGGAGGTCGAGGAGGAGTCGGCCGAGTACCGTCGCCTTCGTGGATCTGGAACTGGCACCCGTTTCCGAGGACGACGTCGAGGCCGTCCACAGCCTGTGTCGGAGATGGGAGGTCCATTGGGACATCCCCGAGGTGACATCCGTGGAGGTCGTCCGCTCGAAGCTCTTCGCCCCCGAAGTCGACCTGTCTGTGGACTCGCGGGCTGTCTGGATCGAGGGCCGGCTCGTCGCCTTCGGGCTCGTCGACCATGCTCCGAGTGGCGAGAGGCTCGAGAGGGCTCATCTGGAGGGAATGGTGGATCCGGAGTATCGAGGCCTCGGAATCGGCCGCCGGCTCCTGGCCTGGCAGATCGAACGGGCCGCCGAGAAGCTGCGCGAATGCGATCCCCGCATCCCCTGGTACGTGCGGACCCAGCAATACGAATGGGTCGACGATTCCCAGCGCCTCTACCGCCGCTTCTCGATGGTGCCGGTGCGATGGTTCGAGGAGATGATCCGGCCGCTCTCGCTGCCGTTGGACGCACCGCTTCCGGCGAACGTGGAGGTGGTCCCCTGGTCAGAAGTGCCGTTCGAAGACACGCTGCGGGTGTCGAACGAGTCGTTCGCCGACCACTGGGGCTCGACACCGTTGACGGCGGAGAGTTGGCAGCATTGGCTTTCCTTCCCAGGCATGCGCCCAGATCTGTCGTTCGTAGCGGCCGCCGGGTCCGAAGTGATCGGGATCTGCCTGAACGCCCACTGGCCAGATGACCGCGAGCTCAGCGGACGACTCGACGGCTGGATCGTCCGGTTGGGGGTCTCGAAGGATTGGCGACGGCGTGGGATCGGGGCCGCGCTCATCGGCGCTTCGATCGAGGCGTTCCGCCGGGAGGGATTCACCCACGCCGCGCTCGGAGTCGACGCCGACAGCCCCACCGGGGCGTCCCGGCTCTATCACAACCTCGGCTTCGAACCACTGCACCGCCTCGTGACTCACCAACTCGAGATCCAACCCGAGGGTTGAACGACAAACGCGCCAAGCGGGATTTCGCCATACCCTTTGTCCATGGAGGAACTCGAAAAGGCGGTCGAGGTTCTGAGGACGGTGGATCGGATCACCGTCTACACCGGCGCCGGCATCTCGACCGAGTCGGGCATCCCCGACTTCCGGGGACCGGACGGGCTGTGGACGAAGGTCGACCCCGACGACTTCACGATCGACCGCTACGTCCGGAATCGTGACATCCGAGTGCGGGGCTGGCGCATGCACGCTGCCGGCGAACTGTGGGGGGCCCGGTCGTCGGTCCAACCCAATCGGGGTCATCATGCGATCGTCGACCTGTACCGGGCGGGACGGTTGGCGGGATGCGTCACCCAGAACGTCGACGGCCTCCATCTGGTCTCCGGGTTGCCCCCGTCGATGGTGGCCGAGGTCCACGGCAACGCCCGACGCGTCATCTGCCTCGGATGCAAGGCCTCCTGGCCGACCGAGGACGTCCTGCAACGGGTCGATGCCGGCGAGGAGGACCCGTCCTGCCCGCAGTGTGGCGGGATCCTGAAGACGTCGACGGTGATGTTCGGAGAGGTGCTCCCCGCCGAAGAGATGGCGAAGGCGTGGGAGTTCGCCCACAACGGCCAGGCCGTGCTCGTGGTGGGGTCGACCGTCGGTGTGTGGCCAGCGGCGGAGATCCCCATGACGATGGCCCAGGAAGGAAAGCCGATGGTGATCGTCAACCGGGGTCCGACCGAGGCCGACTTGTTCGCCACGGTACGTATCGACGGCTCGGCCGGGGACGTGTTGCCGCCTCTCGTGGAAAAGCTCCTGTCCGCCTAATCCGACGGGATATTCCGCGGTTGCGGGCGGGCAGTGTCCTCGCACCCGGTACCCTTCGATTCATGTCGGAATACCGCCCGCCGCTCGAAGACATCGAGTTCACCCTCCACCACGTCGCCGACCTGCCGGCGGTCTCCAAGCTCAACGGATTCCAGCACCTCGACGCCGACACGGTGAGTGGGATCCTGTCAGAAGCGGGCCGCTTCTTCTCCGAGGTGATCGCCCCGCTGAACCGAGTCGGGGACCAGCAGGGCAGCGTCCTCGACGAGTCCGGGCAGGTACGGACACCCGATGGTTTCAAGGAGGCGTACCGCAAGTTCGTGGATGCCGGCTGGGCCGGAGCCCACATCGCAGAGAAGTACGGAGGCGGTGGCCTGCCCTACACCGTCGGCATCGTGCTCCAAGAGATGTTCAAGTCCGCCAACATGGCCTTCTCGCTATGCCCCTTGCTCACCCAGGCGGCGATCGAGGCGCTCATTCAGCACGGCAACGACGAGCAGCGGGCCCTCTACCTCGAGAAGCTCGTCACGGGCGAATGGGCGGGAACCATGTGCCTCACCGAGCCACACGCCGGCTCGGACGTGGGCGCCCTGAGCACCAAGGCCGTGCGGCAAGAGGACGGCACCTACCGGATCACCGGCACGAAGATCTTCATCACCTGGGGCGACCAGGACCTGACCGAGAACATCATCCACCTCGTCCTCGCCCGGACGCCCGGTTCCGCCCCGGGCACCAAGGGCATCTCCATGTTCGTGGTGCCCAAGTACCTGGTGAACCCCGACGGCTCCCTGGGTGAGCGCAACGACTTCAAGATCGTGTCGCTGGAACACAAACTCGGGATCCATGCCTCCCCGACGTGTGTGGTCAGCTTCGGCGACTCGGGTGAGGGCGCCGTCGGCTACCTCATCGGCGAGGAGCAGTCGGGGATGCGCTACATGTTCACCATGATGAACTCGGCCCGCATCGGCGTCGGCGTCGAAGGGCTCGCGATCACAGAGCGGGTGTACCAACAGGCCGTCGCCTACGCCCTCGAACGGCTCCAGGGCCGGGAGGTGGGAGCGCCGCCCACGGAATCCACTCCGATCGTCCGCCACCCGGACGTGCGGCGCATGCTGATGACGATCCGCGCCTACCGGGAGGCTCTCCGCGGCCTGCTCTACCTCACCGCCCGGTATCTCGACGAGGAGCGCCACGCCGACACCCCCGAAGAGCGCACGCAGGCCTCCGAGATGGTGGCCCTGCTCACCCCGATCACGAAGGCCTGGTCCACCGACGTGGGCGTGGAGATGGCCTCGTTGGGCATCCAGGTCCACGGAGGTGTCGGCTATGTCGAGGAGACCGGAGCAGCCCAGCACTACCGGGACGTTCGCATCGCCCCCATCTACGAGGGCACCAACGGGATCCAGGCGATCGACCTCGTCATGCGCAAGCTCCCCATGGGAGGCGGCGAGGTCGTCGAGCGCCTCATAACCCAGATCGAAGAGACCGTCGCCGAGATGCGCCAGAGCTCGACGCTCGACGACTTCGCCATGTGCCTCGACGACGGCGTGGACGCGGTCACGGAGGCAGTCGAGGTACTGCTGTCCCGCCTCCAGAGCTCACCAAACGACGCCCTCGCCGGGGCGACACCTTTCTTGCGCCTGATCGGCACGGTCATCGGTGGCTGGCTGCTGGGCAAGGCGGCGCTAGCCGCCGAGCAGTTGCTGGCTGCCGGGTCCGGCGACTCGTCCTTCCTCAGCGCCAAGATCGCCACGGCCCGCTTCTACGGGGAGCAGATACTCCCCTCCTCCCTGGGCCTCGTCGACTCGGTGAAAGCCACGTCGGAACTTCTGTTCACGATTCCAGACGCCGAGCTGGCGCGCTGACCTGAATGCGTTCGGGTGCCCGAAAGCGCCCGAACCTGCGATCCCGGGGACGACCTCAGCCGACGGCCGTGCCGCCGAACAGCTCCTGGGCGAAGAACACCAGGAAGGCCAGCGCCACGATCCACAGGAGCGGCTTCACCTCGGCCGCCTTGCCCCGGAACAGCTTCACGAGGACGTACATGACGAATCCGGCGCCGATGCCCACCGTGATGCTGTAGGTGAGGGGCATCAGGATCATGGTGAGCAGGGCGGGCAGCCCTTCCTCGATGTCGTCGAAGTCGATGTCCTTGATCAGCGAGCACATCAGGAAGCCGACCAGGATCAGCACCGGAGCAGTCGCCTGCGACGGGACCAGGCCGGCCAGAGGCGAGAGGAAGATGGCGAGAAGGAACAGCACGCCCACCGTGACCGAGGTGAGCCCTGTCCGTCCTCCCTCGGCGACGCCGGCGGCGCTCTCGATGTAGCTGGTGTTCGAGCTGACTCCGGCCAGGCCACCGAGAGCCGCACCAGCCGAGTCGACGATCAGCAGCGGACCGATGTTGGGGATCTTGCCATCCTCGTCCACCAGACCGGCCTGTTCGACGATGGCCGTGGCAGTGCCCATCGTGTCGAAGAAGTCGGTCAGCATGAAAGCGAAGATCGTCAGCAGGGCGGCAACGAAGCCCAGCGCCGAGAACACCTCGCCGAGGTCGAACTGGCCGAGGGTGGCGAACGACGGCGTCGCAGTCCACGTGTCGGGTAAGGAGGCCACCCCCATGAGGTGGGCGATGACGGTCGTGATCAGGATGCTGAGGATCAGCGCCCCCTTGACCTTCCGCGAGTAGAGGAGGACCGTGATCGCCAGGCCGATCAACGTCACTGCGGCACCGCTCGTGTTCGGGAAGAGGAACTGGACGGGGACAGGGCCTTCGGGAATCTGGCTGATCAGCCCGCCGTTCACGAAGCCGATGAAGAGGATGAACAGGCCGATGCCGACTCCGATCGCCCGCTTCAGCGCCATGGGCACCGCTTCCATGATCGCCTGGCGGAACCCGACCAGAACGAGCACCAGGACGACGAGGCCTTCCAGCACGATCACGCCCATCGCTCCGGCAGGGCTGAGCCCATCGCCCAACACGAGTCCGAACGCGACGGCCCCATTGATGCCCAAGCCGGCGGCCAGGGCTATCGGGTAGTTGGAGAACACGCCCATGGCGATGCTCAGGACACCGGCGACGAGGGCGGTGCCGGCAGCTACGGCCGACGCGTCGAGGCCGGCGGCGCTGAGGATGCCGGAGTTCACGAAGATGATGTAGGCCATCACCAGGAACGTCGTGACGCCGGCTCGTATCTCGGTGCCGACCGACGTTCCCCGTTCGGAGAGCTTGAAGAACGAATCCAGGCCGGATCCGCCGGACCCGACGCGCGCATCTGTGTCGGTCATCATCTCCTCCGTCTCGTGACGCCCCACCCAGGCGTCGCGGCGCACACGGTAGACGAACGAAACCGAGCGCCGCGGAATGAGGCGGATCCGGCACGGAGCTTGTCGGCGACTTAACCTCCGGCCGATGGATCTGCGCAACAAGGTGATCGTCGTCACCGGGGCGGCCCGCGGAATCGGTGAGGCGATGGCCCGTCGATTCGTCCAGGAGGACCCGGCCGGTCTCGTGATCTCCGACATCGACGCGGAGACGTTGGAGAAGGTCGCCGCGGAGATCGGTGCGTTCCCGACGGTGGCGGACGTGTCCCAGGAGGCCGACACGGTGGCCCTGATCGACGCTGCCGAGGAGCGGTTCGGGCCAGTCGACCTCTTCTGCGCCAACGCCGGCATCGGCATCGGGGGCGACGAGCAAACCCCCGACGAGGACTGGCAGCGCCTGTGGGACGTCAACGTGATGTCACACGTGTACGCCGCCCGGCGCCTGATCCCCGATTGGCGCGCCCGCGGCGAGGGATACTTTCTGCCCACGGTGTCGGCCGCCGGCCTCCTCACCAACCTGAAAGCGGCCCAGTACTCGGTCACCAAGCACGCCGCCCTCGCCTTCGCCGAGTGGCTCGCCATCACGTACGGAGACGAGGGAATCAAGGTGTCGGCGCTGTGCCCGCAAGGGGTCAAGACCCGCCTCCTCGACGCGGCCGACGAGTTCCGCACCCTGCTCGAACCGGTGGCGCTCGAGCCCGAGGATGTGGCAGAGGCGGTGGTGCAAGGCATCGCCGAGGAGCGGTTCCTCATCCTCCCCCACCCCGAAGTCGCCCGCTATTTCCAGAACAAGGCCAACGACTACGACCGGTGGCTGGGAGGGATGCGAAAGCTCCAGCGAAGCCTGTTCGGAGGCTGAGTCGTCCTTCGAGGAGGTATTCGGGGGTCCGCAGCGTGTCGAGGGCGTCGCCGATTCGCTACCTGCGAGCTTTACGGCAGAATGACGGTCATGGAGAGGAGGAGAGCGGTCGTCACCGGTGTCGGCGTCGTTTCCGCGCCGGGCGTGGGCCGCGACACTTTCTGGAAAGGGCTGAGCGAGTTCCCCGGCGCGGGCCCGCACACCGTCCGCAACTGGGACCCGGAGCCGATCATTCCTCGCCGCGAGGCGCGGCGTCTCGACCGATTCGCTCAGTTCGCTGTCGCCGCGGCTGAGGAGGCCCTGAACCAGGCCGGCGACCTGGACGTGGACCCGAACCGGGTCACGGTGAACGTCGCCTCGGGGATAGGGGGGCTGGAGACCCTCGAGGTGCTGATCGGCAACGCCTACCAGGAGGAGCCCCGGGTCTCGCCCCTGTGGATCCCGATGATGATGTGCAACGCCGCCGCGGCTGCCATCTCGATCCGTTATGGGTTCGGCGGCCAGGCCTCCACCCCGGTTGTGGCGTGCGCGGCCGGCGCTCAAGCGATCCTCGATGGTCTGCGCCAGGTGGAGTGGGGTTACGCCGACGTCGCCGTCGTGGGCGGCTCCGAGGCAGCGATACGCCAGTCGACGGTGGAAGGGTTCGCCTCGGCGCGGGCGCTATCGCCGACCATGACCGCCCGGCCGTTCGACCGGGACCGCGACGGCTTCGTCCTCGGGGAGGGCGCGGCGATCCTCGTCGTCGAGAGTCGAGACCGGGCGCTGGCCCGGGGGGCGACGATCATCGCCGAGGTCGCCGGCGGTGCCTCGACAGCCGACGCCCATCACATCACGGCCCCCCATCCGCAAGGTGACGGTGCCGAACGGGCCATCCGCCTCGCCCTGGCCGACGCCGGGTTGGAACCGGAAGACATCGGATACGTCAACGCCCACGGCACCGGCACGGAGTTGAACGACAGCACCGAGGGCAAGGTCATCGCCCGAGTCTTCGACCGCCAGCCCCCGGTGTCGTCGATCAAAGGTGTGACGGGGCATGTCCTGGGCGCCTCCGGGGCGATCGAAGCCGCCGCCACGGTGCTGGCGATCGACCGAGGCGAGCTGCCACCGAACGCCGGCCTCGTCGAACAGGACCCGGAGATTCCATTGGACAACATCGCCACTGAGAGGGCTGCTTGGAATCCCCGCCCGGCGATCTCGAACTCGTTCGGGTTCGGCGGTCACAACACGGTGCTGGTGTTCGCGCCCCCCGAGTAGGTCTCTGATTGGAGAATCCGTTCCCGGCCTAGAATCGATGTAGACGCGGGAGCCCGGCGGGACCGGGCTGAGAGGGAGCCTCATGGGCTCCGACCGTTTGAACCTGATCCGGGTAATACCGGCGAAGGGAAACTTCTCGGCCTGCCAGGCAGCCGGCGTCGCAAGCGACAAAGGAAAAAGAGTTGAGACACGGCAGGCTTTCCATCTTCCTCTTCGCACTTCTCGCCCTGATCGTTGCCGCCTGCAACGGCGGCGCCTCCGACACCACGTCAATCGAGGAGACAACGATCCCGGCGACGGCGGACACCACCGCTCCACCGGGAGGGACCGTGCGCATCCTGTCGCACGATTCGTTCGCTGGCGGCGTCGACGAGGAGACGTTCGCCGCCTTCACGGAGGAGACCGGTGTCACGGTCGAGGTCGTCCCTGCCGGCGATGCCGGCGGGGCGGTGAACCAAGCGATCTTGACGAAGGACAACCCGGTCGCCGACGTCCTCTTCGGCGTCGACAACACGTTCCTCAGCCGGGCGCTCGGCGAGGACATCTTCGTGCCCTACGAGTCGCCGGTGCTGGGGCGCGTCGACCCGCGGCTGGTGATCGACGAGGAGATGCGGGTGACGCCGATCGACTACGGGGACGTGTGCCTCAACTACGACATCGCCTGGTTCGAGGAGAACGAACTCGATCCGCCCGACGATCTGGACGACCTGGTCGCCCCCGAATACGAAGGGCTCCTCGTCGTGGAGGACCCGGCGGCCTCCTCACCCGGCCTGGCGTTCCTACTCGCCACCATCGAGCGCTACGGCTCCGAGTGGCCGGGGTACTGGGAGTCTCTCGTGGCCAACGGGGTCGCCGTGGTCAACGACTGGGACACGGCCTACTACTCGAACTTCACTCGCTACGGCGGCGAGGACCCGATCGTCGTGTCCTACGCCTCCTCACCGCCGGCCGAGGTCATGTTCGCCGAAGAGCCGCTCGAGTCGGCGCCCACCGCCGTGGTGACGGACGGATGCTTCCGCCAGATAGAGTTCGCTGGGATCCTCGCCGGGACCGAGAACGAAGCGGCGGCGGGGCAACTGATCGACTTCATGCTCAGTCCCGAGTTCCAAGAGCAGATCCCCACGACCTGGTTCGTGTTCCCCGCCAACGTGGACGTCGAGCTTCCGGAGGTGTTCGCCGAGAACACGGTCATCCCCGAGGATCCGATCACGATGGACCCGGCGGAGATCGATCAGAACCGGGAGACCTGGCTGGACCAGTGGCGCGACATCGTGACGCCATGAGCCCGTCGGCGGCCTCGTGACCTCCCGACGTGCCATCTGGGCGGCCGCCGCTCTGCCGCTCTTCTTCATCGGGTACTTCTTCCTGTACCCGCTCGGCCGGATCCTGTGGCTCGGCATCTCCGAGTTGCAGATCGCCGACCTGCTGACCGAGACGCGGATCGCCCGGGTGGCGTGGTTCACGTTGTGGCAGGCGACCGTGTCCACCGTGCTCACCTTGGTGCTCGCTGCTCCGCTCACGTGGGCGGTGTCCCGGTTCGAGTTCCCGGGGCGGCGGCTGGCTCAGGCACTGGTGATCGTGCCGTTCGTGCTTCCCACCGTGGTGGTCGGCACCGCCTTCGCCGCTCTCGGATGGCGTGACTCGGTCTGGGCCATCCTCGCCGCTCACGTCTTCTACAACGTGGCGGTAGTGGTGCGGACCGTGGGCGGGATGTGGGCGCGGCTCGACCGCAAAGTGGAAGAGGCGGCGGCGATGCTCGGGGCATCCCCCTGGCGTGTGTTCCGCACGGTCACGTTGCCACTCCTGCGTCCCGCAATCATCGCCGCCGCCTCGATCGTCTTCCTGTTCACGTTCACGTCGTTCGGGACGGTGCTGATCCTGGGCGGGTTCCGCTACTCGACGATCGAGGTGGAGATCTATCGCCAGGCCGTGACGCTGTTCGACTTGCCGATGGCGGCGGCGCTGTCGATCGGCCAGATGATCGCCGTGTCAGCCCTTCTCATCGTGTACGCCCGCCGCCAGGAGCGCACGGCATCGCCGCTGGTGTTGGCGCCGGAGGCCTCGACGCGACGGCACCCGGAGGGACGCACCGCCTGGGCGGTAGCTGCCTCCGTTGCCGCGACCCTCGCTGCCCTGTTCGTCCCTCCGGCGGTCCTGGTCGTCCGAGCCGCCGCCGACGGCGGATTCCGTCGCCTCTTCGTCGACGAGCCGGTGCTGGGTCGCCCCTTGGACGCGGTACCGACGTCTTTCTCGTTTGCGTTCGTCGCCACTGTCGTGGCGGTCGTGGTGGGGATATGCGCCGCCTATGTGATCTCGCGCCGCGGGAGCCGCCTGTCCCAGTGGTTCGACGTCGTGCTGATGCTTCCCTTGGGCACGTCGGCGGTGACCATCGGATTCGGGTTCCTCATCGCCCTCGACTGGCCGGTGGACCTGCGAGCCACTGTGGCATTGGTACCCCTCGCCCACGCCCTCGTCGCAGTTCCGTTCGTCGTGCGGGCGACGGTGCCACTGATGCGCTCGATACACCCGTCGGTCCGCGAGGCGGCGGCGATGCTCGGGGCATCACCGGGGCGCGTGTTTCGCTACATCGACCTGCCGATCGTCATGCGGGCAGCCCTCGTCGGAGCCGGGTTCGCGTTCGTGGTCAGCCTCGGCGAGTTCGGTGCCACCGCCTTCATCGCCCGTCCCAACACGGTGACGATCCCGGTGATGATCTTCCGGCTCCTGGGTCGGCCGGGCCTCGGCAACTTCGCCGCCGCCATGGCGCTGGCGACGGTCCTGGGGGCGATCACCGCCGCTGCCATCATGGTGATGGACCGCTTTCGTTCGACCGACCTGGGGACTTTCTGAGTGCTGACCGTCGACGACGTCACCGTCCGCTTCGGAGACCTACGCGCGGTCGACGGCGCCAGCTTGGAGGTGGGCGACGGAGAGCGGGTGGCCATCCTCGGACCGAGCGGGTCGGGCAAGTCGACTCTGCTGCGGGCGATCGGCGGCCTGGAGAAGTTGGAAAGCGGTCGCATCCTGTGGGACGGCGTCGACCTCGCCGATGTCCCGCCGCATCGCCGCCGGTTCGGATTCATGTTCCAGGGTTACGCCCTGTTTCCCCATATGACGGTCGGCGAGAACATCGCCTTCGGTCTCAGGATGGAGGGGCGCGACCCCTCGGAGATCCGCGCCCGGGTGGCAGAAGTGCTCGAGTGGGTGGGACTGTCGGGCTTCGACCAGCGCACGGTCGACAATCTCTCCGGAGGCGAACAGCAGCGGGTGGCATTGGCGAGGACGCTGGCCCCCGACCCTCGGCTC
>Ga0207873_1001310_pt1 | contig 24381 bp, 21 predicted proteins | sample BGWIniCompost_FD_187373 | JGI IMG/M metagenome (GOLD analysis project Ga0207873, IMG submission 187373) | Cellulose adapted compost microbial communities from Newby Island Compost Facility, Milpitas, CA, USA - BGW Initial Compost (SPAdes)... ...
CGGCGCCGCGAGGTCGTCCATGGCGCGATCATCCGCCGGAGACGTCAGGGTTCAACAGTTCGGACCTCCAGGCCGTCTATCCCGTGACGGTACGAGGAAAGGCAGAAGTCATTGGACGACGAGCCCCGCTTCGAGGACTTCGTGGCGGAACGAGCCGACGCCCTGCTGCGCTACGGCTATGTGATCAGCGGCGACCCGCACGACGCGGCCGACCTGACGCAGGAGGCGCTGGTCCGGCTGCACCAGGCGTGGCCCCGCGTACGGCGCAAACACGCCCCGGAGAGCTACGCCAAGATGATCATGGTGCGGCTGCACATCAGCACGTGGCGGTTGCGCAGGCGCGAGCGGCCCGGCTGGGTGCTGCCCGAGACCGCCGGCTTCGACGCGCCGCCGTCCGACAGCGACGAGGGCCTGTGGCAGGCGCTCGCCACGCTGCCCCGTAAACAGCGGGCCGTGCTGGTGCTGCGCTACTACGAGGACCTGTCCGACGCCGACATCGCCGCCGTGCTCGGCATCTCGCGCGGCACCGTCCGCAGCCACGCCTCGCTCGGCCTGGCCAAGCTCCGTTCCATGCTGCCCAGCACCTCCGAGATCAACGGGAGCCCCGCATGACCGACGACCTCCTGGAAACCCGCCTGCGCGCCACGCTGGGCCGCGCCGCCACCCGCGCGCCGCAGGCACCGCCGAGCTTCTCGGCCGAGCTGGTGGCCAGGTCGCGGCGGCGCAGAGTGCGCAGGAACGCGGTGCTGGCCGGCGCCTGCGTGATCGCCCTCGCCACGCCGGTCGCGATCCTGGTCACCGGTGGCACCGGCGATCCGGGTTACGTCGCCGGCATCGCCACTCCCACCGTGACCGCGCCCGCGGAGCCGGTCCCCATCGGTGAGCGCCTGACGATCGAGAACCCCTCCGAGCGGCGCCCCATCTCGTTCTGGTACGCCAGAACGCCGAGCGGCGAGACCGTCCTCTGCCATCGGCGGCTGTCGCGGACGGGAGCCGGCTCGGAGTCCTGCGGCGTCAAGCCGGTGGACGGCGAGCGGGCCACCGAGCAGGGCGACACCCGCACGTTCCCGCCCCCCGCCACCGGCGAGGTCCTGCACTACGGCAGCGCGGGGCCCGAGGTCGCCCGCGTCACGGCCGTCCTGAAGGAAGGCGGGCGCGTCACCGGCACGATCGCCAGAGGCCGCAGCAGCCGACCCTGATAGCTGAGCTGGAGGTCCTCCGGCTGAAAACTCACGTCCGGCTCGTAGCTGAAGAACGAAACCAGAAAGAGCTGCGGCGCCGCCACCCCCGCCCGGCCCCACACCCACACCACGACCCACGCCGCCCCCGCCCCCTACGCCCGCCCCGTCGGCCACACCCGAGCCCCGCCCGTCCGTGACACCGGTGCGCTATCCGCCGCACCGTCCGGCCCGGCCCAGCCGGCCCTCCCGCAGGGCCACGTCACCACTGACCTTCGTCCTGCTGATCACGGCGCCCGCGGCGGTCGCCGTGGCCGCCCTGCGTCCGCGCTGATCCCGACCGACTCTGGAGGACCCCTTGCCGGAATGGCTCGTTCTCACCCTCGCGATGCTGGCCGCCGGTCTCGTGGTGGTCGTCATCACCGTCGTACGCCACCGCAGGGCGTCCGACGACGAGGACACCAGCGAGACCCCGGACGTCATCGAGTACATGACGATGTGGATCGGCGTGGTGTACGCGATCGTCCTGGGCCTCGCCATCGCGGGGGTCTGGGAGGGACGCAGCGCCGCGCAGGACCACGTGCGGGCGGAGGCCGCGGCGCTGCACGAGATCAAGGAGCGGGTACGGGTCTACCCGTCCGAGGTCCGCGACCGCATCCGTGACGACGTCGACGCCTACGTCGAGCACGTGCTCACCTCGGAGTGGCGCAGCATGGCCGACGAGGGCGAGTTGACCGGGCGCGGCGCCGAGCTCCTGGACCGGGTGCGCCGCGACGTCACCGACTACGAACCCCGCACCGACTTCGAGGCCCAGGCCTACCAGCCCCTGCTGGACCAGGTCACCGCGGCCGACCAGGCCCGTACCGCCCGCGCGGAGTCGACCGGCAACACCATGCCGGGCGTGGTGTGGTTCGGCCTCCTCACCGGAGCGGTGGTCACCATCGGCATGATCTTCGCCCTCCAGATCCGCCGCACCGGCCGCGAGCTGATCCTCGCCGGCGTCTTCTCCGCCCTGATCGCCTTCCTCCTCTTCCTCATCTGGGACTTCGACGCCCCGTACAGCAGAGACGCAGCGGAATCCGCGGAACCGCTCCGCTACTTGTTCCCGCACCTTCTGCATTCCTGACGGGGTCCGGCCGCAAGGAGCCCCTGACACGGATCCGGCCGGGAAGGCGGGCGGCGCGCCGTGCGGGTCGCCCGGGCGGCTCAGGGGTGTGACCCGTTCGCTCTACTGCGATCGCGCGCCGGGGCGCGGGTTCCTAGCGTTTCGGGCATCGAGGCGCTTTCACGGCGTGAGCGGAACAGGTCCGCAGCCGCTCCTCGGAACCCGGAGGATTCACCATGCACGCGATACGCGTCGCTTCCGCCGCGCTGGCTGGCGCCGGCGCTCTCACCCTCGCCAGTGCACCGGTCGCCGGTGCCGAGACGGCCGCCGGTGCCCCGCCGGCGGCCGTCTCGCACGTCGGACGGGCCCCGGTCCTGGACGGCGGCATCACGCCGTTCGGTTTCGAGGTGAAGCCGAACATCGTGGAGCCGGGGGACACGGTGGGGTTGCGGGTGGAACGGGACGACGGGGGGTGCAAGGGGCGGGCGAAGGTCTCCTCGGCCGTGTTCGACACGGTGACCATCCCGCCGCGGCGTTCCACGGCCACGGCCGTGGTGGACCGGGACGCCCGGGTCGGGGCGGAGTACCGGGTGACGTTCACCTGTGACGGCGCCACCGGGAGCACGGTGCTGACCGTGGTCGGCGGTACGCCGGTGCCCCTGCCCTCCCCGGTCGACAAGGAACACGGGCACCGCTCCGAGGGGCATGACGGCCGTCATCCCAAGGGTGTGCACGCCGGTGAGGGCGGCACGCTCGCCGGGGCGGACCTCGGCAGGGTGGGGCTGGGCGCGGTGTTCGTCGCGGGGGCGCTCGGGGTGGCCTACCGGATGTCCCGGCGCGGGCGCACCGAGGACGGCGGCTGACGGCAAGGCTGCGCCCCGGAACCGCACCGGGGTTCCGGGGCGAGGCCCACGTGCGCGGCGCGGCCCGACGGCGCCTCAGATCCGCTTCTCGGCGCGGCGGCGCATCCAGAAGAAGCCGCCGCCGGCCAGCGCGGCGGTCACCAGGGCGCCGCCGATGGCGATGTCGGTCGGGGTCGCCCCGGTGGTGCTGGAGCCGCCGATGCCGCCTCGGACACCGCCGATGACGGTGAAGGCCGCGGGCCGGGTCAGGTTGCGGTTGGAGCACTGGACGTGGACGTCGTAACGGCCGGGTCTGGCATCGGGGTGGACCGTGGCGGTGCCCTTGGCGGTGCTGCTGCGTCCGCCGACCGGGGTCAGCTCGGTCCGGTGGAAGGCCTCGGACGTGGCGTGGCCGCCGTGCGGGCAGCCGTCGGCCGTGATGGTCAGCTGGCCGCCCGCGGCGATCACGCTGGGCATCACGACGATGTTGTGCGGTCCGGGGACCTGGCCGCCGTCGGCGTGTGCGGCCGGGGCGGCGAGCCCGAGGACGGCGACGGCGGCACCGGTGGCCGCGAGGGCACGTGGATTGCGCATGTGTTCCTCCGCGGAAGGCGCCCCGGGTCCCGTCCCCGGTCGATCGGCGAGAAAGCGCCTCCCGCAACGACAGTCGGGTGCGGTGCCCCGGCCCGCATGTCGGCGATGGTCCGTCCCGGTGAGGCCGTGCCCCGTGCCCGAACCGCTCGACCGGCTATCGCCGCAGGTCACGGACCGTCAGAAAATCTTCGGCCGGACCGCCTCGGATGGCGCACGTCCGCGTGCCCCGGCCACCCGTTCGCCGCTGCCCCGTCGCCGGTTGTGCGCACGGCACTTAGCGTTTGGCCATGCGCGAGTGACGCGGCGACGGCCGGGTCGAGAGGGGAAGGTGAATGTCTGCTTTCGAGGCGGGCGAACCGGAAGAGGAGCAGCGCCCCAGGAAGCGCGCGCCCTGGGGCGTGATAGCGCTGGTGCTGCTCACCGGGCTCGCGCTCATCCGCAACGGCTCCGGGGAGTTCGACGAGGGTCCGCCGCAGCCCGCCAGCGCGGCGGCCGCCGACACCCGCTCCGGCGCCGCGGTCACCCTGGGGACGGCCGCTCCGCTGCCGTTCGCGGTGCCGGACCGGGTGCGGATCCCGGCGATCAATGTGGACGCGCCGATGATCCCGGTGGGGCTGGACGCCGAGGGCTGGGTGGACGCTCCGCCGCCGGAGGACCCGAATCTGGCCGGCTGGTTCAGTGGCGCGGTCACTCCGGGCGAGAAGGGCACCGCGGTCGTCGTCGGCCATGTCGACAACCAGCAGGGCCCGGCCGTGTTCTACGGGCTCGGCGCGCTGAACAAGGGCCAGCGCGTGGAGATCGCACGGCGGGACGGCAAGACGGCCGTGTTCGAGATCTACGGCGTCGAGGTGTTCGCCAAGAACAGCTTCCCCGGTGAGCGGGTGTACGCCTCCAAGGGCGCCCCGGAGCTGCGGGTGATCACCTGCGGCGGCGGGTTTACCCCGCAGGAGGGCTACGACGGCAATGTGGTGGTCTTCGCCCGCCTGGTCGAGGTCCGCTGAGGGCTCGCACCGGGCGGGCGGAGAGGGCCTGCGGGCAGAAGAGGGCGAGGGCCGGCGGGCTCAGACGTACTGCCGGCGGGGCACGCCGATGTGGTAGCCGGAGTCGAGCAGCTGGGGCAGATAGTCGCGCAGCGCCCGGACACTCTGGGAGCGTTCGCCCCCGGCGTCGTGGGAGAGCACCACGACGCCGGGGGCGGCGCCGTTCTCCACCCGTTCGACGATGGTGCGGGTGCCCGGCGTGGTCCAGTCGAGGGTGTCGACGGTCCAGGCGAGGGGTTCCATGCCGAGTTCCGCACCGAGCTGGAAGGTGGCGCGGTTCCAGGCGCCGTAGGGGGCCCGGAACCACTGCGGGGGCTCGCCGTAGGCCTTCTCGACGACCTCGCAGGTGCGCTCCATCTCGGCGCGGATGCGGCTGCGGCTCAGGCTGGTCAGCAGCGGGTGGGACCAGGTGTGGTTGCCGACGACATGGCCCTCGTCGGCCATCCGGGCCAGCAGGTCCCGGTGCTCGGTGGCCATCTCCCCGCACACGAAGAACATCGCCCGCACGTCGTACGCGGCCAGGGTGTCGAGGATGTCGGGGGTGTAGCGGGGGTCGGGGCCGTCGTCGAAGGTCAGGACCATGGTGTTGCCGCGCCCGGTCATGCGCAGCAGCGGTGCGCTGCGCACGGGGGTCCGGCCGGGCACGGCGCGCGGCGGGCCGTATCCGGTGAGCGGCTGGAGGCGGTACGCGGACGGCTTGAGCGGGCTGCGGGCGGCCTGGGCGCCGGCCGCGGGCGCCGCCGGTGCGGCCGTCCTCCTGCCGGTGCCGGTGGCGAGCGCTCCGGCCAGCGCGGCGGCCCCCATGGAGGCGGCGCCGGCCAGCAACGCCCGGCGCCGCGTGAGGAAGTGACACTTCTGCATGAGACATCAGTCGCCCAGCGGCGGGCCGACGCACTTCAGCGACACCGGTGTGGCGGCACGAAACCACCCGGTCGGCTCAGTGTTCCGTCAACGCCGGCGCACCAGCGGGAAGGGCAGGGTCTCCCGGATGGTGAGCCCGGTCAGGAACATCACCAGCCGGTCGACGCCGATGCCGAGGCCGCCGGTGGGCGGCATGGCGTACTCGAGGGCGTCGAGGAAGTCCTCGTCGATCTCCATCGCCTCGGGGTCTCCCCCGGCGGCGAGCAGCGACTGGGCGGTGAGGCGGCGGCGTTGCTCCACCGGATCGGTCAGTTCCGAGTAGGCGGTGCCCAGTTCGGTGCCGAAGGCGACCAGGTCCCAGCGTTCGGCGAGCCGGGGGTCGGTGCGGTGCTGACGGGTCAGCGGCGAGACATCGGTCGGGAAGTCCTTGTAGAAGGTGGGCAGTTCGGTCTTCTCCTCGACCAGCCGCTCGTACATCTCGAGAACGACGTCGCCGGGTGTGTCGTCCTCGACGTAGGGCACGCCCGCGCGGTCGCACAGGCGCAGCAGTTCGGGCAGTTCGGTGCCGGGGCCGATCTCCTCGCCGAGGGCCTCGCTGATCGCCTGGTGGACGGTCTTGACGGGCCAGGTGCCGGAGATGTCGTACTCCTTGCCGTCCTTGCGGGCGACGGGTGCGCCGAAGGCGGCGGTGGCGGCGCCCTGGATCAGTTCGCGCACCAGGTCCAGCATCACGTCGTAGTCGGCGTGCGCCTGGTAGGCCTCCAGCATGGTGAACTCGGGGTTGTGCTTGTAGGAGACGCCCTCGTTGCGGAAGGTGCGGCCGAGTTCGAAGACCTTCTCCAGGCCGCCGACGCACAGGCGTTTGAGGTACAGCTCGGGGGCGATGCGCAGGTACAGATCGAGGTCGTAGGCGTTGATGTGGGTGGTGAAGGGGCGGGCGTTGGCGCCGCCGTGGATCTGCTGCAGCATCGGCGTCTCGACCTCGAGGAAGCCCCGGTCCAGCAGCCCCTGGCGCAGGGCCTGGACGGCGGTGGAGCGGCGCCGGACCACCTCGCGGCTCTCGGGGCTGGCCACCAGGTCGAGATAGCGGCGGCGGACCCTGGTCTCGGGGTCGGCGAGGCCGCGGCGCTTGTCGGGCAGCGGACGCAGGCACTTGCCGGTGAGCTGCCAGGAGGTGACGAAGACGGTGGGCTCGCCCTTGTCGCTGAGGGCGGCGTGGCCGGTGGCGGTGATGTGGTCGCCGATGTCGGTGTCGGCGCGGAAGCGGGCCAGCTCGGGTCCGGCCCCGGAGCGGGTGAGGGCGATCTGGTGGTCGCCCGACCAGTCGCGCAGTCCGGCGAAGAGGATGCCGCCGAAGTCGCGCACCGCCATGATCCGTCCGGCGACGGTGACGTCCTGTCCCGGGCGGACCTCAGCGAGGGTGTGGGTGCGGGCCGGTACGCCGACGGGGTAGGGGTCGGTGCCGCCGGCCCTCAGGCGCTCCAGCTTGCGGTGCCGGACCCGGAACTGGTCGGGCAGCCGGGCGAGCGGGTCGTCGGTGCCGGGCTCGTCCCCTCCCCCGGGACCAGAGACGTCCGGTGTGGGCAGGCCCGCGGCGGGGGCGGCGTGCCCGCCCCTCGCGTGCCCCTTGCCCAGGAGGCTGCGCAGCGACGGTACGGAGACGAAGCCCTCGGCGATGGCGGAGGCGAGGCCGACGCGGGCGAGGGAGGCCGCGTCGGCGTAGCAGAGGAAGCGCGGGCACCACTCGGGGTGGTACTTGGCGTTGGACCGGTACAGCGCCTCCAGCTGCCACCAGCGGGAGAAGAACAGCAGCAGGCGCCGCCAGAGCCGCAGCACCGGCCCGGCGCCGATCCGGGCGCCCTCCTCGAACGCCGAGCGGAACACGGCGAAGTTGAGGGAGATGCGGCGGACGCCCAGCTTGGGGGCGGCGGCGCACAGCTCGGCGACCATGAACTCGGTGACGCCGTTGGGGGCCTCGCGGTCGCGGCGCATCAGGTCCAGGGAGATGCCGTCGCGGCCCCAGGGGACGAAGGAGAGCAGCGCGAGCAGCCGGCCGTCCCCGGAGAGGGCCTCGACCAGCAGGCAGTCGCCGTCGGCGGGGTCGCCGAGGCGGTTCAGGGCCATGGAGAAGCCGCGTTCGGTCTCGGTGTCGCGCCAGGCGTCGGCCCGGTCGACGATCTCGCGCATCTCCTCGTCGGTGAGGTCGGCGTGCCGGCGCACCCGGCAGCGGGCGCCGGTGCGCCTGACCCGGTTCACCGCCTGCCGGGTGACGCGCATGTCGCGGCCGCCGAGGTCGAAGTCGCTGACGTGGAGCACGGCCTCGTCGCCGAGCTGCAGGGCGCCGAGCCCGGCGCGGACGAAGGCACGGGCGCCCTCCTCGGACGCGCCCATCACCGCCGGGGTCCAGGCGTAGCGGCGGGCCAGGTCGAGCCAGGCGTCCACGGCGTGCGGCCAGGCCTCCCTGTCTCCGACGGGGTCGCCGCCGGCCAGGCAGACCCCGGCCTCGACCCGGTAGGTGACGGCGGCCTTGCCGCTGGGCGAGAAGATCGCCGCCTTGTCGCGGCGGGTGGCGAAGTAGCCGAGCGAGTCGCGGTCGCCGTAGGAGCGCAGCAGGGCGCGGATGCGGGCCTCCTCGTCGCCGTGCAGGGCGGCCTCGAGGCGCTGGGAGCGGAACAGGGTGGCGGCGGCGTTCAGCAGGGCGAGCGCGCCGAACAGGCCGAGCAGGAAGGACAGCAGGCGCGGCGGGCTGCCGTCGAAGGTGCCGCCGGACATCAGGCCGCCGAAGACCCGGTTGGCGGCCCAGGGCAGCCACTGGCCGGCCGGCAGCCCGCCGGGGAACAGCGCGACCAGGCCCCAGCCGACGAGCACCGAGAGGGCCAGCCCGGCGGCGAGCACGGCGAGGGCCCGCCGTACGGCGGCCGGGCGGGAGAGGGCGTAGAACTCGCCGCGGGCGTGAACGAGCAGCCCCAGCGCGAGGGCGCACACCACGAACGACGGGACGGAGTCGGCGTAGAGGCCGGCTGCCATGCCGAGCACGTCGGCGAGCAGCAGCAGGGCGAGGTAGACGACCACCAGCCACCAGGCGATCTTCTTGCGGGCGGCCGTCGCGGCGGCGAGCAGGAAGAGGAAGACGGCGTAGGCGAGGTTGGCGCTGACGGGGACGAGCAGCAGCTCCAGCACGTCGACGAGGGGCCGCAGCGCGGTGCGCAGCGGCGGAACGACCGCCAGCAGCACGCAGAGCGCGCCGAGCAGCGCGAAGAACACCGCGAACCCCTGAGGCACCCTGCTCAGCACGGACCGTCCCGGCCGCCGTCCCGACTCCGCGGTGCCCTGGGCTCTGCCGGTGTCCACGGTGACACCCATGAAGTCGACTTTAGGAACACCTGACCGGACGCGCGCGCCGAACGGCGGCGGGCCGCGGGCCACCCGGGCGGGCTGCGGGTGGCGCGCGGGGACGGGCAACCCGCGGCGCACACGCGGACAGGCAGGATGCGCGTGCGCGGACGGGGCGGCGCGGGCCGCGGGTGCGCGGGTGGGGCTCGGGGATCGCGGGTGCGCGGGTGGGGCCCGGGGGGGGCGCGGAGCGTGTTCGATAGCCTCGCGGCGTGAAGGAACCACGTCCCGGACAGTTCGAACGCGGTACCGACGGGCCCAAGGTGATCGTCGTCGGAGTGGACGGCTCCGAGTCGTCCATGCGTGCCGCGGCCTACGCCGCCGGGCTGGCGAGGCGGCAGGGTGCGCTGCTGGCCCTGGTGTACGTGCAGCCGGTGATGGCGGCGGGCGCGGCGCTCGGGGCTCCGGTGGCGGCGGTCACCGACGAGATAGCCGAGGATCTGATGGCGCAGATCCGGGAGGCGACCGAGCGGATGCGGGGCATCTTCGAGGTCCGCTGGGAGTTCCACACGTTCCGGGGCGACCCCTTCAGCGGTCTGGCGAGGGCGGCCGACGACCTCAAGGCGGACGCGGTGGTGGTCGGCGCCTCCGAGCAGGCCGGGCACCGCTTCATCGGCTCGGTGGCGGTGCGGCTGGTGAAGGCGGGGCGCTGGCCGGTGACCGTGGTGCCCTAGCGGGTGCCCGCGGGACACGCGGGGCGCCGGGCGTCGGTTGCCGGGGTGGCGTGTGCGCCGGGTGTCGCCCGAGGTGTGCGTGGCGTCTTCCCTCCCGGCCGGGCCGGGGGCATCATGATCCGCCGTCAGCCGTTTGCCTGTCGCGAAGAGGTGAGGCGCATGGCCGGGCTCCGGATGGGTGAGGGCGTTCTCCGCCGCAAACCCATCGAGCACATCGAGGAGACGGAAGTCGGCGAGGGCACCCGGCTGGACCGCACCCTCGGCCTGGGTCAGCTGACCGCGATCGGCGTGGGCGGCATCATCGGCGCCGGTATCTTCACGCTCGCCGGCACGGTCGCCAACGGCACGGCAGGACCCGCGGTGCTGGTCTCCTTCCTGATCGCCGGTGTCGCCAGCGCGGCCGCCGCGCTGTCCTACGCGGAGTTCGCCGGGCTGATCCCGAAGGCGGGCTCGGCCTACACGTACGGGTACGCGGTGCTGGGCGAGCTGGCGGGCTGGTTCATCGGCTGGGACCTGCTGCTGGAGTACACGGCGATCGTCGCGGTGGTCGGCATCGGCATCTCCGGCTACTTCAGCTTCCTGGTGAGCGAGATGGGCGCCGATCTGCCCAGCTGGATGCTGGGTGCGCCCGGCACCGGCGAGGGCCACAAGATCGATCTGTTCGCCGCGCTGCTGTGTCTGCTCATCGCCTTCCTGCTGAACATGGGCATCAAGAACGCGGCCCGGTTCGAGACGGTGGTCGTGGTGCTGAAGGTGCTGGTCGTGCTGCTGGTGATCGCGGTCGGCGTCTTCCACATCGACACCTCGAACTACAACCCGTTCTTCCCGTACGGGGTGGGCGGCGCGTTCACCGGTGCGGCGACGGTGTTCTTCGCGGTGTTCGGCTACGACGCGATGTCGACGGCGGCCGAGGAGTCCAAGGACGCCCAGAAGCACATGCCCAAGGCGATCATCTACTCGCTGATCATCTCGATGACGCTGTACGTGGCCGCCTGTCTGGTGCTGACGGGCATGCAGAACTACACCGAGATCGACCCGGAGAGCGGCTTCTCCACGGCGTTCAAGTCGGTGGGTCTGACCGGACTCGCGGACCTGATCGCGGTGGGCGCCATCATCGGCATCCTCACCGTGATGTTCACCTTCATGCTGGGTGTGACGCGGGTCTGGTTCGCGATGTCCCGCGACGGGCTGCTGCCGCGCTGGTTCGCCAAGACCCACCCGACCCGGCACGTCCCGACCCGCGTCACCTGGATCGTGGGCGTGGCCTCGGCCGTGATCGCCGGCTTCCTGCCGATCGGGGAGGCGGCCGAGCTGACCAACATCGGGATCCTGCTGGCGTTCGTGGTGGTGTGCACCGCGGTGATCGTGCTGCGCTACCGGCAGCCGGACCTGCCGCGCGGCTTCCGCACGCCGTGGATGCCGGTGGTTCCGGCGATCGGCGTGGTGTTCTCCATCTGGCTGATCACATTCCTGGCGTGGCAGACCTGGGTGCGTTTCGCGGTGTGGTTCGTCATCGGCCTGGTGATCTACTTCGGCTACTCCTACCGGCGCTCGGAGCTGGCGCGCCGTCCGGGGCCGGCGGAGCAGCACGGCGGCCGGTAGCGCCGGCCCCGCCCCCCGTAGGCGGGGCCGGCGGGTCCGCGCTAGAGGGAGCCGAGGAAGTCGGTGAGGAGCGCGTTGTAGACGCCGGGCCGTTCCTCGTTGGGGTAGTGGGCGGTGCCCTCGACGGTGGCCAGGCGGCCGTCGGGGACGGTCCGGGCGAGCCGCTCGGTCAGGCGCAGGTGGTCCTCGGACTCCAGGGCGCCGCGCACGGCGAGCACCGGGACGCCGATCCCGGCGGCGCGCTCCCAGGTCCGGGTGACGGGCACGCGGTGGTCCGGCTCGCCGGCCGTGTGCTTGCGGATGGTGCCCAGTGCCATCTCCCGGTGCTTGTGCAGGATCTCGGGCGGCACCTCGTCGGCGGTGCGGTGCGGCCCGGGGAGGAAGCGCAGGAACGCCTCCAGCCAGGCCTCCACGTCCCCGGCGGCCAGGGCCCTGGCCCACTCGGCCATGAGCGAGGTGGTCCAGGGGTCCTGGAAGTCGGGCTCGCTGGTGCCGGCTCCGGTGACGACCAGCGCGCGGACCAGGCCGGGGTGTTCCAGTGCGGTGTCCACCGCCGTGCCCGCGCCCATGGACAGGCCGATCAGCACCGCGGAGTCGATGCCGAGGTGGGTCAGCAGCGCGGCGACGTCGTCGGTCTGCCGGTAGGGGCGGGTGGCGTTCGCGGAGGCGCCGTGGCCGCGGGCGTCCGGCGCGATCACCCGGTGTGTCCCGGCGAGGGCGGCTACCTGAGCGTCCCACATGCGGTGGTCCAGGAACCCGCCGTGCAGCAGGACGACCGGGTCCCCCGAACCCGCTTCGAGGTAGGCGAGGTCACCGTCGCCGGACGGGAGGTGACGCAGAGCAGGAACAGCAGTCATGACAACCAAGGTGTCATCTTCTGGCTCACATGACAACCTAGGTGTCATGATGACAGGGTGAACGACACCGATGCCCCGCTGCCGCACGACGGCACCCCCGCACCCTCCGACCTCCCGCTGCCGCCGGACGAACTCGCCCGCCGCCTCACCGAGGTGTACGACGTGGTCGGCCCCCTCTACCGGCGCGTCCAGCGCCTGGTGGAGCAGAGCCTGGCCCCCGAGGGCCTGTCCGTCGGCGTGCGGGCGGTGCTGACGCTGCTGCACCGCGGCGGGCCGATGACGGTGCCGCAGATGGGCCGCGCGCAGTCGATCAGCCGTCAGTTCGTGCAGCGCATGGTGAACGACGCGGCGGAGCGCGGCCTGGTGGAGAGCGTGCCGAACCCCGCGCACCGCCGGTCCTCGCTGATCCGGCTCACCCCTCGGGGCTCATCGGTGATCACCGCCGTCCTCGACCGGGAGCACCGGATGCTCCGCGAGGTGGGAGGGGGTCTGACGGACGCCGAGGTGGCGGCGTGCCTGCGGGTGCTCGGCGTCATGCTGTCCGCCCTGGACCACGTGGACGTCGGCTGACCCCGCAGCCCGGGGGACCCGCTCCGGCAGCGGGCCGAGGGAGCCGAGGGCCGTGGCCCGCGACCGGCCCGCTACTCCCCCATCACCAGTCCGTCCTGGGCCGCGCCCCGGCTCATCACCACCGCGCTGATGCGGTCACGCACGGCGTGCGCCTCCGCGCCCTGGGCGATCGCCCGGTTCAGGTTGACCACCCGGCCGGCGTCGACGTCGAACAGCTGCGGGACGAACTCCGCGCGGGTCACCTCCCAGCGTCCGCCGGGCCGCCGGGGCGGGCCGAAGGTGAAGCGGGCGAGGGTGGACTGGTTGGCGCGCGGGTCCCTGGCGCCCTGCCGGCCGGACATCTCGCCGGCGATCTGGTCGCCCATCCCGTAGACCACCCAGGTGCCGTTGACCTTCTCGTAGGCCTGCGGGACATGGGCGTGGGTGCCCAGGATCAGGTCGATGTCGGGCCGGCCGCCGGAACGGGAGGCGGTCAGCGAGCGGGCCAGGGCGACCTGCTGCTCGTCGGGGTTCTCCTGCCACTCGGTGCCCCAGTGCAGCGAGACCACCACGACGTCGGCGCCCGCGGTGCGGGCGGCCCGCGCGTCGGCGACGATCCGCGCCTCGTCGATCAGGTTGACGGACCAGGACTGGTCGGGCGGATAGGGCGAGACGGCGGTGCCGTAGGTGTAGGCGAGGTGGGCGACCTGGGCCTGGCCCGCACGCAGCAGGGTGACGGTGCGGGCCTCCTGCTCGGTGCGGGCGGAACCGGTGTGCCGCACCCCCGCCCGGTCGAGGGCGTCGAGCGTGCGCCGGATGCCCTCGGAGCCCGCGTCCAGGCTGTGCTCGGAGGCGGTGGAGCAGCCGTCGTAGCCCGTGGCGGCGAGGCCCGCGGCGATCTCGGGCGGCGACTGGAAGACGGGGTGACCGGTGTACACGCCGTCGGCGCCGTAGACCGTCTCCATGTGACACAGCGCCAGATCCGCGGGGGCGACGACGGAACGGATGCCGGAGAGCATCGGCCGGAAGTCGTGACCGGCGCCGTCCGCGTCGAAACGGGCCCGGTCGATGACCGAGGTGTGCGGCAGGATGTCCCCGGAGGCCACCAGGGTGAAGCCGCGCGCGGCGGACGGCGCGTGCTGCCCGCCGGCGGGCGGGCGCTGGTCCTTCGCCTGGCAGGCGGCGCCCGCGGCGAGGACGACGGTCAGGGCCAGGGCGACCTGTCGACTTCGAGCGATCATCATTTCACCCCGCAGTAGTCACATTTACGGATCAACAGGTAAGAAGTGGATCTGGGTCCGCCGTGGCTCCGACACGCGTTTTAGGCCGTCCGGCGTGCGCGAAAGGACGTCTCGACCGTTCGTCGAACCGTTCGTCGACGCGATCGACCGCCCGCCGCACACCCGTGCGCGCTCCCTGTCGTCCCCCGGCGCCGTGCGCTGGCATACGGCCATGACGGCCGGAATCACACTCCCGAACGAGACGACCGCCGAGCACGAGCTCGCCGCACTGCAGCGCGAGCACGGCCGGCCTCTCTTCGCGCTGCTGCTCCGGCTCTGCGACGGAGACCGGCAGCGGGCGGAGGATCTGGTACAGGAGACGCTGCTGCGCGCCTGGCAGCATCCCGAGGCACTGCGCGCCGACGCCTTCGACTCCGTGCGGCCGTGGCTGCTGACGGTGGCGCGCCGGCTCGCCATCGACGCGCGGCGCGCCCGTCAGGCCCGGCCCGCCGAGGTGGGCGACGCGGTGCTGGAGAGCGCGCGGGTGATCTCCGATCACGCCGAACGGGCCGCCGCGGCCCTCGATGTCCGCGAGGCTGTGAAGACACTCACTCCGGAGCACCGTGAAGTCCTGGTGCTGGTGTATTTCCAAGGTGCGAGCGTGGCGGAAGCGGCGAAAACCCTCGGCATCCCTCCCGGTACGGTGAAGTCCCGCGCGTACTACGCGCTGCGCGCCCTGCGCAGGGTGCTTCCGGGCTACGCCGCCGACCTGCGGTGAAACCGCCGGCCGGGTCAAACCTCCGTAAAGCGCCTTGCCGACCACCCGGGTTGAGTAATCGGCTGTCCTCATCCGTGTTCCGGACCGGGGGCCCGGGTTCGGGCGACGCGCACGCACCGGAGGAAGGCAGGAAGGGATGCTGCACAGAGGTCGAGAGGGCACGGACGGCTCAGGCGGAGGCGAACTGATCGTCCCCATGGCGTGGTTGTACGCCGAGTACATCGCCGACGAACTGCTGCGCAGCGGCGATCTGATGCCGCCGACGTCCTTCGAGTTCCGGGCCGGCCGGGACGCGTTGGCGCTGACCGTCTTCCTGTCCGACGCCGACGGCGAGCTCTCCGGCATCCGCGTGTTCACCCAGCTGGAGACCTGGCTGTCGCTGACCGCGTACGACCAGCCGTGGCAGGAGTGGGTGGAGGACCGGCTGACGGATCTGACCGCCGACGCGGCGGCTTCCGGCCGGAGGGATCCCGACCTGGAGCTGGCCCGGGCGGCCTGGCGCTGGCTCCAGGAGACCGAACTGCTGGCGCCCGATCTCAACGCGGTGCCGGGCGGCGGGGCGGTGGCCGGCGAGGACGAGGGGCCCAAGGTGTGGACCCCCGCCTGGCAGCTGGGCCTCCCGCTCAGCCACCTCGCCATCCATCTCTTCTAGCGGGCCGCGGCCGCTCTCCTCGTCCTCCCAGGGCCGCGGCCGTTCCTCTCGTCGCGGACAAGCCACGGCTCCGGCCGGCCGGAAACGCTCCATGCCCCGGGAATTCCGAAGGTTTCCGGGAATCCGACCAATCCGCGGGACGGGCCGCTCCGAATCCTTAGGTCACGATTCGGTGCGTGGCTTGAGTGATTCGGCTGCCTGGTGCGTACCGGTGGGAGCAAGGAGTAACCCCACCCGCACCCAACGGCACGAGGATTCGGCATGAGGTCCCTGGAGAGGCATCGCGACGTCGGCGCCTACGCGCTCGGCGTGCTGGACGAAGCGGAGGCGTTCCGCTTCGAGGACCACCTCATGGAGTGCCCCAGCTGCGCTGCCGAGGTGACCGAATTCGGTCCCACCACACGGCAGCTGATGCTCTACCGGCGCTCCACTCCTCGTCTGGTGCACCCCCTGGCCAAGCCGGGTCCCGCGATGCTGGACCGGCTGCTGTCGGAGGTGACCGCCCGGCGCCGGGCGGGCCGCCGGAAACTGCTGTTCGCGCTGGCGGCGTCGGTGGTGTTCGCGGTGTCCGCACCGGCCGTGGCGATCGTCGCGGGCGGCGAGGACGAGCCGGTGAGCATCGCGGCGACCGACGAGCGGTCCGGGGTGTGGGCGCAGATCACGACGGAGGACACGGACTGGGGCAGCCATATGGAGCTGCAGGTCAAGGATGGTGCGGGTCCGCGCGACTGCCGTCTGGTGGTGGTCGGCAGGGACGGCTCCGAGCAGACCGTGACCAGCTGGAGCGTCCGCCGCCACGACGCCCGCCCCAACACCATGCTGGCCGGCACGGCGCTGCACCCCGACGAGATCTCCCACTACGAGGTCCGCACCGCGGACGGCGAGCATCTGGTCACCCTCGAGCCCTCCTGACGCGTCGCCCCCGAGGGCTCCCGACCGCGCAGTCCCCGCCCCGGCGCGGGCTCCCTCCGCGGCCGGGGCAGAGGTCACTTCAGCAGCCGGGACAGTCTGCGGTCGGCCAGCGGCTTGCCGCCCGTCTGGCAGGTCGGGCAGTACTGCAGGGACGAGTCGCTGAAGGACACCTCCCGGATGGTGTCTCCGCAGACCGGGCAGGCCTCGCCGGTGCGGCCGTGCACTCTCAGGCCGCTCTTCTTCTCCGCCTTCAGCCGCCCCGCTGCCACGCCCCGGGAGCGTTCCACCGCCTCGGTCAGCGTGGTGCGCAGCGCCTCGTGGAGCCGTGCGGTCTCCTCCGGGGTGAGGGAGGCGGCCAGTTTGAACGGGGACATCCGGGCGGCGTGCAGGATCTCGTCGCTGTAGGCGTTGCCGATGCCCGCGATCAGGCCCTGGTCCCGCAGCGCGCCCTTGAGCTGCCTGCGCTCCCCCGCCAGCAGCCCGGCCAGGCGGCTCACGTCGAAGTCGTCGGCCAGCGGGTCCGGGCCGAGCCGGGCCACCCCGGGCACCTGCCGCGGGTCCGTCACCACATAGACCGCGAGCCGCTTCTGAGTCCCGGCCTCCGTCAGGTCGAACCCGGCGCCGGTCTCCAGGGCGACGCGCAGGGCGAGCGGCCCCTTGCCGGGGCGGGGCGGGCCGCTGGGCAGCCGGTCCTTCCACCGCAGCCAGCCGGCGCGGGCCAGATGCGTGACGAACCAGGGGCCGCCGCCGGTGGCGAGCGCGAGGAACTTGCCGTGGCGCTCCACGGCGGTGACCTCGCGGCCCTCCAGGGCGGTGAGCGGCGGGTCGTAGGTCTTCAGGACGCTGATCGCCACGGGCAGCACCCGTACGATCTCGTGGCCGACCAGCTGCTCGGTGAGGAAGTCCTTGAGCGCCTCGACCTCGGGGAGTTCCGGCATGGGTTCCAGAATGCCACCGGTGCGGGCGGGGCGGTCAGTCCTGATCGTCGTCGGGGTCCACGGGAAACTCGCACCACACGCACTTGCCGCCGCCGCGGGCCTCCACGCCCCACATGTCGGAGAGCAGCTCGACCAGCAGGAGCCCCCGCCCGGACACCCCCGAGTCCCCCGCCTCCCGGCGGCGGGGCAGGGCGCTGGAGGAGTCCTCGACCTCCACCCGCAGCCGCCGCTCGGCGCCGGTGAGGACCCGCAGGGTGACCACCGCCGCGCCCTCGGTGTGCATCAGCGCGTTGGTGATCAGCTCGTCGGCGACCAGTTCGATCTCGTCCGCCTTGTCCTCCGCTCCCCAGGCGACGACCGCGGTGCGGATCATGCGCCGGGCCTCGGACAGCGCCTCGGGGTCGCCCGGGGCGACATGCTGCTGGAGCCGTCCGCCGGCGCGGGGGCTGTCCAGGATGCGGCGGCGCAGCACCAGCAGCGCCACGTCGTCGCCGCCGCTGCGCTCCTCGGCCACCTCGATCAGCAGGTCGGAGAGTTCCCGCACGTCCTCGGGGCCGGTCTGGACCAGCGCGGCGAGGGCCTCCATGCCGTCGTCGAGGTCGGCGCCCGGCTGCTCCACCAGGCCGTCGGTGCACAGCAGCAGCGTGTCGCCGGGGTCGAGCTCCATGGTGCCGACCGGGTAGTCGAGCTGCCCGAACTCGGCGGACAGCCCGAGCGGCAGCCCGCCGGGGACGCAGACGCGGCGGCAGGAGCCGTCGCCGCCGCGCCGCACCAGCGGGTCGATGTGCCCGGCCCGCACCATCTGCAGCACCCCGGTGGACAGGTCGGCCTCGGCGTACAGACAGGTGGCGGAGCGGTCCGTGTCGAGCTCGTGCAGGAAGCCCGAGGCGCGGGCCATCACGGTGGCCGGAGGATGGCCCTCGGCGGCGTAGGCACGCAGCACGATGCGCAGCTGGCCCATGACGGCGGCGGCGTGGGTGTCGTGGCCCTGGACGTCGCCGATGACCGCGCCGACCCGCCCGCCGGGCAGCGGGATGAGGTCGTACCAGTCGCCGCCGATGTCCCGGCCGAAGGTGCCGCCGATGCTGGCCGCGCGGTAGCGGACGGCGACGTCGGCGCCGCGCACGCTGGGGATGGTGCGGGGCAGCATCGCCTGCTGGAGCCCCTGCGCCAGGTCCATCTCCTGCTCGTAGAACATGGCGCGCTGCAGGCTCTGGGCGATGCTGCTGCCCAGGGCGACGAGGATGTTGCGGTCCTCCGGGGAGAAGCCGCGCCGGTCGCTGTAGAACAGGCCCATGGCGCCGATGGGGCGGGCCTGGACGATGAGCGGCAGGTAGGCCGCCGAGGTGATGCTGAGGTCGGTGATGTGCGGCCAGAGCGCCGGGAAGCGCTCGGCGAACTCCTCGGGCGACTCGATGTAGCAGGGGCTGAGGGTGCGCACGCACTCGCTCATCGGGTACGGCTCGTCGATGCGGGTGATCCGGGTGCCCTCCACATAGCTGCCCTCGGGTCCCTCGGCGATCAGCCGGATCCGGCCGGCCTCGATCAGGCCCAGCACCAGGCTGGTGGCGCCCAGGTGGGTGAGGCCGTGGGTGTCCTTGATGGCGTCCATGACCTCCTGCACCGTCCGGGCGTGGGCCAGGGCGGCGGTGGCGAGCTGGACGACGTTGGTCTGCTGCCGGCGGGCGTCCTCCTGGGCGGCCTGCTGACGGTGGGCCTCGTGGTCCCGCAGCTCCTCGGTGGCGTCCCGGATGACGCCGAGGATGCGGCGGGGCAGCCCGGTCTCGTCCCGGCGGATGTAGCCCTGGCTGTGGGTCCAGCGCAGGGAGCCGTCGCGGCGGCGCACCCGGAAGTACGCGCCGTAGTTCTCGCTGCCGTCCTTCAGCGCCTGGGAGACGGCGGAGTCCAGGCGGCCGGCCTCGCCGGGCGGGAGGCGCATGGCGAGGGTCTCGGGGTGGTCGTCGTACTCCTCGGGGCGCACGTCGAAGATCTCGTGGGCGAGGGCGTCCATCTGCATCAGACCGGTGTCCAGGTCCCAGTCGAAGCAGCCCATCCGGTTGAGCGCGAGGATCGAATCCGGGTGGTCCGGCCAGTCGTCCGGGAGTGACGGTGCGCTCGCTCCCCGATCAGCCATGGGCCCACCTTGCCAGGATTCATCCGAATCTTCGACTGGTGCGCCGGGTACGCGGGGCCACTCCGGTGCCGTGCGTGATCGGGGTATACCGGAGCCGTACGGAGCGTCACAGCAGGGTGTGCGGACAGGCAGGAGGGAGCGGCTGCCGTGGAGTGGTTCACCGCACCGGACTACTGGCTGAGCCGGCTGGTCTTCCAGCGGGCGCTCGCCGCGATCTACCTGGTCGCCTTCCTCACGGCGGCGCTGCAGTTCCGCGCGCTGATCGGGGAGCGCGGCATGCTCCCGGTCCCGCGCCATCTGCGGCTGGTGCCGTTCCGCAGGGCGCCGAGTCTGTTCCACTGGCACTACTCGGACCGCTTCTTCGCGCTGGTCGCCTGGTCGGGCTGCGCGGTGTCGGCGGCGCTGCTGGCGGGGGTGGACTCGCTGCTGCCGCTGTGGGGCGGGATGCTGCTGTGGCTGGTGCCGTGGGTGCTGTATCTGTCGATCGTCAATGTAGGGCAGACCTGGTACTCGTTCGGCTGGGAGTCGCTGCTGCTCGAGGTCGGCTTCCTCGCCGTGTTCCTGGGCAACGACGAGGTGGCCCCGCCGGTCGTGGTGATGTACCTGCTGTGGTGGATCCTGTTCCGGGTCGAGTTCGGCGCCGGGCTGATCAAGATGCGCGGCGACGAGTGCTGGCGGAAGCTGACCTGCCTGGATCACCACCACGAGACCCAGCCGATGCCGGGCCCGCTGAGCTGGTTCTTCCACCATCTGCCGAAGCCGCTGCACCGGGTCGAGGTGGCCGCCAACCATGTGACGCAACTCCTCGTGCCGTGGCTGCTGTTCGTCCCGCACCCGGTGAGCACGGCGGCCGCCTCGGTGATGATCGTCACCCAGTTGTGGCTGGTGCTCTCCGGCAACTTCGCCTGGCTGAACTGGCTCACGATCGCGCTGGCGCTCTCCGCGGTCCGGTTCCCCGCGGACCCGCCGGACACGCCGGACGCCCCGCTGTGGTTCGTGGTGGTGGTGCTCGCGGTGGCGGCACTGCTGGTGACGCTCAGCTACCACCCGGTGGTGAACATGATCTCCAAGCGCCAGGTGATGAACCGCTCTTTCGACCCGTTGCACCTGGTCAACACCTACGGCGCGTTCGGCAGTGTCAGCCGGATCCGCTACGAGGTGGTGGTGGAGGGCACCACGGACGAGCTGCCCGGGGAGGACTCCGAGTGGCGGGAGTACGAGTTCAAGGGCAAGCCGGGCGACCCCCGGCGCTGGCCGCGCCAGTTCGCCCCCTACCATCTGCGGCTCGACTGGCTGATGTGGTTCGCCGCGCTGTCCCCCGCCTACGCGGGGGCCTGGTTCGGGGCCTTCGTGGAGCGGCTGCTGGAGAACGACCCCGACACGCTGAAGCTGCTGCGCCGCTCCCCCTTCCCTGCGGACACCCCGCCCCGGTACGTCCGCGCCCGCCTCTTCCGCTACCGCTACACCACCTGGCGGGAGCTGCGCGAGACCGGCGCCTGCTGGCAGCGGACGTATGTGCGGGAGTACCTGCCGCCCACGCGGCTGGCGGAGACGGCGCGCAGCGGCTGAGGCGCCCCGCCTCGGTCACTGCGGTGAGGCGCCCCGCCCCGGCGCGCTCCGAGGTGTCCGGCGCTCGCCACGGGAGGGGCGCCCGGCCCGCCGCGGACACGACGGGTGAGGCGCCCCGGTCCGCCGCGGCTCAGGCCCGCTTCAGCCGCAGGGTCATCAGCTCGAACGGACGCAGCCGCACCGGGATCCGGTCGCCGTCGAGGGCCGGCGGCTCGGTGTCCGCGAGCGGCCGCTCCAGCAGATCGGTGACCTGCACCCCGGTGGCCCGGAAGCCGGTGGTGAGGGTGGCGCGGGCCCGGCCGCCGTGGGCCTCGTGGAAGCGGACGACCACGTCGCCGCTGCCGTCGTCGGCCAGTTTCACCGCGGTGATCACCACCGAGTCGCGGTCCACCGTGACCAGCGGGACGACCTCGCCGGCGCCGGTGAGCCGCCGCTCGGGCAGGTTGATCCGCCAGCCCTCGCGCACCGCGTCGCCGATCCCGGCGCCCACCACCAGCGCGTGCCGGAAGCGGTGCACGCCCTGGTCGGTCTCGGGGTCGGGGAAGCGCGGGGCGCGCAGCAGGGAGACCCGCACCGTGGTGGTCGTCCCGCGGTCGCCCTCGGTGCGGACGGTGCGGGTCACGTCGTGGCCGTAGGTCGAGTCGTTGACGACGGCGACGCCCCAGCCGGGCTCCTCCAGGTGCACGAAGCGGTGGTTGCAGGCCTCGAACTTGGCGGCCTCCCAAGAGGTGTTGGTGTGGGTGGGCCGGTGGAAGTGCCCGAACTGGGTCTCCGAGGCGTACCGTTCGGCGTGCAGGTCGAGCGGGAAGGCGAGCTTGAGGAACTTCTCCGTCTCGTGCCAGTCGACCTCCGTGTCCACCTCGAGACGTCGCTCCCCCGGCGCCAGCGACAGCAGCTGGGTGACCCGGGAGGAGCCGAAGGACCGCACCACGCGGACGCCGTCCTCGGTGGCGGTGAGCTCGTCGGCGTCGGTGAGGTCGGTGACGGTGTTGCGGTAGAACTTGTCGACGTCCCAGGCGTCCCACATGTTCGGGAAGTCCGGGTGCAGCTGAAGCAGGTTGCCGGCCTCGCCCGGTGCGATGGCCTCGCGGTCGGCCTCCAGGTCCAGGGCGGAGACGACCAGGCCCCGCTCGTCGATCTCGATCCGCACCAGCCCGTTGTCCAGGACGTACCCGCCGCCGGGGCGCGCCGCCGGCCGGGCGGGACGGTCCCCGCCCGCGGCCGCGGCGCCGCCCGCCGGGACGCCCGCGCGGGCGTGCGGGGCGGCGTTGAAGACCAGCGGGACGTCGCCCTCGCCGGCCAGGGCGCGCTGCGCGGCGTCGATGATGCCGTTCAGGTCGGCGGCGACCCTCTCGTAGGTGGCGCGCGCCTCACGGTGCACCCAGGCGATGGACGAACCGGGGAGGATGTCGTGGAACTGGTGCAGCAGCACCGTCTTCCAGATCCGGTCCAGCTCCTCGTAGGGGTAGGGGAAGCCGGTGCGGACGGCCGCGGTGGCGGCCCACAGCTCGGCCTCGCGCAGCAGGTGCTCGCTGCGCCGGTTGCCCTGCTTGGTCCTGGCCTGGCTGGTGAGGGTGCCCCGGTGCAGTTCCAGATACAGCTCGCCGGCCCAGACGGGCGGTTCGGGGTACTCGGCGGCGGCTTGGGCGAAGAACTCGGACGGGGTCTCCCAGGTGACGGTCGCCGACCCCTCCAGGCTGTGCAGCCGAGCGGCCTTGGCGACCATCTCCCGGGTGGTGCCGCCGCCTCCGTCGCCCCAGCCGGTGGGGGCCAGGGAGTGCCGGGCGGCGCCCTTGTCCTTGAAGTTGCGGACGGCGTGGGCGATCTCGCTGCCCTTCATGGAGCAGTTGTAGGTGTCTACGGGCGGGAAGTGGGTGAAGATCCGGGTGCCGTCGATGCCCTCCCACTGGAAGGTGTGGTGCGGGAACTTGTTCGTCTGCGACCAGGAGATCTTCTGGGTGAGCAGGTACTTGGAGCCGGCCGCCTTGATGATCTGCGGGAGCCCGGCGGCGAAGCCGAAGGTGTCCGGCAGCCAGGCCTCGTCGTTCTCGATGCCGAACTCGTCGAGGAAGAACCGCTTGCCGTGCACGAACTGCCGTGCCATCGCCTCGGCTCCGGGCATGTTGGTGTCCGACTCCACCCACATCCCGCCGGCCGGCACGAACCGTCCGCCGGCCACCGCCTTCTTCACCCGTGCCCACACCTCCGGCCGGTGCTCCTTCACCCAGGCCCACTGCTGGGCCTGTGACATGGCGAAGACGAACTCCGGCTCCTCGTCGAGCAGCGCGGTCATGTTGGCGGTGGTCCGGGCGACCTTGCGCACGGTCTCGCGCAGCGGCCACAGCCACGCCGAGTCGATGTGCGCGTGGCCGACCGCGCTGATGCGGTGCGCGGACGGCACGGCGGGCGCGGAGAGCACCTCGGTGAGGCAGGAACGGGCACGCTCCGCGGTGGCGTTGACGTCCTGCAGGTCGACCAGGTCCAGGGCGCGGTCCACGGCGCGCAGGATCTCCCAGCGGCGCGGCGATTCCACCGGCAGCTCGGCCATCAGCTCGCCGAGCACCTCCAGGTCGATCACCAGCTGCCACACGGTCTCGTCCAGGACGGCGAGATCCATCCGGGCGAGGGTGTACTGGGGTTCGCTGCCCGCGGTCTCCTTGTCGCCGAGCGGGGTCGGCACGAAGGGGTGGTAGTCCAGGATGACGGGGTTGGAGGCCGCCTCGATGTGCAGACGCACCTCCTCGCCGCCCTCGGCGGGTGAGCCGATGCGCACCCACTGGTTGCGCGGGTTGAGGCCCTTCACCGGGGTGCCGTCGGGCCGGTAGACCAGCCCCTCGCACTGGAAGCCGGGCATGTTCTCGTCGAAGCCGAGGTCGAGGATCGCCTCGACGGTCCTGCCGGCCCACTCCTGCGGGACCGTGCCGGTGACCCGGAACCAGCTGGTGCCCCAGGGAGCGCCCCAGCGGGCGCCCACCGCGATGGGCTCCGGCTCGGCGGCGAGGCCCTCGGCGACGGGGACGGGCTCTCCGGGAGCGTGCCAGACCGCCACGTCGAGCGGGACGGACTCCGGGTACACGGCGGGGCGGATGCGCTCGTCGAGGACGCGCTTGAGGCGGGCTTCGACCAGGGTGCGGTCGTCATGCATACGGGATGCTCCGTGGGTGGGTGCGGGTGGTTACCAGGTGTGGGTCACGGTGACGGGTTCCGACGAGGTGTACAGCTCCCCCACCGCACGCAGTTCGAACCGTGCGGATCGCTCTCCCTGCTCGGGTTCGAGACCTCCGGCGAACCAGGCGTGCTGGCAGGTGCCGCCGAGGAAGCGGCGGGTGCCGTCCGGCAGGACGCGGTGCAGGGTGTAGTGGCGCACCGGGCCGCGGGCCGGCCGGTGCCAGGCGAAGCGCAGGTCACCGCCGCGCGCCGCGGTGATCCGCAAGGCGGTGGGTGCGGCGGGCGCCCCGGGTGCGAGGGCGCGCACGGCGAGCC
>Ga0207873_1001312_pt1 | contig 24342 bp, 15 predicted proteins | sample BGWIniCompost_FD_187373 | JGI IMG/M metagenome (GOLD analysis project Ga0207873, IMG submission 187373) | Cellulose adapted compost microbial communities from Newby Island Compost Facility, Milpitas, CA, USA - BGW Initial Compost (SPAdes)... ...
CGCGATACTTGCACGCGCCGTCGCGAGCACCGCCTCTCCGTCTATGCCGTAACGGGCGAGCGCCGCGGCATTGCGCTCCGCTTCGCGCGCGTACAGCGCATCGAAGCGCGCCTGATCCTCGGCGCCGATCGCTACTTCGACGACGCCCTGCTCGCGCGCGTACCGCCAGCCTTCCTCGACCGCGCGGCGGTTCTCGTCCGCGAGCGCTGCTTCCCACACCGGAATCGCGGCTTCGAGCACGCGGCGATCGTCTTCGGAGAGCGCATTCCAGCGCTCGATGCTCATCGCTCTCGCGGGATATGCACCACGCGGGATCGCGAGCGTCGTGTAGTACTTCGCCACTTCTGCGAAATGGAGCGCGCGGAACGTATCCGGCGGAGCGACGACGCCGTCGATGATCCCCTTCGCGAGCGCCGAGTAGACGTCGCCCATCGGCATGATCACCGGATCCGCCCCGAGAGCTTGAAACACGGGCAGCAGCTCGGTCGGCACGCGGATTCGCATGCCTTTGAGCTCGTCGAGCTTCGTCACCGGCCGCTCGCGCGTGATGAGCCCGGGCAGACTTCCTCCCTGTACCGCGAGCACTTTCAGGCCCGCGAGCTCGCGGTCGAACTCCGGATGACGGTCCGCAAAGCAGTAGTAGAGCGCGACTTGCTCTTCGATATCGCGCACCCCGCTGTAGAAACCGGATTGGGTGCGAATGAGATGTGCGCCGCCCTTGACGTAAATCGGAGTGATCAATCCGATGTCCGCGACGCCGTGCCGGAGCTCGATCAGCGAGTGCTGTGACGACATCAGCGCGCCCGCCCAGCTCGGGCGAATCCTGAGCCGGCCGTTCGATTCGCTCTCGACGAACTCCATCCAGCGCGAGTCGGCGCGGCTGAAAGGATGCGTCGGGGCATACGGCGTCGCGTACAGAAGCTCGACGACCGCGCGGCCGGCTGCCGCGTCCACCGCGGCGACGCCGGCCGGATCGCGAGCGCAGCCGGCGAGAATCAACGCAAAGGCGACCGCCGGCCTCATGCCGCCACCTCGCGGCGCAGGAAGTCTTCGACGATGCCGACCGCCGTGTCTCTGCTCCACGTCGCCGCGTTCACCATGTCCGCGGAGAGCATCAGCGTCGGCACGCCCGCCGCGCGCAACGCCTCGGCCGCGAGCAACGTGCCGGACTGTGACAGGCGGTTGTCGGGCGGAACGAGAACCACGGCGGCGTCGATGGCGCACCGCTCGGCTTCGCTGACCAGCCAATCGCTCATCCACGGCGGAAGGTGCAGCACTTCGTTCATCGAGCAGATGCGACTCGCGAGCGCCTCGAGCGGCCGGCCCTGCAGCTCGCGAATGTATTGCGCGCCGGAGAACGGCAGATACATCGACCAGACGAATACCGCGCCGGCGCGTTCCTCGAGCGCCTCGTAGAACGACGTATCGTGCCAGAGACCCGCACCGATCCACATGAGCCGCACGCGCTCGTTGAAACCGCTCGCGCCCGCGCGCACACGCTCCAGCACCTCGTCTCGGAAGCGACGCGCGTGCGCTACCGCCCAATCCGATCCTCGATGCCACTGTGGGATCATCGTGTTGGTCATCTGATCGTTGAGCGAGATCGGGCACGGCCGCGCGCTGCCGACGATCTCCGCCGTCTCGGCGAGCAGTTGCTCCTGCTCGTTGATGCGCTCCATGAGCCGGGCGAGCTCGCCGAGATCGAATTTGCGATCCGTCTTGCGCTCGAGCAGCGCGATCAGCTCGCGCATCTCCGCGGTCAAGAGGTCGATTCGACGCGCATCGTAAACTTCCTCCCAACGGCTCCGCGAATGGCGATACCACTCGGGAAGAGTGTTGATCCACGCCGGCGCTTCCAGAGGGAAGAAGTCGGTGCCGAGCGCCTCCGCCCAGATCGAGAAAACGTGCTGTATGCATTCGCAAGTCAGGCGCGCGACGAGCACGGTCGGACGCGGCAGCCCGCCCCACGGCGCCGTGGCCGGATCCGCGGCAAGCGTGCAGGCGAGACCCAACGAGCAGTAACTGCACCGATTCGGCGGGAACCCTTGCTCGTCGAGCGCGCCGAAATAGCGCTTCGACAGCTGCTTCGCGGAGATATAGGCGGACCACCACTGATTCGCGATGACGGGGATATTCATCGCGTGGAAAATCTCGTGCGGCGTGTCCGCCTGCGCGAGCGCGAACGGCTCGCCGCGCTCGACGACGCGAGTCTTGAGCTCCGCACCGAAGGCCTTCTGGAAAGCCTTCGCGGCGACCGTGCAGTCGAGCGGCCGGCGCGGCGAATAGGCCTTCGTGCTCATTCGAATACTCCTTTGGCCTCGAGCTCCGCGATGCGCGCATCATTGAGCCCGATCAGCGAACGCACGATCTCCCGGGTGTGCTCGCCGATCGCGGGAGCCCGGTACGGTGTGACCGCGACACGCGAGAACGAGATCGGCGTACGCACGTGACCGAAAGGACCGAGCTTCGGATGCGGCAGCTCGATCAGCGCGCCGCGCTCGCGAAGCGTCGGATCGCGCTCGACGAGATCCTCGATATCCTGGACCGCGCCGGCCGCGATGCCTTCGCGCTGCAGCAGCTCGACGAGCTCGAACTCGTCGCGCTCACGCGTCCACTCCTCGATCGGGCGGCCGCCCGTCAGACGCATGAGACGCTCGAGATCCTCGTCGTCGAACGCGGTGATCGCGATCCACCGGTCCTCGCCGCGCGCGGGATAGACGTCTTGCAGCCGCACGGCGGGATCGGCGTTACCCATTCGACGCGGCGGAACGCCCCGCTGCACGCTTTCGATCGCCTCGGCCATCTGCTGCACGCAAATCTCGTACATCGCCGCATCGATGTGGCAGCCGCGGCCGCCGCGAAGACGATGGCCGAGCGCGGCGATCGCGCACGCCGCCATGACGTACGGCACGATCACGTCCCCGTAAGGCACCGCGCCCGGCACGACCGGATCGCGATCCGGCCATCCCGTGAGAAACGTCCGCCCCGAAAGGGCCGCGCCCGTGCCGTCGACGCCCCATTCGCGCGCGAGCGGGCCCGTTTGCCCGTAGACGCTGCCGGACACCATGACGAGACCGGGATACGCGGCGGACAACGATGCGTAGTCGAGCCCGAGCTTCTCCATCGTGCCGGGCGAGAAATTCTCGACAACCGCGTCCGCCCAGCCGAGCAGCGGATCGATGATCTCGCGCGATTCCGGCTTCTTCAAATCGAGCGACAAGCTCCGCTTCGAAGTGTTCAGATGCGCGAACCACGGCTTGTCGTCCAGATCGCCGCGGCGAGACACCGATACCTGCACGTCGAGGCGTGAGAGACACGGACGAGTACGGCTCTCGACCTTGACGACGTCCGCACCGAGATCGCCGAGGACTTTCGTCGTGATCGAGCCGACGAGCGCCCAAGAGAAATCGAGGATGCGCACGCCGGCAAGCGGTCCTCCGCGCCGTTCGTTCGACAAATCGGTGGCGCGTTCGCGAAGCGCCGCGACTCTTTCCGGCGAGCTTACCGCCGCCGCGGTAATCCGGGCAAAGCGCGCGGGCCGCTTGATGCCGTCGCGCTCTTCCCAGAACTCGCGCGCGGCGAGATGCGGATCGGCCAGCACGTCGTCCGGCTCCTCGACGACGCAGGCGTTGATCCCGCGCCGCCGCCCCTCGGTACGGATCTCTTCACGCGTACGCGTACGGAAGAACGCGTCGATCGCTCGCTCCCACTCCGCGCGCGTCTCGGCGTCGAGCGCCGAGCGGTCGTAGCGCAGCCAGTCGACGCCGCGGAGCGGATTCGGCAACCCAACCTCGTCGATCCATCTCGACAGCGCCTCATTCGCCGGCGCTCCGAAGCGCCCGGTCATCAGACTGTGGAAACACCATCCGTCCGCGAGACGCCACAGACAGCGCACGGTCGCACGGCCGTAGTTCAGCGCGTTGCCGATCCGGTGGAGCTTGCGGCGATCGAACTGCCAACCAATCACGCCGTTGACGTTGCGGCTGAACGCGACTTCCTGAATGGACACGTCGACGTGCTGTCCGAGACCGGACCTGAGACGCGAATACCACGCGGCCATCGCGCCCGCCGCGGCCACCATGTCCGCGTGAAACGTGCACGCGTCGAGCGCCTCCTTGACCGGCGGCCGGTCCGGCTCGCCCGTCAGGCGCAAAGTGCCTCCCATCGCGGAAGCGACGAGCTCGCCGCCGCGCCAGCGCGAGCGCTCACCGCCGCTGCCGAAAGGCGTCACGGAAACGTGCACGAGCGCCGAATTCCACGCTTCGAGCCGCTCGCGCGTGATGCCGCGATCCGCGAGACGCTCCAAGCCCTGCGCGTCGACGAGAAAATCGGCACGCCCGATGTGCTCGGCGTCGATCGGGTCCACGCGAATCTCCGCGCCGAGCGTCGCGAGCAAGCGGCACAGCGGCCGTCTCGCCATCACCTCGTCCGCGACGACGACGGTGCCTTCAAGCGGTCGCACTCGAACACCTCCTGACGAACTCTGCGATGCGCACGGGCGTATCGTCGTCGGCTTGCCAACGTCGCGCGGTAAGCATCAGAACGGGCACCCCTGCAGCAGCGAGAGCGCGCTCCAACGCCGGCGCAGTCCAGGCCAGCGCCTCGTCCTCGCGTGCGAGCCAAACCACGACGCCCGCGGCACGCGCCGCGCGAGCGCGGCCGACGATCCATGCTCCGCGATCGAAGAACGCCCGCGGCGCGATCGATGCCGCGCGCAAATGCCTTGCCAGCGCTCGGACCAGGCCTCCGCGCTCGTCGTTCGCCGCGCGTGCCGATGCCGCGTCGAGCTCCGGGCCCAGCCGACCGAGCGCGAGCGCGTTCGCCTCCGAGACGATGCTCGCGCCCGCCGCCTCCGCCGCCTCGTGCAGACGCTCGTCGGGCGGCGTGGAGCCCGCGAGCAGCAGCCTCGTCGCGGCCGCCGTCGATTCCGGCAGCCGCAGCGCGTCGACCCAGTCGCACGGGTTCGTCCAGAGCGCCGCTCGCCCGAGCCTTTCGTACAAGGGGCCGTTCGCGACGCGCGAGCTCTCGAGCCGCGCGAAGCTGCGGCGGAGCGCGTTCGCGCGCTCGATCGCGTCGGGCAGCGCGTCGACATCGACGCCGAGCGCGCGCATCAGCTCGATCAGCGCGGTCTCGGTATGCGCGAGGCTCGACTCTCGCGGAATGAGCGCGATGTCGAAGACGAGCGGCTTCGGGCCGCGCAGCTTGCCGTGCTGCTGCAGTTCGCGCACGTAGTAATAGAGCCGATGGCTCGCGTCGTCGCTGCGCGAGAAGACGACCGTCTCGAGCGCATCGAAAACGCCTTCGTGCCATTGCTCGAGAATCGAGCGCGACCAGTACGGAAAGCTCGACTCGAGCCAGCGATCCGCCCACGGCGTCGGACGATCCGCTCGCCACGGCAAGTGACCGAACGGTCGACCGCTCGCGATGAGCACTTCGATCGGGATATCCGGGCCGACGAAACCGATGCCGCCGGAACCGTCACGATACGCCTCGAGCGGCTCGCGCAAGCGAAAGTCGATCTCCGCCACCGAAGTCTTTTCGTTCATCGGCCCAACCAATTCGGCAATGCCAGGACGATCGCGGGAAAAACGATCAAGAGTGCGAGATGCACGAGATCCGCCGTGAGGAACGGCAGAACGCCCTTGAAAATTCGACCGAGCGAAACGTCGGGGACGACGCGCTGTATGACGTAAAGGTTCATACCCATCGGCGGGTGAATGAAGCCGATCTCCATCGCGCGCACGAGAAAGATGCCGAACCAGATCGGGGACAAGCCCATGCCCGTGACGAGCGGCAGCAATATCGGCGTCGTCAGCAGCATGAGCGCGAGGCCGTCGAGCACGGAGCCGATCAGCAACAAGAACACGGCGACGAGCGCCATCGTCGCGACGGGACCCAAGCCGAGACCGACGATGAGATTGCCGATCGCATCGGCGAGGCCGGTGACGGCAATGAACGCCGCGAAGATCAGCGCACCGATCACGACGAGATAGATCAAGCCGCTCGTCCGCAGCGTTTCCTCGAGGGCGCGGCGCAAGCTCGCGCGGTCGAGCTTGCCGCGCTTCGAGCAGATGAGCAGGGCTCCGGCGGCGCCGACCGCGGCCGCCTCGGAGGCGGTGATCCAGCCGAAGACGATGCCGCCGATCACGACGAGGACGAGCAATCCGACGTCGGCGACACGCCGCAACGCTCCGATGCGCTCCTCCCAGGTGGCGCGCGGCGTCGGCGGCGCGAGCTCCGGCCGCCAACCGACGATGAGCGCGACGACGAGAAAATAGCTCAGCATCTGAGTGAGGCCCGGAACGATCGCCGCGGTGAACAACGTGCCGATCGACTGCTCGGCGATGATTCCGAAAACGATCAGCGCGCCCGACGGCGGGATCATTTGGCCGAGCGTGCCGCCCGCGGCGACGGTGCCGGTCGCGAGCGCGTCGGAGTAACCCCGCGCGCGCATCTCGGGCACGGCCACGAGCCCCATCGTTGCAGCCGTCGCGAGGCTCGAGCCGTTGATCGAGCCGAAGCCGGCGCATCCGGCGACCGACGCAATCGCGAGTCCTCCTCGGCGATGCCCGAAGAGCCGCGACGCGAATCCGAAGAAATCGCCGCTCGCACCGGCGATGAAGCACAGGTGCGCCATCAGCATGAACAGCGGCAACGTGCCGAGCTCGTAGCGCGACATCGTCTCGAAGACGAGCACGCCGGACTTGATCAGCGCGGGCTCGAGACCGAGCGTAAGAATCAAGCCGCCGAGCCCGGTGATGCCGAGGGCGATGCCGATCGGCATGCCGGTGAGCAGCAGGACCAGAAGCACGACCACGCCGGCGAGTCCCAGGCTCGGCTCGCCGATCATCGCGTCCTCCGACCCAGCGCGCCCCTGAGCGACAGCACGAAAAGCACGAGCAGCGTGAGCACGGCGGCGATGCGCAGCGGCCGATACGGAATGCCGAGCAGCTCGCTCGCCTCGTGACCGTGCCAGAGATCCGCCGCGATCCATGCCGTCCCCGCGAGCAATGCCGCGAAGAGCAGAGCTCCCGCCAACGCGTGCAGACGCAACACGCGTTCTCGCGACGTCGTCGACAGGCGCTCGAGCAGCAGATTCACGCGTGCATGCGCGTGGTCGAGCGTCGCGACGATGAGGCCGCCGCCCGCCGCGATCAGCACGACCGCCTCGATGATCTCGATGGAGCCGAGCAACGGAAACCGGATTTGCCGCCCGATCATGGCGAGCGAATCGACCGCGACGACCACGAGCAACGCGCCTCCGGCGATCCACACGAGCGCGTTTCTCAGCCGCTCCATCGAGACCTGACGATCAGTCCGGGAAAAGCACGACCGTCACGCGACGTGAGCGCCAATCGTCGATTCCGTCCGCCTCGGCCTCGCCGTCGATCCAGTCGATCTCGGGCTCCACCTCGAGACCGGCGCCGCGCAGTAAGCGAGCGACTTCCTCCGCGCGCCGCTGGCCGACACCGGCCGATTCTCGCAGGAGCGTGCCGTCGCTCAAGAGATGCGCGCCGCGCACGCCGGTGATTCGCACGCGGCGCGCGGGAAGGTCGCGCGCGATTCGAACGATCGACATGAGGTCGGACGGATGTCGGAAGGATACGCCTCGGTCGAAATCGAAATAGACGTCGACCGTTTGCGGCCCCTCGAGCGCGGGCCGCGGCTCGGGCTGCCCCGACGGATTCGGTGCGAAGGCGAGCCGTCCGGCGCTCGGCCCCGGCGGCCGCGGATTGAAGTCGATCGTGTAGCGCTCGTCGGCCGGCAACAGCGTGTTGCAGTTCGCGTCGATCTCCGGCATCACGGAGAGGCGCACCGGCTCGAGCACGATTCCGCCGCAGATCCGCGGCGCGTCCGAAACGACACCTTCGACCAGGACGAGATGACCGAGCATCGGCGGCGTGACCGGAGCACTGACGTCCGTCTGAATCGTCAAGTAATACGTCTCGCCATCGTACTCGGCGAGCCAGCACGGCACCGTGCGCGTGTCGCGCACGATCGGGCAGCTCACGAAGCTGATGCGCTCGCCGGGCGCCGGCGCCGCCTGGGCGGCCGAGGAGATCAGCAGAAGGAGCACCGCTCCTCTATGAGCACGACCAGTCATCAGAGCACACTCAAGAAATTCACTAGATCGATGCGCTCCTGCTCCGTGAGGCGCATGTTGAAGCGCCGATCGTAGAAGTCGACCAGCTCGCGCAACGTCGCGGCGGAACCGTTCGAGAAGTACGGCGCACGTGCCGCGAGCCCGCGAAACTGCTGCATCACGATCGCGCCGACGTCCTCGCACTTGCCCGAGATCAGCGCCCGCCCCGGATCCTGCGTGTAGATCACGCGGCCGTAGAACGGGTGCGGCGGCAGATCCTCGCGGCACGTGATCTTGAACAGCGGCAACTCGGGGAGCTTCTTCGCCCAGGGATCCTCCGGCGGCTCGAGCGCCCACGGATGATTCGTCGTGCCGAGGTCCATCCAGCCGTTCGCGGTATCCATCCCGGTCATGTGCATGCCGTGACACGTCGCGCACGTGCGCTTGGCCGGATTACCGAGACCCACCGTGTTGATGTGCATTGCGTCGCGAATCCAGAACGTGCGGAAGAAGAACACGTCGTGGCCGCGCTGCACGGACTCGCGAAAGGCGTTGCGCTCGCGTTCCTCGGGCGTATCGCCTTCGGGCAGGTTCGCCCATTTGTTCTCCATCGGAATCACGTAGCGCGTCGTGTTGTTCCCGAGCACGCCGTCCTGGCCCCTCTCCAGCGCCCGGGGCCCGAGTCCGGACGGCCCGTCCGGCTCGTCCAATCTGCCGGCGCCGTTCGAGTAGACCTGCGCCGCGTAGAGCTGCAGCTCGAATTCCCGGATCTTCTCGAGCTGCTCGGGCGTCAACGGCTTCGCGACCTCCATGTGCGTCCGCGCGGCCGATTGCGCTTGCGTCTTCAGCGTCGGCTCGCGCGCATCGGCCATCATGTTCATGTTGACCGGCAGCCCGGTCTCGGGATCGACCGCTGCGAGCATGCCGGTCTTGCCTATGAACGGCGAGACGCCGAATCTCGTCGATACGACGTACCGCAGGTTCGCCGCCGGCCGCGGCCGGCGATAGACGGAAATCTCGCGGCGCTCGCCGTCGATTCCATAGACCGGATCGGTGTTGCAGCCGGTCGGGTCGCGCACGACCTCGAGCGTGAACTCGGGCTCGATCGGTTGCCCATCGTCGCCGATCGGCGGCCACGGCAGCGCGATTCGGAATAGGCCGCGCTCGAGCAGCAACGAGTGCGACGCCGGATCGCCCGGCGGCAGGTTCGGGCAGTTCATGCCGTCGATCGGCGCGAAGATCGGATCGGTCCCGTTCGTCGCTTCCCAGATCTGCCTGATGCTCGCGACCGACAGCGACATGCCGTCGGCGGGCTGATGGCACGAAACGCACGCGCGCCCGTTGGTGCCGAGCGGCTCGAAGAACGGATGTCCCGCCGTCTCGATCGGCCCATTGGCGTTCACGATGCCGAGCCGCCCGAGCTCGTTGTCGTACTCGACGTACGCGGGGAATACGCGACCGTCGCCGGGCGGCCACCACCACTCACGCAGCTTCTCCGCGCTTCTCGACGGCGTTTCGGCCATGAGAAGCGTGGTGGCCGTGCAGGCAAGAAGAAAGACACAGAGATTGATCGAGCGATTCATCGTCGTCGGATCAGCGTTCGAGAAATCACGAGCTAGCGGCCACGTTCCGATGCGGCGCCGCGCATCGATTCGTTTCGTGATTGCCTCCCCGGGACGAGTCTAGCGCCGCGGGATCGGCACGGCTAATACGCGTCCCTGCTTGTGGTTAGACTTCTCACGTCTAACCGCGAGCCGGCGGGGTGAACGTACGGCGCACGAGGTTCACGAACTCACGCACGAGCCGCGACGGGTTTCCGTGCCGGTATGCGAGCACGATCGACACGGTGGGAACCGGCTCGCAATCGAGCGGCCGCACCGTGACGCCCGACGGCACCAGTTCCTTCAACGATTCCGGCAGCACCGCGAACCCCAAGCCCTCTCTCACGAGCTGGAGATGCCCGAGGATGTTGTCCGCGCTCGATACGTCGTGCGTTCGGATGCGCGCTTTGCGAAACAGCGCGGCGACCGCGTCGTACAGCGGCGGTGATATCACGCGCTCCATGGCGATGCACGGCATGTCCTCGAGACTCTTGATCGGAATTTTCTTGCGACGGGCGAGCGGATGATGCGAAGGCAAGGCGATGACGACCTGCTCGCGTACCAGCTCGATCACCTCGAGCCCCTCGGTGTCTTCCGGCTGACGCATGAACGCGACGTCGAGCTTGCCCGTTCTCAATCCGGACACGGGCTCCACCGCGTATCGGCTATGCAGGATGAGCCGAAGCTCCGGCATACGCTCGGCGACGAGCGACCGCAGCACCGGAAGGACTCTCACGTCGGCGGACGCGAACGTGCCGACGGCGAGCTCGCCCGCGAAACCGTCGGCGGCCTGGCGCGCCAGCCGTTTCGCGTGATCGACCCGCGAAAGAATGTCCTTCGCTTGCTGAAGAAAGACTCTTCCCGCGTCCGTCAAAGCGACACGATGGCGATTCCGATCGAGCAGCGTGACGCCGAGCTCCTCCTCGAGCTGCCGGATCTGTTGGCTCAGGGATGGTTGAGCGGTGCGCAAACGCACGGCGGCACGCGTGAAGTTGAGCTCTTCCGCGACGGCGACGAAATAACGTAGATGCCGGAGCTCCACCGCGAACGATTCTACCCTGCCTTCGTTTCGGCTCGACGCACGGCGTGGCAGCTCGCCTAACGCTCGTGCAGCGGATCGCACAGCCACAGGAACGTCGACGCGCGCCGCCAGCGCAACGCGGGCATTCCGGCCTCGCGGGTGATCCAATCCAGGTACTCGATCGCGGCTTCGGCCCGCTCGTCATCGACGCAAAGCGGCCGGCCGGGCGGCTCGACCCAGAGCGGCACGACCCCGGTCGATCGCCGCCCGTCGGCATGCAAGATCACCACGCCGAGCGCGCCGTGCACCGCGTCCGGGTGAAACGGCGCGAGCGTGTAACGGGGATCCGGCTCGAAGCCGAACAGCTTGCGACGGCGCGCCACCCACGCGGCGCGCGCCGGGTGGTCCTGCCCGGGCGAGAGCGCATGGGTCACGACGCACGCGTTGCCGAGGCCGTGAAATACCGGGCGGCCGTTCACCATCTCGATGCCGCGCAGCAAATGCGCATGATGGCCGACGACGATGTCCGCTCCCGCTGCGACGGCTGCGGCGGCGAGCGGCCGCTCGTAGGGCGCAAGCTTGGCCGGCGTGTGAACGATGCCTTTGTGCAGCGCGACGACCACGACATCCGCGTCGGCGCGCACCGCCGCGACGTCTTCCCGGAGCTGCCGTAGCGCCTCCTCCGTCACGTGCGCGAGCGGCGCGGCCGGTGCAACGGGACTTCCGTCCGCGGTCGCGATGCGAAGATAGTTGCATCCCGGCCGCTCCGCGGACGCCCAGCCGGCCTCGGGACCCACGCAGTTGTAGCTCAGCACCGCGATTCGTTTGCCGCGGCACTCGAGCCACGCAGACCGCCGTGCTTCGGCGAGCGTCGCTCCGGCTCCGGTGTGCTCGATACCGAGCCGGTCGAGCCGCTCGCGCGTATCCTCGATCCCTTCGCCGCCCCAGTCGGCGATGTGGTTGCCTCCGAGCGTGAGCGCGGTGAAGCCGCACCGCGCCAACGCGTCGAGATGCTCCGGAGCCGCGGGAGCCGCCGGCACGTCGCCGATCAGCTCCTTGCCGCGACGCGTATGGGGCACCTCGAGATGGCCGATCGAGACGTGGGCCGCGCGCACGGCGGGTGCGATGCCGGAGAGCCAGTGATCCGGCTCCTCGGCGTCGAGCACGAGATCGCCTGCGAGAAGAATCAGAACGTCGTCGGGATCGAGGCTTGCCTCGGTGAAGTCGACCAACGCTGCATCCTTCAGTAAACGGCCAGCGGGAGCTCCACGCGCGAACCGTCGGCTCCACCGAGAATCAGCGTGATGTTCGGCGGCGGATCGATTCGCACGTCCTCGAGGTTTCGTTGTCGCGGATCGGCGCCGGTCACGACCAGACGCAAGCGATAGCCCGCGTCGATGACCTCCGACGTCGGCGTGAGCGCGAAGCTCAACACGGCTTCTTCGCCCGCCGCGAGCGGCGCGTAGTCCGCTTCGAGGCCCGTATGCCACGGCAAACCGAGCGTGTCGTAAGGGGCCTCGCCCGTCTTGCGATAGGCCGCAGCGAGACGGCCGACCGCGATCACGGACGCGGTGCCGTCGGGCGCGAGCGTTTCGAGATAAGCGAACAGGATCGGCTCGGGCTGATCGGAGGCGATCTTCAAATGTACGACGGGATAGCCGATCAGCGTGTGCGGCCTCGAGAACGGCGGCGACGTGAAGCTTAAGCCCCGGCCGTGTTGCGAATCGATCCAGAGCAAGAAGTACTCGTCGGTCGCGACGTCGTAATTGACAGTGAACGTCGTCCGTGCGGCGTTCGCGCTATCCGCTCGCAGCGCGCGCTCACCGTTCTCGCCCTCGGCGAGATACCACGTCTCCGCAGGCGCACGCACGCCGGGCCATCGGTCGTCATGCCGCCAGTTTTCGCCGGGCGGCGCGCCGTTGAGCCACCAGGTTACACGAGGGGCGGGATCGTCGGGCGCTTTGTCACGCAGATGCTCGTCGAAGAATCGCAGCAGCTCGCCAGTGAAATCGAAATCGGGCGGCGTCACGCAATGCAAGCCCGGCCCGAGCAGCAGGCGGCTGCCGAGATTCTCGGCGGCGAGGATCACTTGCGCGGTCGGCTCGTCGCGCCAGTTGCTGAAGAAGTACGTCGCGATGCCGGACTCGCGCAACGTCTCGAGATACGTGTAAGGGCCGACCTCCTCCCAGAAGCGGTTGCCCGTCAGCTCCGACACGCTGTCTCGAAACGGCATGCCGTACCAGAGCAGAGCCATCGGCGTATTGCGTGCATGCTCGGCGACGGCTGCCCTCAGCAGACTCCCATCGTGATCCGCGTCGACCGGTACGCTCGCCAAGTCGTCACTGAGCGGCTCGTCCGGACGCGTGTTGAACTGCGCGGTAACCCCGCCTTTGCGAACGAAAGCGAATTTGTCGAGGTCGGTCGCACCGGCGAAGATCGCGCGCAGCGCGGGCGGCGCGGCCGTCGCGACGTGCACCGCGGTACCGCCGAGATACGAGCAGCCGAACATCCCGACCTTGCCGTTCGACCATGGCTGCTTGGCGAGCCACTGCACGAGATCGTATCCGTCGAGCGCTTCGGTCCGATCCTGGAAACCGCGCCGGGAGCCGAATGACGCCCCCTTACCGCGAATATCCGCGACCGCGAGCACGTAACCCGCGGCGAGCAGCGCCTCGTCCGCCGCGCCCGCGACGCGGGGGCCGACGACGCGTCCGTTCCCCGTCCGGTAGCGCGCGCGGTACGGCGTGAACGAGAAGATCACCGGATGCGGGCCGTCGAGCAGCACACCGTTCTCGGCGGGCCGCAGAATGTTCATCGCGAGCAACGTGCCGTCGCGCACCGACACGTAGAGGGATTCGCGGAAAGGTCCCGTCGGCGGCGGCATCTGTTTCTGCTGCACGCTCCAACGTTCGTCGGCACACAGGCGGCAGCTGGCTCCCGCGAAATCCCAGCTCGCATCGGCGTCGTCCTTGAGGTGCCAATCGAGCCAGCGCAAGCTGACGCGTCCCCATTCACCGCCGCCGGGCGCAGAGAACGTGCCTCCGTGACCGACCGGCAACGCGCCGAAGAACACCGGCACGCGGTCGATGCGCGCAACGTCGTCGCGCGCATTCTCGTGGGCGATGTCCGATGGACCGCCGCTCAAGTAGAGCGCCGGCGCATGTAGACGCGCGAGCTGCGACTTGTCGATTTTCACGCGGCTGCGCCCGCTGCCCGGCGTGATATAGATGCCGCTGTTCAAGACGAGCGTCGTATCGACGCGCGGATCGTGCGAGACCGCGAGCGCCTGCAGCCCCCCGCAGCTGTGGCCGCCGACCGCGACGCGCGAGACGTCGATGCGTCCCGAGAAATCGCCGCCTTTTCTTGCCGTCTCCCGCGTCGCCCAATCGATCGCTTCGAGCATCTGCGACGCTTGGGTCGCGTCTCGAGAGCCGTCGGCAGGCGGGGGCGGCCCGCCGCCCGGAACACCTAGCGCGACGACGACGTAACCATGCGAAGCGATGTGATACAGGTAGGAGGCATGCGCGAGACCGTTATTGCCGCAACCGCCGTTACCCCAGACGTAGAGCGGTAACGGCTCGTCGGGCCATTCCGCCGGACGATAGATCGTATGCTCCGGCAGCTCGGGCCGCGTTTCGACGACCGCCGGAAACGGCCCTCCTCCGGAGGGCTCGCCGACGATTTCCGCGGATGCTCGCGTGGCGAAGAACGACGATAACGCCGCTAACGCCCCGACGACGGCGAGCATCGCAGCCTCAGCGCGAGGAATGCATGCCGATCGATCCATTCCGGACTTTACCGATCGTTCTCGCTTCCCCGTCCATCGCGGCAAGACGCCGATGCAGACGTTCCCCGATAACAAAGCGCTGGTCAATCGACCGAAATCGGAGCAGATTACGCAAATGTCAGCTCAGATCATAGCTTCCTCAGTGTGGTCGCGGACAGTAGTCAAGCCGCGCTGTCAGGGCTAGATTTACAGAAAGTCCGTCCACCGTGACCTTCTCGAGCATGCGAGGGCCGAATCCAAGCGGCCGGAGCCACGGCCCCTGTCTCGTTGCGCTGTGCTGGTTCCTCGTTTTCATGTCGGCCAGCGTCTACATGCATTCGGGAAACGTGTTCGCGTCCGAGCAGATCGTCGCCTTCGACATTTCCCGCACCGAGATGTCGTTGGCATTCACGGGCGTCTACGTCGTCGGGGCGTTTTTCGCTCCGGTCCTCGGCTATCTGCTCGACCGCTACGGAGCACGCAACGTCATGCTGCTCGCTTCGATATGGTTCGCGATGGGTTTTCTCGCCCTGACGCATATCGATAGCTTTCTCCCGTTCGCCGTGGTTCTCGCCCTTTTCGTCGGCACGGGTCAGAGTGCCTTGGGCCAGCGCGCCGCCTCGCAGCTGCTCGTGCATCACTTCGATCGACGGCGCGGCATGGCTCTCGGGATCATGATCACGGGAGCGTCCGTTGCCGGTATCGTCACGCCGCCCATCGCAGTATATCTCCTCGAGTCCATGGGCTGGCGCGACGCGTACGAGCTCTTTGCGTTGATTTACCTGATCTTCGTGCTGCCGCTGATCGCGATCATCGTGCGAGCGCACCCGCGCTCGGCCGCGACGGTCCCCGCGTCGATCCTCGAAGCGTATGGGACCATCGTCGTCACCAAGACCTTCTGGCGCGCCGTCCTGCTTTTCGGCCTCATCGAGGGCGTGTACGTGGCGCTCAATGGTCATCTTTTCCTTCATTACACGGAGCTCGGCGTCGACTCGTATCGCGCCGCCGCGATCTTGTCGGCCACGTCCGGCGCGGCGCTCTTGTGCAAGCCGATCACGGGCTGGTTCATCGATCGCGCCGGCACGGCGCGAGCGACGTTGGTCGTCACGACGGCTTGCGCGGCGGCAATGGGCGCGCTGGCGATATCGTCGACTTATGTTCCGTTACTGGTGTCCGGCGTGTTGTTGGGTTTCGCTTTCGGCGGAATCATCCCCCTTCAGGCAACGACGCTTTCCCGTCACTTCGATACAAAGGAATTCGGAAGGGCGTACGGCTCTCTCCGGCTTTGCACTTTGCCGATCGCCGGCGGATGCGTCGTCTTCGTAGGCTGGCTGTACGAGAAGACGGACAGCTACGTGCCGAGCTTCGTCGCGTTCGCAGTCGTGTTCCTCCTCGCTTCCGGCATGAAGCTGATGACGAGTGCTCCTCCTTTGTCCAGGGCCGCGTCCGCCGGCAAGACCGCGTTTCAATAGGCCGCCGCCACTCTCGGGCGTTCGGTCCGCTGCCTTCGTATCACCGACGCGAGCTGACGCACGGCAGTTCGAATGCGCTCGTCCGGCGTTGCAGCGAACCCCAAAATCAGGCCAGACTGGCGCGGCTCCGCCACGTAACAAGCGGACATGGGACGACCGATCGTAAGGCGAGTCCCGCATGCACACGTGATGCGGTGATCCGGCACGTCGGCCGCAAGATTCACCGGCAGCCTCAATCCGGCCAACGGAAGCCGCTTGAGCTCGAGAACGTCACCCGCTTCCTCCGAGAGCGCTTCGATCAGCAACGCACGCCGGCGAGCATGAACCTCCCGCAGGCGTCTCAGGTGAGATATCAAGTGGCCCTGCTCGCAAAAGCGCGCGAGCACCAATTGATGGTGCACGCTTACCGAGGGGCCACTGCACTCGAAGCTCTGCGCGAGACGCGGTGGCAGCACCATGTAACCCACACGCAATCCCGGCGCGAGCATCTTGTTGAAGCTACCGAGATACAACGTGCGTTCGAAGGAATCGAGGGAATACAAAGGCGGGTAGAACGACCGCGAGAAACGGAAGTCACCGTCGATCTCGTTCTCGATGATCCAGGCCTTGCTCTTCGCCGCCCATTCGAGTAACGCCCGCCGCCGCTCGAGGCTCATCGTCACACCGAGTGGATAGTGATGGGAAGGAGCCACCACCGCGAGCTTCGCCGCAGGGGCGATAGCGCAGCCGCGACCGACGTCGATGCCGTCACCGTCCACCGGGATCGGCACGGGCGTGAGCCCGAGCGCCTGGAGCACGGCGCGTGACACCGGATCGCCCGGTTCCTCGAACCACACCAGCCGATTGGGCAACGGCAGCGATCGCACGACCGCTTCCACGAGCGGCCGAGAGCCGCTTGCGACGATGATCTGGTCGGGCGTGCAAACGATGCCGCGCGCTTCACCGAGATACTCGGCGATCGCCTCCCTCAGCGGAAGCTCGCCGCGAGGATCGGCCCAGCCGACGATGCGCGCCGCGTCTTCGCGCAATACCGCGGCGGAGAGCTTTCGCCAAGCTTTCCACGGAAAGTGGTCGATCGCCGGAACGCCGGCCACCAACGAGAACGCGTCCTCCGTTCGTTCCGAGGAATGCCTTCGGTTCGACGCGCGAGCCGACGGATGTCCGGCTGCCGCGAGCTTCGGCCGCAAATGAGACAAGAAATCGTCCGGCAGCGCATCGGCGACATAAATGCCAGCGCGCGGACGAGCGGTCACGTAACCTTCCGCGGTCAAACGCTCGTACGCCTGCACGACGGTCGTGCGAGAGATCCCCAGATAGTCCGCCAGCTCGCGCGACGAAGGCAGGCGACGTCCTCGACGTAACCGTCCCGATGCGATGGACTTGCGAAAGAAGTCGACGATTTGATCTTGAAGCGACCGAGAGGAATTTCGGTCGAGCACGAGCTCGTCGCAGAAAGCGGTGCGCCGGAGTCGCGACGCGCGCCGCGACGAGAAGAACGGCATGGGCCCTACGCCGTCAACCATGGAATCCCCCCTCCGGACCCACTAAGAAGGTAGCCGGCGCCGAAAGTATACCGCCGCGGGCTGCAAGCAAGATACGGAGCACTCACGAGATCTTCGCGCCGGGTTTGTTCGCGAACGTCCCGATGGGCAGAATACTTTCATGTCCGATCATCCCTCGAGCCCACACGTCTTCGACGAAGACGCGTCACCGGCCGTTCTGGAAGCGGCGGCCCTCGATAAGGCCGGCAGACATCGAGACGCCATTGCCGTGCTTTCCCGGGCGGCGATGGCAGGCGATCTGGTCGCGAAGCGCAAAGTAGGCCTTCGAATACTGCTGGGCGACCGGGCCCCCTGCTTGGGCGAGCAAGGCGTCCGGCTGATCGCCGAGGCCGGTATGCAAGGCGATGCCGCCGCCGCGGAGCTGTGCGCCGTTCTCGTCGGGGCCGGCATTTATCGTCGTCAGAATTGGAACGAGGCTCTCGACTGGCTTCAGCTTGCGGCGGAGCTCGGCTCCTCACGCGCGCGCGGTGCATTGGGCGTGCTGTGCAGCGATCCGGCGCTTGCAGCCGAGGCCGAGCGAGGTGAGGTACGAACCGATCATTGGCGCCGCCTTCGTGCCAACGTCGACATGGCGACGCTGTTGTTCGCCGACGTCGGCCGCACGCTCAACGTCGATCCGCCGATTCGCGTTTACGAACGGTTCGTCGATGCGCGCGTATGTAAGTGGCTCGTGACGAGAGCGCGCGGCCGGCTGTCACCCGCATTGGTCTACAACCCCGAGAGGCGAGCTCTCGAGAAAAGGCCCGAACGCACCAATACGTCCGCCGGGTTCACCTTGGAAGACGCCGATCTAGTGCAGATCGTGCTCCAGGCACGGATCGCCGCGGCGATCGGCGTTCCGTTCCGTCAATTCGAATCGCCTTTCGTGCTGCATTACGCGCCCGGCGAGACGTTCCACGATCATTATGATTTCGTCGATCCGGACACCCCGGACTACGACCAGGAGCTCGCGCGCAACGGCCAGCGTATCGCCACATTCTTGATCTACCTGAACGAGGACTACGAAGGCGGCAGCACGGATTTTCCCCGCCTGGGCCTCAGTCACAAAGGCAAGGCCGGCGAAGGATTTTGTTTCATCAACACGTTACCCGACGGCACCGCGGACTTGCGGACGCTGCATGCGGGACGTCCGCCACGAACCGGCGAGAAGTGGGTATTCACTCAGTTCATCCGCGATCGCGCGGTGGTGCCGGGCACTTCAACGGAGACGACGGCCGGTTTTCCAACCGTCATCTAAGCGCCAATCGGCCGTCATATCGGCAGGTTACGCTCGCGCACGCATCTCTTCCGCGGTGCATGGGCGGCTGCACGACCCGCCGTGCAGCCGCCCCAGGGGGGGTGGATCGCTTCCTTGCTTCTCTCAGAACTGCACCGTCATACCGACGTAGTAGCGTCGGCCGAGCACGTCGTAATAGCCGGAATTGGTGACGCCCATCCCCGAGTTCGTCGGAGACCGCGACGTGATCTCCGGATCGCGATCGAACAGATTGTCTATGCCTGCACGCAGATTGATCAGCGACGTCGGCGTCCACGTCCCGACGAGATCGAAGATGTGGTAGTCGCCCGGTCCGACCGACGTCGTCTGCGGATCCGCGACGCTCGACGGATGCGGCTGCCCGGGCAGGAATCGGTGCCGCAGCGTGATGCTGAATCCGTTGCCTCGGTAAGCGAGCGAGTTGTTGATGCGGTAACGGAACTGTGTGCCCGTTCCGCTGTAATCCTCGACCGGTCCGCCCGCGACAGCTTGGATGCGGTCGTAATCTATGTAGTTGGCCAGGATCGTCCAACTGACGGTCCCCGGGATGTCGAAGCCGAGATCGCTCAAGGCCGCCGCCCAATTCACCTGGAGGTCATAGCCCGCGGTCTGCAATGCGCCTCGGTTGACGTTCACGAGGCCGATGGAGCCGGAGTTGCCCGTGCCGGGCTCGCGCCTGATGCGCTGACAGAACTCGTTCTGCGGATCGTAGCTCGGATTGAACTGCGGATCGAAACACTGCTGGTACGTCTGATCATAAGTCAGCGTTCCGATCGTGCCGTTGACCTCGATCCGGTAATAGTCGATCGAGGCGCTCAAACGCTCGAGCCACGGGCTGCTGAAAGGCGAGCGAATGACCGCTCCGAACGTCCACGTCTTCGCTTCTTCCGAGTCGAGATTCGGATTGCCGGTGATGTCGCCGAGCACGATTCCGCCCGGCGGCTCGTCCGCTCTGTAGTTCAGCGGATCCTGACTGTACTCCGAAGCTGGATCGTTGATCAGGATATTGCACAGATCGATGACGCGCTGACGATCCGGATTGCTCGGACGGTTACCCCAAGGAGCCGCAGTGTTCGCCAGGCACGGATCGCCGAGACTACTGGAGACGACGGTGGTCGTGTCGTTCTGGAACAGCTCGCCTACGTTCGGCGCGCGGTTGGCCAGGTTGTATCCGCCGCGGAACCGAAGGACGTCATTCACCTCCCAGTCGATCAGCGTCTTGTAGGTGCTCAGGCCGCCGACTACGTTGTAATCGGAGTAGCGATAGCCGAGATCGAGCTCGAGACGCCGAAACACCGGAACGTTCTGCACGACGGGCACGAGCAGCTCGCCGTAGATTTCGCGCGCCTCGATGTAGCCGTCGGTGGCGCCCGAGCCGAACAAGCCCGCCGGCAAGTCGGCGATGTTCTGCACCTGCTCCAGCTTGTCGACGTGGTAATCGAAACGGTTGCTGCGGAAGCTGGCACCGAACGCGGCGCGCATTTCGCCCATCGGTAACTCGGCGACTTTGCCTTGGAAGTTCGCCTCGACGATGTTCTGCGTCAGGGTCGTGAGGTGCACCATGCGCGCCTCGATCGCGCGGATGCAATCCTCGCTGATCTCCTTGTCGACGTCGAAGTAATGCAAACCGCTCGTGCAGCGAATGATCTTGCCGCCGAAACCGGCCGGATCGATCAGCGTGTTACCGGTGACCGTGGCGTTGCGCCCGTAGTTCGGCGAAGCAGCGAGCGCGCGCAGGTTCTCCACCGACACGGTGCCGGCCATGTGACTGACGACGCGTGTACGGCCATGCGAGCCGTAGAACTCCCACGTCCAGTCGTTGAAGGGCAGCTCGCCCATCAATCCTGTGACCACCTGATACGTGGAGGTGTTGTTGTCGATACCGCGATCGCCGATCTGCCGCAGGGCCGGGCTTTCGAGGACGAAGGGCGCATTCGGATCCTCCCGCGACGCGAGAAGCTGCGCCAGCTCGTCCGGCACAGGCCATACCTGGGAGTTGGTGCAGCCGCCGGTCGGCGGGCAGCTCAAGCCGTAGATGCCGCCTTCCTGATACTCACGGAGCGTGTTCCCGTTCTCGTCGACCGACGGCGCATAGATCTCGTCGCCGTGCGGGATGACGACCGCCCAACCGCCCGCCGCAGGCGACCACACGCGTCTCGTCTTGTTGCTGGTGTCGGCGAATTGCAGCTGCGCGAAATAGGTGAGCTTGTCGCTGACCTCGTACGAGAGACGGCCGAACGCCGAGTAGCGCTCGAGAGGATTCGAGATCATGGTGCCGAGCTGGTTCTCGCGCAGCCTGCCCGACGAGTCGATATAGCGGTAAGCGATGTCCCCGGTGCCTCCGCCGTTGACGTAGCTCGTGATCAGAGAGCGTGCGCCGGTCTTGTCGACCGTCCAAGGACCGTTGTACCGCTCCAGACCGATGCCGCGATCCTGATAGATCGTGTTGTCCGCGTTGAAGAAGAACGGGCCCGACGTGCTGCCTCCGATTCCGCCGAATAGCTCGTCCACGGCGTCCTGCGACGGCCTGTTGTTCTGCCAGTTCGGGTTCCAGTAGACGTCGCTGAGACGCGAGGCAAGCCCGTAAGTCGAGGTCGGATCGGCCCAACCGGCTCGGAAGAACTCGCGATCCATGGAGTAAGCGGCTTCGCGCCTTGCGTGCTCGAGGCCGAGCATCACGTTGCCGCGGCTTCCATTGAGATTAACGCCCATGAGCGCGGAGACTCGCAGCTCATTGGCGTCGCCGTATTCCGTCGTTCCGTACTGGGTGCTGACCTCCAATCCCTCGAAATCCTTCTTCAGGATGAAGTTCACGACACCGCTGACGGCGTCGGCGCCGTACACGGCCGACGCACCGCCCGTGATGATCTCCACTCGCTCGACGGCCGCCGAAGGAATCGCATTGATGTCGACGATCAGCGCACCGTTCAGCGGTTGTCCGCGTCGGCCGTCGATCAGCACGAGATTCCTGTTGGAGCCCAAGCCGCGAAGATTCACCGTAGACGCGCCCGGTGTGTTCGTCGCGCTGTTCTGCACGTCCATCGTCGCGAACTGCGTGAGCGCCGGGACGAACTGAGGCAGCTGGTTCAACACGGTTTCGATGGCGACCGTGCTGATGTTCTCGAACGAATCGGACTCGAGGGTAACGATAGGACTGTTGGCGCTGAAGTCTCGCCTGACGATACGCGAGCCGGTGACTGTGACCTCTTCGATTCCCGGATCGCTTTGGCCGAAAGACGGCATCGAGGCCGGTGCGAGAGCGACAGCAACGGCTACCGCAATGGCTTTTCGCCCGACTCTGTCCGCAAACGGCGCGCCGCGAGTGTGGACACCTTCAGCCTCGAGCCTACGCGCATGCAATGCGTTCATTTCGCCCCCCCACATGAGCAATCGTGTCGTAGCCGAGTCAGGTCCGATCTCTTTCTCGAGATCCAGACGTAGCTCGTCCGCGCGCGTCGGAGCGGCGCGGACGAGTCGTGCGGTCGTGAGATACGCAGTTAGCGGGCAGATGATAGGAAGGATTCAGACGCCCGGTAGGGCCAGTTTCGATCGGCGCATAAGTCCAGATCGAGTGACGCTAGCGGTTAGCATTGGACACAGTTGCGCCCGACCAGCGACAGTCGGCGCACGCGGCGACCGGACGCGACGTCTCGTTCAGCACGTCGATCTACGCCGCGGGTCCGAGCACGACGCGTTCGGCTCGAAGCGCGTCGTCAACGATGGGGGAAAGCATGCGACACTCGAGATCGTGGATATCTATCGCGTTTGCGGCAGCGCTATTCGTTCAGCCTCTCGCAGCCTCGGCGGAAACGCAGACACAATCGAGCTCGCCTGACCGCACACCGAATCTGGTTGTCGGAATCGTCGTCGACCAGATGCGGCTGGACACGTTGTATCGATTCTGGCATCGATTCGGCGACGACGGCTTTCGGAAGCTGTTCGACGAAGGATTCTCGTTCGAGAACGCCAGCTTCGATTACATGCCGACGTTCACGGCGCCGGGACACGCTTCCATCTACACCGGCACCACGCCTGCCGTGCACGGCATCCTCGCCAATGCTTGGTACGTTCGTGAGCTGAAGCAAACGACGTACGTGACCGACGACCCTTCGGTATCGGCGGTCGGATCCGAATCCCAGGCCAGCCGCATGTCTCCACGCTGGATGCTCACGACGACGATCGGCGACGAGCTGTGGATGCATACGAACGAGCGCGCGAAAGTCATCGGCCTGGCGCTCAAGGATCGGAGTGCCATCCTGCCGGCTAGTCATACGGGCGCTGCGTACTGGCTGGATGAATCTACCGGCCGATTCGTCACGAGCACCTGGTATCGCGACGAGTTGCCCGATTGGTTGAAAGAGTTCAACGCGCGCGGCCTCACCGAGCGGTATTTGGCGCAGCCGTGGGAGCCGTTGCTGCCGCTCGAGGAGTACGTGGAAAGCCTGCCGGACGACAACCCCTACGAAGTTCCTTTCGCGGGCGAAGACCGTCCCGTCTTTCCGCACGACCTGCCCACCCTCGCACGCGCTCGCGGCTTCGGGCTCGTGGCTTATACGCCGTTCGGCGACGAGCTGCTGACGGAGTTGGCTCTGGCCGCTCTCGACGGCGAATCGCTCGGCCGTCGGGACGTGCCCGACCTGCTCTCGATTTCGTATTCGGCTCCCGACAATATCGGTCACCGTTTCGGCCCGATGTCGGTCGAGGTACAAGACACCTATCTGCGCCTCGACCGGCAGATCGCCCGTCTGCTTGGCGAATTGGAAAAGCGATACGGACGCGACGTGCTCGTCTTCCTCACGTCCGACCACGGAACCGGACACGTACCGGGCTACCTTGCGGATCGCTCTATTCCGGTCGGCGAGTTTCGGGACCGCGCAGTCGGGGAAGCGCTGCGTCGCTTCGTCGAGGAGCGTTACGGCGACGCCGATCTGATCGAGGCGTTCCACAACCAGCAAGTTTTCTTGGACCGCGAGCGTTTACGCGCCGCCGGAATCGATCGCCGCCGAATCGAAGAGGACATCGCGCACTTCCTTTTGGAACAGGAAGGCGTCGCCGGAGCGATCACGGGAACGGCGCTCCGATTCGGCAGCTTCAGCGATCCTCATCGCGCGAGACTTCAGCGCGGTTTCCACCCGCGCCGCTCGGGTGACGTGGTCGTCTGGATGGAGCCGCATTGGATCTCAGACTTCGGCGGGAGAGTCGCGGCGATGCACGGCTCGCCCTTCAGTTACGACACGCGTGTGCCGCTCGTTTGGTACGGTTGGACCGTTCCTGCCGGGCGCACGACGGAGCCGGTTCACATCACCGACATCGCGCCGACGCTGGCCGTGTTCCTCCGCACGCCCTTCCCGAGCGGAACGACGGGAACACCGATCAATCACTTGATGCGGCCGGCGGCTCTCGCGAAATAGCCGTCGCGACACTCACGCGCAGCCGCGCTCGTCGCTACATTTCACAGTAGCAGCGCGGCGGCGGCCCCCGAGACGCACGCGCATCTCCTCGATCACGGTGCGATAGTCGGACGCGCCGAAGATCGCCGAGCCCGCGACGAACGTGTCGGTGCCGGCCGCGGCGATCGTCGC
>Ga0207873_1001313_pt1 | contig 24328 bp, 22 predicted proteins | sample BGWIniCompost_FD_187373 | JGI IMG/M metagenome (GOLD analysis project Ga0207873, IMG submission 187373) | Cellulose adapted compost microbial communities from Newby Island Compost Facility, Milpitas, CA, USA - BGW Initial Compost (SPAdes)... ...
CACCCGCCGCACGGTCGTGGCAGGCGTCGCCGCGCTCGCGGTGTCAGCCATGCGGCGACGCCACGGCTCGCTCGGCCGCCGCCACCCGGGGGTCGTCGAGCGCCCGGTCGAGGTTGAGGACGGCGGCGATGAGGGCCAGGTGGGTGAAGGCCTGCGGGAAGTTGCCGACCTGCCGCCCGGTCGGGTCGATCTCCTCGGCGTAGAGGCCGAGGTGGTTCCCGTAGGTGAGCATCTTCGAGAACGTGAGGCGGGCCTCGTCGAGCCGCCCCGAGCGGGCGAGCGCGTCGACGTAGAGGAACGTGCAGAGCGAGAAGGTGCCCTCCGAGCCCGGCAGCCCGTCCGGTGACGCCTGGGGGTCGTAGCGGTAGACGAGGCTGTCCTCGACGAGCGTCCGCTCCATCGCCGCCATCGTCGACTGCCACCGCGGGTCGTTCGGCACGATGAAGCCCATCAGCGGCATGAGCACGAGCGACGCGTCGAGCACGTCGCCGCCCTCGTACTGCACGAACGCGCCGAGCTCCTCGTTCCAGCCCGCGGACATGACCTGGGCCTGGATCCGGTCACGCTCGCGGATCCACCGGTCCACGTCGCCGGGCCGCCCCCGGTCCCGGGCCATGCGGATGGCGCGGTCGAACGCCACCCACGACATGAGCTGCCCGTAGACGAACGGCCGGCGGCCGCCGCGCGTCTCCCAGATCCCCTCGTCGGGGTCGTGCCAGTGCTCGCACAGCCAGTCGACGACGTCGACGATGTGCGTCCAGCCGTCGTGGCCGACGCCCCAGTCGCCGAGCGCACCGCTGTCGAGGGCGTGGATCGAGTTGAGCGCCTCGCCGTAGATGTCGAGCTGCAGCTGGTCGGCGGCGCCGTTGCCCACCCGCACGGGCCGGGACCCCATGTAGCCGTCGAGGTGGTCGAGCGTCTCCTCGTCGAGGTCCGAGCTGCCGTCGACCCGGTACATGATCCGGAGCGGGCCGGAGCCGTCGCCGGCTCGCTCGTCGAGGCGGGCGCGCAACCAGTTGCCGAAGGCGGCCGCCTCCTCGGTGAACCCGAGGCCCAGGAGCGCGAAGACCGAGAACGAGGCGTCCCGCACCCAGGTGAAGCGGTAGTCCCAGTTGCGGGGACCGCCGATCTGCTCGGGCAGCCCCGCGGTCGGCGCGGCGACGAGGCCGCCCGAGGGCGCGTAGGTCATGAGCTTGAGCGTGATCGCCGACCGCTCGACGGCCTCGCGCCACCGGCCGCGGTACGTGCTCTGCTCGAGCCACCGGTGCCAGTACGCCTCGGTGTCGAGGTAGAGCTGGAGGATCCGCCCGCCGCCGATCTGCTGCGGCGTGCCGGGGGCGCCCGACTCGAGGACCATCCCGACGGTCTCGCCGGCCCGTACGGTGAAGCGCGAGCGGACGTCGGTGCCGTCGCGGTCGAGCGGCGTCACGCTCGTGAGGTGGAGGCGCTCCCCCGCGTCCGACTCGAAGGTGGCCGTCGTGCCGTCGACGTGCACCCGGTGCGACCGGCGCCCGTAGTCGAAGCGGGGTGCGATCCGGGCTTCGAGCTCGACCTCGCCGCGCACGCCGCGGACGGCCCGCACGATGCGGCGCCGTTCGGAGACCGTGTGGGGGTCCTCGATCGGCATGAAGTCGACGACCTCGGCGATGCCGGCCTCCGAGAGGAACCGGGTGACGAGGATCGCCGTGTCCGGCATGTACATCTGCTTGGTGGTGCGCGGCGAAGTCACCGGGGCCAGCGCGAAGCTGCCGCCCCGGCGGTCGTCGAGCAGGGACGCGAACACGCTCGGCGAGTCGAACCGGGGGCAGCAGAACCAGTCGATCGTGCCGTCGGTGGCCACCAGCGCCGCGCTCTGGAGGTCGCCGATCAGGCCGTGGTCGGCGATGGACGGGTAGCTCATCAGCGGCCTCCTGACCTCGGCGAGGGCGCTCCACACCGGTCCGACGTCCCTCGGCCCGTCGATCGTGCCGCCGTTCCGGCGGCCTGACGTCATCCCCGACGGGTGATTCCCGGGGCCCCCTCGCTCCGGCGTCGCTCGGACGCGCATCCGCGCGCCACGGACCGGAAGCCCGGTGGGTCGCGGGCCCACCGCCGGACCGGCGTCTCTCACACGCGCATGCGCGCGCCACGGGTACCGGAACGCCGGGCCCGGGGCGCAGGCGGCTCAGCGGCCGGGGTTGGGGTCGAGGTGGTCGAAGCGGCCCGCCGGGCGGATGGCCCGGTAGGCCTCGACCACCGGGGCCAGCTCGTCCGGCGTGGCGCCGTGCATGATGACGCCGTCGACGCCGAGGTCGAACTGGCGCAGGACCCGCTCGGCGCAGCGCTGCGGCGACCCGGTGGCGGCGGGCTCCAACCACTCGTCCGGCAGCAGCTCGGCGATGTGCTCGAGGGTCGCGGTGTCGGCCTTGGCGTCGATGGCGCCCCCGACCGACGACACGACGGGGTCGGCCCGGAACCGCTCCAGCACCGCCGGGTCCCACCCGTTGGTGCGGACCAGCAGGTCGCCGTAGCCCTGCAGGTAGGTGGCCAGGCGCCCGACGGTCTTGCGCAGGCGCACCTCCTCGGGCAGCCCGTCGTGGACGGTGGCGTAGCACGACCAGATGCGCACCGACGCCGGGTCCCGGCCCGCCTCCTCGGCCGCCCGGCGGACCGTGGCCACCGCGCGCTCGACGGTCTCGTCGGTGAAGAAGGTGTGCAGGACGACCATGTCCATCGCCCGGCCGGCCAGGGCGAGCGAGTTGGGCCCGAAGGCGACGAGGCCGAGCGGGATGTCCTCGTCGAAGTCGGCGTCGAGGTGGAGGATCGGGTACCGGCCCGCCGGGCCGTCGTGGCCGACGACGACCTCGCCCCGGAACAGCCGGCGCAGCAGGCCGGCCATGTCCTCCAGCTGGGCGGTGGTGATGCGGGGAAGGCCGTAGGCGTCGAACAGCGGGGCGATGCCCCGCCCCAGCCCCAGGGTGAACCGGCCGCCGGTCAGCCGGTGCATGGTCGTGGCGTACGAGGCGGTGACGATCGGGTGCCGGGTGTTGTGGTTGGTCGCGGCCGTGGCGATGCCCAGGCGGCGCGACGTCGCCCCGACCGCCCCCGAGAGCGTGACCGCCTCCTTGATGTTGAAGCGCTCGGAGATGAAGACGCTGCCGAGGCCGAGGGCCTCCGCCGCAGGCACCTCGTCGAGCAGCTCGGCGGGCGACCTCGGCGCCCCCGCCAACGTGTAGAACCCGAGCTCGTTGAGCTGCTCCACGCCCCTCCCCTCGTCGACGCCGACCCGGGCGCGGGTCTCGAACCGCCGATCCTGCGCCCGAACGCTAGTTCACGCCCGCGTCGGCGCCGGCGCCACCGGGTGGGCGCCGGGCGGTGGCCGGATCCGCCGTCGCCGGCGACGTCGGGCCCGCCCCGGAACGGGGGTGCGCGGCCTGCACCTGGGCCTCGCCTGCCGACGCCGTGTCGCCACCGAGCGCTCCCGGGTGTGCGTCGAGGTGCTTGGCGAGGACGGCGTGGCCGGCCGCGGCGCCCACCAGCGCACCGATCCGCACGGCGGTTCCCGGCTACCGGGGCGCCGGGTCGGGCCCGGCGATCGCCCAGGCGAACGCGCACCCCGCGACGAGGTGGTGGGCGTGGACGGCCGCGTGCACGGCGCCGTCGGACTCGGCCGCGGTGTAGAGCGGTGTGGGTGCGGCTCGGCCGGCGATGCCGGCCGAGGGCGTCTCAGCTGCCGCAGCAGTCGCAGGCGCCGGACGCGAGCACGGCCGGGTCGGCGAACAGGTCGCTGTCGCCGCGCTTCACGTACCACTCCCACCGGGTGCCGTCGGGGCCGGTGAGCCAGGTCTCGGTCTTCCGGGCGTAGCAGCACTCGGTGTCGGCGACGCCGGTGGTCTCGAGGTCGGCCGCCCGCAGCCGGGCCTCGGCGGCCACGACCTCGTCGGCGGTCTCGGTCTCGACCCCCAGGTGGTTGATGGTGCCCGGCTCGCCCTGCCCCTCGAACAGGACGAGCTTCAGCGGCGGCTGGTCGATGGCGAAGTTGGCGTAGCCCGGGCGCACCTTGGCCGGGGCGACGCCGAACATGCGGCGGTAGAAGTCGACGGCCTCGTCGAGGTCGGCGACGTTGAGGGCGAGCTGGAGGCGCATGGCGGTCGCTCCCTGTGTCGGGTCGGTAGAGTTGCATCGACGAACATCGATTTGATGTTCGTCGATACGATATCGGAACGGATCGAAGGATGTCGATGTGACGAGCCGTCGCGACGCAGGAGGGACGCCGCCGACACCGTGCTGTCCGCCGGTGATCGGCGGGCGTCTCGACGACGCCCAGGCGGCCGAGCTCGCCGCCGTGCTCAAGGCGCTGGCCGACCCCGTGCGGCTGCAGCTCGTCAGCATCATCGGCGCCGCCGGCGAGATCTGCACCTGCGACCTCCCCGCCCTCGTCGGCCGGTCGCAGCCCACGGTGAGCCACCACCTCGCCCAGCTGGTCAAGGCGGGCCTCGTCACCCGCGAGCAGCGGGGCAAGTGGGCGTGGTTCCGCCTCCGCCCGGAGACCTTCGCCGCGCTCCGCGCCGCGCTGGGCGGCGACACGCCTCCCGCCGACGCCCGCGCGCTGACCCACGCCGGCTGAGACCGCCGCCTGCGACAGGGCCGGTCGGCCGCGGGGTTCCGCGCCGGGTCGTGCTGTTGGAGGTCGTCGCTGCGGCGCCCGCCCCGGGTGGCCGTCACTGCGTCCCGGCGGCAGCGCGCGTCAGAATCGGGGCGTGCGGGATCGGGGCGGGCACGGGGACGAGCTCCTGCCGGGGCTCTACGACACGATCATCGACCGGGCGCTGGCCGAGCGGATAGACGCCCTTGCGGCCCGGCGCCTCAAACCCCGACGGGACTCGATCGAGCCGGCGGAACTGCCGGACCGCATCGCCGAGGTCATCGCCGGATGGGTCCGCGAGGTCCTCGCGGCGGTACCGGAGCACGAACGGGCAGAGATCGCCCTGACGGTCGCTGCCCGCGTCCTGGACGTGCTGCTCGAGACCGGCCGCCTGGACGACTTGGCCCGGCGCCGACTCGACCCGAAGCTCCGTCGCCTCCTTGCGGTCGAGGCGCTGACCCCGACGGGCGAGCCCGCGGCCATCCCCCGCCCCCTGACGCCCCTGCGGGACACCGTGCTCATGACCAATGCGCCCGACCAGCCCTCGGTCGGGCGGGAGATCGCCGCGGAGATCGCGTCCGCCGACCGCATCGACGCCGTACTCGCCTTCATCCGCTGGACGGGCGTGCGCGATCTCCTTGCCGCCCTCCGCCGCCACACCGAGGCCGGCAGGCCGCTCCGGATCATCACCACGACGTATACGGGCACGACGGAGCTGCGTGCCGTCCAGGCGCTGGTGGACGCCGGCGCCGAGGTCAAGGTTTCCTACGACACGACCAGCACGCGCCTGCACGCCAAGGCCTGGTGCTTCCACCGGGCCACGGGGTTCTCGACCGTCTACATCGGCTCGTCGAACCTGACGTTCTCGGCCCAGGTGACCGGCCGGGAGTGGAACGTCCGGGCCTCCCAGCAACGGAACCCCGACCTGGTCGCCGCGTTCGAGCGGGTCTTCGAGACCTACTGGGCCGACCCCCACCTCGAGCCGTTCGACCCCGAGCGGTTCGCGGCGGCGACGGCCCGGGCGGCCGACGACTCGATCGACACGCCGTTCTCGATCGAGCCCTACCCCTTTCAGCGCCAGATCCTGGAGAAGCTCGAGGTCGAACGCCGCCGGGGGCGACCGCACAACCTGGTCGTGGCCGCCACCGGCACCGGCAAGACAGTCGTGGCCGCACTCGACTACCGGCGGCTGCGCGAGCGCCTCGACCGGGCCCGGCTGCTGTTCGTCGCCCACCGTAAGGAGATCCTCGAACGGTCGCGGACGACGTTCCGGCACGTCCTCCAGGACGGCAGCTTCGGCGAGCTGTGGGTGGCCGGTGCTCGGCCACAGCGCTGGGAGCACGTCTTCGCCTCGATCCAGTCGCTGTCGGCGGGCGACCTGCGGGCGCTCGATCCCGAGCACTTCGACGTGGTGATCGTCGACGAGTTCCACCACGCCGCTGCGGCCACCTACACGGCGCTGCTCGACCACGTGCGCCCGGTGCACCTGCTGGGCCTGACGGCGACGCCGGAGCGGTCCGACGGGCTCGACGTCCTGCGCTGGTTCGGCGGCCGCATCGCCGTCGAGCTGCGCCTGTGGGACGCGCTCGAACAGGACCTGCTGGCGCCGTTCCACTACTACGGGATCCACGACGGCACCGACCTGCGACACGTCCGTTGGCGGCGGGGTCGCGGCTACGACCCGACCGAGCTGACCAACGTCTACACGGCCGACGACCTCTGGGTCGGCAAGGTGATCAGCGCGGTGCGGGAGAAGGTGGGCGACCCGCAGCGCATGCGGGCCCTCGGCTTCGGCGTGAGCATCGCCCACTGCGAGTTCCTCGCCGACCGCTTCAACCGGGCCGGCATCGCGGCCCGCGCCGTCTCGGCCAACAGCAGCGCGACCGAACGGGACGACGCCCTCCACGCCCTGGCGTCGGGCGAGATCCAGGTCCTGTTCTCGGTCGACCTGTTCAACGAGGGCGTCGACGTGCCCGCGGTCGATGTTCTGCTCATGCTGCGTCCCACGGAGAGCGCGACCGTGTTCCTGCAGCAGCTGGGTCGGGGTCTCCGGCGCAGCCCCGGCAAGGACGTGCTGACGGTGCTCGACTTCGTCGGCCACCAGTCCCGCTCGTTCCGCTTGGACCTCCGCTACCGCCGCCTGCTCGGGCGGACCCGACGGGAGCTGGAGCGCGACGTCGCCGAGGACTTCCCCTACCTGCCCGCCGGGTGCCAGATGCACCTCGACCCGGTGGCCAAGGAGATCGTCCTCGACAACATCCGCACCTCGCTGCCGTCGCGCTGGCCCGAGCTGGTCCGGGAGCTGCGCGAGCTGGGCGATGTGCCGCTTGCGGACTACCTGCACGAGACCGGGCTCGATCTCGACGACGTCTACCGCGGAGGCCACTCGTTCACGGAGATGCGCCGGGCCGCGGGCTTGCTACCGGGAACGCCACCCGACGGCGAGGCCCGGCTGGCCAAGGGGCTGGCCCGGCTGCTCCACCTCGACGACCTCGACCGCATCGAGACCTACGCCGAGTTGCTCGGCGCCGACCGGCCGCCCCGAGCCCGCGACCTCGACGAACGCCGCACCCGCCAGCTCCAGGGGCTGCTGCTCTCGCTGCTCAGCCCGCGGCGAGGCACGTATCCCTCGCTCGACGACGCCGTCGACCACCTGTGGGCGCACCCGGCTCTGCGAGAGGAGCTGCTGCAGCTCCTCCCCCTCCTCGGCGAACAGGTCACCCACCTGCACGCCCCGCTCGGGTTGCTCCAGCCCGTACCCCTCCAGCTGCACGCCACCTACACGCGGGAGGAGATCCTCGCCGGGTTCGGCGCGTCGACGGTCTCGGCACCCCTTCCCCTGCAGACCGGGGTCTACTGGCACGAACCGAGCCGGACCGACCTGCTCTTCGTCACCCTCGACAAGAGCGAGAAGCACTACTCCCCCACTACCCGCTACCGCGATTACGCCATCAGCGACCGGCTCTTCCACTGGGAGTCACAATCGACGACGGCGGCGGGCAGCACCACCGGCCAGCGCTACATCCACCACGAGGCGATGGGCACGAACGTCGTGCTGTTCGTGCGCACCAGTCGCACCGACATCAACGGGCGGACACGCCCCTACTTCTGTGCCGGCCGGGCCCGCTACGTGGAGCACCGTTCCGAGCGACCGATGCAGATCACCTGGGAACTGCACGACCCGCTCCCCGGCGACGTCTTCAGCGCCTTCCGCGCCGCGGTGGCCTGAGGTCGGCGCCGGGCCGGCGAGCGAGGCCCGGCCGCCGCCTCACACCGGCAGGGTGAAGGTGACCGAGGCCCCGCCGGTCGTGGGGTCGTTGCCGGCCTCGATCGTGCCGCCGTGGGCGCGGATCAGGTCGCGGGCGATCGACAGCCCGAGGCCGCTGCCCCGGGAGTCGCCCGCCGGTTCGAACCGCTCGAACAGCCGGCCCAGCCGGTCCTCGCGGAACCCGGGGCCGGCGTCGGTCACCCGGCAGCGCACCATCGGCGCGTCGCCCGTGCCGGGCCCGGCGACCGGCGCGACCTCCACCAGCACCTCGCCGCAGGACCAGGCGCCCGGTCTCGGCGAGCGCCAGCGTGTGCAGGTCGTCGACCAGCCGGCCGAGCCGCCGGGTCTCCTCCAGGAGCGACGCGAGTGGCGGTCGTCCCGGGGGTGGATCCCGTCGAGCTGCGCCTCGACCCGGCTCTGCAGCACCGCCAGCGCTCGTGGGTGATGTCGGCCAGGAAGCGCCGCCGCTGCCGCTCGTTGGCCGCCAGCCGCGCCGCCATGTCGTTGAAGGCCTCGACGTGCCGCTGGCACGGCCGATCCGATACCCTGGGGGGTATGTGCAGGCGAGTCACGTGCCCGTCGTGTCAGCGTCCGACCTACGCCGGGTGTGGCCGGCACGTCGAGCAGGTGCTCGGCGACGTCGCGCCGAGCGTGCGCTGCCAGTGCGGTCCTCGCCAGCGCCGCGAGGCGCGGGAGAGGACGCCGTGGTGGCGCCGCGTGGCCCAGCGCCGGTGACCTCGATGTGGCCGGCGTCGTCGCTGCCCGTCGGCGCCGGTCGCCCGCCCGCGACGCACCCGGATGCCGCGCCGACCGTCGCCCGGGGTGCGCCCGTGTGCGCCTAGCGCGCGACCAGGCAGACGGGGTTCCCGTCGACGTCGGCGAGGCCGATCGCCCCCGGGCAGGCGTCACCCGGATCGCGGACGGTGGCGCCGCTCGCGACCAGCTCGTCGAGTGTGGCCTTCACCCCGGCCGGCGGTGCGGGGGGCGAGGTGGAGGTGGAACCGCTCCCTGCCCGACGAGCGGGGGCAGCCGGCCAGAAGCGGTTGGCCGGCTCGATGACGCGGAGCTCGTTCCCCTCGGGGTCGGCGAGCACGACGTGGGTGTCGTCGGGGTCCTGAGCGATCTCGACGTGGCTCCCGCCGAGCGCCGGCAGCTCGGCCACCGTGCCCTCCTGGTCGTCGAGCGACGAGGTCGTGAGGTCGACGTGGATCCGGTTCTGGCCGAGCTTCTCGTACGGGGCCTCCCGGAACAGCAGGCGGAAGCTCGGCTCCTCGGTCACGCGTCGACCTCCCACCCATGGCCGCCGGACGTGCTGCAGCCGGTGGACGACGGCGATGGCGAAGAAGACGACGGCCAGGGCGTTCCGCCCTGGCCGGATCGTGTCGGAGGGGGGACTTGAACCCCCACGCCCTCAACGGGCACTAGGCCCTCAACCTAGCGCGTCTGCCAATTCCGCCACTCCGACGTGGCACCCGGGTGCGCCGGGCAGGTCGGACACTCTAGCGCGCCCGCCAGTGCCGCCCAATCGGGGGACGCCGGGCCTGCTAGCTGGTCTTCCGGCGGCGGCGCCGGCGGCGCAGGAAGATGCTGAGCAGCCACAGGACGGTCAGCCCCGCGATCACCGGCAGCGCCCGCTTGGCCACCGGCGCGCCCGCCGCGTCGAGCAGGTCGACGGGCTCGGCCTCGGGCGAGTCGATCCTGCGCACGCCCCCGCCGGAGGGCTGCTCGCCCGCGGCCACCGTCTCCAGCCGGGCCGACGCCGCGGCACCCTCGGAGGCGACGTCGAGCGGCCCGTGGCCCTCGCCGCCGGTCTCCACGCCCTCCGTCGCCGGGGGGACGACCGTCTCGGGGCGGCCGGCCCCCTCCCCCTCGCCGCCCTCGGCGGACTCGGCCGCCGCCGCTCCCCCGGCCTCGCCGCCCTCGGCCGGCGCCTCCTCCTGCGTCAGCTTGCCCTCCAGGCACTCGACGAACTGGCCCAGCAGCTTCGACGACACGTCCGCCATCACGCCCCGGCCGAACTGGGCGACCCGGCCGGTGACGGTCAGGTCGGTCACCACCGACACCGCGGTGCCGTCGCCGTCGGGCTGGAGCTGGGCCGTGATGGTGGCGGCGGCGTTGCCCTGGCCCCGGGTCTCCCGGCCCTCGGCCCGCAGCACGATCCGGCGGGCGGCCTCGTCCTTCTCGACGAACCGGGCCGCCCCCTTGTACTGGGCGGTCACCGGGCCGACCTTCACCTTGACGATGCCCCGGTACTCGTCGCCCTCGACCTCCTGGAGCTGCGCCCCGGGCATGCAGGGGGCGATCAGCTCGACGTCGGTCAGCACCTCCCAGGCTCGTTCGACGGGCACCCCGACGCGGAAGTCGTTCGTGAGCTCCATGGGTCCTCCGGGGTCAGCTCCACTCGGCGAGGTCCTCGACCGTGTCGATGTCGGCGGCCCGCCCCGGACACGGTACCTCCGTGACGAGGTCCGGTCGCCGGCGCATCACCACCCGGGCGCCGGCGTCGCCCGTCTTCGGCAGCAGCGGCCACACCATCGACGACAGCCGCACCGGGTTGCCCCGCACGCCGTCGTAGGTGGCCACCGCGATCGGCGTCGAGGTGGCCCGGGCCACCCGGCGCCAGGCCTCCGCCTGCACGAGCGGCTGGTCGCCCAGGCCGACGACCACGGCGGCGTGGCCGTCCCGGCGGGCCCGGGCGATGCCCGCCTGCAGCGAGGTCGCGATCCCGTCCCGCCAGGCGTCGTTGCGCACGACGACCACCCGGTCGGCGGCCAGCGGCGGGATCGGCAGGTCGGTCGCGCCCCGCACGACGTAGGTGGCGTCAAGGCCGGCGGCCACGGCGTTCTCGATCGCCCACTCCACCACCGTGCGCCCCAGGTAGGGCGCGAGCAGCTTGTGGCCCTCGCCGCCCGACGCCGTGAACCGCGCACCGCCCCCGGCGGCGAGGACGATCGCGGCGACGGTCATCGGCCGGTCAGGGCCGGGCCGGCAGGACCGTGGATGGGTCCCTCGGTCGTCCGCAGCGGTCGGACGTCGGTGCGTCCGTTGCGGTCGGCGATGATCTCCGCGCAGATGGACACGGCGGTCTCCTCGGGCGTCCGGGCCCCGATGTCGAGGCCGATCGGCGAACGGATGCGGTCCAGGCCCGCCTGGTCGACACCCGCCTCCCGCAGGCGCCTCGTGCGGTCGGCGTGGGTCCGGCGGCTGCCCATCGCCCCGATGTAGCCCGCCTCGGTCCGCAGGGCGGCGGACAGCGCGGGCACGTCGAACTTGGCGTCGTGGGTCAACACGCAGATCACGTCCCGGGGGGTCAACGTGGGCCCGACCCTGTCGAGGAGGCGGTGCGGCCAGTCGACCACCACCTCGTCGGCCTCGGGGAACCGGGTCCGGGTGGCGAACACCTCCCGGGCGTCGCACACGGTCACCCGGTAGCCGAGCACCTTGGCCACCTTCACCAGGGCGGCGGTGAAGTCGACGGCGCCGAAGACGAACATCCGGGGCGGTGGGGCGAAGCTCTCGATGAACACCGCGACGGTGGCCTCGCGGGCCTCGCCCCGCTCGCCGTAGTGGCGGATGCCGGTCGTGCCGGCGGCCAGCTCGCCGAGCGCGTCGCGGGCCACCACCCGGTCGAGGTCGGGGTTCCCGAGCGTCCCGAGCGGCTCCTCGTCGGGCGCCACCAGCAGCTTGCCGCCGGTGCCGGGGCCCGAGACCACCGTCGCCAGCGCCACGGGCCGCTCGGCCCGCACAGCGGCGGCCAGCCGGTCGTAGATGCCCCCGCTCACCAGTCGAGCGGCTCGAGGTAGAGGTGGATGGTCCCGCCGCAGGTGAGGCCCACCGCGAAGGCCTCGTCGTCGCTGTAGCCGAAGCTGACGACCTTGCGCTCGCCGGTGCGGAGCACCTCGAGGGCCTCGGTCACCACCGCGCCCTCGACGCAGCCCCCGGAGACCGAGCCGGCGACCTCGCCCCGCTCGTTCACCGCCATGGCGGCGCCCGGCTCCCGGGGCCCCGAGCCCTCCAGGTCGACCACCCGGGCGATGGCGACGCCGACGCCCTCGGACCGCCACCTGTCGATGTCGTCCAGCAGGTCCCTCATCTCCCCTCCCTCAGCGTGCGACCATCTCGGCCAGGGCCTCGAGCGAGGCCACCGAGTGGCCCTCCACGAACTCGTCGACGTGCGGCAGCGCCGCCGCCATGCCCCCGGCCAGCGGCGCGTACCCCGGCGTCGCCTTCAGCGGGTTCACCCACACGACCCGGTGGGCCACCCGCTTCAGGCGGGCCATCTCCTCCCCCAGCACCTGCGGGTCGCCCCGATCCCAGCCGTCGGACAGGACGACGACGACGGCGCCCCGGGCCAGGCCCCGCACGCCCCAGCGGTCGTTGAACCGGCGGACGCCGTCCCCCAGCCGGGTGCCGCCCGACCAGTCGGCCACGACCGCGGCCGCCCGCCGGAGCGCGGCGTCGGGGTCGTGGGTGGACAGCTCCCGGGTGATGCGGGTGACCCGGGTGCCGAGGGCGAACACCTCGACCCGGCCGTGGCGGCGGGCCACGACCGCGGCGTGGGCGAACCGGACGAGCGCTCGCGAGTAGGGCTCCATCGAGCCGCTGACGTCGACCAGCAGCACCAGCCGCCGCGGTTGCTCGCCCGGCTGCAGGCGGGCGGGGCGCAGCACCTCGCCGCCGGTGGGCAGCGCCCGCCGCACGGTGCGGCGGAGGTCGAGCGTGCCCCGGTCGCCGGACGCCGGGCGCTTGCGCCGGCTCGGCCGGCAGGCCATGCGCACCCGCAGGCCGGCGATCAGCCGGTGCGCCTGCTCCAGCTCCTCCGGCGTGCAGGCGGCCAGGTCGCGGTGGCGGAGCTGCTCGGTGGCGCTCCAGCGCACGGTGCGGACGTCGGCGACCTGCGACTCCTCGTCGTCGCCGCCGGCCGGGGCGGCGCCGTCGTCGCCGGTGTCGAGCCGGACCTCGACGACCCGCGGCACGGCCGCCGCGGCGGCCACCGGCCCGCCGCCGAACACGGCGGCGAAGGCCCGGTCGTAGGCGGGGACGTCCTCGGGCCGGCGCACCAGCGTCGCCCGCCCCGACCAGTAGACGCCCGACGGCGTCGTCCCCGCGGCCGCCAGCGCCCGGGCGTAGGCCACGGTGGCGCCGGTCGGCACCGGCACGCCCTCCCGGCGCAGCGCCGCGGCCAGCTCGACCGCCCGCACGCCCACCTCGGGCGGCTCGGCGACGCCGAGGGCCGGGGCGGTGGCCGGGTCAGCCACCGCGGGCCACCGCCTCCCGCACCAGGGCCTCCACGCCGTGCTCGCGCACGCGCTGGAGGTCCTCCCGGTACTTCACGACCGTGCCGAGCGTCGCCTCCGCGGCCCGAGGGTCGAGCCCGTCCGGGGAGATCAGCGACAGCGCCCGGGCCCAGTCGACGGACTCGGCGATGCCCGGCGGCTTGTACAGCCCGAGCTTGCGGATCCCGGCCACCGCGTGCGCCACCTGGGCGGCCAACCTGCCGTCGACCTCGGGGGCCCGGCGGCGGACGATCGCCACCTCCCGTTCGACGTCGGGCTGGTCGACCCAGTGGTAGAGGCACCGGCGCTTCAGGGCGTCGTGCACGTCGCGGGTGCGGTTGGAGGTCAGCACGGTCACCGGGGGCGTCGCCGCCCGGATGGTGCCGAGCTCGGGGACGGTCACCGCCCAGTCCGACAGCAGCTCGAGCAGGAAGGCCTCGAACTCGTCGTCGGCCCGGTCGATCTCGTCGATGAGCAGCACCGGCGGCGGTTCGCCCGGGCGGGTCTCCAGGGCCTGGAGCAGCGGGCGGCGCACGAGGAAGCGCTCGTCGTAGAGCTCGTGCTCCAGCGACTCGACGCCGACCTCGCCGGCCCGGCCGGCCGCCTCGGCCGTCCGCAGGTGCAGCAGCTGCCGGGCGTGGTCCCACTCGAACAGCGCCTGGGCGGCGTCGATGCCCTCGTAGCACTGCAGGCGCACGAGCCGGCCGCCGGTCCAGGCGGCCAGCGCCTTGGCCAGCTCGGTCTTGCCCACGCCGGCGTCGCCCTCCAGGAACAGCGGCCGCTGCAGCCGGAGGGCGAGGAACACCGCGGTGGCGAGGCCCTCGTCGGCCAGGTAGCCCTCGGCCGACAGGCCCTCGACCACGGCGGCGACGTCGGCGACGGCGCCCGGGGCGGCACCCTCGGGGGACATGTCCACCAGCCTACGGGCGGTGGGGCCGGACGAATCGTCCGAGCCCCACCACCGTGTGCCCCCCGCCTCAGCCGCTGGCGGTCTCGAGCGCCCGCCGGACCAGCACCCGGGCCAGGTGGCGCCGGTACTCCGCCGAGCCGTTGAGGTCGGTCGGCGGGTCGGTGCCCTCGTCGGCCCGGGCGGCGGCCTCGCCGAGCGACGCCCCGGCGCGCAGCGCCTCCTCGACCCCGGCGGCCCGCATCGGCTGCGGGCCCATGTTCACCAGGCCCACGCCCGGGCCGCCGGCGCCGTCGGTCATGACGGCGGCGACGCCGACGATGGCCCAGTCCTGGGCCCGGCGGTTGAACTTCTCGAACGCCCAGCCGACGCCCGGCACCGCGGGGACCCGGATCTCGGTGAGGACCTCGTCGGGCGCGATGGCCGTCTCCAGGAACCCGGTGAAGAACTCGTCGGCCGGGATGCTCCGCTCGCCCGCCGGCCCCCGCACGACCAGCGTCGCCCGCAGCGCCAGCAGCGCCGCCGGCAGGTCGGACGCCGGGTCGCCGTGCACGACCGAGCCGCCGATCGTCCCCCGGTGCCGTACCTGCGGGTCGCCGATGCGGCCGGCCACGTGGGCCAGCAGCGGCACCTGCTCGCGCACCAGCTCGGAGGTGGCCAGGTCGTGGTGGCGGGTCAGCGCGCCGATCCGCAGCACGCGGCCGTCGGCCGGCGTCTCCGACACGTAGGACAGGTCGGCGATGCGGCCGATGTCGACGAGCACCGACGGCTGGGCGAGCCGCAGCTTCATGAGCGGCAGCAGCGAGTGACCGCCGGCCAGCAGCTTGGCGTCCTCCCCGTGCTGCCGGAGCAGCTCGATCGCCTCGTCGACCGACGAGGCCCGCTGGTAGTCGAACGGTGCCGGGATCACGGCGCCCCCTCCCCGTCGCCGGCCGAGCCGGATCGTGCCTGCCGGATCGCCGCCCACACCCGCTCGGGGGTGGCCGGCATGGCGATGTCGGTGATGCCGAACGGCGACAGCGCGTCGACGATCGCGTTGATCACCGCGGGCGCGGCGCCGATCGTGCCGGCCTCGCCGATGCCCTTCACGCCGAGCGGGTTCGTCGGGCTGGGCGTGACCGTGTGGTCGAGCTTGAACGACGGCAGCTCGGCGGCGCTGGGCACGCCGTAGTCGACCAGGGTCGGGTTGCGCAGGTTGCCGTCGGCGTCGTAGACGGCCTCCTCCCACAGGGCCTGCGCCGCGCCCTGGACGATGCCGCCGTGCAGCTGCCCCTCGACGATCATGGGGTTGACCTGCGGCCCGCAGTCGTCGACCGCGGCGTAGTCCCGCAGCTCGACCCGACCGGTCTCCTCGTCGACCTCGACGACCGCCACGTGGGTGCCGAAGGGGAAGACGAAGTTGGGCGGGTCGTAGGACACCTGGGCCGACAGGTTGGGCTCCATGCCGTCGGGCAGGTCGTGGGCGCTGAAGGCCTCGAAGGCGACGGCCTGCAAGGTCATCGACCTCGCGGGCGTGCCCCGCACCCGCAGCTCGCCGTCGACGAGCTCGAGGTCGTCCTCGGCGCACTCCAGCTGGTGGGCGGCGATGGCCTTGGCCTTGGCGATGACCTGGTCGGTGGCCATGGCCACGGCGACGCCGCCGACCGGCAACGAGCGGCTGCCGTAGGTGTCCATGCCCAGCGGGCTCACCGCGGTGTCGGAGTGGAGCACCTCGACGTCGGCGGGGTCGATGCCCAGGCGGTCGGCCACGATCTGCGACCACGAGGTCTCGTGGCCCTGGCCGTGGGGCGTGGTGCCGCTGACCACCTGGACCTTGCCGGTGGGCAGCACCCGCACGCTGGCGGCCTCCCAGCCGCCGGCGGCGTAGTTGAGCGACGCCAGCACCCGGCTGGGCGCCAGGCCGCACATCTCGACGTAGGTCGAGATGCCGATGCCCAGGTGCTTCTTCTCGCCCGCCGCCCGGCGCCGGGCCTGCTCGGCCCGCAGCTCCTCGTAGCCGACGAGCTCGAGGGCCCGGTCGAGCGTGGGCTCGTAGTCGCCGGAGTCGTAGGTCAGCCCGGCGACGGACTCGTAGGGGAACCTGTCCGGCGGGATGTAGTTGCGCCGGCGGATCTCGGCCGGGTCGACCCCGACCTCCCGGGCCAGCGCGTCCATGGCCCGCTCGATGGCGTAGGTCGCCTCCGGCCGCCCCGCGCCCCGGTAGGCGTCGGTGGGCGTCCGGTTGGTGAACACGCCCGTGCACTCGAAGTGGTAGGCGGGGACGTCGTAGACGCCGTGGTAGAGGAAGGCGCCGAGCAGCGGGATGCCCGGGGTGACCAGCTGCAGGTAGGCGCCCATGTCGGCGGTGATCCGGGCCCGGACGGCGGTCACCCGCCCCTCGGCGTCGGCGGCCAGCTCCATGCGCTGGACCTGGCCCCGGCCCTGGATGGTGGCGACCGCGTTCTCGGCGCGGGTCTCGGTCCAGCGCGTCGGCACGCCGAGCCGCCGGGCGAGCGCCACGGCGATGAGCTCCTCGGCGTAGACGTTGAGCTTCGAGCCGAACCCGCCCCCGACGGCCGGGGCGACGACCCGCACCTTGTGCTCGGGGACGCCGCAGGTGGCCGCGACCATCACCTTGAGGATGTGGGGGATCTGGGTCGACGAGTAGACGGTGAGGTCCCCGCCGTAGACGCCGGGCACCACGGCGACGCCCCGGGGCTCCATGGCCACGGGGATCAGCCGCTGCTGGACGTAGGTCTCGCTGACCGTGTGGGCGGCCTCGGCGAAGGCCCGCTCCACCGCCTCGGGCTCGGGCGACAGGGTCCACGTGTAGCTGCGGTTGGTGCCCAGCTCCTCGTGGACGACGACCCGGTCGCTGGCGGCGTCCTCGATGTCGACGACCGCCTCCAGCGGCTCGTAGTCGACGACGACGGCGTCGACCGCGTCGGCCGCCTGGTAGCGGTCCTCGGCCACGACGACGGCGACGATGTCGCCGACGTAGCAGGCCTTGTCCTTGGCGACCGGCCAGTGCGCCGGCGCCTTCATGTCCTCGGTGACCGGCCAGGCGCAGGGCATGGGGTCGGCCCAGGCGTCGGCCAGGTCGGCGCCGGTGAACACGTGGCGGACGCCCGGCATCTCCAGCGCCGCGCTGACGTCGATGCCGCGGATGCGGGCGTGGGCGTAGGGGCTGCGGACCATGCCCATCCACAGCGCGCCCGGGATCTGGAGGTCGTCGATGAACCGGGCCTCGCCGGTGAGCAGCCGGGGGTCCTCCTTGCGCAGCAGTCGCTGCCCGAAGGCTCGGCCCTCGGCGGTCGTCGGTGTCTCGGTGGCGGTCATGCCCGCACCTCCCCCGCGGCGGCGAGCACCGCTCGCACGATGTTCTGGTAGCCGGTGCAGCGGCACAGGTTGCCCTCGAGACCGAGCCGCACGTCCTCCTCGGTGGGGTGCGGGTTCTCGTCGAGCAGCGACACCGCCGCCATGACCATGCCCGGGGTGCAGAAGCCGCACTGGAGCCCGTGCTGGGCGTGGAAGGCCTCCTGCACCGGGTGGAGGGCACCGGTCTCGCCGTTGCCGGCGGCGCCGGCCAGGCCCTCGATCGTCGTCACCTCGTGCCCGTCGGCCTGGACCGCGAGGATCGTGCACGACTTCACCGACTCGCCGTCCAGCAGGACGGTGCACGCCCCGCACGACGAGGTGTCGCACCCGACGTTCGTGCCGGTGAGCCCCAGGTCGTCGCGCAGGTGGTGGACCAGCAGCCGGCGGGGTTCGACGTCCGACGTCCGTTCCACGCCGTTGACGGACAGGGTGATCTCCACGAGGCCCCCTCCCTGGGATGGGCGCCCGGCGACCGCCCGGGCGCATGTGACGACCGCCACACTAGCCCTCGCTGCGCGTCGGCGCTGGCGAGTTGCGTGGTCTCCTCAGCGGGTCGCGTCGCGGATCGCCCGCCACACCCGCTCGGGGGTGCACGGCATGTCCACGTGGCGCACCCCGAGGTGCGCGAGGGCGTCGCAGACGGCGTTGTGCACGGCCGGCGTCGACCCGATCGTGCCCGACTCGCCGATGCCCTTGGCCCCCAGCGGGTTGACGAAGGTGGGCGTCTCCATGTCGACGAGCTCGAACGACGGCAGCTCGGCGGCCGAGACGACCGCGTAGTCGGCGAAGGTGGCCGTCAGCGGGTTGCCGTCGTCGTCGAAGACGACCTGCTCGTAGAGCGCCTGCGCCACCCCCTGGGCCAGCCCGCCGTGGCGCTGGCCCTCGGCCAGCAGCGGGTTGACGATCCGGCCGGCGTCGTCGCAGGCCACCAGCCGGCGCAGCCGGACGTCCCCGGTCTCGGTGTCGACCTCGACGACGGCGACGTGGGCCCCGAACGGGTAGGTCGGCTGCGTGGCGGTGAACGTGTGCTCGGCCCGCAGCGCCGGCACGCCGGCGGCCGCCAGCACCTCGGCCCAGGTGCGCCCCACGGCCGGGGTGCCGGCGACGTGGAACCGGCCGGTGGCCGGGTCGAGCACGACGTCGTCGGCCGCCGCCTCCAGCTGCTCGGCGGCCAGCCGCCGGGCCTGCTCGACGACCTCGACGGCGGCGCCCCGGACGGCCGAGCCCCCGAGCTGCAGCGACCGCGAGCCGAAGGTCCCGGTGCCCCCGGCGACCAGGTCGGTGTCGCCGTGGACCACCCGCACCGCGTCGTGGGGCAGCCCCGTGTGGTGGGACACGAGCATGGCGAGCGCGGTGGCCAGGCCCTGCCCGTGGGGCGAGGCGCCGGTGCCGACGACGACCTCGACGCCCGCGTCGCCGCCGGGCCGCACCTCGACCCAGCCGACCTCCGAGCCGGCGTAGGGCCCGGTCGTCACCTCGACGTAGGTCGACACCCCGATGCCGAGGGCGATCGGGTCGCCGGCTTCCCGGCGCCGGGCCTGCTCGGCCCGCAGCTCCTCGTAGCCGGCCGCGGCCAGGGCCCGCTCGAGCGCTGCCGGGTAGTCGCCGGTGTCGTAGGTGGCCCCGGCGGCCGTCGTGTGGGGCTCGTCGAACCGGGGGACGAGGTTGCGCCGCCGCACCTCGGCGGGGTCGAGCCCGACCTCGGCCGCGAACAGGTCGACGGCCCGCTCGATGGCCGCGGTCGCCTCGGGCCGCCCCGCGCCCCGGTAGGAGGCGACCGGCGTCGTGGTCGTCACGACGACGCGGGAGCGCGAGGTCACCCGGTCGACGGCGTAGGTGCCGGCGGCCATCGCCTGCGTGAGCCGGGGCAGGTAGGCGCCCATCGCCGGGTAGGCGCCGGCGTCCTGCACGATGTCGAGGTGGTAGGCCTCGATGGTGCCGTCGCGGCGCCCGCCGATGGTCACCTCGTGGACCTGGGCCCGCCCGTGCACCATCGCCGTCATGTTCTCGGTGCGGGTCTCCACCCACCGGACCGGCCGCCCGACCCGGCGGGCCAGCCAGGGCAGCACCAGGTCCTCGGGGTGGGCGCCGATCTTCGCCCCGAAGCCCCCGCCGACGTCGGGCGCGATCACCCGCACGTCGGCCGGGTCGAGGCCGTAGGCCCGCACGAGCGCGTCGTGCACGCCGTGGGCGTTCTGCGTCGAGCACCACACGACGAGCCGGCCACCGTCCCAGGCGGCCGCCGACGACCGCACCTCGAGCGGGCAGGCGGCCAGCCGCTGGTTGACCATGCGCTGGCGGACCACGACCTCGCAGCCGGCGGGCCCGTCGGGGGCGGTGGCGCCGTCGGGGGCGCCCGCCTCGGCGACCAGGTTGGTGCCGACCTCGGGGAAGAGCAGCGTCTCGTCGGCCAGGGCGGCGTCGGTGCCGACGACCGGCGGCAGGGGGTCGACGTCGACGACGACGAGCTCGGCGGCGTCCGGGCCCTGCTCGGGGCGCTCGGTGAGCACGACGGCCACCGGCTCGCCGACGAACCGGACCCGGTCGACCGCCAGGTAGGGCCGCGCCATCGCCCGGTTGACCGTGCCGGGGACGGGCGGCAGGTCGACCTCGGCCCCGACGACCACGTCGACGACGCCGGGCATCCGCCGGGCCTCGTCGACGTCGACGCCCCGGAGGGCCCCGTGGGCGACGGCGGAGCGCACGAAGGTCGCGTGCAGCGCGCCCTCGAGGCGGGGGTCCCGCACGTCGGCGGTGTACGTGCCGCCCCCGGTCAGCAGGCGGGGGTCCTCGACACGGACGACCCGCGTCCCGAGGATGCTCATGGCCCGCGGGCGGGTCAGCCGAGCATGAGCGCGAGCGCGACCACCGTGAAGCCCCAGATCAGGGACACGACGACCGTGATGCGGTCGAGGTTGCGCTCCATGACCGTCGACCCCATGGCGCTGGCGCCGATGCCGCCGCCGAACATGTCCGAGAGGCCGCCGCCCTTGCCGCTGTGCAGCAGCACCAGGACGATCATCAGCAGGGACGACAGGACGTTGAGAACGACGGTGATCGCGGTCAGCACGGCTGGCGGGTCTCCTCGGGTCGGAGCGGCCAGGTTAGTGGGGACCGCCGCCGGGCCGCACGACCGGGCGGGCGGCCGTGGGCGGTCTCAGGCGTCGGGGGCGGCCGGCGCCCGTCCCGGGTCGAGGTCCCGGTGGGCGCCGGTGCGCAGGTGGCACTCGGCCACGTGGCCGGGGTCGTCGCCGGGCAGCAGCGCGGGCACCTCGGTGTCGCACACGCCCTCGACCGCGATGGGGCACCGGGTGTGGAACCGGCAGCCGGACGGCGGGTGCAGCGGGCTCGGCATCTCGCCGCTCAGCCGGACCCGGCGCCGGGGCCGGTCGGGGTCGGGCACCGGGATGGCCGACAGCAGCGCCTCGGTGTAGGGGTGCAGGGGCGCGCCGAAGACCTGGTCGCGGGTGCCCAGCTCGACGACCCGTCCGAGGTACATGACGGCGACCCGGTCGCAGAGGTGCTCGACGACGGCGAGGTCGTGGGCCACGAACACGAGCGTGAAGTCGAGCTGCTCCTGCAGGTCGCGCAGGAGGTTGAGGATCTGCGACTGGATCGACACGTCGAGCGCCGACACCGGCTCGTCGGCGACGAGGAACCGGGGCTCGACGGCGAGCGCCCGGGCGATGCCGACGCGCTGGCGCTGGCCGCCCGAGAACTGGTGCGGGTAGCGCCGGGCGTGGTCGGCCTCCAGGCCCACCAGCTCCAGCGCCTCCCGCACCTTCTGCTCGCGCCGGGCCCGGGGGACGCCGTGGGCCCGCAGCCCCTCGGCGATCGAGTCGCCGATCGTGGCCCGGGGGTCGAGCGACGAGTAGGGGTCCTGGAAGACGATCTGCATCTGCCGGCGCAGGGCGGCGAGCTCGCGACCGCGGGCCCGGCCGACGTCGACGCCGTCGAAGAGCACGGTGCCCTCGTCGGCAGGGAGCAGGCCGAGGAGCAGGCGGCCGAGCGTCGACTTGCCGCAGCCCGACTCCCCCACCAGCCCGAGGACCTCGCCGGGGAAGATGTCGAGGTCGACGCCGTCGACGGCCCGTACGTGGCCGACGACCTGGCCGAAGGCGCCGCCCCGGACGGGGAAGGCCTTGACGAGGCCGCGGGCCGACACGAGCGGCGCCCGCTCCTGCCCGTCCCGCCGGGTCGCCGGGGCGCCGACGCTGGGGGTGCCCTCGGCGCTCACCGGCGTCCCACCTCGACCGGCACCTCGGGCACGGCCTCGACGGCGTCGCTGTGCAGGAAGCACCGCACCTTGTGGCCCGGCTCCACCTCGACGAGCGCCGGGAGCGCCTCGGTGCACTGCGTCAGGCCGTGCTCGACCCGGGCGCTGCACCGGGGCGCGAACCGGCACGCCACCGGCAGGTCGACGAGGTTGGGCACCCGGCCGGGGATGACGGCCAGGCGCTCGCGGCGCTGGCCGATGACCGGGACCGAGCCGATGAGGCCCTGCGTGTACGGGTGCTTCGGCTCCAGGAACAGCGGCCGGGTCGGCGCCTCCTCGACGATCTGCCCCGCGTACATGACCGCCACCCGGTCGCAGATCTCGGCGACGATCCCGAGGTCGTGGGTGATGAGCACGACGCTCGTGCCGAGGTCGCGCTGCAGGTCGGCGATGAGGTCGAGGATCTGGGCCTGGATGGTGACGTCCAGCGCCGTCGTCGGTTCGTCGGCCACCAGCAGGTCGGGGTGGCCGGCCAGCGCCATGGCGATCATCACCCGCTGGGCCTGGCCCCCGGACAGCTCGTGGGGGTAGGCGCGGGCCCGCCGCTCGGCGTCGCCGATGCCGACCCGGGCGAGCAGCTCCTTGGCCCGGGCCCAGCCGGCCTTGCGCTTGAGCCCCTCGTGGGCCTCGAACACCTCGGCGATCTGGAAGCCGGCCCGGTAGGCGGGGTTCAGCGAGGAGATCGGCTGCTGGAAGATCATGCCGATGCGGCTCCCCCGCAGGTCGCGCATCTCGGCGTCCGAGAGCGTCCGCAGGTCGCGGCCGTCGAAGAGGATCTCGCCGTCGACGATGCGGCCCGGGGCGTCGACCAGGCGCATGACCGACAGGAAGGTGACGCTCTTGCCGGAGCCGGACTCGCCCACCAGGCCGAGGACCTCGCCCCGGCCGACGGTCAGGTCGACGCCGTCGACGGCCTTCACCACCCCGCCCGAGGTGAAGAACCAGGTGCGCAGGCCGCGCACGTCGAGCAGCGGCCCGGCGGCCGTCCGGTCGTCCGGCGCCGCCTCGCCGCCGGGGGCCGTCGCCGGGGGCACGGGGTCGGCGGGCGCTCCGGTCACGAGTTGAGCCTCGGGTCGAGCGCGTCGCGCAGGCCGTCGCCGATGAGGTTGAAGGCGAGCACGTTCAGCATGATCATCAGGCCGGGGTAGAAGACCAGGTGGGGCGAGGTGAACAGCTGGTTCCGCTCCACCGACAGCATGCGGCCCCACTCGGCCGTGTCGGGGTCGCCGGCCAGGCCGAAGAACGACAGCGCCGCCAGCTCGAGCACGGCCGTCGCCATGCCCAGGGTGGCCTGCACGACGAGCGGGGTCAGCGAGTTGGGCAGCACCCGGTGCACGAGGATGCGGGCGTTCGAGACCCCGAGCGCCCGGTCGGCGGCGACGAAGTCCTGCTCCCGCACCGACAGGACGCGCGAGCGGATGACCCGGGCGTAGACGGGGATGGTCACGACCGACACCGCGAGGACGGCGTTGAACAGGCCCGGCCCGCGGGCGGTGACGATGGCGATGGCGAGCAGCAGCGCCGGGAAGGCGAGCAGCACGTCCATCACCCGCATGACGACGTTGTCGATCCGCCCGCCGAAGAAGCCGGCGACCAGCCCGAGGACCGTGCCGCACACGACGGCGAACCCGACCGCCCCGACGCTCGCGACGAGCGACGTGCGGGCGCCGTAGAGGATGCGGCTGAAGACGTCGCGGCCGTTGCCGTCCAGGCCCATGAGGTGCTGCGGCCGGTCGGACGGGCACGAGAAGCCGTTGGCCTCGAGGAAGCTCTCGGCCCGCGACAGCACCGGCACGTCGGGGATCCAGTCGACGCTCAGGTGGATGCAGGGCTCGGCCCGGGGGCGGAGGCCCTCGGTGGCGATGAGCACCTCCCGCTCGCCGTAGGGGGCGATGACCGGGGCGAACAGGGCGATGAACAGCAGCAGGCCGAGGATGACGCCCCCGGCGACGGCCGAGCGCTTGCGGAACGTCTGGCGCAGCGCCTGCCGCCACAGGCCGCCGCGCTCGAGCTGCAGCGCCGGCTCGGCGTCGCCCGCCTGCTGCTCGCCGAGGGGGATCTCCTCGACGGCCATCAGCTCACCCGGACCTTCGGGTCGAGGAACGTGTACACGATGTCGGTGATCAGGTTGATGACCACGAAGCCGACGGCGACGACCAGCGTGAAGCCCTGGACGACGAAGTAGTCCCGGCCCTCGATGGCGTCGAAGAGCGTCTTGCCCATGCCGGTGAGGTTGAAGATCGTCTCGGTGAGGATGGCCCCGCCGACCAGCGTGCCGAGCGACAGGCCCACCACGGTGACCACTGGCAGCAGCGAGTTGCGCAGGGCGTGGCGCACGATGACGACCCGCTCCCGCAGGCCCTTGGCCCGGGCGGTGCGGACGTAGTCGAGCCCGAGGACGTCGAGCAGGCTGGAGCGGGTCATGCGGGCGATGACGGCCATGGGGATGGTCGCCAGCGCCAGCGCCGGCAGGACCAGGTGGCGCAGGGCGTCGACGAAGATGTCCCAGCGCCAGATCAGCACGGCGTTGAGCAGGTCGATGTTGGCGACGAACTCGACGAACGAACTCTCGGGGATGCCCCACACCTCGTAGAAGGGCTCGGGGATGGTGCCGGGCGTC
>Ga0207873_1001314_pt1 | contig 24320 bp, 20 predicted proteins | sample BGWIniCompost_FD_187373 | JGI IMG/M metagenome (GOLD analysis project Ga0207873, IMG submission 187373) | Cellulose adapted compost microbial communities from Newby Island Compost Facility, Milpitas, CA, USA - BGW Initial Compost (SPAdes)... ...
CAGCCCCTACGCCGACCAGCGCGAGCAGCCATGCGGGCGGCGCAGGCAGCACCGGCTGGGGTGCAGCCGTCCCCACCACCCAACCGTCCCGCCGGAGGGCCGCCGCCAGCTCCTGCACCAGCGCGACGGTCCCCTCGGCCGTGGCCGCCGGCCGCAGGTAGAGGACGCGGGCACCCCGCTCCCGTACGGCCCGCAGGTAGCGAGCCACGGCGTCGGCGACCGTCGACGCGGCCATCTCCTCCGTCCGCATGCTGTGGACGGTGACGGCCGCGAGCCCCAGCCGCCGCGCCAGTTCCGGCGCCCCTCGTTGCCCGGCGAACTCCACCAGGCCCAGCGCCAGCCCCGCGCGTCGCATGGGGTCGGCGACGGCCGCCGGGTCCGGCACGGACGGCCCCTCGAAGATGACCACGCGACTCGTGCCCGCGGTCGTCGGCTCGGGCCCAGCGGCGATCGCCGCCGGCGGATCCGCCAGAGCCAAGGCCCACGGCACGATCCGGGGACGGGCGGCATAACGCAGCAAGACGGCAAGCCCCGCCTCCCGGGCGGCGGTCAGCGCTTCCTCCGGGAGACCCGCCCCGAGGGGGAGGGCCGCCGACAGGGGTGCCGGAAGGGAGCGCGGGGGCGCCGAGGCACGCAGCAGCCAGGTACCCGGCCCCGGGACGGGCACCCCCAGCAGGGACGCCTGGCGGTCGGTCAACACCACCGCCTCGCCGGTGTCGATCAAGCCCTGCACCGTCTGCTCGGCCACGGCCACCGAGACGAGCCCGGCGGCTGCCAGCTCCCGCAGGACGGGGGCCGGATCCCGGCCCCACCGGAGCCGGGCCGCCTCCTGCAGGGAAGACCAGTCCATGGTCAGCTCGATGGGCCCGCGGTCGGCCGCCTCCCGCCCGGCGCGGGGCACCAGCGCCCACGACGCCGCGACGAGCCCGACCGCGACCGCGGCCGCCCCGAGCCACCATCCGACCCGCCACGGGGCCGAGCGCCCGGCTCCGCTCACGAGAGTCCTCCTCACGGGGCCGCCGGGCGATGGCGGCCCCAGACGCGAAGTTGGCCCTCGCCGGTCTCGAGCCGCTCGATGACCACCGGCACGGGCAACGTGCCCAGCGGCACCCTCAACGCGCCCGGCGCCCCCGCCACGTCCAGCGAGAGCGCCGGCGTGCCGTCGCGCTCGATGGAGAGCCGGTCGGGCACCAGGGCCACCACGTTGCCCGGCTCCACCACGAGCCTTCCGTCCAGGCCCAGGCTGACGACCTCGTCGTGCACCGACGTCTCCAGCTCCAGACGGGGACCCTGCGGCGTGAGACGCACCCGCAGCAGGCCGGCCAGCTGGCCCTTGCGCTGCAGGTAGTCGTTGAGGGCCCGCTCGCTGAGGACCAGTTCCATCTCGAGCCGCCGGGCGGAGCTGACCACCAGCCGGCCCTCACGGGCCGAGGCCGCCAGATCCACCCTCATGTCCTCGCCGTAGAGCCGAAACCGCTCGGCGCGGATCTCCCCCGCCTGCAGACCCCGCCCCGAGACCTCCAGGCGGTCGATGCGCCCGGCCAGGAGCGCCAGGCCGGGCCGGCTCGCCAGCGTCACCTCCAGCCCGGCCGGGTCCTCCACCATGGCGGCCAGGACCGCCCGCACCTGATCCGACGCGCGCTGCGGCAGGGTGCGGCTCCACAGCCACCCCGCCACCGCCGCGACCGCGACCACGAGGGCGGTCACCGCGAGGGCCGCCTTGCGGCTGGCCCGGCGCCGGTCGGGCACAGGCACCCGCCTCATCGCCGGCTCGGTGCTCCTGCGGTCTGCCAGCGCAGGTAGGCCTCGATGAAGGGCTGCAGCTCGCCGTCCATCACCGACTGCACGTCGCCGGTCTCATAGCCCGTGCGGTGATCCTTGACCATGGTGTAGGGCTGGAAGACGTACGAGCGGATCTGGTTGCCCCAGGCGATCTCGCCGACCTCGCCCCGCAGCTCCTCCAGCTGCTCCCGCTGCTCCGCCAGCTTGCGCTCCAAGAGGCGCGCCTTCAAGATGCGCATGGCCGCCTCCCGGTTTTGCAGCTGCGAGCGCTCGCTCTGGCAGGAGACCACGATGCCGGTGGGGATGTGAGTGATGCGCACGGCCGACTCGGTCTTGTTGACGTACTGCCCCCCGTGGCCCCCCGCCCGGAAGGTTTCGATGCGCAGCTCCTCGGGCTTGATCTCGATGGCCAGGTCCGTCGGCAGGTCGGGCAGCACGTCGACCGATGCGAAGGACGTGTGCCGCCTCCCCGATGCGTCGAAGGGCGAGATCCGCACCAGGCGATGGACGCCCTTCTCGGCGCGCAGGTAGCCGTAGGCGTTGGGCCCCTTGATGGCCAGGGTGGCGCTCTTGATGCCCGCCTCTTCGCCGGGCAGCAGCTCCAGCACCTCCACCTTGAAGCCGCTGGCCTCGGCCCACCGCCGGTACATGCGCAACAGCATCTGGGCCCAATCCTGCGACTCCGTCCCCCCTGCCCCGGGGTGGATGGAGACGATGGCGTCGTGGCGGTCGTAAGGGCCTGACAGCAGCGTCTCGAGCTCGAGCCGCTGCACTGCCGCCTCGGCCCGCTGGGTCTCCTCGAGCAGCTCCGCCCCCATGGGGGACTGGTTGACCGCCTCTCCGGCCCGGCCGGCCTCTCGCGCCTCCTCCTGGGCGATGGCGACGAGGGTGGCCAGGTCCTCCACCTGGCGGGCCACCTCTTCGAAGGACTCCACGCTGCGGCGCACCTGCCGCAGTTCGTCGATCAGCGACCGCGACGCCCCGTCCTGCCAGAAGCCGGGGCGCGCCATCTCCTCTTCGAGCTGGGCGATGCGGCGACGCTTGCCATCGATGTCAAAGAAACTCCCTCAATGCCTCGACCCGCCGGCGGGCCGCCTCGACCCGCTCGGTCAGGGCGCTCCATGGGATGAGCTCGACCTTGGACGACTCCATGGGGTGATGACCTCCCGTCGTACCCGGATATGCGGGGCAGTACCGTTCGAAGGCCCGTCCGGTCCCGGCGGCGTGTCAGGCGTTGCGTCCGTGGCAGTGCTTGTACTTCTTGCCGCTGCCGCACGGGCACGGATCGTTGCGGCCGACCTTGACCCCGACCCGACGCTGCACCACCGAGGCGCCGTCGGCGCCCTCCCCGCCCGGCGCTGCCGAGGCCACGGCCGTCGCGCGGGCCCGGGCCACCCGCTGGGCCGAGGGCGAGACCCCGTCTTCGGTCCGGTTGAGCTGCAGGTTGCGCAGGCGACGCCGTGCCTGCTCTTCCTCCTGCTCGGGGCTGACCAGCTGCACCCTGAAGAGGTAGCGCAGCGCGTCCTCCTGGATGGAGGCGACCATCGCGTTGAACATGTTGAACGCCTCCATCTTGTACTCCACCAGGGGATCGCGCTGGCCGTACGCCCGCAGCCCGATGCCCTCGCGCAGGTCGTCCATCGCGCGCAGGTGGTCGATCCACTTGGCGTCGATGACCCGCAGCAGCACCATCCGCTCGAGCTGGCGCATGGTGGCGGCGCCCAGGCTCTGCTCGCGCTGCTCGTACGCCTGCCGCACCAGTCCCACGAGCCGGTCGCGCAGCTCGGCGCGCTTGAGGCCCTCCAGCTCCTGAGCCGAGACGGCGCCGGGGCGATTGATGACGTCGCAGATCCGCTCGGCCAGCTGCGCCAGGTCCCAGTCCTCGGGGTGGACCTTCTCGTCGGCGTAGGTGGCCATCAGCGCGTCGACGTAGCGGGCGATCATGTCGAGCACGCTCTCGCGCAGGTCCTGCCCCATCAGCACCCGGCGGCGCTGCTGGTAGATGACCTCCCGCTGGCGGTTCATGACGTCGTCGTAGGCCAGCACCTGGCGCCGGATCTCGAAGTTGCGGCTCTCGACCTTCTTCTGGGCGTTTTCGATGGCGCGGGTCAGCTGCATGTTTTCGATGGGCTGGTCCTCCTCCCAGCCCAGCCGATCCATGAACCGCCGCACCCAGTCCGCGGCGAACAGCCGCATCAGGTCGTCCTCGAGGGAGACGTAGAAGCGCGAGGAGCCCGGGTCGCCCTGGCGTCCCGCGCGGCCGCGCAGCTGGTTGTCGATGCGGCGTGCCTCGTGGCGCTCGGTGCCGATGATGTGAAGCCCGCCCAGCTCGACCACCTTGCGGTGCTCGGGCTCGGTCTCCCGGCGGGCCTGCTCCAGCAGCTCGACGTAGAGCCGCGCCGCCTCCTCGATGCGGGCGGCGCGATCGTCGGAGGAGGGCTCGACCACCCCGTCGGCGGCCACCCCGTTGGTCGACGGGGCGCGACCGTCGACGCCCAGCCGCAGATTGGCGAAGCGCACCCGGTCGACGGCCTGGGCCACCTCTTCGTCGGTGAAGCCCCTGGCCTTGAGGCGCTCCCTTGCCAGGTACTCGGGGTTGCCGCCCAGCACGATGTCGGTGCCCCGGCCGGCCATGTTGGTGGCGATGGTGACGGCGCCGAGCTTGCCGGCCTGGGCCACGATCTGGGCCTCTTTCTCGTGGTACTTCGCGTTGAGCACCACGTGCGGGATGCCCCGCTTGGTCAGCATCTCGCTCAGGCGCTCGGACTTCTCGATGGAGACCGTGCCGACCAGCACCGGGCGCCCGATGCGGTGCATCTCCTCGATCTCCCGCACCACCGCCTCAAACTTGGCCCGCTCCGTCTTGTAGACGAGGTCGGGGTAGTCGATGCGGATCATGGGCTTGTTGGTGGGGATGACCACCACGTCCATGCCGTAGATCTTCTGAAACTCGGCCTCCTCCGTGGCGGCCGTGCCCGTCATCCCCGCCAGCTTCTCGTACATGCGGAAGTAGTTTTGGAACGTGATGGTGGCCAGGGTCTGGCTCTCCCGCTGGATGGGGACGCCCTCCTTGGCCTCGATGGCCTGGTGCAGGCCGTCGCTGTAGCGACGACCGAACATGAGCCGCCCCGTGAACTCGTCGACGATGATGACCTGGCCATCCTTGACCACGTAGTCGCGGTCCCGCTTGAACAGCGCGTGCGCCCGCAGGGCCTGCAGCAGGTAGTGGGTCAGCTGGAAGTGCTGCTGGTCGTACAGGTTGTCGACGCCCAGCATCTTCTCGACCTTGGCCACGCCGGCCTCGGTGAGGGCCACGGTACGGGCCTTCTCGTCGACGGTGTAGTCCTCGCCGGCCACCAGCTTGGGCACCAGGCGGGCCATGGTGTAGTAGTGCTCCGTCGACTCCTCGGCCGGCCCCGAGATGATGAGCGGGGTGCGCGCCTCGTCGATGAGGATGCTGTCGACCTCGTCGATGATGGCGTAATAGAGGTCCCGCTGCACCATCTGCGAGACGTCCCAGACCATGTTGTCCCGCAGGTAGTCGAAGCCGAACTCGTTGTTGGTCCCGTAGGTGACGTCGCAGGCATAGGCCCGCCGGCGCTCGGCGAAGCCCATGTCGTGGGTGATGACCCCCACCGACAGGCCGAGGAAGCGGTAGATGGCCCCCATCCACTCGGCATCGCGGCGTGCCAGGTACTCGTTGACGGTCACCACGTGGACGCCCCGGCCCAGCAGGGCGTTGAGGTAGACCGGCATGGTGGCGACCAGCGTCTTGCCCTCGCCGGTCTTCATCTCCGCGATGCGCCCCTCGTGCAGGACGATGGCGCCCATCACCTGCACGTCGAAGGGCCGCATCCCCAGCGTGCGCCGCGCCACCTCCCGCACCACGGCGAAGGCCTCGGGCAACAATTCGTCGAGGGTCGCGCCTCGCTGGATCCGCTCGCGAAACTCCGCCGTCTTGGCCCGCAGGGCGTCGTCGGAGAGTGCCGAGACCGTGGGCTCCAGCTCGTTGACCCGCGCGACGATGCCGCGCAGCCGCCGGAGCTCCCGCTCGTTGGGGTCGATGATCTTCTTGATGAGACCCAGCACGCCCATGCCTCCCCGATCACGCCCCGCCGCCACCCGCTCGAGACCCCTGCGCGTGCTGCGCAGCGCCCTTCTCAGGCCCGGCGAAGCCGCCGCTATTATACCGCCGGCCCTCCGTGGGACGAAAGCTTGCCCAGGGCGTCCAGAGCCGCCAGGGCTCCCGCCACCACCGCATTGCCCGAGACCAGGGCGGCGCCCATGCCCCAGCGCACCTCCCGGGGCCGGTCCCCGGTGGCGCTGGCCAGGGCCACCACCACAGCCTGGGTCGCCTGAGGGCCTGCCAGGTCCACCCACTGCAGGGTGACCCACCGGGAAGGCCCCCAGCGATGCGCGAGGGCATCCAGCACGGCCCTGGCGCCCAGGGTGGCCATCGCGTCGGGAGTCGGGGGCCCCGCGCTTCGCCCCTGCAGGCGCTGGCCCGACGGGTCCACCACCTCGGCCGTCACCTCGACGCGGCCCTCGGACAGACGGAGCTGAACGCCCTCGAGCCGCCATGGCCCTGCCGTCGCCTGCACGGCCACGGGCGCGTGGGACGTCCAGGGCGCCTGCTCCGGGGATCCCCCCGGGAGGGTTGGAGCTGCGGCCGGAGACGGGGAGCTCGGCGACCTCGTCTCCCCCGTCGCTGCCGTCGTCCGCGAAGCATCGGGGCGGGCGGTCCGGCCGGCGGCCCGGTCCGGGTTGAAGATGCTGACCTTCTGATGCGGGACCGACAGCTTGTGGTTGACCAGCAAGAGGGTCTGGATGTCCCGGGCGAGCATCTTGGCCGGGCGCTCGCCCGTACCGATGACGTGGATCTCGCTGACGTGCCCGTCACGATCCCATACGACCCGGCAGTTGGCCACACCGGGGATGGTGCGGATGTCCTCCTCGACGATCCGGCTCCCCGGAGCCTGGCGAGGCTGGCGGCCGTACGCGCCGGTGTCGGGTGATGCCGACGGGGGTGTCTCGGGCTCATAGAGGCCCGTGGCGATAGACGACAGTCTCCCTCACCTGCCCTTCTCAGGCTGGGCGACTACCGCCCGCATCGGGCTGGCATGCCGCTCCTCCGGCGCCGGCCACCCTCCCTCCCGCAGCCGGGCGTCCACCAGGGCCCAGACGCCACCGCTGACCAGCGAGTGGCCACCCAGGAGCACCGGGATGGGCGACTCCTCGACGGCGGCCCGGGTGAAGGACCGCACGCCCGGATGGTCGATGCTCTCCCATTCCCCCAGATCCGACAGGAAGCGGTCCGACTGCGAGACCTCCCACCGACGATGCGCAAACAGCACCCGCGTGTCGAGCAGCGCAGCAGCCGCCACCTTGCCCAGTCGCTCGAAGAGGCCCCGATCCCCCACGCTCTCCCACAGGTACCCCATCAGCGAGACGACCTCGCCCCTGCGATCCCGGCCCAGCGACTTCATGCCGCGCTCCTCGGAGAGCACCCGCAGGCGGCAGCGCGTGCGGTCGTCGAGGTAGTAGAAGAGGGGCGCCCCGATACGGCCGAAGATGAGCAGATCGGCCATCGGGTCATCCATGATGGCCAGGACGGCCTGCACCCGCCGCCGGTCCAGGGGGTGGCGCTCGAGCCATTCGCGCACCGCCGGGCCGGTGCCGGGATGGACCCCGAGCACCAGAGCGTCGGTGGGCGTGTCGATGTCGAAGTGCAGCCCCAGCGTACGCGGCGGGTGCACCAGCTCGAGCCCGCCGCCGGCGCTGAGGGCCATGGCCAGGCTGTTGTCGAGGGAGGGCAGGTCGATGCGGTCCAGGGCGTCGCCGGGGGTGAAGGCGACGAGGTCGGCCGAGTGGACGTTGTTGGCGATGACCACCCGGTCCCGGCGCGCGAGCTCCCGGGCGATCCACCCCAGGTCGTCGGGAGTCGCCAGGGCTCCCAGGCCACCGCTCATGTAGATGACCCGCTCGAGCCGGCGGGCACGCACCAGCTCGGCCAGCCGGCGGCCGAAGTGGAAGGGCTGCTCCTGCCCGTCCCGGTCGACCTCGGCGCCCATGGCCCGCGCTTGCTCGGCCAGCGACTCCCGGTCGGTCACCACCACGACCTGCTCGATGGCCCCGCAGGCGGCGGCCCGGCGGATGGTGTCGAGCACGATGGCCTCACGCAGGTCGGCGAGCAGACGTTCGACCCAGCTGCGAGCCGGGCCCCCTTCGAAGATGACCAGGGATACCATGGCCCCTGCCCTCGGGGAGACGCCGCGGCCTCCTCCCGCCGCCCCATCGGGCGGGACGGGAGGCTACTCGCCCGGCTCGATCAGCCCGTAGTTGCCGTCCCGGCGCCGGTAGAGCACGTTGACCTCGTCCGTCGACTCGTTGACGAAGACGAAGAAGTCATGACCCAGCAATTCCATCTGCAGGATGGCCTCGTCCACCGACATGGGCTTGAAGGCGAAGCGCTTGGTGCGCACGACTCGCGGCTCGTCGCCGACCGCGTCGCGCCGCTCCTCGACCTGCTCCGGGGCCGGCATCCGCACGGTGGTCGAGCCGGCCGTCTGGCTCTTGGCGGACTCGAGGCGAGCCTTGAAGCGCAAGAACTGCCGCTCCGCCCGCTCCGCCGCCTCGTCGACCGCCGCCAGGGCATCGGGGCCCTTGCCGGCGCCGCGCAGGAAGCGCCCGCCCAGCTGCAGGGTGACCTCAGCCTGGTACTGCCCGCGGAAGGTGCCGACGACCACCTCGGCCCGCACCGCATCGTGACTTTCGAAGTAGCGGCTGAGCTTGCCCACCTTGCGCTGGGCATACTCCCGCAGGGCGGGGACGACTTCGACGTTCTTGCCCTTGACCAGGATGGTCATGCCGGACGCTTCGGGCTGATAGGCCATGGCATCGGCCCCCCTCATCGACATCCTTCCCCGCGGGTCCGCCAAACCCTCTCTGTCGACGGCCGCACCGTCAGGCGGCGACCCGCAGGCGCCGCTCGAGCCGGCCCACCAGGTACGAGACCGCCCGGGTCAGCACCAGGTACATGACGGTGACGGCCAGCAGCACCTCGAAGTAACGAAAGGTGCGGCTGCCCAGCAGCTGGCCCCGGCGCATCAGATCCTCCAGGGCGATGACGGAGACCAGGGACGAGTCCTTGAGCATCGCGATGAACTCGTTGCCGAGGGGCGGGATGATGCGCCGGAAGGCCAGGGGCAGCACGATGTACCGCATGATCTGTCCGTGGGTCATCCCCGTGGACTGAGCGGCCTCGATCTGCCCCTTCTCCACCGACTGGATGCCGGAGCGGACGATCTCGGCCACGTAGGCGGCACTGTTGAGGCTCAGCGCCAGCAGGCCCGCGGTCAGGCTCGACAGGGGGAAGCCCAGCACCTGCGGCAACCCGTAGAAGACGAAGAGGATCTGGGCCAGAAGCGGCGTCCCACGGAAGACGTCGATGTAGGCGGCGGCCACACCCGACAGCAGACGCCTATGGGAGAGCCGCATGAGCGCAAGCACCGTGCCCAGCACGATGCCTGCGCTCACCGATACGGTGGTCAACACCAGCGTGGTCCGGGCGCCGACCAGCAGGTATGGGAAGCTGCTCCAGACGATGTCCCATCGAAAGTCCATGATGCGTGGCCCTCACCCGGCCTCGGATGGCGTCGACGGGGTCACGGCCGGATCCAGGTGTCGTAGAGCCGGTCGTAGGTGCCGTCGGCCTTGATCTCGGCCAAGGCACGGTTGATGGCCTCGACCAGCTCGCGGCGGCCCTTTCGCACCGCGATGCCGTAGTACTCCTCCGTGAAGGGCTTCCCCACCATCTGGATCTGGTTGGGGAACTCCCGGACCAGCTCCACCGCCACGGCCAGGTCGATGACGGCCGCGTCGGCCGACCGCTGCATGACGGCCTGCACCGCCAGCGGGGTCGTGTCGTACTTGTCGATGCGCCGCACCCCGGCGATCTGCTCCGCGGCGAACTGGCCCGTCGTGTTGATCTGTACGGCAACCACCCGGCCCCGCAGGTCCTCGGGTCGCTGGATGGCCGTCTCACCCCGACGCACCACGATCACCTGACCGGCCGTGAAGTAGGGCTCCGAGAAGTCGACCACGGCCGCTCGCTCCTCGAGGATGGTCATGGCCGAGATGATGACGTCGTAGTTGCCGTTGTTGAGACCGGGGATGAGGCCGTCCCAGGCGACGTTATGGATGACCACGGGCACCCCCAGGCGGCGCCCGACCTCCCGGATCAGGTCCATGTCGAAGCCCTTGAACTCATCACCCTCGACGAACTCGAACGGTGGATACGTGGCGTCGGTGCCGACCCGCAGCACCGAGGGGATCGCCGACGCCCCCGCCAGGACACCGGTCGACGCCACCAGCGCGGCCAGCACGGCCCCCGCCAGCACGGCCGCCGAGACAACACCCATCCGCAGCCCGCGACCAGCCCAACTCATCAACGGTCACTCCTCCCACATACACGGAGCAGACCGGCGCCGCCGGTTCGACGGCGCCGGTCGCTCTCGCTCGCATGGTCTTGCGACAGACGTTGCAGCGTTCACTCCTTGTAGATGAGCCACGTGCGCAGGTTCATCGACGGATCCAGCACGATGCCCTTGACGTTGCGCCGGGCGATGGCAAGGTGCTGCAGGTTGTTCTGCCAGAGCGGGATCAGGATGGCGCTCTCGGCCAGCTTCTGCTGCGCCTGGACGTAGAAGTCGGCCCGGATGTCCTGGTCGGGCACGTGCTTGGCCGCGGTCAGCAGGCGCACGAACTCCCGATAGAAGGCCCGGTCCGTGGCGTTGGTGCTCTTGTCGAGGTGGGTGCCCAGCGATGCGGGCGCCTCCACCAGCCACGGCGCCAGGAAGTTGTCAGGATCGAGGAAGTCGGGGTACCAGCCCAGCAGGAAGAGGCCCAGCGCCCCCTCGCTGAACCGGGTCGTGTAGGTGCCCCACTCCAGCGACTGGACGTCGACGCGGATCAGGCCCGTCTGCTCCAGGCTGTCCTTGAGCACCGCCGCCACGTCGGCCTCGGTGGTGCCGTAGTGGCTGGGCGTGTACCACAGGGTGATGCGCAAGGGATTGCTCGCGCTGTAGCCCAGGCTTCGCAGGATCTGCTGGGCCTGCGCCACGTCCCGCTTGGGGAAGGCCTCGACGTGGCTCCACAGCCCCTTGGGCACCATGCTGTACAGCGGCGTGTTGAGCCCGCCGAAGACGTCCTCCACCAGCCGCTCGCGATCCACCGCGAGCGCGATGGCCTGGCGCACCCGCACGTCATCGAAGGGCTTCTGGGTCACGTTGAAGACCAGGTAGCGCACGGACAGGCTGCCCTCGCCCCGGATGACGGTGAAGCGGGGGTCCTGCTCGAGGCTGGGGATGTCCTCGGGGTTGAAGGTGCGGAAGCCGACGTCGATCTGCCCGGCCTCCAGCGCGGCCCGCAACGCCGAGGCGTCCGCGTACATCACCTCGATGATCCGATCGGTCTTGGGCTTGGGTCCCCAGTAGCCCTCGAAGGCCTCCAGGACCACCATCTGGTCGGGGTCGTAGCGCACCAGGCGGTACGGCCCCGTGCCCGCGTACTGGCCGTTGACGAAGGCGTCAGCCGGCATGGAGTTGGGGCTGAAGATCATGGAGGGGGCGATGGGGTCCGCCAGCCGCGACAGGAACGTGGCGTCCGACTCCTTGAGAGTGAAGCGCACCGTGTACGGATCCAGCACCTCGATGCGGTCGATGCCCTTGATGAGCCCGACGCCGCCCTCGGGCCCGTCCAGCCTCAGCGCCCGCTCGAAGCTCCACTTGACGGCCTCGGCGTTGAAGGGCGTGCCGTCGGTGAAACGCACCCCCTGACGCAGGAAGAACGTGTACACCCGGGCGTCCGGCGAGATCTCCCACCGCTCGGCCAGCGAAGGCACGATCCGGCCGGTGCCCGGCTCGGTCGTCACCAACGTCTCGGTGGTCTGCTGCAGGACGTGCCAGGTCCAGTAGTCGTACGAGTTGGCCGGTTCGAGCTGGGTCACCCGATCGGTGGTGCCGATGATCACCGTCGAGCCGGCAGAGGCCACCGCCCCCACCGCCAGCGTCAGGGCCAACGCCAACATGCCCCATCGCAAGAGGACTCTCACTTCGTTCCGTCACCTCCATCGAAGAATCCCGTCGCCCGCGATGACCCCGCGACATGTTGAGCGGATCTATTCCGTTTACTGGCCGGGCTTCCTCCCACCCGGCCACCCCTCAGCGGAGATGCCGCCGGCGGGGATCGAGCAGGTCGTTGAGCCCCTCGCCCAGCATGCCGAAGCCCACGGAGACCAGGATGATGAAGGCTCCCGGGAAGGCCACCAGCCACCAGTGCCCCGCCTGCAAGAACTTCTGCCCATTCTGGATGTCGAAGCCCCAGTCGGGGGTGGGCGGCGGCAGCCCGAAGCCGAGGAAGGCCAGTGCCGCCTCCGTCAGGATGGCGTCGGCCACGGTGAAGGAGGTGACCGCCAGCAGGGCCGGCACCGTCAGCGGCGCGACATGCAGGAAGAGCGTCCGAAGCCGAGAGGCGCCCAGGGCCTTGGACGCCTCCACGTGCTCCATGGCCCGGACCTCCAGGGTCTGGCTCCGTGCCAGCCGGAAGTAGGTGGGGATGTAGACGATGCCGATGGCCACGACCATGTTGAGCATGCCGGGCCCCAGCATGGCCACCACGACGATGGCCAGCACCAGCGCCGGGAAGGAGTACATCGCGTCCATCACCAGGCACAGGACCCGGTCCAGCGCTCCTCCCCAGAAGCCGGAGATCCAGCCCAGCAGGGCCCCGGCGCCCAGCGAGATGACGGTAGACAGGGCGGCCACCGCCAGCGGCACGCGCCCCCCGTGCAGCACCCGGCTCAACACGTCGCGGCGAAGCTGGTCCGTCCCCATCCAGTGGCCCGGCCCCGGCGGCGCCAGGCGCTCCCCGACCGCCTGGGTGGGCGAGTAGGGCGCCACGATCCCCGCCAGGAGCGTCAGGAGCACCACCACGGCCACGATGCTCCCGCCGATCGCGAGCAGGTAGTGGCGCCGCAGGCGCCGCAGCCCCAGCCAGCCGATGCCGACCTGGACGGCAGAGACGGGCTCGGTACGTACCGGCGTCGCCATGGTCAAAACCTCACCCGCGGGTCGATGATGGGATAGGTCAGATCCACCAGCAGGTTGACCAGCGAGATGAAGAGCGCGATGAAGACCACCGTCCCCTGGATGGCGGGAAAGTCCCGGTACTCGATGCTCGTCAGCAGGTAGCGCCCCACCCCCGGCCACGTGAAGACCGTCTCGGTCAGCACGGCGCCGGCCACGAGCAGGGCGAACTGCATGCCGACCACCGTGATGATGGGGATCATGGCGTTGCGCAGGGCGTGCCCCCACAGCACCCGGCGCTCATCCACGCCCTTGGCGCGGGCCGTCCGGATGTAGTCGGCGCGCAGCACCTCCAGCAGCCGGGTCCGGCTCAGCCGCCCCACGAGCCCCGACAGCACGACGCCCAGCGTGATGGCGGGCAGCACCAGGTGCCGCAGCGCCAGGCCCAGGGTGGCCCAGTCCCGCTGCAGCAGGGCATCGAGGACGTAGAAGCCCGTGATGGGCTCGAAGAGGGCCTGGCTCACCGGGTCGAGCCGCCCGCCGACCGGCAGCCATCGCAGCTCGACCGAGAAGACCATCTGCAGCATCAATCCAAACCAGAAGATGGGCATGGCGAAGAGCCCGACGTTGGCCAGGCGCATGGCGTGATCGGCCGCACGATCCGCCCGGGTGGCCGCCAGCATCCCGCCGGCCAGCCCCAGCACGAAGGCGACCCCCATGCCCGCCACGGCCAGCTCCAGCGTGGCCGGGAAGCGCTCCATCAGCTCCTGGAGGACCGGCCGGCCGGAGCGCATGGAGACCCCGAAGTCGCCCCGGACGATCTGCCCCAGGTACTCCACGTACTGGACGGTCAGCGGGCGATCCAGCCCCAGGCGGCGCCGGTACTCCTCGATCACCTCGGGCGAGACGTTGCGCCCCCCCAGGACGGCCAGCACCGGGTCGCCGGGCATGATACGCAGGATGACGAACATGACCGTGACCAGGATGAGAAGGACAGGCACCATGAGAGCGATGCGCGCGGCGATGTAGCGGCCCATACCTTCGAACCTCTCCGAACGGTACAGGATGGCCGGGGTGTTCGCCCATCGTCTCGTGACTCCTGCTTGCAGCCTCAAGGGAACGCGCCCTGCGAAGACGAAGAGGGCTGGGAGGAGAACGGCGGACGGCGGAGTGGATCCCCGTCGCCCGCTCGGGAGGGGACCCGGATGGCACAGGCCAAGATGCAGGAGGGAGCCCGACGCTCCCGGGCGCTGCTCATCGCGGAGGGCGGCGTCGCGGCAGGGCTGTCGCTGGCCCTCAGCTACCTCAAGCTATTCCAGATGCCCCAGGGCGGCTCCGTCTCGCTGGAGATGGTGCCGCTCTTCATCTACGCGGCCCGGTGGGGGCTGTGGCCGGGGGTGGCGGCCGGAGTCGCCTCGGGGCTCTTGCAGGCCATGATGGGCGGTTACGTGGTGCACTGGCTGCAGGGGCTGCTCGACTACCCCATCGCCTTCGGCGTGCTGGGGGTCGCCGGCGCCTTCGCGGTGGCCGAGGTGGGCGTGGTGGTCGGTTCGGCGCTGCGCCTGGCGGCCCACTGGCTGGCGGGCGTCGTCTTCTTCGCGGAGTACGCGCCGGCCGGCCAGAGCCCCGCGGTCTACTCGCTGGTCTACAACCTCGCCTACATGGTGCCCGAGGCGGTGCTGAGCATCGCGGTGGTCTGGCTGTTGCGCACGCGCACGGCGCTCTTCCGCCGGCAGGCGCCAGCCGACCAGGAGCCTGGCTCCAGGTCCTGACCCTCGTGACAGGCGGACCTCCGCAGGCGCGCCGGCCGACCGGCGGCGATCGGCCGGCGCGTGCGTCTGCCGGACGGCTCGCTCAGCTCGCGGCCGAGCCTTCCTCCGACGAGGGCGGCTCCTGCAACGTCACCTCGTAGGAGAGCTCCACGCTCCCACGCAGTGAGGCCGCCACCGAGCAGTACTTCTCGAAGGAGAGGCGTGCCGCGTCCTCGACCGCCTTGCGAGGCAGGTCGCGCCCCGTCACCACGTACTCGACGCGGATGGCGGTGTAGCGTCGGGGATGCTCGGGTGCCCTCTCCCCGTGGATGCGCAGCTCGAAGCCGGTAAACGGCACGCGCTTCTTGCGCAGGATGCTCACGACGTCCATCCCGGAGCAACCGCCCAGCGCCATCAGCAGGACCTCCATGGGGCTCGGAGCCCGCTGGGGGTCGTCGGATCCGGGTTCGCGCCCGTCCATCACCAGGTAGTGCTGGGAGGGCCCGTACCCGAGGAAGGTCATGCCGCCCGCGTGCCGCACCACCACGTCCATCGCCGCCATCGACGATTCCCCTCCTTGCGATGCGGGTGACTCATCGCGCGCCGCTGGAGCCCCGGCGAGCCCTAACGGCGCGCTCGACGGCCTTGACGGCCTCGACCACCGGCAGCGGCGCCAGCGAGGCCACGGCGACGACCTCCCATTCGGCGCGCCCCAGCGGCACGACGCCGAAGGCCGACGCCAGGGGCGGCCACAACAGCGCCAGCAGCTGCAGCGCCAGCCCCGCTGCGAAGGCGCCGATCATCCACCGGTTGCTCGCCAGGCCGATCCGAAAGACGGACTCCGTGGGGGACCTCATGTTGAAGGCGTGAACGAGCTGGGCCATGGCCAGCGTCGCGAACGCGGCCGTGCGGGCGGCGGCCATGTCGTGCCCGGTGCGCTGCATCCAGGCGAAGACACCCAGCACCAGCCCCGCCATCAACAGCCCCTGGTAGGCGTCGCGCCACGCCATGCCGCCGGCGAATACGCCCTCGCCCCGCCGGCGCGGCGGCCGTCGCATCAGACCCGGCTCGGGAGGCTCCACGCCCAGGGCCAGGGCCGGCAGGCCGTCCGTCACCAGGTTGACCCACAGGATCTGCACCGCCGTAAGCGGCCGACCCATGCCCAGCACGATGGCGCCGAAGATGGCCATGATCTCGCTGAGGTTGGCCGAGAGCAGGTAGTGGACGAACTTCTTGATGTTGTCGAAGATGGTGCGGCCCTCGGCGATGGCGGCCACCACCGTGGCGAAGTTGTCATCGGCCAGCACCATGTCGGCGGCGCCCTTGGCGACGTCGGTGCCCGTCACGCCCATGGCCGCCCCCACGTCGGCCCGGCGAAGGGCAGGGGCGTCGTTGACGCCGTCGCCCGTGACCGCCACGACGTGCCCCTTGCGCTTGAGGGCCTCGACGATGCGCAGCTTGTGCTCGGGGCTGATGCGGGCGTAGACGTCGACGTCGTCCAGCACCTGCTCCAGCTCGGCGTCGCTCATGCCGTCCAGTTCGACGCCGGTCAGCACCCTGCGCCGCTCGCCGCCGTCGCGTAGCAGCCCCACCTGCGCGGCGATGGCCGCCGCCGTCTCCCGGTGGTCACCCGTGATCATGATGGGGCGTACGCCGGCGCTGCGGGCCACCCGCACGGCCTCGGCCACCTCGGGCCGGGGCGGGTCGATGAGCCCCACCAGGCCCACCAGCACCAGATCCCGTTCGGCCTCGGCCTCGTCCATGGCCTCGGGCGGCTGCGAGAGCGGGCGGGCGGCCACGGCCAGCACCCGCAAGGCGCCCTGGGCCATGCGGGCCGCCGCGTCCTGCACCTCCGCCCGGGCGGCGTCGTCGAGGTCGCGGATCGCTCCGGCCTGCACCAGCGCCCGGCAGCGGCTCAGCACCGACTCCGGGCTCCCCTTGACGAAGAGCAGCCACCGTGCCTGCGCCAGTTCGGCGGGCTCCGGCCAGGTCAAGCGCCCGGGCTGGTTGTCGTGGAGCGTCGCCATGCGCTTGCGCACGGAGTCGAAAGGCACCTCGCCCTTGCGCGGCAGCGCCTCGGTCAGCTCCCCGGGCCAGATGCCCCAGCGGGCCGCGACCTCCAGCAGCGCCGTCTCCGTGGGATCTCCGACCGCCCGCCACGGGGTGCCGTTGGAGCGCTCCTCACGCTCGAGCCGCGCGTCGTTGCACAGCGCCCCGCCCCTCAGCAGCCATACCAGGCTCCCCGCCGGCTGGCCGGGCCGGCGCAGGTCCACCATCTCCCCGTCGACCCACGCCTGCACGGCCTCCATGCGGTTTTGCGTGATGGTGCCGGTCTTGTCGGAGGCGATGACGGTGGCCGCCCCCAGGGTCTCGACGGCGGGCAGCCGCCGGACGATGGCGCGGCGGCGTGCCATACGCTGCACGCCCAGCGCCAGGACGATGGTCACCACGGCCGGCAGGCCCTCGGGGATGGCCGCCACGGCCAGGCTCACCGCGGTCATGAACATGTCGAGCAGGGGCTCGCCCCGCAGCAGCCCGACGCCGAAGACGACGACCACGACGCCCAGCACCAACAACCCCAGCACCTTGCCCAGCTCGGCCAGTCGACGCTGCAGCGGGGTGGGCTCGGGCTCCCCCTCCTGGAGCAGGGCGGCGATGCGCCCCATCTCGGTCCCCCGCCCGGTGGCCACCACGACGCCGACGGCACGGCCGTACGTGGCCGTCGTGCCCATGTAGGCCATGTTGCGCCGGTCGCCCAGCGGCGCGTCCGGGGGTACCGAGGCCTCGGCCTCCTTGTGGACGGGCACCGACTCGCCCGTCAGCGGAGACTCGTCTACCTGGAAGTTGAACGTCTGCAAGAGCCGCAGATCCGCCGGGATGCGGGCCCCGGCCTCCAGGAGCACGACGTCGCCGACGACCAGCTCCTGGGCGGGCAGCTCCACGACGTGGCCGCCCCGCAGCACCCGGGCCGTCGGGCGCACCATGGCCTTGAGCGCCTCGAGAGCCTGCTCCGCACGGCTCTCCTGCGTGACGCCCAAGAGGGTGTTGAGAGCCACGATGGCCAGGATCACCGCTGCGTCGGTGTACTCGCCCAGCACGACCGAAATGGCCGTGGCGGCGAGCAAGATCAGGACGAGGGGCTCGCGGATCTGCTCCCAGGCCATGGTGAGCAGCGATCGGCGGGGCGCCTCCGGCAGCTGGTTGGGGCCGTCCCGGGCCAGTCGGGCGGCGGCCTCCTGCGGGCTCAACCCTTGCTGCGGGTCCGTCCCCAGCCGGCGGCAGACGTCGGGCGAGGCGACGACGTGCCAGGCCCCGTCCCCCGCTGGGGTCTGGTGGGTCGGTGACGATGCCACAGTGGGGGTCTCGATCTCGACCGTCTCCCTTCGCCGTCTGTCTGGCGCGGCGCAGGCCCCCGGCGCGCATCCGTCCGCCATGATAACATGGCAGGCGCTGGATGGAGGTGCTCCTACGGAGCTCGTCCCCTTCTTATCCTGCACCGTCCAGGCTGACGAGGCGGGCCGGAGCGTCCGGGACGTGATCCTGCGGCGCTGGCACCTGTCTCGCACGCTGTTTCGGCGCATCAAGGCTCGGGGCGGTCTGTGGGTCAACGGGCGGCCCGTCCGGGGTGACCGCGTCGTGCAGGCCGGGGAGCTCATCGAGCTGGCGCTGCCCCCCGATCCCCCCGCCGCGGCCGAGCCCGTCGCGGTGCCCATCGTCTACGAGGATCCGTGGCTCATGGTGGTCGACAAGCCGGCCGGCATGGTGGTGCACCCATCCCGGGGACACCCGGGCGGGACGCTGGTCAACGGGCTGGTCCATCACCGGCTCCAGCGAGGGGAGCCTCCCTGGGTGCACCCGGTGCACCGTCTGGATCGGGGCACGTCGGGCCTCATGCTGGTCGCCAAGAACCCGTACATCCACGAGCGGCTCGCGCCTCACCGCCCGGCGGGCCGCCAGCGCCTGGGCCGCAGCTACGTCGCCCTGGCCCTCGGCCACCTGACCGCCTCCTCAGGCGTCATCTCGGTGCCCATCGACGAGCCACCGCCGGCGCCACCGGGGAGCCGGCTGGGGCCGGTGCCGCGCAGGCCGGATCCGTCGGGTCGCGCCGCCGTCACCCGCTACCGGGTCGCCCTACGGACGTGGCTGCAAGGCCAGCCGGTCAGCCTCGTGGTCCTGCGGCTGGCCAGCGGGCGCACGCACCAGATCCGGGTGCACCTGGCCTTCCTGGGGCATCCCCTGGTGGGCGATACCCTCTACGGCCCGGGCGCGGCCGCCCTGCAGCGTCCGTGGCCGGCCCTGCACGCGCGCAAGCTGTGGCTGGTCCACCCCATCGGCGACCGGCGGCTGCTCTTCAAGGCGCCGGTGCCCTTTTGGCCGCCGGTCTAGGAGAGCGCCCCCAAGGCGAAGGGGTCAGGGCTGCTGGGGCTTGTGCTTCTCCTCGTCGGCATCGTCCCGGCGGGTGGCGTTGAGCGACTCCTTAAACTCGCGGAAGCTCTGGCCCACCGCTTTGCCCAGTTGCGGGAGCTTACCGGGGCCGAAGATGATCAGGGCCAAGAGCAGGATGACCAGGAGCTCCGCAGGCCCGACGTGAGGCATGGGCTCCCCCTCTCCCTCCGCCCCAGCATACCACGGAGCGGCAGGGTGCCGTCAGCCGGTGTTGCGCAAGCCCGCCGCGATGCCGGCGATGGTGACCAGCACCCCCAGGCGGCTCGTCTCGTCCGCACAGGCGCGGTACCGACGCAAGAAGCGCACCTGCAAGTAGCTCAGCGCGTCCACGTAGGGATTGCGCAGCCGGATGGACTGGGCCAGGTCCGGCTCCCGCTCCAGCAGGGCCTGCTGGCCCGTCACCCGCAGCACCCAGTGCACCGTCCGCCGGTACTCCTCCACGACCCGCTCGAAGACCGGCCGGTAGGTGGCCCTGCCACGGGCTCCCGCCGTCTCCGCCCGCCCGTCCGCCTCGTCGTCCTCGACCTCCGCAAGACCGGCGTAGAGGGCGGCGATGCGCATGTCCGCCTTGGCCAGCGCCATCTGGAGGTTGTCGACGACGGCCCGAAAGAGCGGCCAGTGCCGGTACATCTCGCCCAGCGCCGCCACGGCCCCCGGCTCCCCCAGTCCGCTCTCCTCGGCCCATCGCTCGCAGGCGGAGCCGACGCCGTACCACGCCGGCAGCAGATGTCGACTCTGATTCCACGCGAAGACCCACGGGATGGCCCGCAGCGACTCGAAGCGCTGCCCCATCGGCCGCGAGGGCGGGCGCGATCCGATGTTGAGCTCGCCGATGTGGGCGATGGGCGTGGCCGCGAAGAAGTAGCGCAGCCCCTCCTCCTCCCGGCCGAAGAGGAAGTCACGGTAGGCCTCCATCGAGAGGGCGGCCAGCCGTTCCATGGTGGCCTCCCAGGCGGGGGGCACCCCATCGCCTGCCCCGTCCGGGCCGCTCGCCCCTCGACCCGCCGAGCCGCCAGGCTCGAGGGCCGCCCGGTCGTCCAACGCCTTGATCGCCGCCGCCCAGATCACCTGCTCCAGGCTGCGCTGGGCGATCTCACCGAGCAGGTAGCGCTCGGAGAGCACCTCGCCCTGCTCGGTCAGCTTGATGCCGGCCCGCGTCGAGCCCGGCGGCTGGGCCAGGATGGCCCGCGTCGTGGGCCCTCCGCCTCGCCCCAGGGCCCCGCCTCGCCCGTGGAAAAACCGCACCTCGATGCCGCGCCGGCGCGCCAGCCCCAGCAGCCGCCGTTGGGCCTGGTAGAGCTCCCAGTTGGCCGCCAGGTAGCCGCCGTCCTTGTTGCTGTCGGAGTAGCCCAGCATGATCTCCAGCGTGCCGCCCCAATCGGCCAGGAGCCGCCGGAAGGCCGGCATCTCCAGCAGGCGCCGCACCATGTCGGTCGAGCCGCGCAGGTCGTCGATGGTCTCCACGATGGGCACCACCCGCAGCGGCGCCTGCGACGCCGCCCCGGCGGGCCCGGCCACCCCGACCCCCGCGGCCAGCGCGACGACCTCCAGCACGTCGCTGGGCTCGTGCGCCATGCTCACCACGTAGGTGTCGACGGCCTCGGGCCCCATCTCCTCCCGCGCCACCCGCACCGCCTCGAGGGTGGCCAGGAGCTCCGCCGTCTCGGGGGAGACCGTCCCGGGCACTCGCGCCCGTGCCCGCGAGACCGCGTCGGCCAGGGCCCGTCGCGCCCCCTCGTCCTCCAGCAGTCGGCCCAGCAGCGTCAGGCGCTCCTCCTCCGACAACGCAAGGTAGGAGGTCGCCAGACCCGCCATCCGCAGCAGCTCGTCGAGGGCCCGCTCGTGCACCTCGCTGTGCTGGCGCACCTCGAGCGGCACCAGGTGAAAGCCGAAGGTCTCCACCTGCCGGATGAGCCGGCCCAGGCTCCCCCGGACGATGGCCTGGCCCCGTGCCGCCAGCAGGCTCTCCTCCAAGAGACGCAGGTCCGACAGAAACTCGGCGGTCGAACGGTACCTGCCCTCGGTGCCCGACGGGCGTCGCCGCCAGTTCGGCTGCAGCGCCAGGTTGTGGCGCCGCAGCAGCTCCAGCCGCCAGTACATGGCCGCCAGCTTGCGCCGGTAAGGCTCGTCGTCGCTCCACCGGACGAAGCCCACGGGCTCCGGGGCAAGGACGGCCTCGTCCTCGGCCAGGGAGCGCAGGAGCCTGTCAGCCACGGGCACGAGCCGACTGCTCTGAGCGAAACGCGCCATGAGGCTCCTCACCGCCGCCATGTAGCGGCGCACCGCGAGGTCCCGCTGGCGGCAGAGCGCCTCCCAGGTCACCCTGGCCGTCACGTGGGGGTTGCCGTCCCGGTCGCCTCCCACCCAGCTGCGCAGGCGCACGATGGGCGGCAACAGCCGCTCGCCGGATGCGATGCGGGCCTGCAAGGCGGGATAGGCCCGGCCCAGCTCACGCTCGAGGGTCTCGTGCAGCCGGGGCAGCTCTTCGAAGAGGGTCACGTCCAGGAAGAAGAGGACCCGCCGCAGCTCGTCGGTGGGCTCGGGGCGGCGCGACCGGATCTCGCTGCTCTGCCAGAGCAGCGTCAACAGCTCCTTCATGCGATCGCGCAGCTCGTCGCGCTCCGTCGGCGGCGTGAGCGGATCCTCCCGCCGCTCCAGGAGCTCGTGCAGGTCGTGGAGGATGGCCAGCACCGTACGGCGGGCCGCCTCGGTGGGGTGCGCGGTCAGCACCAGATCGACCCGGAGCGACCGCAGCAGGCCCAGCGCCTCCTCCGGCCCGAGGCCACGGGCGCGAAGCTCGGCGACCAGCGCCGCCGGCGAAGCCGGCTGTGGAGCGTCCCGGTGCTGGCGGAGCAGGTACTCGCGGCGCCGCCGCACGCGGTGGTGCTGCTCGGCCAGATTGGTCAGCCGGAAGTAGAGGCCGAACGCCCGCGCCACCTCCAGCGCCCGCTGGTCGGGCAGCGCCTCCAGGAAGTCGACCAGCTCACGTTCCAGGACGGGGTCGAAGCTGGTCCGCAACGCCTTGGTCGTGAGGCGCACCCGCTCCACCGCCTCGAAGAGCCCATCTCCACCCTGCTCCCGCAACACCTCGCCCAGCAAGGCGCCCAGGAAGCGCACCTCGTCGCGCAGCCGGCGCAAGCGATCCACCGGGGCAGGGCGGGCGGAGCGGGTCGCGGCCCGCATCGGTCCGTGCACCTGTCGCTCACCGTTCCCGGGCTATGGGAGCCTCGTTTTCTGCCCATTTTAGGAACGGCGAGCCGGCGTCTCAACCGTTATGAAAGTGAATACGGTATTCTTCTCGGCCTCTCTCCCGACGCCCGCCCCTTACCCCTCGGCCAAGCCGCGGTGTGCGACCTCGGGATTGGCGCAGGGGACCGGCAGACGCCCCTCCAGCACTCGCCGCACGTTGGCCGCCACGTGGCGGGCGATGTCGGTGTAAGAGGCGTCGGTGACCCCCGCCACGTGAGGGGTGGCCAGCACGCGGGGATGACGCAGGAGCGGGTGGTCGCTCGGCGGCGGCTCGACGGTGAAGACGTCCAGCGCGGCGCCCCCCAGCCGTCCCTCTTCGAGAGCCTCGAGGAGGGCCTTCTCGTCCACGAGAGCCCCCCGGGCAGGGTTGACGAGGAAGGCGCCCGGCCCCATCATCGCCAGCTCGCGGCGACCGATCAGGCCTCGCGTCGCTGCCGTCACGGGCACGGCCAGGAAGACGAAGTCGCTGGTGGCCAGCAGCCGGTCCAGCACATCCATGGGCCCCAACCACTCCAGGCCGAGTCGCTCGGCCAGGGCCGGATCGGGTGTGCGCTTGACGGCCTGCACCCGCATGCCGAGCGCCCGCAGGCGTGGAGCCAGGGCCTTGCCGATGCCGCCCAACCCCACGATGCCGGCGACGCGGCCCACCAGGCTCAGGCCGGGAGGATGGCCCCAGGCCGAGAGGCTGCGGGCCACGGCGCGCGCCTCGTCGAGACGGCGTGCCAGCACGAGCGCGGCCATGACGCACCACTCGGCCACCGACTCGGCGTTGGCCGTCCCCGCCGTCGGCACGTTGGCCACCGGGATGCCCAGGCGCGTCGCCGCCTCCAGGTCGACCCCCTCCAGGCCTGCCCCCCACTGGTGGATGAGCCGTACCCGCCGGGCCCGGCGCAGCAGTGCCTCGTCGATCCGGGCCATGGAGGGAATCAGCACCTCGGCCGTCTCGACCTGGTGCGGCAGGTCGGCCTGCCCGGCGAAGACCACCTCCGCCTCCGGCAGGAATCGGGGCAGGTATTGGGCGATGGCCGCGAAAGCCGGGCTCGCCACGACGACCCGCATGGCATCCCCTCCTCGGCGACCGGTGAAGGCGCACGTTCCCGGTTGCAGAACATTCTCCGCGCGCCGGGGCCGACCTGGCGACGGCTCCGTGAGCGAGGAGGCATAGGGCTCGGCATGCGCATCTACATCTCCGTCGACATGGAGGGGATCGCCGGTACCTTCAGCTGGCGGCAGGACCAGGGCGAGTGGCGCCCACAGGTCCGTCGCCTCATGACGCTGGAGGCCAACGCCGCCATCGAGGGAGCCCTGGAGGGCGGGGCGACCCGGGTGGTCGTCAACGACTCCCACGACACCATGGCCAACCTGGACCCCGAGCTGCTCCATCCGGCGGCCGACCTGATCCAGGGCACCCCCAAACCCCTGAGCATGGTGGAGGGCGTGCAGGAGGGCTTCGACGGCGCCTTCTTCATCGGCTACCACGCCGCGGCGGGCACGGCGCCCGCGGTCCTGGACCACACCTACTCCGACGAGTCGGCATGGGAGATCCGGATCAACGGGCGTCCCGTCAACGAGGCGGCCATCAACGCGGCCGTCTGCGGCCACTTCGGGGTACCCGTGGTGCTGGTGACGGGCGACCAGGTCGCCTGCCGTCAGATGAAGGAGTGGCTGCCCTGGGTGCGGACCGTGGCGGTCAAAGAGCCGCTGAGCCGCTACGCCGCCCGGTCCATGCACCCCGAGCGCGCCCGCAGGGCCATCCGGGAGGCCGCCCGGGCGGTGGTCTCGGAGATGGCGGCAGGGCGCCGGTTCGCCCCCTTCGTCTTCGACACGCCCGTGGTGGTGGAGCTGACCACGGCCCACACGGGTCAGGCCGACGTGGCGGCCCTGATGCCGGGCGTCGAGCGCATCGGGCCTCGCACATTGCGCTACCAGGACACCGACTACATCAAGGCCTTCCGCGCGATGCGGGCCATGATGGTGCTGGCAGGCTCGAGCCGCTAGCCGGGGCCTC
>Ga0207873_1001315_pt1 | contig 24306 bp, 12 predicted proteins | sample BGWIniCompost_FD_187373 | JGI IMG/M metagenome (GOLD analysis project Ga0207873, IMG submission 187373) | Cellulose adapted compost microbial communities from Newby Island Compost Facility, Milpitas, CA, USA - BGW Initial Compost (SPAdes)... ...
TGGCCCCGCCGACCCCATCGCGCTCCACGCGCAGGCCGCCGCCCTGCTGCGCGTCCCGGGCAGCGAGGAGGCCGGCGCCGCGGCCTACTTCGCCGGCATCGACGCGCTCACGCCAGAGGCCGCCGAGCGTTACCACGCCGACCTGCTCCCCATCCTCAACGAGGACGACGAGGACCTCCGCTGGCGGCTCGGCGACCTCGAGGCGCGCAAGCAATGGCTCCGCGACTTCTGGGAGATGCGCGCCGCGCTTGCCGGCCTCACCGTCGCCGAGCGGCTGGCAAGCCACTACCGCCGGCTGGCCACCGCGCAGGAGCGCTATCGCCGCACCGGCAAGCGCGGGGCGGCCCCCACCGACGCGACCGTCCTCGAGGCCGCCAGCGAGCGGACCTTCCCCTTCGACGACCGCGGGCTCGTCTACGTCCGCCACGGCCCGCCCGACGATACCGTCTCGACGGCCGGCGCGGGCGTACGGCTGAACGAAACCTGGGTCTACGAAATGCCGGATGGCACCCGCCAGCTCTTCCATTTCGTCAAGCTGGGCGACGCCACCGATTTCCGGCTCGTGGATGACATCCTGCACGCTATCCAGAGCGATGCCACGGGCGTGAACCGCGGCGTCCTCCAGCCCACCGACCTGGACGCCGCGATCCGCCTCATGGACGCCAGAGCGAGCCTGGATCCGAGGTACGGTCCTCTGCTCGCCGAGTTGATGCGCGCGCAGACGTGGTACGAGCGATACCTGAGCGCCGACGACGAAGAACGGCGCTCCCGTGCGAGGAACAGGCTGCTCGAGATCATGCCCGAGGTGGCCAGGACCCGCCAGCGCCTCGAGGCCGAGTCCCGCGTCAGGACGCTCACCGCCATTGCCACCGACTCGGACCGCCCGCGCTTCGACCGGGAAATCCCGTTCTACTTCGACCTGTACACGTTCCGGGGAGAGCAGGGACGAACGGACCTGACCGTCGCCCTCGCGATTCCAGGCGAGCGGCTGCGTGGCCGGACCAGAGGTGACACCACCTACTACTCGCTGCGGATCGGCCTGATCGTGGCCGACACCGCAACGCGCCGCATCACTCGCCGGGACACCGTCTACAACTACATCTCGTCCACGCCGTTGCAGCGCGGCCAGTACCTGCGCACCCATCTGGACCTGAGGGCACCGCCTCTGGAGAACGCGACCTACCGCCTCGTCCTCCGGGACGCGTTCGACCCCGCAGCGGGCCAGATCTACGGCGGTCACACCACCGTGGACGCCTTCACCGAATCCGCGCTCCAGATCAGCGATCTGGTCATCGCAGAGCCCGCCGACAGCGGCGCCTGGCAACGCGGCGCCGTCCGGCTCGCGTTGCTGCCGCCGCGCGAGCTCCCGGGCCGGCCCGCCTTCACCCTTTTCTACGAGGTCTACAACCTGGCGCCGGGCTCGTCCTACAGCACGGAGATCACACTCGAGCGCGCCGACGGGGGAGGCGGGCTGTTCGCAAAGCTGAAGCGCCTGGTCGGCTCAGGCGCTCCCATCCGGCTGCGGTTCACCGGCGTCGCACCGCCCGAGGCCAGCACGACGGTCGGCGTCCAGGAACGTCGGCGCATCGAGGCGGACCTCGGCGAGGGACGCTACCGCGTCCGCGTCGTCGTCACCGACCTCGCCACCGGCGAGCGCGCAACGCGTGAAGAGCTGTTCCTGGTGAGTAAGGGGGAATGAAGAGGAAGGGGGCGCGGTCGCGGCCGCGCCCCCCGAAGCTCACTCCACCACGACCGTCGCGGTCGCGCTCCGGTTCGCACCCCAGCGCTCGTGCAGCCGCACGGTGATCGTGGTCTGGCCGGCGGCCACGCCCGTGACCACGCCCGAGTCGTCCACCGTGGCGATGTTCGAGTTGCCGCTGCTGAAGACCAGCTCGCTCGGGCCAAAGCCCGTCACGGGAGCGCCGTCCACATCCTCGAACGTCACCTGCACCGTCAGCGTGCCGCCCACCGCGACCGTGCCGCCCTGCGCGCTCATCGCTGCCGGCACCACCTTCACCACCGTCGTGTCGCTCGAGCCACCGGACCTCACGATCACGCAGTTCTCGCCGAGCGACCGGGCCCGAACGATGAAACGCTCCGGCGGCTCGAAGTCCGTCCGCGTCTCATCCAGCGAGATCTCGAGGCCGCCCGAATTGCACGCCGAGGCCTGCACCGAGCCGCCCGTCGGTTCGCCGTGGGGGTTCAACGGAATCGCCGTAATCGTGGTCGTGCCGCCGACGTCCACGATCGCGACCGTCGGATTCAGGTGCCAGTATGCCGTGACATCCCGGTCCTTCGCGAGCGGATCGTCATCACAGCCCGCGACGATCACCAGCAGTGCCGCCAGCGTGCTGACAGCGCCCCGTGTACTCACGTTTCGCCCCTTTCCTGCGCCTCCAACCGGAGACGCCGCTACGTGTGTGAAGCCCTGCCGTTCCCTGCGGCCAGATCGGCCGCGGGCGGCGTCATCACCGCGCATAGGTCCCGGCACGGCACGCTCGTCAAGCATGCTCACATCGACTGCGACGCGCGCACCCGTATGCCGAGCTGCGCCAGGTCATCTATGGCTCCCGCTCCGACCCGCTTCTCCCATCCGGGCAGCGGATTCTCGGCCGGGTCGTTCGAGTACAGCAAGTAGTGGTTGCCGAAACCCCGCTCGTCCACGAACAGGTAGACATAACCGGAGCGGATCGCGTAGAACCAGATCTCGTACGGCGGTCCCTGCTGCGGCCGCGGCCGCACCACCCGGCTCGTCGGCTCGCCCAGCCGGAGGTAGATGCGCCCGCGGTCCGTGCGCCAGCCCTCCTGCTCGCTGCGACCCACACGCTCGCGGAACGCGGTCTGCACGTGCTTCACGCGGGCGAGATAGACATCCAGCGGCGCATCGCTCTCCGGATTACCCGACGGCTCCGCGCCCTGGAAATACTCCCGCAGGAACGTGCGCCGTCCCTCCGGCGTGAGCGACTCGTAACGCTGCCGCTCCGCCTCGGTCTGGAGCCAGACCACCAGCGGGTCGAACAGCTCCGCCAGCTCCGCATCGCTCAGCGACGCGAAGTAGCCGCCCCCCGTCGGCGCGCCGCCCGCCAGCATCGGCGTGGTCATGCTGAACGGATGCGAGCGCACGAGCACCGTGTCCGCGAGCTCGAGCCGCGCTTCCAGCAGGTAATCCCCGGGTGGCAGCCCCGCGACGGACATCTGGCCCGCCACGGGCTCGCTCTGCCGCAAGTCGCGCAGCTCCCGCAGCGCGACCCGCACCACCTCGCTGCCGTCCTGCCTCTTCACCACGCCGATCAGCCGGCCGTTCAGCGAGGTCGCCGAGTCCGCGTAGACCTCGACGTAGTACGCCAGGCGCGGATCCTCCGCCTGGACCACCACCTCCGATGCGGTGAGGATCCCGATGGCGCCACGCCGGAACGTCCACGGCGTGCTCGACGCCGAGTCGGCCCAGCCGACCTGCTTGCCCAACACCAGGTCGGACAGCCGCACCGGCGGAGCCAACCCCTCCACCGTCAGGGTCGTCTGCGCCGCGCGCGCCGCGTCCCCAACCGCACGGACCGACACCCGCAGCGTGTACCGCGCGGGCAGGACCGCGAATTGGAACGTCTCCAGCGAGGCGACGGCGCTCCCGTCCGCCGCGCGCGCGCAGTCGCTTTCCCAATCATCGCGCAACAGCACGGCGCCGGCGCTGTCCTCGACCTGGAGATCGACCGCGTAGCGGCATTCGCCACCGGCCTGTCCCAGCTCGGGCTCGACCCTGAACATGCCGTCGATCACGGTCACGTTCGGCGGCTGCCACGAGCGATAGAGCGTGATCGCGAGGTCGGGCTGCGCTTGCAACCACTCCCGCGAGCCGCCCTCGGTCGCCACCACCGGGGCCGCCGGGGTTGACCCACCGGCGGCCACCAGCAGATAGGCGAGTACCGCAACCACGCTCATCCGCGGTCTCCTGCCACGCTTGATACCGTCCGCGACGTGCTACCGCCAGCCGAGGCTGACCGTGAACACGTTCCGCGGACCGAGCACGCCGAAGTGCCGCCACGCGTAGTCCACGCGCGCCTCGTAGTTCGAGAAGCGGTACTTCAGCCCGCCGCCGAGCACGACGCCGTCCATGCCGATGTTCTTGTCGCCGTACGTCGCGCCCAGCTCGGCCTCGTCGTTGTCACCCTGGTACGAGTAGCTGCCCCGCAACGCCGCCGACAGCGGCGCGCCCTCCGGCGACCACTCGTACTCACCCGCGAAGCCGAAGCTCGACTCCGTGTTGTACACGTCGTTGAACTCGCTCATCAGCGACAGCCGGCTGCCCGGCTTCGAGATCACGTCGTACGCGATCCCGAACCGGAACGCGACCGGCAGCGGCGAGGCCTGCGTCTCGTACCTCGCCGGATACGGGTCCAGCGGCCGGCTCGGGATCCCGGGCGGCGCGTCCGGATAGTCCTCGAAGTCCAGGCCGCTGCCGGTGTGCTTCAGCGGCGAGCCGATGACCTGGTTCTGGATCACGAACGCCATCGAGATCGGCCGGCCGGCCAGCTCGGCGTGGTAGTTCGTGCCGACGTCCAGCGCGAACGCCGTCGCCGACGCGTTGCCGAGCTGGTCCGAGATCAGCTTCAGCGTCACACCGCCCGTGAACCGGTCGATGAACGCGTGGCCGAGCGAGAGCCCGATCACCGTCTCCGAGACGCTGTACGTGCGCTCGCTCGTGTTGTCCTGGTCCGCCTCCGTGTACACCGGCTGATCGCTGAACCCGAAGTTCGCGAAGCTCACGCCGAAGCCGTACTCCCCGCCGGCGAGCGGGACAGCGAAGCCCGCCCACCGGTAGTTCGTGTCCGCGAAGTACGGCATCACCGTCAGCGCCGCCTCGGGGCCCGCCATCAGCGGCAGTGCCGCCGGATTGTGGTAGAGCGCCTCGACATCCCGCGTCAGGGCGGCGAACGCGGGGCTGAGCGCCATCCCGCGGGCGCCAGAGCCCAGCAGGAGGAACTCGGCGGCGGTCGTCCCCACGCTCGTGTTGCGCTTATTGGTCGGGTCGGGGATCTCCTGCGCGACCACGCCCGTCGCCGGGACGAGGATCATCGCCGCCACGACACCATGTAGGATCCGCATGGATCGCCTCCTCGTTACCGGCCGAAGCCCGAGTTGACCACCGTGAACTTGCCGACCCGCTGCTTGCCGTCCGGCGTCGAGACGTGGAAGAAGTAGACGCCGCTACCCACGAACTGGCCGCTGCGGTTGCGGAGGTTCCACGTCGCCATGCCGCCGCCGCTCGGGTCATCATGCGTGATGATGTTCACCAGGATGCCGCTCGCGGTGTAGATCCGGATCGTCGCACGGTCCGGCAGGTTCACGAACTTGAGCTCCTTGTTCGACGGGTTCAGGTCGAACAGGCTCAGCGCGTAGTACGGATCCGGAACCGTGTGCACCCGCGACAGGTCCGCGTTGTCCGCGACGATCTGCGAAGGCGACTCCACGTTCAGCACCAGCCGCAGGCCCGGCACCGCGGGCGTCCGGCCCGACGGCGTGAACGAGTACAGGCCGGCCGCGTTGCGCGTGACCGAGCCGCTGTACGTGCGCAGCGTCCACACCGTGTTGGTCGGCAGGGCATCCAGCTGGAACACGAACGGCTCACCGGCCACGATCAGCCCGAAGCCGTTCCCGTCGGCCACACGGTCGCCCGTGACGTCGACGGGCGTGAGCGTCGGCTGCTGCGTCAGCTCCATGCGCGGCGTCAGGGTACCGATGTTGGCCGCGTCCTCGATGCCCCGTGCCCGCGCGAAGTCGCTCCACGTGATCACGCCGTCGCCGTCCGCGTCCTGGACGAACCCGTAGGACGCCCGCACCAGCGGCGAGAACGGCACCGGCACGTTGTGCGTCACGTCGATCACGGAGTCCAGCCCGGCCGCGCCCCAGTAGAACTTCATGTCGGCCGCGCGCCGGATCCCCCACGTGGTCTGGTAGAAGCGCCGGAAGATGTCGCTTCCACCCGCGACCGGGTCGGCCGCCATACCGACGTAGGGGAGCGGCCTGTAGATCGTCGTCACCCCGTCCAGCCGGCCGGCCGTGCCCTCGCCCACCGTCGGGTGGTCCATCGTCTCGTTCTCGCCGCTGAACCAGCGCGAGCCGCCATCCAGCGTGTTCGGCGGATCGACGCTGAAGAACCCGGGCTGCTTGTACGCCCAGTCGTTGTCACCCGAGTGGAAGTGCAGCCGGTCCAGCTTGAAGGCGCTCGTGAAGTTCCCCGCCACCGGCGGCGCGTCCACACCCTTGGAGATCAGCTCCTGCCGCATGCTCGGGTTGGACATCACGGACACGACCGGCAGCTCGTACGTCGTCTCGGCCGGCGAGCCCGTGATCGCCTCATCACGCTGCACCAGGTGGACCGGGGTCGACCCGTTCCCGTCGATCACCGTCAGGAAGTAGTCCGCACCGTAGTAGTACGGCACCACGCTGTCGATGCGGATCTCATACTTCCCGGCCGGCAGGAGCTGCCCGGCGAACGGCTGGAACAGGCCCTGGAACATGTCCGTCGGCGGCTGCGGGCCGCTGAACCGCCCCGTCTGCGGGTCGATGCTCACCGAGGGCGAGGGGAGGAACGTGTCGCCACGCCCCATCAGGCCCACCGTGTAGCTCGGCGCCGTCACGGTCGTCGCGGGCCGCCGCGGCACCACGCTCTTCGTCGGCCCCGCCGACTCCAGCGAGGTCGGACCCGAGCGCAGGCTGTTCACGTCGAACGCCGTGACCTTGTAGTAGTAGGTGAACCCGTTCCGCACGCCGCGATCCACGAACGCGTACGGGATCCCCGTGTTCGACAGCGGCCGCGCCGTGCCCGCAGCGATCTCCTTCGCGAGGGCCGTGTCGGCCGAGACGACCAGCGGCGAGCCGTTGTCCAGCCGGACCACGCCGCCCGTGGGATACTGGACGAACGGGTGCACGATGTCGATCTCGTGCACCTCCGTGCACGGATCACCGGCCACGTACGTCGGATCCGTGACGCACAGGTTGTCGACGAACGTGGTGCCGTCCTTGTCGAACTGCGCGATCAACTGGAGGTTGGACGGGCTCGTGCCGCGGTAGATGCGGTAGCCCTCCACGTCGAACTGGCGGTAGTTCGGGTCATACAGCGGGTTGTCCGGGTCGCCGGCCGCGGCGTAGAACGGGTCGCCCGTCTGCTCCGTCGAGCTCGGCTCCCACACCACCGTCACCTCGTTGTCGCCCGGCACCAGGTAGAAGTTCGGCGTCTCCGGCGCGAAGCCCAGCAGGAACTTGTTGTCGAAGATCGACTGCGCGACCAGCGCCTTGCCCAGCAGGCTGCCCGGGACCACCTCGACGTCGAACTGGCTCACCGCATCGCCCGGCTCCGTCGGGCAGCGCAGCGTGCGCACCCAACCGGACGCAATCTCGATCGGCCGGATCGGCTCGCCGCCGCACCCCGGCGCCAGCGACGGGAAGCCCGGCTTGTTGTCCGCCGACGGGCCGCGCACGATCTGGTCCGTCGCCACGGTCGCCGCGGCGAACACCGCCACCGCGATCGTCGCGCTCTCACCCGGATTCAGCGAGAACGGGCCCGAGCCCACGAAGAAGCGCACGTCCGACTGCGACTGCGCCAGGTAGCACGAGCGCCGCTGCTTGATCTCGGACACGTCGAACGTGCACGACGGGTCGCCCTTGCCCGCGTCGATGTTCAGCGAGATGTAACGCCAGCCCCGCTGCACGCTGCTCGGGTCCGGGAACGCGCCACCGTTCGTGTGCAGCGAGAAGCTCGTCAGCCCGACCTCCTCGCCCGTCGCCGGGTTCACCGGGCTCTTCAGGTACTTCACGCCGACGATGCCCGGCGCATCCGTGAAGAACGGCGGATAGAACAGCGAGGGCGGATACTCGAACTCCGGCTCGTAGAACGTGCCGTCGTAGCTCAGCCCGAGGTTGAACGGCAGGATCGCCGTCGCGTAGTTCGCGCGGAAGTCGTGCGTGACGTCCGGGTCCACGTCGAACGCCACGTAGATCGAGTCGATCCGCCAGCCCTCATCGGGCAGCTCGTTCCGCCCGCTGAAGTACTGGTTCTCGCTCGCCCGCTGGAACACCTGGGTGTTCGTGACGTTCGTGAACTTGTAGATGAAGTAGATGATGGACTCGTTCCCGGCCGGGTAGTTCCACGCCATCGTGCGCTGCTCGACCAGGATGCCCATCGGGTGCGTGCGCCCGCCCGTCAGGTTCGGGTCGCCGTCCCAGTACATCACCCACGTGTCCTGCTGCGACGCGGCCTTCCGCCCGATCAGCACCGGGTTGAACAGCGCCGTGTCCTCGACCATGGCCGTGGCCCACGGGAAGTCCGGGAACGTCCCCGCCACCGGCCAGTTCTCGAGGTCCTCGGGGTTCATCGAGTCGTAAATGTTCGTGACCGGCGCGCCGTGGGCACGCAGACCCGATGCGTCCATGAAGAACGCACCCACCGTGTCACCCGCCCAGGCGAACCCGGCATCCGGCGGGATGATGCCCACGACCTGGAGCCCCGAGTTGAACACGTACTGGTTCGGCGAGCCGGTCGGCCAGAAGCCGCCGCCGCCCGTCGGGCTGTTGAACACGTCCGAGCACGTGTCGCCCTGGTTCCGCAGGCCGCACTGGAACTGGTTGACGGTCAGCACCGTCGTCGGCGAAGCGAAGAGCGTGAACGGGCTGTTCCGGTTCCGCTGCCGCATCCGCTGGTACTTCTCGTCCACCGTCTGGCCCGCGGCCAGCGAGGGCAGCAGCAGCAGGCCGGTCAGCACGGCCACCAGCAACCGGACGGTGCCGGCCGCGCCCGTGCGGCCACCGAGAGATTCGCGACTCATGTTCACTCCCAAGCAGGTGAGTGGACCCATCAGAACTCGATTTCGAAGCCCAGCCGCATGTACCGGTTCTTCTCACGGAAAATCCACGAGCCGTTCGAGAACTGGTACGCAGCATTGAATGCCGCAGTCTGCTCCTCCACCGTGAACACGCCGTCCCCGTTGCCGAACCGCTTCTCGGCCTGGAGCAGCATGTACTTGTTCAGCGGGTTGTCCGTCGACTCCGTCATGATCACGAAGTCGTCCACGTTCGGATCGCCGTCCAGCGTGGCATCACGCAGATGCGAGTCGATCCAGTTGCGCCGGTGGATGTCGTTCGTCACCGTCCCGGTCTCGAGCCAGATCGAGTTGGTGTTCTCGAGACCCAGCGGGTTGCGCAGGTCCACGAAGAGCCTGGCCCGCGTGTCCCCCGTGAGCCGGAAGCCCTTCGCCACCCGCAGGTCGAACTCCTTCGACCACGGCGTCTTCGACGAGTTCAGCGCCTCCACCGGGATGCCGCTCAGACCCGCCTGCGTCGGCGGACCCGTCTGCCCGGCGCCGTCGTTCTGGAGCAGCGTGTAGGGCAGACCGGACCGCAGGGCCATCGTGGCGAACACGCCCACATCGCCCAGCAGCTTGTTCAGCGCCGTGCCCTGCGCGTAGTCCGGCGGGAGATACATCGTGAACGTCCCCGCGAAGTTGTGCGGCCGGCTGTGGTCCAGCGGCAGCAGCACCTCCGGCGCGTCCACCGGCCTCCCCGTCAGGATGGAGAGGTTCGTGTTCCGGCGCAGGATCAGGCCCGTGTACGTCGTCGGATCCGAGCCCGTGCCGCGCGCGTCCACCAGCGAGTAGCTGACGACCGCTTCCGCGTTGGCGCCGAACCGCCGGGTCAGCCGGACGTCCATGCCGCTCGCGATGGCGAAGTCCGCGTTCGTCATCGCGTTGATGTACGTCATGGAGCCCGTCACCAGGTTCTCCACCGGGATCTTGCGGTACGTCAGCGCGTTGCGCGTCTGCTTCTGGTAGACCGCCACGTCCAGCACCGTCGCGTTGGCGAACATCTGCCGGTAGCCGGCCTCGTACAGCACCGTGCGCGGGATCTCCACATCACGGCCGTACGTGGTGTTCGTGTTCGCCGCGCCGCCGTACTGGTCGTTGTACGCGTTCTGGAACAGACCGCCCGAGCCGTTCAGGTATGGCGTCTGCGTGTTCTGCGCGTACGACAGACGGAACGTGGACGACGCCGTCACCGGGAAGCTCACCGCCAGGCGCGGGCTCACCGCCGTCCGCGTCTTCGCCTTGATGAAGTTCGGCTTGCACACCGGCTGCCCCGTCACCGGGTTGATCCGGTTCGCCTCCGTCGCCGCGCCGCCGCAGTCGCCCGGCCGCTCGATCCGGCTGGTCAGCGGGCCGTCACCTTCGCGGATCCGCACGAAGTCCTGCTTCAGGCTGTCCGGCACGTTGTAGACGAACCCCGGCACGCGCGGCAGATCGCCGGACGGGTCGTAGTAGTCCCAGCGGACGCCACCCTCAAGCACCACGTCGCCGATGTCCAGGCGGTGCTGCGCGAAGAGGCCCATCAGGACCGGCTCGTACATCACCGGCGTCGCGCGCCCGCTGTAGAGCGGCACGTTCTGCACCCGCGTGTCCGCGCGCTGGTAGCTACCGCCGATCTGCAAACGGTTGAACCGGTTGATCTGCCAGTCCAGCGTCGCGCTCGCGTACCACCGCTTCTCCTGGCCGTAGCTCTGCGTCGTGTTGCCGGTGCCGAACGTCGCCCACCCGGAGCGCTGGCCGTACGGGTTCAGCCGAAGCGCCTGCGAGACGCCGAACACGCCCTGCCGCGAAGCCAGGTCGTCACGGCCCGGCAGCACCTGCAGCGACTCGGCCGGCAGCAGGCCCGAGCGCGCGATCTCGACCAGCTCCTTCGTGATCGGCCAGTCGTCCGGGTCCATCAGGAACTCGATGTTGCCGAGGTTGAACCCGAACGCCGGGTTGAGGTGGTCCTTCAACCACACCGGCGAGACGTCGCCCGACTGCGACCAGTCGTTCTGGTAGCTCGCCCGCACGTCCAGCGAGAGCTGCTGGTCCGCGCTCTGCGAGAGCAGGAAGTAGCCGCCCAGCACCACCATGTCCCGCTTGTCGAAGCTCCCGTTCCACGACAGCGGGTTGTACAGGCTGGTCGACCCACGGCTCAACGACTGGTCACGGTTGAAGAAGTAGCTCAGGTCGATCCGCGACCCGCGCGCCAGGTCCAGCGACAGCTTGCTGACCAGGTTCACCTCGTCGGACTGGCTGGTGGGCATCCGCACACCCAGGGGCCACTCCACGAAGTTGGGCACGACCACGTCCACGCTGTCCGTCGCGCCCGCCGCGCTGCTCGTGCGCGGCAGCCGGAACACCGTGTCGATGCCGGTGGCCACGTAGTAGCCCAGGTCGGCGAAGCCCTGGTTCCGGGTCCCGTACTTCCGGCCCTCGAACGTCCCTCCGAGGAAGAACGAGAGGTTGTCCAACCCCGGGACCGGCCCGGTCATGCTCAGCTCCGCGCGGTTGAACCCCGTCCGCCAGTTGAGCGGCGCCGCATCCTCGGTCAGGAACGAGAACGTGCCGCCGAACGTCCGGTTGCCCGTCCGGGTCACGTAGTTGATCACGCCCGACATCGCGTCGCCGTACCGCGCGCTGAAGCCGCCCGTCGTCACGTCCACCTGCGCGAGCGCGTTGGTCGGCAGCTCGATCGTCTCCGTCGCACCCGTCCGCATGCGGCGGATCGGCACGCCGTCGATCAGCACCGCCTCCTCACCCACGCGGCTGCCGCGGATCGACCGGCCGCTGTTCGTGGAGATCACGCCCGGCTGCAGCAACACGATGCTGCTCGTGTTGTCGATCGGCAGCCGGTCGATCTCCTCGCCCGTGACGATCGCCCTCGACGACACCTGGTCGCGCGGCACCAGCGGGTTCCGCTCACCCTCGACCACCAGGCCCTGGATCTCGACCGCCGTCGGCGTCAGCTGGAAGTCGACCGTCATGGTCTGACCGGCCAGGACGCGCTGCCCGGTGACCGTCACCGTCTGGAAGCCGATGAGCTGCACCTGGACGTCGTGCACGCCGGCCGGCACGTTGTTGATGAAGTAGTAGCCGTCCTGGTTGGTCAGGTTGCCGAACCGCGTGCCAACCACCATGACCTGCGCGCCCGGGAGCGCCTCACCGGTCTGCGCGTTGACGACGCGGCCCTGGATCTTGCCCGTAGTCTCCTGCGCCCTGGCGATCGCCGGCGGCACCCCGAGCAGTAATGCCAAGGTGAACGCGACGATGCGGGAGACTCGAGGTGAGCGAGGCATTCGGTCCTCCATGCGAGGGTAAGGACATCGCAGCGTTAGCGGCGCTCGCGCGTCCAATGAACGCATTGATCCGGCAGCGTGCCGCCGGGCCCCCTCTCTAGGCGCCATAAGCACACGACCGGAGCGCGCGATACCGCGCACGTCGCACCACACGAGGCGAATCGGTCGCACTACCCGATGCCCCTGAGAACGACTCTGTCACTACGATCTACGATGAGGAGAGGCGGGCTCAAAACCGCCCCTCCGAACATCCGTGCCACGTTGCACATCAAAATGTGCTGGAGAAACCGGGGCCCACGTTACAGACCAGCGACTCCGGCGTCAAGACCGTCCCCTCCGGAGGGGGACCTCCATCGGCGCTGCGCCCCTCCGGGAGGCACCATCCCCAGCACCCTCAGCAGCGCTCGCGCCTTGGCGAGTGTCTCTTCGTACTCGCGAGCGGGCACCGAATCGGCAACCACGCCCGCTCCGGCCTGCACATGCGCGCGTCCGCCCGCCACCACCAGCGTGCGGATCGCGATCGCCGTATCCATCGCGCCACCGCCGTAAGCGAGGTACCCGACGGCACCCGCGTACGGCCCGCGGCGAACCGGCTCCAGCTCGTCAATGATCTCCATCGCGCGGATCTTCGGCGCCCCGGTCACCGTGCCCGCCGGGAAGCAGGCCCGGAACACGTCGACCGCCGATAGACCCTCGCGCAAATGCCCTTCAACCTGGCTCACCAGGTGCAGGACATGACTGTAACGCTCGACGGCCATGTATTGTGACACCCGCACCGTGCCGAAGCGCGCGACGCGGCCCACATCGTTCCGGCCCAGGTCCACCAGCATGAGGTGCTCGGCCCGCTCCTTCTCGTCCGCCAGCAGCTCCGCGGCGAGCGCGGCGTCCTCCGCCTCGTCGCGGCCGCGCGGGCGCGTGCCCGCGATGGGCCGCACCGTCACGCGGCCGTCCTCCAACCGCACCAGGACCTCGGGCGAGGAGCCGACGAGCGTGATGCCGTCCAGCTCGAGGTAATAGAGGTACGGCGAGGGGTTGAGCGAGCGCAGCGCACGGTACAGGTCGAACGGGTCGGCCTCCAGCTCGACCGTCAGCCGCTGGCTGGGCACGACCTGGAAAGCGTCGCCCGCGGCGATGTACTCCTTGATCCGGAGGACCGCGTCCTCGAACGCTGCGCGGGTGAAGCTGCTCGTGAAGGGAGCGTCCGCGTCCGGCGGCCGGAGGGCGAGCGGCGCCGGGCCGGGACTCGTGCTCAGGGTGCGGACGACGTCGTCCAGCCGGCCGCCCGCCTCGTCGAAGCGCCGTCGCAGCTCCGGCTCCGCAGGCGAGTCCGAGACGTCCACCGTCGTGATCGCGTACGCGCGGCCGAACAGGTTGTCGATGGCGAGGACGACATCCGTGAAAAGGAAGAGCGCCTCGGGCAGGCCGAGGTCGTCCGGTGGGCCGGCGGGCAGGCGCTCGAGGTAGCGGACGACGTCGTAGCCGATGTAGCCGACGGCGCCGCCGAAGAAGCGCGGCAGCCCGGGCGCCGCAGCAGGCCGCCGCGCGAGCAGCAGGCGTTCGAGGTCGCCCAGCGGGTCCGCGACGGCCTCCGGCTCGCTCCAGCCGTGCTGCGGCGTCCAGCGGCTCACGCGGCCGCCGGCCGTGAGTCGCCATGCCTCGCGGGGCTTCGTGCCGAGGAACGTGTAACGCGCCCAGGTCTCGCCGCCCACGACGGATTCGAGCAGGAAGCCGAAGTGCGCGCGCCCCCCGCCCCCCTCGCCCTCACGCGCCGCGCGTGCGAGCTTCCAGTAGGCCGTGACCGCGGTGTCCGCGTCGAAGAGGAACTCGCGCCAGACGGGCACGAGGTCGGCGCCGGCGGCGAGCCGGGCGAAGTCGTCGAATCCGGGATGGAGCACGGGAACAAATGTCGGAGCACGCGCGCAGCATGTCAAATCCCCACGCCGCACCCCTCCACCCGGGCGGGGGCGGGGGCAGCCCTGCCGCCCTACCCTTCCACCCGGGCGGGGGCGAGGGAATTTCGGGGGGACGGCAGATTCGGGATGGAGCGCGGGAGCAGATGTCGGAGCACGCGCCCAACATGTCGAACCCCGACGCGAGCGGGCCCCATCCCATCGTCATCGCCGTCGACACCGGCGGCACGTTCACCGACATCCTCTGCCTGCGCGATGGCGCCGTCTCCCGGCTCAAGGTGCCGTCCACGCCGGCGGACCCGGCGCAGGCGGTCATCGAGGGAATCCGGCGGGTGCTCGGCTCATCTGGAGAAGCGGGGGGCTCCTCCGCCCCACCCATCCGCCCGGGCGAGGGCGGGGGCGGCCCGTCCGCTCCGGCCCTCCCACCCGGGCGTCCGCCCCACCTCTCCCCGCCGCCCGGGCGGGGGAACGTCGGGGAAACGGCGGGCGGGGGCGTTCGCGGTGAGGACCTGATTCGCAGCGACGAACCTGCGTCCAGCCCCACCGGGGAAGGGCCGGGGGAGGTCCCTCGCCCTCGCCCTCGCCCTGGCCCGATCCTCCTGATCCACGGCTCGACCGTCGCCACCAACGCGCTGCTGGAGCGGCGGGGGGCGCGGGTCGGGCTGGTGACGAACCGCGGCTTCGAGGACGTGATCGAGATCGGGCGGCAGAACCGGCCGCAGCTCTACGCTCTGGAGGGCCGGCGGCCGGCGCCGCCGGTGGCCCGGGAGGACCGGCACGGGGTGGCAGGGCGGCTGGGCCCGCGGGGCGAGGAGGAAGAGCCGCTGGACGAGGCGGAGCTGGCAACGCTGGCGGATCGGCTGCGCGGCGTCGACTCGGTGGCGGTCTGTCTGCTGCACAGCTACGCGAACCCGGCGCACGAGCGGGCCGTCGCCGCGGCGCTCGAGCGGCTGGGCGTGCCGGTCTCCGTGTCCTCGGAGATCCTGCCCGAGTACCGCGAGTACGAGCGGACTGCGACGACGGTGGTCAACGCCTACGTCGCGCCGCTGATGGACCGCTACCTCGAGCGTCTGGAGGCGAACGCCGGTGCAACGCGCGTCCGCATCATGGGCTCGGGCGGCGGCGCGCTGCCCGTCGCGCGTGCGCGGCGCGAGCCGGTCCACACCGTGCTCTCCGGCCCGGCGGGCGGTGTGATGGGGGCGCTGGAGGCGGCGCGCCGCGCGGGCTTCTCGGACATCGTCGGCTTCGACATGGGCGGCACGTCCACGGACGTGACGCTCTGCCCGGGCCGGCCTCTGCACACCCGCGAGTTCGTGATTGCCGGGCTGCCCGTGGCGGTGCCCGTGCTGGACATCCACACGGTAGGCGCGGGCGGCGGCTCGATCGCGCGGGTGGACGCGGGCGGCGCGCTGCGCGTGGGCCCGGAGAGCGCGGGCGCTGTTCCCGGCCCGATCTGCTACGGCCGCGGCGGCACCGAGGTCACGGTCACGGACGCGCACGTGTGGCTGGGCCGGCTGCCCGCGGATGCGTTCCTGGGCGGCGAGCGGCGGCTGGACCGCGAACGCATCGCCGGCCCGCTCCAGGAGCTTGCTTCCCGCCTCGGCGCCACGCCTGAGCAGGCCGCGGAGGGCGTCCTCGCCGTCGCCAACACGGCGATGGAGGGCGCGCTGCGCGTGATCAGCGTGGAGCGCGGCTACGACCCGGCGGACTTCACGCTCGTCCCGTTCGGCGGCGCCGCGGCCCTGCACGCCGCCGAGCTCGCCGAGCGCCTCGGCCTGCCGCGCATCCTCGTCCCGCCCGACCCGGGCTTGCTGTCCGCGTTCGGCATGCTCGTCTCGCCGCTGCGCAAGGATGTGTCCCGCACCGTGCTGCTCGACGAGGCGGAGGCGAACGCGCACATGGCCGTTGAGCTCGCGCGGCTGGAAGCCGCCGCCATCGCCGCAATGGAGGACGAGGGCGTCTCACGCGCGCGCGTAACAGTGACCCATTGGGTCGACGCCCGCTACCGCGGCCAGAGCTACGAGCTGCGCGTGCCCGCCGCCGGCTGGGCCGAGGCGTTCCACGCCGCGCACGAAGCGCGGTACGGCTTTGCGCGCCGTGGCGCGCCCGTCGAGGCGGTGACGCTCCGCGTCGAGGCGACGGCGCCCGGCCCCGCGGTGCCGGAGCCCCGACTGCCGCGGGCGCCCTCGCCGGACCCGCGCCCGGATGCGTTCGGCGAGGTCGTCCTCCACGGCGACACGCTGCGTGTCCCCCGGTTCGGACGGCCTGGCCTGCTGGCGGGGCACCGGCTGCGCGGCCCCGCCGTCGTGACGGAGTACAGCGCAACCACCTGGCTCCCGCCGGGCTGGCGCGCCGAAGTGCTGCCCGGCGGCGGCCTACTGATGGAACGGGAGTGAGCGTCTGGGCGATCGACGGGCCGCGCTGGCGCGCGCCTTGCAGCCCGGCACACCCGGTCCACCCTCCTCTCCCCAGGGGACGCGACCCCGAGGGCGGCGGCTTTCCGCGGCTGGAGGGCCGCCGCTCACCTCGCGACGACCAACCGGAGGAAACGGAAACCATGCGTACGGTGACGAAAGCCGTTCTCGCCGCTGTGACCCTTCTGGTCACCGTCGCGGCAAATGCATCGGCTCAGCGAATCCAGGTGGTGCCACGCGCGGGCGTGTTCGTGTCGGGCAGCAGCCTGGGCGAAGTGCGGGAAGGCACGGAAGCGATCAAGGCAGACCTCGAAGGCGGCCTGGGCGTCGGCCTCGGCATCGAGCTGGGCATGCCAGTCTCGCCGGTCGGGTTCCGCGCGGGCTTCGACTACGCGACGGACTCGAAGATCTCGACCTCCGGCATCAACGAGGGGAGCGCCGAGGCGGGCGCGAAGCTGCTCGCTGTCGCGGGTGACCTCGTGTTCCGCCCGCTACCACAGTTGCTGGTGGTCCAGCCGTACCTCCTGGCTGGCGCCGGCTTGAAGCGCTACGACTTCGAGGTCTCGGAGCTGGACGCGGGCGTGCGGGACATCTTCGAATCGCAGACCGATTTCGCGCTGCACGGCGGCGCGGGGCTCGACGTCTCGCTGGGCGCGATCGCGCTGCGCGCCGAGGTCAGCGACTACTTGAGCTGGTTCCAGCTGGCGTCGGAAAGCGAGAAGGAGATGCAGCACGACGTCTTCGCGACGGTCGGGCTGCGGATCTCGCTGTTCTGACCGGTCCGTGAGCGCGGCGCCGCGTGGGGCGCCCTCCCGGGCGCGCCGCGCGGCGCCGCCGCTTTCTTGCCGGGGTCAAGGGCCAGGCCGATCGCGGTCCGGCTGACCCGCCCCACCCGCTCACGCCGCACCCCGCTCTTCCGTCCGCCCCTTCTGCGCCGCCTCGCTCGTCGTCGCCTCGCCGTACGTCCGCTGCATCCCCTCGCCGATCAGCCGCCGCGCCATCTGCTCGTCCAGCTCCGGGTAACGCCGCCGCAGGCCCCGGACGATCGCGGCGACCTGCTCGCCGCGCTCGTGCTCGTCCCGGTCGAACAGGCCCGCGCGCAACATCTCGTGGAACAGGTCCGCGCGCGCCTGGCTGTACGCGGCTTCTCGCTTGTCCGTGCCCGGCATTCGTCCGCCTCCTCTTGCGTTCGGGCCCGGGTCCCGAGGGGCAAGAAGCGCACCCCGAGCCACCCCGACGTACGCCTCAGCGGGTGGCGGAACGTTTTGCGGCCCCGGGGTCCCCGCCTTGCGCCAGGGAGCGGCTTCAGCGATAGAAAAAAATGGGAACGGCCGCCCGAGGGGCGGGTAAACCGGGAGGGTCCGTTCGGGCGGAATCAGGAGACACCTGGACACGGTTCGATGAAGCAAACACTGGAGGCGCGCGGCGCCCCACGGGCGGTGCCGGTGCGCGACCAAGCGGAGTCGTATCGTCCCCCGTACCTCGCGGCGGGGTTGGCGGCGCTGGCCGTCTTCACCCTTTACGCCATCACGCTGGCCCGCACCACCCAGTTCTGGGACACCAGCGAGTACATCGCGACCGCCCACATCATGGGCATCCCGCACCCGCCGGGGAACCCGTTGTTCGTGGTGCTGGCCCGGGCATGGGAGCTCCTGCTCGCGCCCACCGGCCTCTCCGTCGCGGTCCGGATCAACCTCTTCAGCGCGACGATGAGCGCGCTGGCGCACGGCTTCTGGTTCCTGGTCATGCACCGCATCGCGGCGTTCATGACCGAGAACCGCACGGTGCGGCTCATCGCCGCATCCGCCGCCGTGCTGGTGAGCGCGACCGCGTTCACGGTCTGGAACCAGTCCAACGTGAACGAGAAGGTCTACACGGTCTCGCTCTTCACCATCGCGTTCCTGAGCTGGCTGGCCTTCCGCTGGCGTGACAACCTCGGGCGGGGCAAGGATGACAACCTCATCCTGCTCATGATCTTCGTCCTCGCCCTCTCGGTGGGCAACCACCTGATGGCGTTCCTGGTCGCACCGTCGCTCGCGATCTTCATCCTCATGGTCGCGCCGCGCACGCTGCTGAACTGGCGGCTCTACGCGGCCGCAGTCCTGGTCGCCGCGCTCGGCCTCTCGATCCACCTGTTCCTGCCGCTGCGCGCGTCGCTGGACCCGATCATCAACGAGGCGGATCCCAGCACGTGGACGGCGCTCCTCGAGTCGCTGACGCGCAAGCAGTACGACAAGCCGTCCGTGTTCTCCGACCCGACGACACCGGGCATGCCCCGGACGCTCTCGCTGTTCGTCGCGCAGGTCGGCAACTACCTCCAGTACTTCGACTGGCAGTGGGCGCGTTCGGTGGCCGGGCCGAACCCGCTGTTCGGCGGCCTGCGTCCGCTGTTCACGTTGCTGTTCATCGTCCTGGGCGTCTACGGCGCGGTCGCACATTACCGCAAGGACCGCACGAGCTGGACGTTCGTCGGCATCCTCTTCCTCACGCTCTCGCTCGGGCTGACGTTCTACCTCAACTTCAAGTACGGCTACTCGTACGCGAAGGACCGATTCCCCTCGATGGACATGCACGAGGTCCGCGAGCGTGACTACTTCTTCATCGTGGGCTTCTCGGTCTGGGGCCTGTGGGCGGGGCTGGGCATCGTGGCGCTCTGGCAGCGCCTGGCGAGCGCCATCTCGGCTCGCATGGCTGGCGCCGCCCGAGGCGATAGCGACGCGCCCGCCGGCATGCGGCGCGCGCAGCTCGTCGCCGCCCCCGTGCTCGCGCTCGCTCTGATCCCGCTCGTGTTCAACTGGACGTGGGCCAGCCGCGCGCACGACTACGCCGCGCGCGACTGGGCCTACAACCTGCTCATGAGCGTGGAGCCGTACGGCGTGCTGTTCACCAACGGCGACAACGACACGTTCCCGCTCTGGTACCTCCAGGAGGTGGAGGGCATCCGGCGTGACGTGACGGTGATCGTCATGAGCTACCTGAACACGCCGTGGTACGTCAAGCAGCTCCGGCAGCTCACGATGCCGTGCGAGGGCGGCCTCAGCGCGGACAAGGATCCGACGCGGATCATCTGCCAGCGCCCCTTCGTGCCCGAACAGGGCGCCGGGATCTACGAGGTCGTGGACCCGACCGCGGGAGACCGGCCGGGTCAGGCGGCGCTCCAGCTTCCGCCCGGACGGCGCCCGCCGACCCGGTCCATCATCCCGCTCACCGACGAGCAGATCGACCGGATCGCGAACACGGGGCCGTTCCTCACGCAGGAAACGCAGACGTTCGCGGCCGGCAACATCGAGACCACGATCCCGCGCGGCACGATCATGATCCCGGCGGACATCTTCCTCGGGTTCATCATCTCCTCGTCGATCGACGACCGGCCGATCTACTTCGCGACCACGACGCAGGCGTACGAGGAGCTGAACCTGTGGCCGTATCTGATCCGGCAGGGCGTCGCGTTCAAGCTGAACAACGGCCCGGTGAACCCGGACTCGCTGCCGGGCGTCGTCGAGCTGCCGGAAACGCCGTTCAAGCCGATCTTCGGCCCGTACATCGACGTCGCGCGCACCGACTCGCTGCTCTGGAACGTGTTCCAGCACGCGCCCGGCTTCCCGGACAAGTGGACGCACTGGGTCGACCGGCCCACCCAGGGCATCCCGAACTACTACGGATACGCCCACTACGCGACCGCGCAGGCCCTCGTGCTGCGCGGTGACACGGCGCAGGCGGCGCGGCACATGGAACGGGGCGAGGCGTGGATCCGGCTCGGGCTCGACGGACGCTGACCACCGCCGGGGCAGCGGGGCGGCGGTACACCGGCGCATTGATGGTGCTGGCCGCCGCCTCGCTCTGGGGAACGCTCGGCTACTTCGGCCGCCGGCTCTACCCGCTGGGCATCACGCCGCTCGAGCTGGCGAGCGTGCGCGCCTCCATCGGCGTCCTCGGCCTCGCGCTGTGGGCCGCGCGCGCGCCCGCCTTCCTTCGCGTGCGACCCCGCGACCTGCCTTTCTTCGCGCTCTACGGCGCCATCGCGGTCGCGCTCTTCCAGTGGCTCTACTTCGCCACCATCGAGCGCACCACTCTCGCCAACGCCGCCGCGTTGCTCTACACTGCGCCCGCGTTCGTCGTCCTGCTCGCGCGCGCAGCCGGCGACGAGGGCATCACACGACCGCAGCTCGGGGCGCTCGCCATGGTGCTCGCGGGCGTGTTCCTGGTCACGGGCGCAGCCGCATCGCTCGTCGGCGGGGGCGGCCGCATCTCCGCGGCCGCGCTGGCGCTCGGGCTGGCCTCCGGCCTGACCTACGGGCTGTACACGGTGTTCGGCAAGCGCGCGCTCGCCCGCTACGACGCGGTGCAGACCGTGTTCTGGGCCTTTGCCTTCGGCGCGCTCGCGCTCTCGCTCGCGGCCCCGCCCTGGCGACCGTTCATTGCACGCCCGGCCGCTGCGCCGCTGCTCGTGGCCCTCGGGCTGCTCCCCACGCTCGCCGCGTACCTGCTCTACATCGGCGGGTTGAGCCGCCTGCCCGCCGCGAACGCCGCCATGCTCGCGACCATCGAGCCCGTCATCGCCACACTGATCGGCGTCACACTGCTGGGCGAGGCGATGAGCGCAGGGCAGGCGGCGGGCGTCGCGCTCATCGTTGCGGCGGCGCTGGTGCTGGCACGCGCACGCGTGGAGGCGCCGCCGGCACGGGCGCCGGCGCATCCAGGCGGCGCGTAGCGGTGCTTCAGCCCGCCTCCCGGACTGCGAAGACGGTTTCGCGCTCGAGCCGCACTCCGCCGGGCAGCTCGACGCGGATGCGCATGCGGTAGGGGCCGGGCGCGAGGTCGGTCTCGACGATGCGGTCCTCTCGCACGACGCCGCCGGGAGCGACGCCCTCGAACCTCAGCTCGAACTCCCTCTTGCCGCGAACCAACCGCGCCAGCGCAGGAAGGACTCCGGGCTCCTCGATCGGCTCGATCCGGATCGTGGTGCGGTAGCGCGCATCAGGCAGCGCGCCATACAGCTCGTAGTACAGGCGGAACGGCTCGCCCAATCCCACCGCGTGTGCCGGAATGGGGTCGAGCCCGGTTTCACCCCTCCGCATCACGCCGCCGGCCTGGTCGAACGCGACGACGATGTCGCTGAGCGCCGGCTTCCCGCCGCTCAGATCGGGTACTGCGTGTCCCAGGGCGACCGTCGCGCCGCGCGCCGCATCCGCCGCGTCGGCGACCGTCACGGTGAGCTGCGACGGGGCAGAGTCCGGCGCCGCAAGCGAGGCCACGAACCGCCAGGCCTCGCCCGCGGGCACCGGCGGCAGCGCGACGACCGTGTCCACCCTGGAGACATCGGTTGCGCCGGCGAGCGCCATCGCCAGCTCGACTCGCTCCGGCAGATCATCTGGATCCGCATCCGCGGGCAGCCACAGGACCACCTGCACGACCGGACCCGCGGCATCTCGGAACGCGTACGCGTTGGCAAAGACCACGAGCCCCCGTTCAAAGGAGCGAGGCGCAGATTCGGACGCCAGGGCAGCGTCCAGCGTCCGCTGCGCCAGGACACGGATCTCGAACGGATCCTCCGCGCGCAGGCAATCCATTGCCAGCCCGCGATAGCGCGGGTCGTAGCGGCCGAGCGCGATCACGTGATCGAGTCCGCCGGTCCCTTCGGCGCAATTGGGTACCGGCACGGCCAGCCAATCAGGGTGTGTGTTCCGTCCGCTGAGCTTGTTGAAGCTGATCGTCCACACGTCGCCACTGCGCGTGTACACCCACGTCGTCGGCAGGGCCTCGTCCAGCTCGAAGCCGCCGCTCACGAAGGACTCCGGCTCGCCGTGGCGGACGTACACCAGCCCGCGATCGTCCCACGGAAACCGCGTATTCTCCGGATCGATCCACAACGCGAACCTCCACGACGGCCGCGCGGCCTCGTTGGCGTTCCGGCGGAACCTCATGTGTGCGACGCGCAGCCGCCGCAGGTGCTCGCCCACCCTCGCCGCCGTCGTGCGGCCCCAGCGCGCCGCGCTCAGATCCCAGTACCGCCGCATCCAGGCCGCCCGCTCCGCGGGCTCCAGTGCCGCGTACGCCTCCATCTCCTCTTCCGAGAGCAGCGGGCGCAGGTCCTCGAAGAAAAGGGCCACGACGTCATCCCCTGCGCCCCGGGCGAGCGTCAGCCCGTGCAGGTACAGCACGCCCGCGCTGTCCGTCCCGCCGAGCGCGCTCTGCGCGAACGCCAGCGCGTGCCACGGCGCCGCGCAACGCGGCCCGGCGGCCGCGAGCGCGCGGCGCGCCGCCGCCTCGGCCGCAGCCGCGTCGCCGCTCGCCTCGAGCACGTACGCGCGCAGCACATCGAGGCCCGCGGTAACCGGCCCGACGCTGTCCAGCGCCTCGGCCGCGGCCTGGAGACTGGCGCGCGTTCGCGTGGCGAGCGCCAGCCGTGCGAGCTCCGCCGCCGCGGCGTCCGCGACACTGGCGCGCGACCGCGCCGCCGAGAGAAGGTGGCGGCGCGCGTAGGGCTCGGCGTTCGTCTGGTTGCGCGTACGCCGGTGGACCAGCCCGGAATCGCTGCCGACGACGATGTCCGGCCCGCGCGCGTAGAGCAGCCCCTGCGCGTAGTCGAGCACAGGCGCGGCGCCGCCCTGCCGGCGCGCGCGATCGATCTCCCCCCGCGCCGTCACGAAGCGGCCGCGATCCCGCGGATCTCCGAGGAAATGCACGACGGCGCGGAGCGCGCCGGCGCTGGCCGGATCGTGCTCCGCCACGGCCTCGAGGCCGGCGCGGATCTGCTCAGCCCCGAACGCGGGCAGACACGTCGGCTGCGCGGCCAGGAGCTGCGCCGCTACAAGGGTCGATATTGCGAAGAGCGCGGTCATTGCCGGAGCGAACGTGCATTCGTGGACAGCCGCGCTACCGCATCTTTCGTGCGCCGGCAAGCATCTGTCAATCCTGGCAAGTCCTGCTCCGTGCGCGTGCCGCTACTGCCCGGAATGCGTCGCGCACGCGGTCCTGCTCGAACAGGGGGCCGGGACCGGCCGTCCTCAGGACGCGAGCCCCTCGAGAACTGGCTGGATGAGCTCCTCGCGCACGACGCTCGCGCCCGTGCGCTCGTCGTACTCGACGCGGATGACCTGGTCCAGGCTCTCGCGCACGGACTCGATGTGCGTGATCAGGATGACCTGCTCGTAGCGGTTCTCGAGGCGGTGCAGCAACTGGATGACGTTGTCGCGGCGCTCCAGGTCCAGCGAGCCCAGCACCTCGTCCAGGATCAGCACGGACAGCGGGTGGCCGGAGCGCTCCGCGATCATCTGGCTGATCGCGAGCCGCAGGACGAGGTTCACGATGTCCTCCTCTCCGCCACTGATCACCGGCTTCTCCTCGCCCTCGTCCAGCACCAGCACGTCGTACTTGTCGTCGATCTCGAGCTGCGTGTAGCGGCCGTCCGTGAGCTCGGTCAGGAAGCCGCTCGCGATCTCGCTCAGCTCGGGCCGGAGCTGCGCGTTGAGCTCGGCGCGCAGCTCGCCGAGCGCGGCGTCCAGCTCGTCGTGGTGGCGCAGCTCGGCCTCGAGCGCGGTCAGCGCCTCGCGCCGTGCCTGGTACTCGGACTCCGCACGCAACGCGGCCTCGAGCGCCTGCTCCGCACCCTGGAGAACGCCGCGCAACTCGACGACGCGGAGCTCCGCCTCGCGCTGCTCCGCCGCGGCCCGCTCGACCAGCGCGGCCAGCTCGCGATACGCGTCCTCCCGGAACGCCAGCTCGGCACGCCGCTTCTCCGTCTCGGCGAGCCGCGCGCGGACCGACTCGATCCGGGCTTCGGCCGCGGCGAGCTCGCGCTCGCGCTGCGGCCGCGCCTCTGCTGCCGGCTCGAGCCGGCTCGCGCGCC
>Ga0207873_1001318_pt1 | contig 24257 bp, 19 predicted proteins | sample BGWIniCompost_FD_187373 | JGI IMG/M metagenome (GOLD analysis project Ga0207873, IMG submission 187373) | Cellulose adapted compost microbial communities from Newby Island Compost Facility, Milpitas, CA, USA - BGW Initial Compost (SPAdes)... ...
CCGTCTACGCTCCTCCACTCAGGCTCCCGGCGACGACCTCGGAGCCGGGTGGGACATTTTCGTCCGCCCAAGGTGGGAAATTTTCAACCGCCGGTAACACGCGTAACTCGACGGCGTCACAAAGCCAGAGGCGCCACTGGTTCCATACGTCCTTTCGCCCAGGAAGCGGGAGAGAGTTCCATACCCAAACACAACGCCCCAGCGGCCATGAGCCACTGGGGCGCATTGACTTCATCTGTTTCAAATGGTCGCAGTAGGATTCGAACCTACGACCTCACGGATGTGAACCGTGCGCTCTAACCAGCTGAGCTATGCGACCACTCCTGCGCAGAACCGGGCGTTCGGGGCTTTCGGCGCTTCGTAGGGGCCGCCCGGCCCCGCGCGATCCGTCCTCAGTACCCCCACGGGGAATCGAACCCCGGTTTCCTGGCTGAGAACCAGGTGTCCTAGGCCACTAGACGATGGGGGCAACCGTAGAATTGTAATATACCGTTTCGGCACTTCGGGTCAACCCCTCCGGGGCCTCGAATCGAGGAGCGGGCGGCCGGCGCCGCCGCCGTCCGGCCGCCCGCGGCCGCCCCCTCCTGCCGCCCGCCGCAGCCCGGTCCGTCCCCTCGCGCCCCCACCCCGCCCGTTCGCGCGGAACACTTGACGGCACAATCGGTTATGCCAAAGTTGGGGTGGAGCAGGAGTGCCTTCCCGGCGCTATCCCCGAGCACTGGACAAGGCGAGTACACACCACCGGTGACACGCCGGCGCCGTGCGTCGCCGCACGCGCCGGCCCGCGGAGGAGCGTCCCATTCGCAGTCGTCGATTCGTCCTGCCGCAGGGGCGAGGCGCGCTCGTGCTGGGCGCACTGGCGGCGCTGTCCGTCTTCGCGCCGCCCCCGGCCGTTTCCGCGCAGGGCCGCACCACGCCGCAGGCTCCCGCATCGGGCGAGGTGATCTCGCCGCCGACGGTCATCGAGGGGCTGGACGCGCGTCCGGCGCCGCCGCTGGAGTTCAGCCGGGCGTGGCTCGGCCGCGTGGCGCAGGTCCGGCAGCGGCGCGCGGAACTGCACGCGGCCGGCCGACTGGACGGCGAGGACCCGCGGGTCCTCGCCGATTCCGGCGCTGCGCTGAAAGGCGTGCTGCGCATCCCCGTCGTGGCCGTCCTCTACGCGGACGTGGACGCGCCGTTCCCGGTGGACCGGCTGGTGGAGCGGCTGTTCGGGCCGAGCCGCGGCGACACCCTGAGCTTCGCGGATTACTGGCGCGAGGTCTCGGGCGGGCTGCTGGAGGTGGAGGGCACCGTCGCCGGCTGGATCCGGCTGCCGCGCAACGCGGCCCATTACCTCAACGAGCGGGACCACGGCTGGGCGCGCTTCGGCCGCGTGCGGGAGTTCTTGCACGAGGCGCTGCGCGAGGCGGACCGGGTGCTCGATTTCCGGCAGTTCGACAACGACGGCCCGGACGGCATCCCGAACTCGGGGGACGACGACGGCTACGTGGACTTCGTCGCGGTGGTCTACGTGACGCGCTGCCCTGGCGACGGGCGCGCGGGCGCGATCTGGCCGCACCGGGGCGCCATGCCGCCGTTCGAGACGACCGACACGGCCGCGTCCGGCGAGCCCATCCGGATCTCCGACTACGTGATCCTGCCGGCGCTCGAGCCGGGCACGTGCGAGCCCATGCACATCGGGCTCCTGGCGCACGAGACCGGCCACGCCCTCGGCCTCCCCGACCTGTACGACTACGACGGCTCATCGCAAGGCATCGGCGCCTGGGGCCTGATGGGCACGGGCAGCCACAACATGCCGTTCTCGCCGGCGCATCCGAGCGCATGGGAGAAAGAGCAGCTCGGCTGGGTGCGGGTGGTCTGGTTGAACCGGGACACGGTGGGGCTCCGCGTGCCGCCGGTCCAGACGTCGCGCACGGTCTACCGCTACGACATCCCGGGGCGCCGGGGCGAGTACCTGCTGCTGGAGAACCGCCAGCCCCTGGGCTCGGACGCGCACCTGCCGGGTGCGGGCCTGCTGGTGTGGCGGGTGGATCCGGAGCCGGCCGAGCTCGGTCTGTGGAACAACGATGAGCGCCGGCGCGCCGTTGCGCTGCTGGAGGCGGATGGCAAACGCGATCTGGCGCGTGGCGGCGCGGCGGACGCGGGCGACCCGTTCCCGGGCTCGACCCTGCGTACGGCGTTCGCGCTGGAGCCGCCCGGGACGCTCCGCATCTCCAACATCAGGGAGGAGGCCGGCGGCGCGATCCGGATGGACGTGAGCGTGGGCGACGCGGGTCCCGCCCTGGTCGCGGCGCCGGACGAGCTCCGCTTCGCGGTGGTCCGGGGCGACACGGCGCCGGGGCGTGTCGTGCGCGTGCGGCCGGAGACCGGCGCGCCCGCCGCGTGGTCCGCGCGCGCGTCGGCCAGCTGGCTGCAGCTCATCCGTTCAGGCGATGAGCTGCTGATCCGGGCCGATCCCACGGGCCTGGACAGCGGCGTGCACACGGACACCGTCCTGCTGGTGGGTCCGCCGCCGGTGGACGCCGATCGGCTGAAGGCCTCACTGCCGGCGGACACGGCGGAGGCCGCCCCCCAGCCGGCGGACACGAGCGCGAGGGCCAACGGCGAACCCGCCGAGGCCGGCGCGACGACTCCGAACCAACCGGCGCCGCGGCGGGCCGCTCCTGAGGGGCACGACGCCGCGGACACGCTGGCCGCACGCGTCGAGGCCAACGGCGCCGCCCGCGCCGCGGATGCGGTGCTCGGCCGCATCGTGGTGCACCTGGATGTGGCGGAGCCCGGCGCCCGGGAGGTGATCGCGACGGCGCTGCCGTGGAGCTGGGGGCTGGCGGCGTACGGCGGCGAGTTCTTCCAGGCGAGCTACGGCTGGGACCCGCTGGCGCTCCGGCCGCGCCCGCGCTTGCTCGTCCTGCGCGACGGCGATCTCAACCCGGAGACGCTCGCGCGGCCGCCGGCGGAGGCGCTCTTCGCCCCGGTCGCGACGGACAGCGGCGTCTACGTCATCGCGCACGCCCGCGGCGAGAACTACCTCTACCGTGTCGAGCCGGACGGCCGGGCGCGCGTGGTCGCGCACCGGATCGGCGCGGCGCCCGCGTACGGCGCCGCCGCGCTCCCGGACGGCGGCATCCTCGTGGCGGACTGGAGCGGCCGGATCCACCGCGTCGGGCCGGACGGCGCCGTCCACCCCTGGATCGAGCTGGGGCAGAACATTTACCAGATCGCGGCGGACGGCGCGGGCACCGTGTTCGCCGCCGGGTACGAAGGCCACGTGCTCCGCATCGCGCCGGACGGCCGGGTGCGGGTGCTGCCCACGCCGTTCGGACGGGGCCGGCTCGTTGCGGTGGCCGTCACGCCCGAGGGCACGGTCTACGCCGGCGAGCGCGGCGGCAGCGGCCGCATCCTGCGCATTGCCGAGAACGGCCGGCAGGAGGTGGTCGCCCGCGTCCGGGGCGCCGAGATCTACGGCCTCGCCGTGGAGGGCAGCTTCCTCTACGCCCTGGACTTGCGGCACCGCCAACTGCTGCGCGTTCCCATCCGTCGGCGCCGGCGCGGCGTCCGCGGGTGATCGCCGCGGGTGGAGACGACGACGCGCCGCTGACGCACGACCCACCGCGCCACGACGAAAACGGCCCCGCCCGGTACGGTCCGAGCGGGGCCGGCGATCATCGGGGCGACGACGTCGCCTCAACGATCTCGTTCCAACGCGTCCACCACGGCCCACGCGAGCAGCGGCACCATGAGCTCGTGGTGGCCGGTGATCTGGTACCCCCGGCCGCCGCCGGTGCGCGTGGGCCGCTCCACCACGTTCACCCGCGGGCGGTAGTGCCGGATCATGTCGAAGTCCGCGGCCACGAACCGGCGCGGGCAGCCGTCGTTCAGGTTCCGGCAGACCGTGAGCGCCTTGAGGAAGACCTCGGGCATGATCACGGCGGAGCCGAGGTTGAGGACCACTCCGCCCTCGAGCCGCGGCAGGTGCGCGACGAGGCGGCGGAAGTCCGTGTAGCTGGTCTGCCCGATCGCGGCGCCGTCCGCCGCCGGGTGCTGGTGGATGATCTCGGCGCCCAGCGCCGCGTGGACGGTGAAGCCGATGCCGAGCCGGCGCGCGGCCAGCAGCAGAGAGAGCTCGGGATGGGCGAGGTCCCGGCGCGCGGCCAGCGCCTCGGCGAGCGACTCGCCCAGCCCGCGCCCTTCGGCGGCGCCGCGCCGGATCGCCTCGTTCATCTCGCGCCCGGTCTCCTCGGCCATGCCGAACGTGCCGTTCGCGAGCCCGGCCTCCACGTCCTCGCTCGTCCCGCCCCAGCGCGCCAGCTCGTAGTCGTGGATCACGGCCGAGCCGTTGGAGGCGAGATGGGTGATGACGCCGCGCTCCATGAGGTCAATGAGCACGGGCGTGAGCCCGGTCTTGACCACGTGCCCGCCCATCATGCACAGCACGCCGCGGCCGTTGCGCGCTGCATCCACGATCGCGTCCACGATGGCGCGGAAGCTCCGGGCCTCGAGGATGTCCGGGAGCGAATCGATGAAGGCGGAGAAGCTACGGTCGGCGCCCGGCGGCCGGCAAAGGTCGGCGGCGCGGACCTTGTTGGCCCGCGCCGCGACCGGGACGGTCCGGATGCGCGAGAAGTCGGCTGTGGCCGGCGTCTTCGCCTGCTCGCTCACGGCTCGCTGGGTGTGGCCGACGCCTTGAGGGAGGCGGAGGTGAGCTTCTCGCCCGGCATGTACGACTCGAGCTGGAGCCCGAGCGAGCCGATGACCGGGACCTTCGACTTCATCTGCACGACGAGCCGGCGGTGGTCGTCCGTGAAGTAGACCTCGGCCTCGCCGCCCTCGCTGAAGAGGCCCTTGGTCTTGATGATGGGTTGGACGACGACGGTCTCGAAGGTGCCGGCCGGCACCGTGACCGTCTCCTTGCGCAGCACCTTCACGATCACGGGGTTCCCGCTGTCCTTGTAGTACCGGTTGAACGTGTAGGTCTTGCCGACCTCGAGCGGGATCGTGCGGATGAAGTAGATGAACGAGACGTCATCGAGCGGCTCGAGCGTGGCCAGCTCGCCGGTCTCGCCGTTCTCGAGCCGCTTCCAGATCCCCTGCTCGGGGAAGAAGTCGAACGTCCGGTGCCGCTTGTAGTTGACTTCCTTCTGGTTCTGCTCGAACCGCCGTGCGATGAGGTTGGACACGTCCAGCCAGGATTGGAGCGTGTCGTTCACCTTGGCGAACAGCACGCCGCCGTTGACGGTGAAGCGCAAACGGTAGGTGGGCCGGCCGTGGATGGTGTCCAGCTCGAGGACCTCCATGGCGCCGCTGCCCACGCCGCCGAACATGCCTAGCGTCACCTTGTAGGTGAGGCGCTCGCCGAGACCGAACGGCACGTCCGCCACGGCGTTCCGGTCGTCCGCAGCGTGGGAGCCGTGGCCGTTCTGGGTGGCGGCCGGTGCACTGGCGAGCAGCACGAGAGCGCCGGCCGCGACCAGGTGCCTGAACCGTTGCTTCATCACTGCGGACCCACCTTCTCGTCTCGGGTTTGCGTGTCGCCGCCGGCGGCGGTGCCCCCTGTGGCCCTCTCCCGCTGCGGGCGTCGGCCGGTGCGGTGCCGGCCCCGGCGCCGGTTGCCGCCGCGGCGGGCTGGCGCGCCTCCCCGGGACTGCGGCCCGTCGGCCTGCGCCGCTGCTGCTTCCGGGCCGGCCGACGCGGCTTCCGCCGAGCCCGCCTCCCGCCGATCCAGCGCTACCCCGGCCGTGGGCTGCCTGGCCTCGCCACCGTGCCTGCGGCGCCTCCGGCGGCGCTGCGGCCGCGCCTGCGGGGCTGCGGCCGTGCCGTTGCCGACGGTGGTTGCCTTCGCCGCCGGTGCGGTCTGCCCCGCGCGGGGCGCCTGCGGAACGCCGTTGGTGGCGGGGCGGGAGCGCAGGAACCGGACCAGCGCCCGGGCCGTCTCCCAGGTGTTGAACCGCGTCGGCCGCAGCCGCCGGTCCAGCCGGGGCCGCACGGGCGCCTCTTCGATCCGCCTGCAGTAGGGCCGCATGAGCTGGAGGAGCTCCGCGTTGGCCGCCCAGCCGTCCCACCGGAGCAGCGGCCCGCCGTTGCGCGCCTCGATCGCTTTCTTGATGCACGCCACGCGGAATGCACGGAAACCGGACAGGGGATCGGTCAAGGGGCCTGGCCACTCGGATCGACGCAGTACGAACGCGAGCGCGCGGCGCATCCATCTCGCCGCGCGCGGCCCGCTGCCCGGCTCCTGCACCATGGTGCCCGTCACCACGTCCGCCCCGCCCTCGATCCGTTTCACGAACGCCGGGATCTCTTCCGGCTCATCCGTGAAATCCGCCTGGAGCGTGACGATCACGTCCCGCCGCGGGTACGTGGCCCGCTGCACCGCCTCCCGCAGCAGCAGTTCCAGCGAGGCCGCGTAGCCCCGCCGCACCTCGTTGCGGACGACGGTGAGCGGCAGCACCCGCTTGTACGGCTCGAGCACCGCCGGCGTGTCATCCGTCGAGCCGTCGTCCACGACGAGGATCTGATAATCCCGGTGGAAGCCCGCCATCACCTGGCGGATCTTCCACAGCAGCACGCCGACCGTCCGCGCTTCGTTGTATGACGGTATGCAGATGTAGATCACCGTCGTCTCGCCCCCCGTCTCGCCCTTCCCGCACAGGCCCGCCGCTGCTGCAGGCGGGCCCGTCACGCACCAGCGAGACCCGTCTCGCCCTCCCCGAGTCAGTGCGGCGCCGTGCAGCGCGCCCGTCCCGGACCAGCGAGACACACTCTTCCACGCGATCGCGCCTACCCTATCGCCCGCGGATTCCGGCCTTTCCGGGCCAAATTCCGCCGCGTCAGGTCAGGTTATACTGTGCCCCGTCGCCGCCAGTTCCTCCGGAGGGCGGGTCTTCCAGCGCCGGTGGAGCCAGAAATACTGGTCCGGCGCCACGCGGATCGCCGCCTCGAGCCGGGCCGTGAAGGCGGCCGTGAGCCGCAGGACCGCGGCGTCCGTCGGGCCGCTCCGGTCGGTCTCGATCTCCTCGATCCGCACGTCGTAACGGCCGTCCGGCCGCCGGAGCGCGATGCCCAGGAACAGCGGAACGCCGGCCCGGATCGCGACCAGGGCGGGGCCACGGTAGGTGGAGGCCGGGCGGCCGAAGAACGGCACGAAGACGCCCGCCCGGCGCGCGTCCTGGTCCGCCACGAAGCCGGCGGCGCGGCCCTCGCGCACGGCGCGCAACGCCCGGGCGACGGCGCCGCGCCGGTCGAACACGCGCATGCCCAGCCGCGCACGCGCGTCCGCCACCGCCCGGTTGACCAGCGGGTTGCCCAGCATCTGGGCGAACCCGTCGAGGGGGATGCCCTGGGCGGCCAGGCTCGCCGCGCCGATCTCCCAGTTGCCGAGGTGTCCCGTCACGATGACAGCGCCGCGGCCCCGGCTGAGGACGCGTCGTACGTCCTCGAGCCCCTCGGTGACCGTGCGCGCCGCGATCTCCTCCGCCGTCGCGCCGGCGAGCCGGAGCGTCGCCAGCGCTTCGCGGCCCAGGTGGCGGTAGACCGCGGCCGCCGTCGCCCGGACCCATGCCGCGTCCCGTTCCGGGAAGGCGAGCCGGAGCTGGTCCTCGACGACGTCGCGTCGGATCCGCACCAGGTGATAGGCGACGCTGCCCAGCCACCCGCCGAGCCGGTCCGCCGCCGCGGGGCCGAGCCGGGTGCCGATGCCCGTCGCGCCCGCGAACAGCAGGTACTCGGCCCGGTGCGTGAGGGACGGCTTCATGGCGTGAGGACGCTCCCCTCCTCAGTCCAGCAGCATCTTCACGGCGAGGCCGGCGAACCCGAGCGCGACGCCGAGCACCGCCTGATACTCGCGGTGGGCGAGGTAGCGTTCGATGAAGAAGTGGGAATGCGCGCGGTCATCGGGCCGGTACGGCCGCAGGCGCGGGATGAAGGCGGGCACGTGGCGCGCGTAGATGCGGTACGCCTCGCCGAAGTCCCGCTCGAGCCGGGCGGCCTCGAGCTGCATCGCGCGGCCGTAGACCAGCCCGTAGGCGATGAGGAAGGCGATCAGGATGCTGATCCGCGCGCCGGCCACGGCGAGGCCCAGGCCGATCAGGAAGCTGCCGAGGTAGAGCGGGTTACGCGTGTAGGCGTACGGACCTGTCGTCGTCAGCACGGCGTTCTTGACGATCGTGCCAGCCGCCCAGGCCCGCAGCGCGGCGCCCGCAAAGGCGAGGCCCGCGCCCACGGCGATGGTGGTCGGTGTCGGCTTCGCGAGCAACAGGTACACCGGCGCGGCCAGCCACGCCAGCCGCAGGCGGATCCACCGCGTCGTAAGCTTCATCGCTCACGCTCCCCCGCGTCACGTTCGGGCTCCGGGCTCCGTCGTCAGGCCGGCGCCGCTGCCCGGAGAGCCGCCTCGTCATCTTCCGCGACCTGTAGCCGGTACAGGTGGCGGTAAAGGCCGTCGCGCGAGAGCAGCTCTTCGTGTGTGCCGCGCTCGACGATGCGGCCGGCCTCCATGACCAGGATCTGATCCGCGCGCCGGATGGTGGAGAGCCGGTGCGCGATGACGAACACGGTCCGCCCGGCGAGCAACTGCTCGATCGCCTGCTGCACGAGCAACTCGGACTCCGAGTCGAGCGCGGACGTCGCCTCGTCGAAGATCAGGATGGGCGGATCCCTCAGGATCGCCCGCGCGATCGCGAGGCGCTGCCGCTGCCCGCCCGAGAGTCGCGTGCCACGCTCGCCGACCACCGTGTCGTAGCCTTCGGGGAGCTGCATGATGAAGTCGTGCGCGCGCGCGGCGCGGGCTGCCCGCTCGATGGCCTCTTGAGGCACATCGCCCAGCCCGTACGCGATGTTGGCGCGCACCGTGTCGTGGAACAGCACCGTGTCCTGCGTCACGATGCCGAGGTGTGAGCGGAGGGAGCGGAGGCTGAACTCCCGCAGGTCCACGCCGTCCACCGTGATGCGCCCGACCGTGGGGTCGTAGAACCGGGCGATCAGGTCGACGAGCGTGGTCTTCCCCGCACCGCTGGGCCCCACCAGCGCCACCACCTCGCCCGGCTTGACCTCGAACGAGATGTCCTCCAGCACCGGCTTGCCCGGGACGTAGGCGAAGCCGACGCCCTCGAAGCGGATGCGCTCGCGGAAGCCGGTGAACTCCCGCGCGCCCGGCGGATCCCGCATCTCGATGGGCGTGTCCAGGAACTCGAACAGTCGCTCCGCCGCGGCGAGACCCGGCTGCACCGTCGACGGGAACCTGGAGAGCCACTTCACGGGCGAGTAGAGCCGCAGGCTGAGGACGAGGAAGCCCATGAACGCGGCGCCCTCGAGCGCCTGCTCGACCAGCACCATGCGGCTGCCGTACCAGAGCAGCACCACGGTGCCCAGCGCGGCCATCGTCTCGGTCAACGGCCCCGCCAGCGCGCGCAGCCGCTCGGCCCGCACGAACTGCTTGTAGTATGCCCGGGTCAGCGCGCGGAACCGGTCCCGCTCGAAGTCCTCGGCCGCAGACGCCTTGACCAGCCGGATCCCGCCCAGCGTCTCCTGGATGTGCGCGGCGACCTCGCCCGCCAGGTTCAACACGCCACGGTCCGCACGCCGCAGCCGCCGCACCAGCCGGCCCCAGATCCCGAACATGGCGGGCAGCACGACGATCGCGACCAGCGTCAGCTCGATCGAGATCGCGACCAGCGCCGCCAGCGTGGCAATGACCTGGAACACCGACGTGGCCAGCTTGGCGATGTTGCGCGTCACCAGCGAGCGGAGCTGATCCGCATCGCTGGTGAGGCGGGAGATGATCTGCCCCGAGCGGGTGCGGCCGAAGAACCGCATGTCCAGGTCCAGCAGGTGGCTGTAGACCTGGTTGCGCAGGTCCCGCGTGACCGCCTGCTCCAGCCGAACCACGAGGTAGGTTTGGAAGAAGTCGAAGACGTTCTTCAGCAGGACCACCGCCAGGATGAAGAGGATCACGCTGAGCAGGACCTGCTGCGGCTCCGCGTCCGGCGCGATCCAGTAGCCCACGGTGTGGTTCAGCACCCACTCGAGCGCATCGTGGCTGCCGCCCACGTTCAGCGGTGCGTCCCCGAACAGCGCGTTCAGGAACGGGATCAGCATGACGAGGCTGAACGCGTCCGTGATCGCGAAGCCGACGGTCGCGACCACCGCGGCCACGATCAAGCCGCCGTAGGGCCTGAGGTACCCCAGGACACGTCCGTAGAGGGCAAGGTCCTTCTTCACCGCGCCTCCGTGCGCGGCGTCAGCACCGCAACAGGGAGGATCATCTCCTCCGGGCTCACACCGCCATGCAGGAACGACCCACGGTAGCGCGCCTGGTACTCGCGCAGCTTGGTGGGATAAACGAAGAAGCAGTCCTCGAGAGCGAGCAGGTAGTTGGTGGCCAGGCGCCCGCGCGGGAAGCGGAGCACGCGGGCATCGTTGATGGCGAACACCGCCGATGGCGACTCCGCGCGCAGGTCGGCGCCGAACTTGTAGCGGAGGTTCGCGGTCGCGTCCCGCCGCGCGTAGACCGTGACCGGCCGCTCGCACATGATGGAGCCGTGGTCGGTGGTCACGACGGCGGTGATGCCGCGGGCCGCGGCGTCCCGCAGCAGCCGGTAGGCCGCGGACCGCTCGAACCACTGGCGCGTCAACGCACGCAACGCCGGCACGTCGCGCGCCACCTCCATCAGGATCGCCGACTCGCTGCGGCCGTGCGTCAGCAGGTCGATGAAGTTGAAGACCGCGGTGACGACGGTGTCCCCCCGCAGCGCGCCGCGCACGCGCTTGAGCAGCCCGTCCGCCTCCGCATCTGTGAAGACCTTCTCGTAGTGGACCGGCACGTCCCGGCCCGTGAGGCGGCGGAGCTGCTCGCGGAACAGCTCGTCCTCGAAGGCGTTCAGGCTGCCTTCCTCCATGCCCCACCACCCCGGCCGCTCGCGGGCGATCCAATCCGGGAACCGGCCGCTGAAGATCGCGTTGCGCGCGTACGGCGTCGCCGTGGGGAGGATGCTGAGGTACAGCTCCTCTGTGATGTCGAACTCGCCGGCCAGCAGCGGGCGCAGCACGCGCCACTGGTCCAGGCGCAGGCAATCGATGATCACGAACAGGAGCGGGCCCTTGCCCACGTGCGGCAGGACGTAGCGTTCGACCACGTCCGTCGAGAGCGGCGGGCGGTCCGCCGCCTCCGGGGCGCGGCCCGGGCGGCCCGCACTGCCGCCCGCCGCGGCGGCCCAGTCCGCGTACTCCCGCACCACCAGCGCGCCGAACTCCCGCCGCAGGTCCGCCATCAGCGCCGCGACCGAGTCGGCGAGCGCGGTTTCACCCGCCTCGTGCAGCCGCAGGTCCCAATTCACCAGCTCGTGGTACAGGGCGACGTAGTCCTGCCAGCTCGCGGCCTCGGTGCGGCGCCGCGTGAGCGCGCCGAATTGCGCCGCGAAGTCCTGCGCCGCCTGCTGCTGCCGGAGCTGCGGCCCCTCGAGCAGCCGTGCCGCGACCGAGAGGACCTGCCGCGGCGTGGCCGGCTTCACCAGGTAGTCGTCCACCTGGCGGCCGATCGCCTCCATCAGCGTGCGGTCCTCCTCGGACTTCGTGATCATGACCACGCGCGCCTCGGGCTCCGTGCGGCGCAACTCGACCAGCACGTCCAGCCCCCGGCGCCCGGGCATCTGCTCATCCAGCAGCACGAGGTCGTACGCCTGCTGGCGGACGATGGCCAGCGCGTCGTCGCCGTTGGACGCCGTGTCTACGTGGTAGCCGCGCTGCCGGAGAAAAAGGAGGTGGGGCTCGAACAGCTCCACCTCGTCATCCACCCACAGGATCCGCTTTGCTACGCCCTGCATACACGCAAAGTTAGCGCCGGGCTTCGGGCGGGGTCAATTCGGACAGGCGCCGCCATCCCACGGCCGCGGGGGCCTGCCCCGGCCGCCCTCCGCCGGCCGGTTCCACCGCCGTCCTTGTGCGACGCCGGTGTCCGGTGCGATACTGGCGGCCCGCCCGACCCGCCGCGCCACGGGTGGCGCGACCGGCGCGAGGCCACCCTGGCGCCCCGGGCACCAGACCGAGGAGACAGCCCAATGCGCTCGCCCCCACGATGGAGGACGACGGCGAGGGCCGTCGTCCTCACCCTCGCCGCATGCGGCAGCGACGCGGCGGAGCCGACACCCGACGGCGGCCAGATGACCGCGCGCATCGATGGCGAGGCGTGGACCGCGTCGATCACCACGGCGATGCGCACCGAACAAGGCGTGATCACGGTCTCCGGCTCCGACCGCTCCCAGCGGACCATCGCCTTCGCGTTCTTCGATGACGGGACCGGAACCTACCGGATCGAGACCGGAGCGCCGACCAACGCGCTCCTGACCGTCGCCGACCGGCAACGGTACGTCGGCGGCAGCAGCGAGGGGACCGGGGCGATCGCGGTGACGACGCTCACCGCGGAACGGGTCGCCGGCACGTTCGAGTTCACGGCGTACCTGGCCAACGCCAGCGCGACCGGCACGCGCGTGATCACGGCAGGGGAATTCGACGTGGAGTTCTGACCGAGGCGCCGGGGGCGTGGGGGGCAGCGCACCGCCTCGCGCCCACGCCCTCACGCCCCGGCCCCCACCCTACTTCCCGAGGTAACGCTCCACCGCGAGCTGCACCTTCTCGAGGACCGCGTCCACCGTGACGCGCTCCATCCCGTCCTTCCGCCGCTCCATGCTGATCGGGTAGTCCTCGCCCGGCCAGCGCGCGTAGCCGTCCACCACCAGGTCCTCGTACTTGCGGTACGGCCCGTGACGCTTGGGGTTCGTGTTGCCGTAGAGGCCGATCACGGGCACGTCCAGCGCCCGGGCGATGTGCAGCGGCCCGGTGTCCGGGCTCACCACGAGGTCGCAGCCATCCAGCAGGTAGACCAGACGGCGGACGTCATCGCCCAGGGCATCGATGGCGCGCGTGCCCGACGCCAGGATGATGTCGGCGGTGCGGCGCTCCTCGGCGGACGGCCCCCCGATCAGCACGGTGGTGAACCCCCAGTCGGCCTCGAGCGCCTGGACCAGGCGGACGTACCGCTCGGGCGCCCAGTTCTTCCGCACGTTGCTCGTCCCGACGACAACGCCACACACCGGCCGGCGGAGCCGCTCGAAGAACTCGCGCTGCCGCTCCCGCTCCACGTCGGTCAGGGTGATCCCCCACTCCACCGGATGCGGGTCCACGCCCAGGTACTCCAGGAACTCGAAGTACTGGTCCTGCACATGGGCCGGCGGCCGCGCCGGGATGCGGTGCGTGGTGAAGAGCCAGTTGAAGTCCCGGGCGCGGCGACGGTCGAAGCCGAGCTTCACCGTCGCCCGGGCGAGCGCCGTCAGCAGCCCCGCCTTGAAGTAGACCTGCAGGCCGAGCAACAGGTCGAAGTGACGGTGCGCGAACAGCTCCCGGATCTCCATGTACGACTGGAGCGCGCGCGTGCCCCGCTGCCGGTGGAAGAGGATGAAGTCGTCAACGGCGGGATGGTTGTGGACCAGCCGGTACGGCACGGGCTGGATCACCCAGGTAATGCGGGACTCGGGCCACGCCCGCTTCAGCGCGTTGGCGACGGGCAGCACGTGGACGGCATCGCCCAGCGCGCTGAGCATGATGATCCCGATCTCGCGCGGCGGTTCGACCAGGGACAAGCGTGGCGCACGCGCCGGCGCCGCGCTAGCCAAGCGTCCCTCCCCGATACGCGCGCTCGAAGGCGCGGCGCTCCTCGTCCGTGATGGTTCGGCCTGCCATCTTCGCCCACTTCGCCGCCGAGCGGCGGAACCGCCGCAGCATGCCGAGGCGCGCGAGCGCCGTGAGCCGCGGCGCCACGCGGCAGCGGTCCAGGTCCAGGAGCATCACCCGGAACGGCCGCTCGGAGGTGTCCAGGAGGACGTTCTTGAGGTTCAGGTCGGCGTGCGCGACGCCGCGTTCGCCCAGGGCGCGCAGCAGCGAGCCGGCCGCCGCCCAGGCCGCCAGTCGGTCCGCCCCCTCCAGCGACCTCGGGCCGAACAGCGCCGCGGCCATGTCATGCGCGCCAGGCACGAACGCGGTCGCGATGTCGGCGCGGTAGAACGCGCCCGCAGGATAGATGGCGAGCGCGAGCACGACGGGGGTGTCAATGCCGCGACGGCGCACCTCCTCGCTGGCCCGGAGCTCGCGTAGCGGACGCGGCTCGCCCGCGTGGAGGTAGCGGTCACCCAGCCAGCGCGCGACCTCGCCGCCGCGCCGGTAGTGCCGCACCACGCACGCGCCTGTGGGCCCGTCAATGCAGTACGCCGGCCCGCGGCCCTGCAACACCCGCGCGCCCTCACGGCCGGCGGCGTACGCGTACAGCGTGCCCGCCCGTTCGAGCGCGCTCTGCGCCCAGTCCAGCGCTTCGCGGCGCGCGACGAGGATGGTCTTCCCGTGCGTCGCCACGGCGTACGGGGCCGGCAGCCCAGTGCCCATGTCGCGCCCGCCCTGCGTTGCGATGATGCCCGCCGCTCCGTGCCGGGCAGGAGCCCCCCACGGGGTGCCGCGCAGTCCGGCGCCGCGCCCCGCCACGGCAATCCCCCTCAACCTGCCTTCGCGCGGTAGATCCCCAGCTTCAGCGGCGGGTCAATGGTCCAGTGGAAGTACAGCCGGTTCTGACCCGCGACCACGACGTTCGTCGTGCGGTCCCGCGTCTTGGGGTAGTCCTGCCCCGGCTGGTTCTCCACCATGAGCACGTGCCCCTCGCCCACTTCGGCTTCCAGCGCCCGGAGCTGCTCCAGGAGCGACTTCAGCAGCGCCTGCTCCGCCTCGTCCTTCACGTCGCCTTCGGCGCTCGCGGTCAGCTCCCGGCTCCCGACCCGCTCGTGCCGCTCCAGGAACTCCTCGGCCGGCATCACCAGGTCGTTGGTCCGCTGGAAGCCGATCTCCGTCATCGCCCGCGAATCGAAGTTCGGCGCCACGCTCTGCACCGTCGTGCCGTACCGGCGTACGATCATCGCGCCTCCGCTGATCCCGTGTCGGCTTCGAAGCGCAAAGATCGGCCAGGCGCGCGCGCAGGGCAAGGTCCGGCGTGCGGATGCGCACCGTTGCACCGGGCGCGGAGGCATGGGCGTGGACGACGAGGGATCGAGCGCGGAGGATGGCGCGGCTCGCCCGTCGCCGCCGACCGCTACAGGCTGATCACGTACTGGAACCACTCCGCCACCGGCCGGCCGCCGCGGCGGGCGGGCTCGAAGATCCACTGGGCGGCCTGGCGGCGCAGCCGCTCGTCGAAGCTGGGGTTGCCGGTGGAGGGCTGGAGACGCGTGGAGTCCGGGACGACGCGGCCCATCTCGTTCACGAAGACCCAGATCGCGATCTCCTTGCCCTTGACGTTGCTGGGCCGATCGCTGGGCGGGAGGATCATCCCGCGCGGCGAGGGAGGGATGACCCGGAAGCGCCCGGTGGCGGCGGTGCCGCCGTCGCCCCGGCCCGTGCCGCCCTCGAGACCCGGCCCCGTGTCCGGCCCCTTCTCGTTGCCGCCGAGACCGGGGGTCTCGCTGAAGTCGACGGCCGGGATCCGGGTCTCCGTCTTCGTCACGTCCTCGACCTCGATGACGATGTCCGGGGCGATCACGGGCATGGGCGGCCGCGGGATCGGCTCGCGCTCCGGCGGCAGCACCAGCGCCACGGCCTGCATGCCGCCGCCGGCCGCCGCGGCCCGGTCGTCGCCGGCGCGCGGCCCCGCGGCCGCGAAAGGCGAGGGCGGCGTGCGGAGCCTGCCGCCGAAGACGAGGAACACCAGCAGGTGGAACAGCACCGACGCGAGCAACGCACGCCGGAAGATGCGCCGGTACCTGTGCCAGTGCTCGTGTGCCCGTAGGGTGAACCGCTCGCCGTCCATCGGGATCCTTGGCCGTCGCGGGCTCAGCGCTCGCGCGCGGCCTGCCCGCTCGCCCTCGGCTGCACGACGAACAGTCGCGCGCCTTCGCGGTCCGTGACATAGACCTGGCCGTCCGGGGCCAGGGCCACGCTGCTCACGAACCCCAGGTTGGACGCCGCTCCTACAACCCGCGGCGCCGTCGGGTCGGTCACATCCAGGACGAGGAGCCCCGCCCGGCCACCAGCGACGTAGGCCGTGTCCCCATCCAGTACCGCGTCGAACGCGAATCCGATCCCCCGGACCTGCGCCAGCACCCGCGGCGCGCTCGGCTGCTGGACGTCCAGCAAGAAGAGGCCGGCGGTGCCGGCCGCGACCAGCGCCCGGCCGCCGCTGAGCGAGATCGTGCGGCCGATCGCAGGCAGGGCGACACTCCCGATCTCCTCCAGCTGGGTCGTTCTGGCGACGACGCGGTCGCCGCTCACCGCCCACAGGATGCCGGTCTGGGGGGCGTAGGCGAACGCGGTCGAGAGGCCGTCGCTCTCGAGGCGCGCCTCCTCGGTCAGCTCGAGCAGCGCGCCGTGGCCAGAAAGCCGGAGCCGGCGGAGCAGGTTCGAGCTGCTCAGCACCACCTGGTCAGCGGCCACGGGCTCCAGCGCCACGCCATCCCCCCGCAGGACCAGGCGCCCATCGCCTTCGGAGCCGCTCAGCGCGAACGAGTAGATGCCGCTGGTCGTCGCGGCGAGCATGGCGTCGTGGGCCGGCAGCGCGGCCACCGCCCGGACGCCGCGGATGGTGCCGCCGCGCCGCGTCGTCCTGTCCCGGTCCACCATCACGATCCCCTCGCTGCCGACGACGATGGCGCCCGACTCGAAGGCATCGACCGTCTCCGGCACGAGCTCCAGCTCCACGCGCTGCGTCGGCAGCCGGAGCTCCGGTCCACGCGCGGCGCGGGCGGCCGCGGCCCGGTCCATGTCCCGCCCCATGAGGTAGCCGGCAACGGCGCCCATCGTGCCGGCGAGGAAGGTGACACAGCCGCGGGTCGCGCACGTGCCGCGACGGTCGCTGCTCTGGGACGGGACGAACAGCGCCGGGACCGCGCCGATCGCCAGGCCGACCGCGCCCAGGATGTACCTGCGGTGGCCGGCGAGGCCCTTGCGCCCGGACGGAGCGGCGGGATCGTCGGCCGGCCCTGCCTGCGCGAAGGCGGGCAGCACGCTCGAAGACAGGAGCGCGGCGAGCACCAGCGGCACGATGAGACCGTTCACCCTCGCTGTCATCGCGGCTCCTCTCCATCGTCGTTGCCGATCCGGAACTCCCGCTCCGTGACGACGGTCCGGCCCGCGTTGCGGTCGCGCACCGTCAGCTTCAAGCGGTAGCGGCCCTCAGGCGCGCCGGGGAGCTGGATCTTGAAGAACTCGGGGATCATGTCCCGCGCCCGGACGTGCGCCTCCTTGCGGAAGCGGAGCTGCACGACGTCGCTCCCTTCCGCCGTCAGCCCCCACTTGTCCGCCAGCTCGCCCAGGAGCTTCGCAATGGCCGGCCCCTTCCGTTCGATCTCCTCGATGGTGACCGTGAGCTCGAGCTCGTACGACGCGAACTGGTCGGCGTCGGGGAGCAGGTTGTAGATCTCGAAGTACATCGAGACCGGCTCGTCCGCCCGGTAGCGCATCGCCGGGTTGGGCACGACGCGGAAGTCGTGCCTCTGGACCGGCTCCGCCGTGAGCGGCTCGACGTCGTGGGCGAGCAGCAGGTCGGAGACGCCGAGGGTGCCGGCGGAGAACGTCGTCGCGGGGACGACGACCCTGCCGGCGGCGGAGCGCCAGGTCAACGGATCCCGTGCCTCGACGCCCACGAGGTACTGGGGCGCCGGCGACAGCGTGATGCGCCAGCTCTCGATGCGGTTCGCCTCGGCGCTGTCGCCGCGGAACGCGACGACCTCGGTCCGCGTGTCGCGCTGCAGCTCCTTCGCCTTCTCGTCCTGGATGAACAGCCCGAACTCGATCTCGCCTTCGGCGACGGCGGCGTCGGAGCCGAGGCGGGCGAGCGGCAACAGCGAATGCACCTCGATGTCGAGCGCGCCGTTCGGCCCGCGGAACCGGACGACCTGCACGGGCAGATCGAACTGCTCCGGGATGGACGGCGTGGTGAACACCGCCGGCCGCCGGCTACGGTAATCCTCGGCGTAGAACTCGAAGTCTCCGGCGAACACGGCGCGTCGGTACCCCGGGTTCTGCCGGAACACGAAGACCGGGCCGTCGCGGCCGTAAGCCCACACCGTCGTGACCTTGCCCAGCGCGTCCATGTCGGTGGTGCGGGTCGTGGGTGGCGCGAACGTCGCCTTGCGCACGGGCTCGCCGTACCGGACGTAGATCAAGCCGCGGTCGGTCTCCCAGCCGCGCAGGCCGTACTCCGGGATGCCGAACCGCATGTCGGCGTACGCCATGCGCGCCATGTACTCGAGCCGGAACTCGTTGGCCGCGGTCAGGAAGAGCGGGTCGGCCTGCGCCCAGAAGCGGCGCTCGTACTCGCGGCGCTGGGCGGGCGTGAGGCTCGAGTACGTCTTCTCCGCTTCCACGGACAGGATACGGGCGATGTTCTCGAAGTCCTCGCGGAGCGCCGGGTCCATGAGCGTCAGCGCGACCTCGAACGCGCCCGCCGCCTCGTCCACTTGGGCGGCGCGGTGCAGCCCGAGGCCGAGCGCCAGGTACGCCTCGGGGCTGGACGGCGCGGCGCGCACGAACTGGCGGGCGACCGCGAGGTACTCGTCGGTCATCCCCTCGTCGTACAGGTAGGCGAGGAGGTGGGTGTTCGCGCCGATGTGGGCGGGGTTTGCGCGGATCGCGGCGCGGAAGTGCTCGAGCATCCGTTCCCGATCTTCTTCGCCGCCGCCGGGCTTCATCGATGCCTCGAGCAGGTCCCACACGTAGCGCGAGTCGCGGAATGCGGCGTTGGCATCGAGGTGCGAGACGTTGAACGGCAGGTTGTGGCGGATGCTGAAGCGGAGCCACTGCGTCTCGCGCATCAGCCCGAGCTGGTAGTGGACCTCGGCCAGCGTGGCCGCGTCCGCCCGCGCCGCCGCGTCCAGCGCCCGATTGAAGATCCGCTCCGCGTCGAGCCGGATCTGCTGCTTCAGCATCAGCTTGCCCAGCTCGAGCAGGTACATCGGGTTGTTGGGGTCGTAGCGGAGCGCGGTCTCGAGGGACGCCTGGGCTTCCAGGCGGTCGCGGTAGTTGGTGGCGCGGGCGTCCGCGCGGCTGGCCAGGACGAGGCCGCGATGGAAGTGCGCCTCGGCGAGGTGGGGGTCCAGCTCGATGGCGCGGTCGAACAGCCGGAGCGCGGCCGCGGTGTCGCCCTGCACGTATGCGTCGATCCCGCGGCGGAGCTCCGCTTCCGCGGTCGCCGACTGGCCGGCCGTTTCGGTGATGCTTCCGGCCAGGGCCAGGAAGAGGCCGGTCAATAGGAGTGTCCGGGGCATGGCGCGGGCTCGGTGAGGGGGTGGGCCCGTGTCCAACATAACGGTTACCTCCATGGACGGAAAGACCTCGGAGGGGCTATCCTGGGGTGCCGACGGCCCGGCGGCCGCCCGGGGTTCCGCGCGCGCTGCGCGGCGCGCACTGGGCGCCGCGGAGCCAGGGGCGCACCCCCGGAGCAGAGCGGGAGCGCCCCTGCTTGCGGGCAGCGTGCCGCTGGACGCCGAGCCCGGAGTCCGGCGGGCGCAGAGCGCCCGCGGAGCCCGGTCCGGAACCGAAGACGCGCCAGACGCGCCGAGGGCGTGCGGCGCCCGGGCCGAAGGCCGGCGCCCAGCGGCTGCGCAGGGGCTGCGGCATCCGACGGCGCGGGCCAGCGCGCGCGGAGTCAGCACCGCATGTACGACCTGGTCATCATCGGCGGGGGGATCAACGGCGCCGGCGTGGCGCGGGACGCGGCGCTCCGCGGGCTGCGCGTCGCGCTCTTCGAGCGGGAGGACTGGGGCGCGGGCACCACGGGCGCGTCCACCCGAATGGTGCACGGCGGCATCCGCTACCTGCTCTACGACGTGCCGACGACGCGGACGTCGTCCGAGGACGCGGGCCGCGTGCGTCGCATCGCGCCCCACCTGATGTTCCGCATCCCGTTCCTCTGGCCGCTCTTCGGCGGTTCCCGCCTCCGCGCCGAGGCGATGGAGGCGTTCCTCTCCGCCTACGACCCGCACGCCCGCGCCAAGGGCGGGCTGCGGCACGCGCGCCTGTCCGCGGAGGAAGCGCGCCGCATCGAACCCGGCCTCGCGCCGGACGTGACCGGCGCCCTGACGCTCGACGAGTGGGGCGTCGACGTCTTCCGCCTCGCGGCGCTCAACGCGCTGGACGCGCGCGCTGCGGGCGCCGACGTGTACCCGCACACGGAGGTCGAGGAGGTGCTGTTCTCCGGCCGCACCGTGCGCGGCGTGGGCGTGCGGGACCGGCTGGACGGCCGGGCGTGGGGCGTGGAGGCGCGACTGGTGCTCAACGCCGCGGGGCCGTGGGCCGCGCGCGTCGCTGCGCTCGCGGGCGCCAGCGTGCCGCTCCGGCCGGGTAAGGGGATTCACGTCACCTTCGAGCGCCGGATCGGGAACTTCGGGCTGATCCTGGAAGGCATCGACGGCCGCACCCTCTTCCTGGTCCCGCACGGCGCCGAGACGATCGTCGGAACCACCGATGACGACTACTACGGCGACCCGGCACGCGTGGACGCAGAGGTCACGCGCGACGAGGTCGAGTACGTGATCGAAGCCGCCGCCCGCGCCCTTCCCCAGGCGCGGCGCTGGCGCCCGCTGCGCGCGTGGGCCGGCGTCCGCAACACCCTCTTCGAGTGGGGCGTGGCTGCGGACGCGCTGTCGCGCCGTCACGAGGTCATCGACCACGAGGCGCGCGACGGCGTGCCCGGCCTGCTCTCGATGGCCGGCGGCAAACTCGCCTCCTACCGCCTCTTCGCCGAGGAGGCGACGGACGTCGTGCTGAAAAAACTAGGCCACGCGCCGAGGCCCTGCGTGACCGGGACACGCCCGTTGCCCGGCGCCGAAGAGCCGCCGGACTTCCAGGCCCTGGCGCGAAGGATCCCCTTGCCGCCCGCGGCGATCGAGCGGGTCTGGCGCCGACTCGGCAGCCGCGCCGCCGACGTGCTCGGCGCCGCCTCGCCCGCCGAGCTCGCCCCGATCTGCCGCTCCGAAGCCGTCACCGCCGCCGAGGTCCGCCACGCCGTGCGCGAGGAGGGCTGCCGCACCCTCGAGGACCTACGCCGCCACACCCACCTCGGCGCCGGCACGTGCGACGGCCTCGACTGCGCCGCGCCGGCGGCCCACCTCATGGCCGAGCTGCTGGACTGGCCGCCGGATCGCACCCGCGCCGAGATCGCCGCCTTCCTGGAGGCCCGCTGGACCCAGCGCCGACCCGTGCTGGCCGGCGCCGACCTCGCCCAGGAGGAGGTGCTGCGCGGCGTCGTCGGCACTCGACGAGCACGTGCATGAGCCGGTGCCCGGAGACGGACTCGACCCGGAACACGGCCACCACAGGACGGCCGCCCACTCGGTATATTTCTCGCAGCGCCGGCCGGAGAATGCGCCGGCGACCGACCAGCCGGAACTCACACGATGCCTGAATTCAACGCCTCGGACCTCGCAGACCTGCACAACCACCTGCTGCCCGCCGTGGACGACGGGGCACGCAGCATCCAGGAATCGGTCAGCCACCTCCGCGCCCTCGCCCGCGACGGCGTCCGCCGACTCGCCGTCAGCCCCCACCTGGACGCCCGGCTCGTCCACGAACCCGGCGCCCTCCGCGAGCGGCTGGAGCGGCTCCAGAACGCCTACCACGAACTGGTGACCGCCTGCGCGGGCCGCACGGACGTGCCCCGGCTCCAGTTCGGCCAGGAGATCCTCGTGCCGGACCCCGCCACCGCCGAAGCCTCCTTCGCCGCCGCGAACCTCGGCATCGCCGGTACGCGCTACGCGCTGATCGAGTTCGGCTTCGACCTGGGCGACGACCCACCCGGCGTCGTCCGCGCCGTGCGCGCCGCCGGCCGGCTCCCCATCGTCGCGCACCCCGAGCGCTACCGCCGCAACGGCAGCCCGGTGGACATCGCAGAGATCCGCGCGTGGAAGGAGGCCGGCGCCCTGCTCCAGCTCAACGGCGGCAGCGTCCTGGGCGGCTACGGCGAGGCGATCGAGGAGCTCGCCTGGCAGCTCCTCCGGGAGGGGTTGATCGACCTCATCTCCACCGACCACCACGCGGACGCGCGCCCCGTCTCCCCCGCCCAGGTCGGGCAGCGCCTCGTGGCCCGGGGCGCGGCGGAGCAGGCCCGCCTGCTCCTGTCCGAGAACCCGCTCCGGATCCTCGCGGACCAGGACACCCTGACCGTGCCGCGCTGGACCGTGTCCGCGGCGGCGTGACGGGCGCCGGCGGCGGTGTGGCGGCCGCTCGTCCGCGACGGCCACGTCCTCTGCGCGAATGGCCGTCCCCCGCACACACGGCAGCCGCCACGCATGCGCGGGAACGGCGGCCGGATCAGCGCGCCCCCTGCGCCCCGCGCCGCGCCCCGGCCTGCGGGGCGCGGTTTCGGCGGAGGCAGCGCGTCCCCGGCGCGTGGCGCCAGCTTGGCCAGCCGACCGGCCACCCGGCCAGAGTGTCCACTCCCGGCCACACTCATCCGTTTCCCCCAGGGGGCAGCACGAACCGTAAATCGGCCTGATTCCGTCACTTAGGATTGGCACCCGGGTTGCCCCTGGGTCGGGGACCGTCGTTTCCGTGACCCGGGGGTGCCTATGGTTCTGAACGCTCGTAAGACCCAAGCGACGTTGCTGGTCCTCACGCTGCTGGCCGGGGCGGCGAGCGCGTGCTCGACGGCGCGTGCGTCGTCGGCGCCGTGGCCGACGGCATCGAGGCGGGTCGTGGTGGGCGAGGTCCGGTCGGTGGACACGCGCCGCAACCTGATCCAGGTCCGGGACCAGCGGGGCGGCAACGTGGTGGCCCGGTACGACAGCCGCACGCAGGTGATCTACGGCCCGATGCGCTCCTCGGTCTCGGTCCTGGACCGCGGAGACCGGGTGCGGATGGAGCTGCGGTACGACCGGTACGGCGCACCGCGGGCGGAGCGCGTGGAGGTGATCCGGGACTACGCCCGTCGCACCCCGGCGGTGGTCGGTCGCGTCGAGCGCGTCTCGGGCGTCGTGCGGCAGGTGGACGCGCGCCGCGGCTACTTCGTGCTGGACCCGGGCCGCTCGGGCAACATCCGGGTCGTGGTGCCGAGCCGGCTGTCCCGCGATGACGCACGCCGGTTCGACCGCCTGCGCCGCGGCGACCGGGTGCGCGTGGAAATCCGCTACCTTGGCCGCAACGAGGCGCAACTGGTGCGGTTCCGGTGAGAGCAGCGCGCTCATCCGAGCCGCGCGGCGGCCTCGCGGAGACTCCGCGGGGCCGCCGCTGCGTCAAGGCCATGCACCTGGCTGGCTGCCTCGGGAGCGGACCTCGCGCTGCCCGGCGCGGCGAACTTCCGGGCTCACGTAGCCGCGCGGAGTTGCGTCGGAACTTCGCCGCACCGGGCGCGGCCAACTTCCATGGCGTAGAACCGGGCGGCGCTGCGTTGGAGCTTTGCCGCGCCCGGTGCGGCCAACTTCCATGGCGCCGGGGCGAGCGGCATCGAGTGTGGGACTTTGCCGCGACCCGGCGCGGCCAACGCTCATGGCGCCAGCCCGTACCGCGACACCCGATGCGGTCGCCGATTCCTCCTACGGCGGCCCCCCCAGCAACGGAACCGGATCCTCGTACCGCCCCCATCGCCGCACCTCGAAGTGGAGGTGTGGGCCGGTGGCGTTGCCGGTACGGCCGGACAGCCCGATCACCTGCTTCCCCTGCACCTCCTCGCCCGCGCGCACGCGCACCTCGGACAGATGCGCGTACAACGTGACCAGCGTGGGCCCGTGCTCGATGATGACGGTCAGCCCGTACCCGCCCAACGGCCCGGCGTGCCGCACGCGGCCGCGCTTCATCGCCATGACCGGCGTGCCCTCGGGAAGCGCGATGTCCACGCCGCGATGGATCTCCGGCCGGATCCCATCGAACCGCAGGCCGAACGGCGAGGTGATGGGGCCGTGCGCCGGCCAGCGGGGGATGCTGCACCCGAGCGGGAGCAGGACGCACGCGAGCAAGGAGAGGCGACGACGTCGCCCCCGGCGCACGCGGCGCAACGCCCCGGAGCCCGCGCCGCGTGCGTGCGGCGCGGGTCGCGTCGTCGTCAACGCTGCGTTCGTCGTGGCCATCAGATGCGAGACTCGCCGGGATCGCAGGGCGCGCCGTGGTCGTACTGCGCCGGCCGTTCGCCGCGGCCCAGCTCCAGAACCTGCGTGCCCTTGCTCCCGTAGCGGTAGATCGTGATGCCCTTGAGCCCCTCTTCCCACGCGCGGCGGTAGATCCGGGCGACGTCGTCCGGCGTCGCG
>Ga0207873_1001319_pt1 | contig 24241 bp, 18 predicted proteins | sample BGWIniCompost_FD_187373 | JGI IMG/M metagenome (GOLD analysis project Ga0207873, IMG submission 187373) | Cellulose adapted compost microbial communities from Newby Island Compost Facility, Milpitas, CA, USA - BGW Initial Compost (SPAdes)... ...
CAAAGGGTCCGGGCAGCGCACCGTGATCTTTTCCACGGAAGATGTTGGATCCGGGCCTTTGCACGTCGACCAAATAAAAATTTCCATTACCAATCCCGACCAAAGCACTCAACTGCTTGAGCGATTTGTCGACGTTGACTATACGTTCGAGTAAGCGTCGGTCCAATGAAATTGCCTAGGCAACCGCGGGCGTGCGCTTACGGTATTGCAGCGGAGTGAGATCGTAAGCCTGCCTGAAGGTTCGAATAAAATGAGAAGGATTCTCGAAACCGGAGGCGTAGGCGATTTCATTGACATTTTTATCCGTCGTCAACAAAAGGTGTCGCGCATAATAAAGTCGCTTTTGCGTGAGCCATCGACCGGGCGGCATCTTATACAGCTCCTGGAACTCGCGTTTAAATCCGGTAAGACTACGGCCACAGAGTCGCGCAAACTCTCCCAATTTCATGTTGTACATGAAGTTCGACTCCATGATCTCATTCAACGATGTCCGCGATGTCTTGCACAGCGATCGGAGATACCCGCCAATCGCTTCGTTTTCCGGTGAGGATAGGAGATTCATGACAAGCTCCCTAAATTTCATCTCCAACAGGGGAACAGGAGGATCGCAATCCTCCTGGAAGTAAACGAACACCGATTGAAAGTACGCGCTTAGCACGGGATTGATGGCAAGCCGAACAACCGAATCTGTAGGCGGCGTATCATCACCATGAGATGGAGAAACCATGCAACCCGACACTACATCGCGAAGGAAATCGTCCGGCACAAAAATGATCAGGGCACAAAAGTCGTTATCGAAGAACTGGTGAACGACGTTTGCGCCCCGCTTTACGAAAATCCCCTGCCCTGCTGTAAGTTCATACGATGCGCGGGGAGTTTGCCAGATTTTCTTCCCCGTTAGCACATATACAAAGTAGTTGTGCTGTGACCAGATTTTACACAAAGACTCCTCGGCGACGCACTTGTATTCGATGAACAAGAGGTCATTTACCTTGAACTGTCTGAACAGGCAATTTTCGTAGACAAAGTCAAGCAGCGGAAACATAGTACGCAGACGATGCTTCCGTTGAAATTAACAAATTGCCACTTCTAATGTAACCTCTTTTAGTCCGCCGGAACCGCTTCACGATTATTAGCATTCTGAAGCGGTCCGCCGGCTGCTTTCCATGCATTCAGCCCTCCCCCAACGTGCGACACATTCTTGTAACCCAACTCCACCGCGCGTTGCGTCGCCAGCGCTGAGCGACCTCCACTCTTGCAATAAAAAACCAGATCCTTGCCCGCGGCGAACTCCTTCTTAAAGTATGGACTCTCGGGATCAAGATAGTACTCCAGCATGCCGCGAGAAGCGTGAATAGCGCCCGGAATCATGCCCTCTTCCTGAACTTCGCGGTCTTCGCGAACGTCAACGAACTGGACGTTAGCGTTCTTCACCAACTTGATGGCCTCCTGAACCTCGTGAGTCTTTACCTTCGCATTGGCCTCTTCAACCAGACCTTTAACTGTTGCCTTCATACGCTCTTTCGTTTTGGATTGAACATGCAATTAACGTAACCGAAGGTAAGCAGCCAGGCCAGGAGCGGCGTAGCCCTCTCGGACAGAAAAATGTACTCTGGAGACCAGAGGTATCAATTGGTCTCCGCCAGAAAGTCTTCGCGCTTTCTGAACAGGTCTGCAATAATCCGAGTACCACTGTCGGAGAAGTACACGTCGGGCTGCACTGTGGAAGCAAGTCGCCACGTCGCGTCAGGTTGCCTCCAGGCGCGAACCGTCTCCAGATCGCCTGAATTGCCACTCACCACGAGCGAGAGATCCGGATCTCCTGATGGTACAAAATCATCTGCAAAGGCATTGAGGTTTCTTGAGCGCAAAGTATTGAGGAAGCTTTCCACTTTCGCGGAATCAGCAGGTGTATCCCCTATCATCCATTTGTTGTCCTTGCGTTCAACGACAAAACCGCTGTCCGCAGGGTAACGGAAGTCCATGCGCAACACCAGATCCTTGGGCACCTTGAGAAAAGTCTTGTTACGGAATGAATTGAAGTCGCGACCAAACGTGCTGTGAACAGAAGCGTTCACCGTATAGACCTCGTTGGCATCGCCCTTGCGTACAAACGCTTCACCACCGCGCGGAGCGCCGAGGACAAACGTCGCCAATTCACCTGATGCGCCCGATACGTTTACAACGATACCATCGTCGTCCGTGACGCCGTAGTCTTCCCACTTGTCTTTATTGCGCGTTACGATTCGATCAAATTCCATGTTGGCCAGCGACTCCAGCAATCTTGAAACCGAGTACGCGTCAGCAGAAGTATTGATACCAGATTGCTCCACGCGCCAGGTACCGTTGTTTCGCGTAAGCACCTTTTCTGTTGAGTCAGTCGCGCTGTTTCTGAGGATTCTTATCTCCGTAACAGCGGCAGTATCCACTTTTAAAGCGGCAGCTTCAATATTGCTCATCCGTGCGGGCGACCTGAACACTCTCGTCACCACAAAGCCTGCAACCAACACAAAAAAGATCGCAGCAAGAATGTGCGTATTAGTTAGCTTCATAATCCTCATTCATTCGTTGCATCCGCACTGCCCGGTTTCTTTGTGAGCGTACCACACCATAGCCTACAGCCAGAAGCACGGGCAGCAGGAAGTTGGTGTACTTTAAAAGAGATCGGGTTGATTCATCCAACTCCCGGATCGGCCGCGATACGGCGCCCCGGGTACGCAAAGCGATCAGTCCCGTGTCGTCCGAAAGCCAGTCAATCGCGTTCACGAAAAGATTCACATTATCAGGCTGCAACTGACGCTGCTGTTGCGGAGGACCATTCACGGCGAAATCGCCATCACCAATAACCACCATACGGAAGGGATTCACCTCTGCGGTGCTTTCAAGTGCTGCAGCCACCACGACGTTCTCCCTGGTGAAATCGTCTTCCGTCCATTGCCGGTTTACATCGAAAAACTGCGGGGCCGGAAGTGTAGATGACAGGTTTGATGACAATGCCAGTGGCGTATACACGACTGACGAATCGGCCGCCGACTTAATCTCGCTCGCGAACTCCAGCATGACGCCTTCAAGTCCTGACGTTATCGGGTGATCGGCAAACGTTCCAATCACCGGCACATAGGGGAAAGAAATGCTGGCCTGGATCGTAAAGAATCCCAGCTGCTGCGGAACCGAAACCGATCCACAGCTTGCGTCGACCACAAAGTTCTGCAACACCTCTATTCCTTTTTCCTTTAGCCACGGTAGGATTCCCGTATTGGAAGCGTGGCCGTACATCGACCGGAAATCGCCCTCCACAGCATTGACGGCAATTAAAACGCGTCCGCCATTCTCAAGAAATTCATCCAGCAACTCAAGATGCTTCTGTGGTATGGAGTCCCTGGGCCGCACGAGCGCCAGGGTCTTGATGTCGTCAGGGATACCCAACGAATCATCCAGATTGATTGTCACCGGTTCATACATCACCCTGAGTTGCTCAGTCACCTGGCCCATTTCGTGAAGTGCCGGTTCGCCGTGTCCTTGTATGAATCCGATTTTGGGTTTTTGTGAAACGGACAACTTCTTAATCGCGGTTGTCAACGCGTATTCCATTGCGGCCCCGGGACGAATGAAAGGAATTACCTCTTCTTCATCGCCCAGGTACACGGTTGCACCGAGGAAGGCTTTCTGCTGACGGACCTGATCCTTCTCCCGCATGTTGATAAGAACGGGATGAATACCGTTTTGTGTGGCCTCCTGTTCTTTGCTATCACTTTCGTTGGGATTGATGAATTCGTACAGCACTTGTCCGTCCGAGCGGCTTGCATATTCAACGAGGAGATCCTGAAAATCCTGACGCGTCCGGGCAATATCCGGCGGCAGGTTTTGCGAGAAGTATGCTTTCACCGTAACCGGCTCCTCCAGGTTTTTGAGAATATCGCGCGTAGCCCTGCTCAACGTGTATTGCTTATCATCTGTCAGGTCAAGCCGAAAATAGTATTCGGATCCCAGCAGGTTCAGCACGATAATGATCGCGATAATCAGGTACGTCTGCGTATGTATCGAGGATTTCATCTCCGCTTTACATTACATGTCTTTTCGCCAACGACAATTCAGCAAGCAGTAGTGCTACTATTGTTACTGAGCAGAAATACAATACATCGCGGGAATCGAGCACACCCCGTGAAATGCTTTCAAAGTGCGTGTTGACGCTCAGCGCTGAGAAAACCGCACCGACCCATCCACCGAAATGTCCGGCGACAACGCCAAAGATGATGTGGAAGAAAAGCCCGATAAACAACGCGGTGAGAAACGCCACGATTTGGTTACTCGTAATGCTGCTTGCATACACTCCAATCCCCGCGTACATGGAACTCATCAGTAGCAGTCCCAGGTAGCCGCAAATCACTTCACCCGAATCCATGTCGCCGATGCTCGAAATCGTGATAACATAAGGAATCGTGAACAGAAGAGCGATGCAAATCAGGATGATGGTGGAAAAAAATTTCCCCGCAACCACTGCACGATCCGATACCGCACGCGTCAGAAGCAATTCTATCGTTCCAGTCTTTCGCTCCTCAGCCAGCAACCGCATCGTCAGCGCTGGTATGAAAAAGAAAAGGGTCCAGTACGACACGCCAAAGAACGATTCAAGGCTGGCCTGTCCAACATAAAATACATCCTGTCCCAGAATCCACGTGAAGAAGCCACTGAATCCCAAAAACAGCACGAGCATGATATAGGCGATCAGGGAATCGAAAAATGAATTCAGCTCGCGTTTCGCTATGATCCACATTCCCTTCATATCAGTTCATGGTCAGGTTTCTGAATATGTCTTCCAGCCGCGTTTCTACCGGAGTCAGTTCGCTCAGTATCCATCCCTTGTCGACGCACATACGGAAGATCTCGCGCTTGCAGGACACCCCCGGCTTAGCCTGGACTTCAAAGCGGTTCTCTCCGGCATCGACAACAACAACTTTGTCGACAGGAGACAGCGCGTTCAGGGCTTTGACGACGTCATCGCTCACACCGTCCTCGATGCGCACCTTCAGCAGTTCTGTTCCCGTTGCCTGGCGACGCAACGTGTCGGCAGTTCCGTCGGCAACGATCTTACCCTTGTTAATGATGAGGATTCGATCGCAAGTCGCTTCTACTTCAGGAAGGATGTGCGTACTAAGGATTACGGTCTTTTCGCGCCCCAGCTCGCGGATGAGCTTTCGGATCTCGACGATCTGGTTCGGGTCCAGTCCCGTGGTAGGTTCATCCAGGATCAGCACCTCAGGGTCGTGGATCATGGCCTGAGCGAGGCCTACGCGTTGCCTGTATCCTTTTGAGAGTTCCCCGATCTTTTTGTGCTTTTCCCGGTTCAGGCCACATATGCGGACCATTTCGCGGATGCGAATGGGAACCTTACTCTTCCCGACACCCTGAAGCTCCGCGCAAAATGCCAGGTAGTCGATCACCGGCATGTCGAGATAAAGGGGATTGTTTTCGGGAAGGTATCCAATGTGTCGCTTGAGGGCGTCGGGTTCCTGGCGCATACTCCGTCCTCCGATGAAGATCTCTCCCTGGCCTATGCCAAGGTACCCCGTGATCATCTTCATAGAGGTACTTTTCCCGGCGCCATTGGGTCCAAGAAAGCCCAGAATTTCTCCGGTCCGAACGTTAAACGAGATGTTGTCTACCGCGACCTGGCTTCCGTAGCGCTTTGACAGGTTTTCAATCCGAATATCCATAAGCCAAAAAACCGGACACCCACGTCCAATGATTTGAAATTCAGATACATCCTGGAGGTCTCCGCGCCCGGGGAGACGGGGGCAAAAATAAGAATTATGGGAAAAAATGAAAGTGGAGGACGAACAGTGCGAGTGTGAGAGTGCACATCTTATTAATCCACTTCGCTGCCCGTTCTGCCAGTTCCGCTGTCAAATACCCCTTACCCGCTCGGAAGCCATGATCCGCCCCTTCCAATTTTTCCAGGGTAGCTTCGGGCAGATTGGACACGACGCGTTCGATGAGCGACCATTCAGCCAGCGCGTCACGAGTGCCTTGAAGGAATAACATCGGCACGCCAACCGACTCCAAGTGCGAGGCCCTGTCTGTGGCCGGTTTGCCGGGAGGATGGAGCGGAAATCCAAAGAAGACAAGCCCCTTAACGTAATCCGGATTTTCATTCGCCACCCAATGGGAAGTCATGCGTCCACCAAACGACTTCCCACCGGCAAACAACGGCACTTTCGGAAACTGGTCACGCGTATAAGCGACGGCAGCAGCCACGACCTGCTCCGCCACCGCTGCCGGATCGGGACGCCCTTTGCCTTTTTCAGCGAAAGGAAAGTTGTACCGAACCGTCGCGATCTCATGCTTGAATAGCGCTTCGGCCAGCGTACTCATAAAAGGATGATTCATCCCAGCCCCTGCGCCATGCGCCAACGCAAGAACCGCTGACGGCGAAGGAGGCGCAAGGACAATGGCCGACACTGATCCCACGCGGGGCGAGACATCAATCGAGGCCTTTGAACCGGATTTCTTCTCCATAGCGCAATATATCAATCCACGTCGTTTTTCCCTTTTCTGACCCGTGTTCCCCGCGCCCCATCCTTCAAATTTCCTTCAGGAATTTGTCCTAACTTTACTTTTTGATGAAAGTGCTCGTTATCGAAGACAACTTGGAGCTCGCACGGAACATGGAGTCGTTCCTCAGGCGGGAAGGTTATGTCTGCGAAACGACGCATGCGCTGAATGAAGCTCGCGACAAGATCGTTTCATTCAAATACGATTGCGTGATCCTGGACCTGATGCTTCCGGATGGCAATGGACTGGAGCTTATAGAATTCATGAAAGAACAGCGCATCGAGTCAGGCATCCTAATCGTCTCAGCAAAGAATGCCCTCGACGATCGTGTCCGGGGCCTTGATCTGGGCGCAGATGATTATCTCACCAAACCATTCCATCTTACCGAACTGAACGCCCGGTTGCGTGCCATATTTCGTCGGCGCAATCTTAATGGTGAACGTGCAATTTCCGTGAACGACGTTACTGTCAATCCCGACACGATGGAAGCACTCATCGCGGGAAAGCCACTCGATCTTACGCCAAAGGAATTTGAGCTGTTACTGTACTTTGTTATAAACAAAAACCGCGTGCTCACGCGGCAGTCCATCGCCGAACACCTATGGGGTGATTACATTGACCATCTGGCCAATGTCGATTTCGTGTATCAACACGTGAAAAATCTTCGCAAGAAAATCGATCAGGCCAGCGGAAGGGATTATATCGAAACGGTATATGGACTCGGGTACAAATTCAACGCGTTAAAATGAAAATCATAACGCGCTTTACCTTGTATTACCTGGGCGTCACGCTCATCGTGCTGCTGGTCGGCGGCTTCATCGTCTACAATAACGTACAGGAAGAAGTCGATAAAGAAGAGTCGCTTGAGTTGAAAAGCTGGCTGGACAACACAGCCCGTCGCATCCGTAATGGTACCCCGCTGGAAAAACTCAACGTTGACCCGGTTCAGATCAAAATCATCGATGCGTCTCAGCCCGAGATTCCTTTCAGTGTGTACGACACAATTGCCATGCACCGTCACCTCCAGCGCATGGAACGTCACCTTAAGGCAAAAGCATCGTACCACATCAACGGGCAACATTACCTCATCAGCGCCTATGATGTTGTGGTCGAACCTGACGACATCGTAGACGCCATCACCAAATCAGCGGTTCGCATTATAGCCTTGCTTCTGCTTTTCGTGACCGTTTCCAGTATGCTGATATCAAGGCGCATCCTCCTACCCTTTCAAAATACACTGAAGGCCATTCGCAATTTCAATGTCCGCCGAGAGGGCGGCATACAGTTGCCTTCCACCAATACACACGAATTCAAACAACTCAATTCTTTCCTCGCTGACATGACGGCGAAGGCACAGGCCGACTACAAGGCATTAAAGGAGTTCTCGGAAAACGCTTCCCATGAGATGCTGACTCCCCTGGCCATCATACGCGGTAAACTGGAACTGCTTGCCGAAACCGACAACAAGGATGAACAGGCCCGGCTCATCACCGCTGCCCATGATGCCGTCGAAAAGCTTTCACGCATGGGACAGTCGTTAACGCTCCTCACGAAACTCACCAACCAGGAATTTGAAGCAACGGAACCAATCAATCTCACACAAAGTGTGGAAGACATGCTCGGTACATTTGCCGATCTTATTGAGATGAAAGGCATCCGTTTATCCAGCAATATTGCCAAAGATGTAAAACTGAAATTTAATCCCGTGCTCGCCGACCTGTTGTTAACGAACCTGCTGAGCAACGCGATCCGACACAACACGGAGCACGGCGCCATTGATGTAAAACTTTCCAATCCAAAATTGGTAATCCGGAATACGGGTCCAGCACCCGACGGGCCTCCGGAACAGATGTTCAAACGTTTTCGGAAAGGAAATCAGAGTAAAGATTCGATCGGACTGGGACTGGCCATCGTGAAACAAATCTGTGACATTACCGGTGCTAAAGTTTCGTACACTTTCGACGAACCCTGGCACACGCTTTCTGTTGAATTTTCGACCTGAATTGCCTTCAAAATCTCTTCAAATTGTAGCGCTATCTTGTTCCCTTATAGTGAATGGAGATGAAGCGATTTTTTTCTGCGATTTTTTTGACTGTAGCGTGCACCCTGATCGCGTTGGGACAATCAGACGATGAACACATCATTTCAGGTACGATCGTCGACGAAAACAATGAACCGGTACCCTTTGCCAATGCCGCCTTATATAACCGGGCTGACTCGGCCCTGGTGACCGGAGCGGTATCGACAGCTGAAGGACAGTTCCGGATTCCGGTTGGACCGGGACAATATTATCTGAAAATCACTTTCCTCTCGTACGAAGAGAAAACCATTCCCCGGGTGGATGTAACCGCTGGAGATGTTAACCTTGGCACGATCGTTTTGCGGCCTGGCCAGCAGCTCCTGGAAGAGGTAACGGTACAGAGCGAGCGAAGCTCCATGGAGCTTTACCTCGACAAGCGAATCTTCAACGTAGGTAAGGACCTCACAAATATCAGCGGCAGCGCCTCCGATATTCTGGACAATGTCCCATCCGTCACGGTGGACGTCGATGGCAATGTAAGTCTGCGTGGCAGTGAGAACGTCCGCATTCTGATTAACGGAAAACCATCCGGACTTACGGGCATCAGCACGGCGGATGCCTTACAGCAAATCCAGGCTAACCTCATTGAAAGCGTTGAGGTGATCACGAACCCTTCGTCGCGCTACGACGCCGAAGGTGAAGTCGGGATCATCAACATTATCCTCAAAAAGGAAGAGCGGCAAGGCGTGAACGGAGCGTTTACGCTGAATGCAGGACATCCCGATAATTACGGAGGCTCGTTCACGCTCAACCTCAGACGTGACAAGTTCAATCTCTTTTCCAGTTACGGCTTCAGGTACCGCTCCAGCCCTGGCACAGGCAATTCCTTCCAGCAATTCACACAACCTGACACTTCTTTTTCCTACTACCAGGAAAACACCCGCAGACGCGGGGGCGTCTCCCACAACCTAATGGCTGGAGTTGACTATTACTTTAATGAAAGTAGCATCCTTACGGGATCCGTCAATTACAGAAAGTCGGATGGCCTGAACAAATCTTCGTACATCTTCCGGGACTTCGACGAGAATGGAGCCCTGATTCGGACGGTCACGCGCAATGAACGCGAAGAGGAGCCTGAAGACAATGCTGAATTCGCATTGAGCTTTCGAAAGGACTATGGGCCGCGCAACAATCATTATTTGACGGCCGACTTTAAATGGATTGAAAACGTTGAAACAGAGTACTCGACCTTCCTGGAGCGCGATGAGGCCGCGGATACGCAGATCGATCAGCGCGCGTCGAACACGGAGAACGAGAGGAACATTCTCTTTCAACTTGACTTCGTTAAGCCGTTCGGCCAGCGTGGGAAGATTGAAGCAGGCGCCAAGTCTACACTTCGTGTCATCGACAACGATTTTCTCGTAGAGCAGCTTACTGACGAATCCACCTGGGAAACTGTCGGCGAATTCGACAATCGGATGGTCTACACCGAAAACATCCACGCCGCATATGCCATCTTCGGTAATGAGGTCAATCGCTTTTCGTACCAGTTTGGTCTTCGCGGGGAGCTCACTGATGTTTCCGTTGAACTAAGCCGCGAAAACAAAACGACGTATCAAAACTACTTTAACGTATTCCCAAGTTCACACTTGGCGTACCGCATCACCGATAGCAAAACGGTTCAACTCAGCTACACGTATCGACTGAGCCGTCCGTGGTTCAGAAGCCTGATGCCTTTCTCCAATTACAGCAATAACAGGACGCTATACACCGGCAATCCGGACCTGAAGCCGGAATACACGCATTCCATCGAAGGCGGTTACCTGTTCGACTGGGAGTCAGGCTCCATCCTATCCAGCGTTTACTATCGTCACCGGACAGGTGTTGTCAACCGCATTACCATAGTTGACTCCATAGGGTACAACCGCATATTCCCCGTGAATCTGTCCACGCAAGACGCAGTTGGGCTTGAGTTCAACTTCAACTGGGAACCCACATCGTGGTGGCGAATCACCAGCAATGCCAACTTCTACCGTGCTGTTACAAAGGGGCAATACGAAGGTCAGATACTCAACGCGGACACATATACCTTGAGTGCACGCGCGATGTCGCGCATAACTTTCCTGAAGAAATACGATTTCCAAACCAGCTGGAGGTATCGCGCGCCCAGGGAGACGACCCAGGGACGGATGCGTTCGAACTATGCGATAGATCTGGGATTGTCGCGCGATGTCCTGGCAGGAAGGGGAACCGTGACGGTTAGTGTGCGCGACCTGTTCAACACGAACAAATTCCGCGAGATTATCGATGACGAAGATTTCTACTCTGAATCCGAGTCACAATGGCGTCCCCGCAGCGTAATGTTCACCTTCAACTATCGAATCAACCGCAAGAAGGATAGCGAACGCAACCAACGCCAGCAGGAAGGTGGAGAAGGAATGGACAACGGATTCGAGCAGGGTCAGGGTGGCGGCGACTTCTAACCTTAGTCAAGCCGTTCGCTTCGTTGAAATCACGGCATCCTCGCAGATGTAATTCGGAATAATGCCCGTAGACCGGATGAGGTATCCTGCATGTTCCTGAAGTGTATTCCCTGACAACACGAGGGCCGTATCGATGCCGAATTTGTTGCCGCCCAGGATATCCGTTTTCAGGGTGTCTCCTACCATCAGGATTTTCTCCTTACTCACCTGCCTGGTCGCGAGGATACGCTCGTATGCAAACATGAACATCTGGGAATCGGGCTTTCCAAACTTGATAAATTTCTTACCGATTATCATTTCGATCATGTCGGACAGTCCGCCAATCGCTACGGCTACTTCGTCCTCGGTCACCGGGTAGGCGAAATCGGTGTTGGCAACGATCACGGGAATATTTCGTTTTCGTAGCAGGTTGATCAACTTGTTGATATCCCGCTTCCAGTCGAAGCCTTCGTCGTCTAGCAGGACGACAGCCGTAATCTCCTCGGCATCGTCGAGGTCGATCTGCCGTATCGATACGATATCCAGTCCGAGTGTCTCAATGTAGTGGGCCGATTTAGACGTACCAAGGTATGTGACCGTTCCCTTTCTGACCTTGTATCGGAGGTATTCCCGGGCCAGCATCCCTGAGGAGATGACCTTGTCTGCCGTGATCTCCTTGATGCCCAGGGCCTGGTATGAAGCTGCCAGCTCTTCGGGACTACGGGAGGCATCGTTTGTCAGAACGTAAAAGTCAATTTGGTTCTCGAGCATGAACCGTATTGTCCCCTCGATTCCCGGTATCAGGCCGTTGTAATTCTTGAGGACGCCGTAGGCGTCAAAAAACACCACGTCGTACCGGGTGACGATGCTCTTAAAGTCCCTGGTCTTCATGCAGGTTACGTTTGTAGTAAAGGAAGCGCTGTCAAATATATGGCTCGCGGCCTACAGGCCCAGCGCCCTGAGGATCTTTTCTGCATCGAAATGCTTGTCGAGGGACGGAAAATAGGCTTCATAGGCCTCCTTTTGCAACCGGGTAGCATACACTTGATGGAAGAAATAGCGGCCGAACTTGATCACATAGTTCAGGATGAAAAAGCGGTACGCCTCTTTCAGGAAACGGATCTCGGGCTCGGTAAGAGGATAGACCTTATGGTACTCCTGCAGAAACCAAATGAAGCGCTCTTCCATCAGCGGGTCGATCAGGTAGCTGAAGAGCGTTCGGTCGCCTATCGTTGAACAGACGCGGCTGAAAAAGTAAAAGTCCATCATTCGTGAGCTGATCCGGAACCAGTCGTAATCCCACCGCGAGAAAAAGCCGATATCCTTCGTCACGGAGAAGTTGCCGATATTCCAGTCGACAAAAACAGGCAGCTTCACAAACCTGCTGTATCCAAGCTTATCACAGTTTTCAAAGAATATATCGCATTGACGCCGGATGTCATCAACATGCTGGCGATGTTCAAACTGACCCTCTTCCGTATTGATAATCTCCAGAAGGTGATTGAGGTCGATTCTGAGCGTCTTTGAATAGTGAGGAAGCAAGGGATTGATCGCCTTGCATGCCAGGTGAAAGCGCGCAAGTTCACCGCCAAGCTTACGAATGTGATACTCCTCCAGCTGCCTTGGAAGTCGCTGGTCAATGCGGATGGGATTGTAGAATACCACCCAGGCATCCATAATGCCCTGCTTGTACGGAAACGTGTAGACTTCGTCTCCTTTCATGAGCGATTTGGCGAGGAAATTTTCAAATGGTGGTCGGAGGTTGTTGCCGAGGATGTTGATTATCGTATGGTCCTCCTTGAAGTGCTCGAACTTTCCAAAGAATGAACATTTCGCGATGACAAATCCACCGTCCTCAAACTTCACACGAAACACGTGATTGGTAGATACCATTGCGCTGATGTCAACGACCGACCTTACCGTTCGCGACGGATCGTATCCTGCCCACGCATCACGAATGATGTCCGAAAAGTTGATGTAGCTGTACAAAGTGTTGAAGTGTTGTGTGTTGAAGTGTTGAAGTTGCGCTACTTGCCAAATGTTTGCTGTCTCTATGTGTTCCTATGTGAACCTATGTGCCCTATGTGGTTCAAAAAAAACTGAACCACATAAGGCACATAGTTATACGATGATTTCCCAGCCTGGTTCGTACTCCCGGCTCCAGTATTTGGCGGCTTCGGGATTTTTGAGAATGTGGCCGTTTGAGGGATCACAATAGAGTGTAGCACCCGAGCGCCAGGCAATGTTGCCGAGCTGCGGAAGCAGCGTCGACTTATGACCTTCCTCGATTGGTGCGGTCAAACGTTCGCGACCCTGGACAGCTTTTACAAAGTTGGTAATGTGCATGCCATCCAAGACCTCGCCCATTCCCATCGTGTTGGTTTCATCCTTGATCTGTGAGCTGGGCTTCGCTTCCTTGATGAGCTTGCCCGTTCCGAGCTCGAAAATCTTGTATTCATCTCCTCCTGTCGTGAGCATGGTGCCCTTTTCTCCATAGAAGATCACACCCCGGCCACTGCCCCACTCCTTAAAGTCGTTGCAGCTTCGGCCCTCCCAGGTCATCGACGTATTGTTAGCGAATTCCAGCGTGATGGTTTGCGTATCCGGCGTCTCCCAGTCGTCGTTGAACGCATACCTTCCTCCTGCTGAAACCACCTTCGTGGGGAAATCCACACCCATGCCCCATCGCATCAGGTCGATTTCGTGAGTGCCGTTGTTCAACGCCTCACCAGTTCCCCAGTTCCAGAACCAGTGCCAGTTGTAGTGGATCAAGTTATCCTTGTAGGGACGCCGGGGTGCCGGACCCTGCCACAACTCGTAATCCAGGTGTGAAGGTACAGGCGCAACCTGACCCCTTCCTATCGACTTCCGGTTGTTGGCATACCATCCTCTCGCGAAATACACTTTGCCAATCACGCCCTCGCGCAGTGCCTGCATACCCTCCGTTATCACCGGGAAGGAACGCCTTTGCGTACCCAACTGAACAAGCTTGTTGTATTTTCTAGCAGCCTCCACGAGCATCTCTCCTTCGGCCGGGCTATGCGACGCCGGTTTCTCCAGGTAGACGTGCTTACCCGCGCGCACTGACATGATAGCTGCCGGTGCATGCCAATGGTCCGGCGCCGCGATGACGATCGCATCCAACTCCGGCATTTCGAGCATCCGGCGAATGTCGTGAGTACCCTTGGGCTTCTTGTCTGTCACCTTTTGTACTTCTGCGATGGTCTTTTCAACCACCGTGCCGTCGACATCGCATATGCAGGCAACTTCCACGTCAGGATTCTTCGCGAACATACGCGCAAGGGCAAAGCCCCGGCTGTTTGTTCCCATCACGCCAACAATAACCTTGTTGTTGGGTGAGCCCCGGAAACTGAAAACATTGGGTGCAATGAACAGTCCCGCACCTGCGAGGGCTGACTGCTTAATAAATGTCCGGCGGGTGTTTTTCATAGTCTGGCTTTTTTCGTGATCAGCAACTTACAATTAATTTACAGTTACCCCAAGACCTACCCCTTCGCGGCCTAAACGCAGTTCACAGGTTTACCAGCCTGAAAGGCGGCAATATTATCGGCTGCCGCTTGTAACAATCGCCTTCGCGCCGCCTGCGTTGCCCAAGCCTGGTGTGGTGTAATGATGCAATTAGGTGCACGCAGTAGTGGATTATCAGCCGGTGGCGGTTCTGTCGAAAGCACATCAAGGCCTGCACCGGCAATTGTACCTTCATGCAATGCGCGCGCAAGATCATTTTCGTTGACAAGTCCCCCGCGACTTACATTCAGCAAGAACGCAGTTGGCTTCATCGTCTTAAGAAGTTCACGGTTCACAAACTCTTTGTTGCCTTTATTGAGAGAACAATGCAAGGACACGACATCGGAAGTACGAAAGCATGTTTCCATGTCGGTAAACACCACGCCTTCCATTCGGTCCCGTTCCGGATGCTTATGTACTGCCTGAACCTTCATCCCAAGAGCAAGCGCAATTGTTGCGACAGCACTGCCGATTTTTCCCAATCCCACGATACCCATGGTCAGTCCATGAAGTTCTACCATCGGTTTTTTCCAATAGCAAAAGTCGGGTTGGGCAGTCCAGTCTCCCTTCTTCACACTTTCGGCGTGAAGACCGGTTGAAGATGCCAGCTCGAACAGTAGGGCGAATGTATGCTGCGCCACGGAATGCGTGCCATACGCTGGCACGTTGGTAACGACAATGTCCCGTTCCCGGGCGGCCTCCACATCGACGATGTTGTAGCCAGTGGCGGTTACGCCGATGTAGCGCAGTTCCTTTGCTCCTGCAATGATGTCACGACTAAGGGGAGCCTTGTTGGTAAGGACGATCTCTGCTCCCGAAATGCGGTCGGCAATTTCATTGGGAGCAGTCCGTGGAAAAATGCGCGTATCGCCCAGCTTTTGGACCGGTTCCCAGCTCAGGTCGCCGGGATTCAGCGTGTGGCCGTCAAGTATTACAATCTTCATTGCACAGGGGTGTGGGCAAAAATAACCCGGCCTGCGTAAAAATTAGTGACCAGCGGTGGATAAATGGCCGGTGTTTGCTTGCCTTCCGGAGTAATACCCCCGAAATTTACAATGGAGAGAAAAAGCGATGGGTAGTACAGGCACAATCGTTGAACCGGTCAAAGTAAAGCCCGCCATCGACCTTGATACGCTGGTTGCACTCAACCCTGCATTGGCCAACGATTCGTACGTTTATGTCCACTGCAACTTCAGGAATCGCTGGCGCGGGATGCTCATCAGGATCTGGAGTACCACCTACCTGATCGACCAGGCGACGGGTTCGAGGAGCCGGCTCGTACATGCCGAGAATATCACCCTTGCACCCGTGTGGACGATGGTCCCCGACAAGCGCGACTATTCTTTTCTCCTGATCTTTGAAGCCCTGCCTCATTCGTGCAAAGTGTTTGAACTGCTCGAAGACATTCCCCAGGCGGGTGGCTTTCACGTAGGGGCCATCTTGCGTAACCCATCGGATGTTTACCATGTAGATTTAACCTGAAAGACCCTCGATGAGAATCCTTCCTTTACTCTTGTCCTGCCTGGTGACAGCAGCCGTCGGGCAGACGGTGTCTGACGAACGTGTACAAAAGTTCCTGGGCGACAATCGGAACAGCTGGCATGACCTGAATGTGCCATACGAAGACGGTAAGGTGCTTTACGACCTGATCGTGAAAAACAACTATAAATCGGCGCTCGAGATTGGCACCTCTACCGGGCATTCCACAATCTGGATTGCCTGGGCGCTCAGCAAGACGGGAGGAAAACTGGTTACCATTGAGATCGACGAGCGTCGCCACAAACAGGCGCTGGAAAATCTGAAGAGCGTGGGATTGTCACACGTTGTAGATGCGCGACTTGCCGATGCCCACGTGCTGGTTAAAGAACTTACTGGACCCTTCGACTTCGTGTTTTCGGATGCTGACAAAGGTTGGTACATTCAATACTTTAAGGATGTCGATCCCAAACTTGTGATTGGCGGTTGCTTTACCGCTCACAACGTCCGCAACAGTTACGGAGGGACGAAGGAATTTGTAGACTACATTACCGCGTTGGATAACTACGAAACGACCATCGATAAGTCGAGTCGGTCCGGGATTTCAATCAGCTACAAAAGATCCAGGACCGAAATTAAGAATTAATCGCCGGCCTTTCTTTCTACCGGTAGGTACACATCTGCCTGCCATTCCTGCTCTCCGGTGCCGAGGTTGGGATTATGATGAAAGTGTTCAATGGGAAGTCCCAACACTTTGTATCCGTTTTTCTCCGCGCAATGAAGCAGCTCATACCAGGCCCGGTCGGAGGTGATGTAGTTGCCATGGTACTCTGCCTTTAGCACGAACTCCCCACCTACTTCCTTGTATTCAACATATTCATTTTCCGGAAGGGAATCTCTTTTGACAATCGGAAAGCAAAAGTCGAACACCAACTGTCCATCGCTATGATTCCACTTTTTTACCCTAACCATGGGAAATCCGTCTGGCTCGAGGTTGTACGTGGCAACGAATGTTGTGAGCAGGGGAAAGTCGCGCATCATACCCTCTGCCTTACCAATTTGCTCCGTCTCGATCGTGGTGCAGGCACAAAACTTTCGGCTTAGTTCAGCCTCACCCACAACCTCAACGCTGGTGATCTCAAGGTGTTCCTTCAAAACGTCGTAAAACTCCGTCGCGATCTCACGGGCATCCGTCTCTATGGGCTGTTGCGTAAAAGGAATGAGAATCTTGTTCAACAACGACCTGTCCGGTTCTGTGATCTGGATTGCAACTTTCGTGGTTGTATCATCACTCACCGTAAAACGCCAGCGATAAATATACTCCCTATCCTCCTTTGTAATTTTTTGATCAAGTCCCCAAAGGGAATCGACATGTACGATCTGAGCCTCGGAACGAGCCCGGTCCCATATTCGAATGGTTTCAATCAAATCACCCGGCAACGTTTTCGCCTTGAACGTCACCTCGAATTCAAAAGGACGAACAAACAGATAATACGCGAGGGCAATCGCACCAATGCCAGCTATTGTCCATAAAATTCTTTTCATCCCTACCTTAGTAATTCGTATAGCTGCGCTCTCCCGTCGTTCACGGTGACCAGTAGATAGTCTCTGTTTCTGAATCGGAGAATATTGAGATGCCGTACTGAACGGTTGACAAGATCCAGTCCGACCTGCAGCCCGCTGATTACCTGGTCTGCCCCCTTTATGATTGCGCCCGTGAACGAGCCGAACCGACCATGAAACGGCTGGACGCCAAAATAGTTACCAGCCAACAACACCTCTTCCTTTCCATCAGCGTCGAAATCATAACGGAGCTGTGCCATGATTGGCGCTATCTGCAGGTCCATTGGAAAGGCTGCAAATTCAAACCGTCCCCCGACATTCTTCAGATATCCTGACGCGAGTTCAGAAATTTCATAAACTACAGCACTCTTCAGCAGCTCCGCGTCGAATACCTCCTCAATAGTTTTGCCTGCGAAGTCCTTATAGTTTGTGTACTTCTTTCTCAGGCCATTGATTTGGCTGGCGAGCATATCAAAGCTGTCGAGCGGATAATATTTTCCGTTCTTGGCTATAGCGATGACGGTCTCATACTGCCCGTTCGCGTCAAAGTCGTTGTAATACATTTTCATCGGATAGCGCCCCGACGCACTGAACCTCGAATTCAGGCCCCAGTTCCCCAGCAGGTAGTCCGTATCGCCGTCGTCATCGATATCAAACGCCATAACCGATTGCCAAAGTCCCAGTAGATCACCACGAACAACATCGTCGCGTTCAAACACTCCATTTTTGTTCTTCAGGAACATTGGCTGCATCCACTCCCCTACAACGATGAGATCAACATTCCCATCCTTATCGTAGTCATCCCAAATCGCATCAGTGATCATTCCCAGATCACCAAACAATTCCGGTTGCACAGGTTCAAACGATCCTCCGGTGTTGGTGAGCAAATACGACTTCGGTTTAGCGCCAAAATTGCCCGAGACTGACTCATTGCCAACAAAAAGGTCCATATCGCCGTCACCATCGAAGTCGAACGGCCGGACACACGATGCATTTTCGTAGTAGTCGGGCAGTCTCATCAACGTGTATCCATCATTCTCAGAGATGTAAAAGCAATCCAAAAGCGGGGCAGAACGTCCGTAGAAATCGGCTCCACCAGTACCGACAAAAAGGTCGGGCTGACTATCGCCGTTAAAGTCAGCAATCACTGCCTCAACTTCTTCATTAATTGAGTCGCTCTCGAATTCAGGAATTCTCGCTCTCATAAATCCTTCATCGGACTGCAAGAAGACTTGACTTGGAATAAACTTGGAACCTCCAAAGTAAACGTCTTGCAATCCATCATTATTTAGATCGCCCAGCGCTGTGGCAGGTCCTCTGTCTGCCTGGCTGTAAGGCAGCAACTTCAGGCGATCAAAATCTGAGTAGCTGTCCTCGCGGTGCTCGAAGTCCAAACCAATGGACTGAGGTTCTACCTGCCGAAACAGAGGTTTTGAATCTACTCGCCAATTAACCTGAGCTTGATGAGCGTTATCTGGAGAAACAGTAAGCGTTTGGTTGGTAGGTACGTCGTAGTGCTTCTGAACCCTGCCATCCGGCCATACGACGACAATCGAATCGACGCTCGGAGCTGATCCACATCCAAAGTGAATAATCGGTTCTGACGATGATTGGAATCCCCTGGACGTGTACATCTCCCTCAGCTGCAAATCACCATTGTTAAAAGCATAGACGCGCGTACCGATACCGTACTGGTTCGGGGCATTGTATTTCAGCTGTATTTTCAGGTAGTTGGCCTTGCCATTGATTTGATTCACATAAATGATGGGACTCTTGTCCACGTTGTTAACCACGATATCCAGATCGCCGTCATTGTCCAGGTCGCCATAAGCAGCGGCCGTTGAGCACGTGTTCTCCTGCGGCAACCATTCCGTCGAGCGATTCTCGAACACATATCCTCCCGTGCCCTTGAACAAGTAGTTTTGCGCCTCTCCTGATGGCATCATCGACAACGCTTTATCATCGACAAGCTTTGTGGTTTCCATCGTGTTGACGACCTGTTCGCTGGAAACGAATTTGATATAATCGAGGTCGTTAGGCCTGCGTGGTATTCCGTTCGACACGAACAGATCGTGGTGGCCATCCTGGTCGAAATCTGAAAATAGCGCACTCCAGCTCCAGTCGGTCGCGGCAATCCCACCCATCAGCGCAGTCTCGGCAAATTGTCCATTACCAAGGTTAATCTGCATCATATTCCGGGGATACTGGTAGTGATAGCCGTATCTCCTTGTACGCATCTTAAGCAATGTGTGGTTCTCTTCGTCTACCGAACGCTTCAACACGACTTCATCTTCCGGCAGCATATCGAGGCTCATTAAATCAGGAAATCCGTCGTGATTCACGTCCACTGCATCGAGTCCCATGGTAAACTTGCTCATTGACGTGAAAGACGCCTTCCCAACCTCGGCAAAGGTGCCATCTCCCTGGTTGACGTAGTAGTAGTCGTCTTCGTGGAAATCATTCCCGACGTAGATGTCCGGATAGCCATCAACATTAAAATCCGCTATCGTTAACCCTAGACCATAGCTGTTGATGCCGCCATAGATGTTTGCTTCCGCGCTTACATCGACAAACTTCGATCCGTCATTGCGCAAAAGCTTTCCTCCTGATTCATACGTCCGGGTATTCCTGAGATTGGCGTGACCGAAAGATCCGGAAGTGTGGACGGCGTGGCATAGCAGGAAAATGTCGAGGTCGCCGTCGAGATCGTAGTCAAGAAAAGCTGCGGCAGAGCTGTACGCTTCGAAATCCAGTTCGTACTCTGCGGATCGTTCCGTAAAGGTATTGTCGCCGTTGTTGATGTACAGTTCGTTGTGTCCATCCAGGTTCTTAAGGCCTACAACCGCGCAAACATAGATATCCAGAAGGCCATCACCGTTCACATCGCCCATTGCTGCGCCGGTGTTCCAGGTGCTGTTTCCCGCAACACCTGCTGTCTCAGTTATGTCCTCAAACTGAAGATTTCCCCTATTCAAATACAGCTTATTCTTCACCTGATTGCCCGTAAAGAAGATGTCGGGCAGACCATCATTGTTAATATCGCCAATAGCTACACCTCCCCCATTGTAGTAGTAGATGTAGTCGATAATGTTTAAGTCTTCGTTCGGCGTAAGCTTGTTTTCGAAATCGATGCCCGCGGAAACGTTGTCAAGTTTATCAAAGAGACGTTGATCCTTTTTGCATGCAGACAGCAATACTAGCATGACCAACGCCACTAACCACCCATACGGCTTCCTCATCGCGTGTATCGCTGTTGTCATTTGCTGTATCTGTAAACCCTGGGTTCGCTGCTGTTTATTGCCGCGATTATGTATTTACCTCCTTTTTTGTCGCTGAACGATTCCAGATGCCTGATTTCTTCCCTGATGAAAAAGCCGCTTTCTGTAAAATTCTTCCATTCAAATTCCATCGCGCCATTGCCAAGCAATACGTGACCAAAGCTGGCGTCCTGGCGCGAGAACTGCGGTTTGAGGTCGTAGTCGTTGCCCCCCATCACAAGGTCGAGATAGCCGTCACCATTTACGTCTGTACACACGATCGCCGACACGAGTGACCACTGCGTCCGTACTGGTAAAGGGATAACAGAAAACTTACCATTTCCCTCATTCACGGCGACGATCGTTTCGGTCATGTCTACGGTACGCACCAGAGAGTTGTTCACGACCTGCGGTGTGAAAAGCTCCTGCACGGTACGCTTTGCATAATCGGAAGCCTTCAGATTTTGCTTTTTGAGTCCCGGCATTTGAGTCGTTATCTCTCTCCTCATGTGAACCGGGTAGTCTCCATTGCCGGCATGTGCCGTGGTGATCTGTTCTATAGTGCCGTTTTCATCAAAGTCGTTGATCCACAGTTTCACCGGCTTTCCCTTCGTCCCGGGATAAGGGATGTTCTTACCTGCGTTACCGAGCACCAGATCCTGATCTCCATCGCCATCCAGGTCGGCATACTGTACCGCTTTCCACCAACCATTCAGCGAGTCGAGTGAGGAATTCAGTTTGCTCAGTCTCCTTCCTGAATTCTTCAGGATCATCGGGGGGCCCCAATCCGAAACCGTTACAAGGTCCTTTTTGCCGTCGCCATCAATATCCACCCATTTCGCATCGGTAATCATGCCGGCGTTTCTCAGATCGTATGCATATCGTTCAGTACCATCGGTGAAATTTCCTTTTCCATCATTGACCAAAAGGAGATGCTGAGGATTCACGCCATAAACTCCGGGAACGCTTCTTGCACCGATAAATAGGTCGATGTCGCCGTCTTCGTCAAAGTCGTGAGGTTCTATCACTGAAATATTTGTAAAGCTGGAAGGCAGTTGTGCGGAAGACCGCGTAAAATTGCCTCGGCCATCATTGAGGTATAAGCGAGCGATATAGTTGCCCTTGTCCATCGCATTGTTTCCACCCGTACCGATGACAAGGTCGACGTCTCCGTCGCCATCGGCGTCAAAAAAAGCCGCCGCAGTGTCTTCGAACTCAGCGTCGCGAAGGAAGGCGTCGTTGCTCTTAACGCTCAACACACCGTCTCCCCGATGCAGATAAAGGCTACCAGGTTGACCCTTCGCACCTCCTACAAACACATCCTGATTACCGTCGTTGTTCACGTCTGCAACCGCCAATGCTGGCCCTTCGCGCGACACTTGCCTCCAAAGCAACCCTTCCTGGTCAAAATCGTCGAAGAGATCTTCCTCGTGCTTTTGCAACCTGTTCGAGGTAATTTCGGTAAGAATGGTCTCTCGCTTCGAATTCGGTGCAGGTTTCCAAATGCCGGTTGCATCTTGTTGCGATAGCACCAGCCGCTGATTGACCTTCACATCCTCGAGCTTGGTCACTCTATTGTCAGGCCAAATCACGACGACGGAATCGACCTTTTCGTGGTTGCCCAGACCGAACGTCATGATGTAGTCTACGGACGACTGAAAGCCGCGCGAAGGCTGTTGCTCATGCGCGATCATAGTGTTGCCCATGTACAACTTCACCATCGTTCCGATAGCGAAGGTATTCGCGCCCGATCCCTTAAGTTGGAATTGGAGGTAAGCGTTGTTCGTCGTTTCGCGGCTTTCATTCCGGTAGACGAAGGCTTCCATATTTACATTGTTGATGACCAGGTCCAGGTCTCCGTCGTTGTCAAGGTCTGCATATGCACAGCCATTGGAAAAAGCTGGAGTACCCAGGCCCCAGGCACTCGCCATGTTGTCAAAGGTCAGATCGCCATTGTTGCGGAAGGCATAGTTCGGCAAGGGCGTTGCCGACATTTTATTTATGATAGGAATAACCTCATCCTTGGTTCCCGTGAGCACCATCGTACGGATAACCTCGTCGGCGAGAAAATCGACAAAGTCGATCTCGGTCAGGTCGCGGATGATGCCATTCGTGACAAAGATGTCTTTGTATCCGTCATTATCCATGTCGAAGATGAGTGTCGCCCAACTCCAATCCGTACGGGCAACGCCGCCGTAGTAGGCTATTTCTGAAAAAGTGTTGTTGCCGTTGTTGATCTGCAGTGTGTTCTGGATGTATTGCTGGTAGAAATCCCGACTCTGCTTGAGCTTGAAGACATCGTAGTTGTCGAACTCCATCACGGCTTTGGTGCGCTCGTCGGTTTCCGGCAGCATGTCGGTGACGAAGATGTCGCAGAGGCCGTCGTTGTTAATGTCCGCGATGTCGACGCCCATAGCTGAGAGGCACAAGTGAGAAGTCCAGTCTTTGATCTCCTCTTTAAAGGTGCCGTCCCTTTGATTGATGTACAGATAATCGCGTTCGTAGAAGTCGTTGCTGACGTAGATATCCGGCCATGTGTCGCCGTTAATGTCACAGGCCAGCACACCGAGACCGAAGGCGATGAGGCTTCGGTAGATACCCGCTTGTTCGCTTACGTCAACGAATTTCCCGTTGTCGTTCCTGAGCAGCAGGTGTCCTATTCCGCGAAACTGTTTGGGAACGCTTTCCCAGTCGCTAGCCTTCTTCTCTCTGTCTGCAGCATATCCCAGGCTGCTGACAGGTACGTTGCTGTTGTTGAGGAGATAGGCGTCGAGATCCCCGTCCTTGTCATAGTCGAAGAAGGCTGCATGAGTAGAGAACCCGCTTTCTGCGAGGCCGTATTCGCGCGCTCTTTCAGTGAAGGTCAGGTCGCCGTTGTTGATGTAGAGGTCATTGTCGTGATTGTTTCCCTCCATGTTGCCGGCGTTGCTGACGTAAATATCCAGCAGGCCATCGCCGTTGACGTCAACCATCATCACGCCTGTATCCCAGGGCTTACTTCCGCCAACACCGGCTTTGTCGGTAATATCTTCGAAGACAAAATTGCCCTTGTTGAGGTAGAGCCGATTTTTCTTCATGTTGGCGGTGAAGTAGATGTCGGGCAGCCCGTCGTTGTTGATGTCACCGATCGCGACGCCTCCTCCGTTATAGAAATTTCTATATCTGAAGATATTGAAGTCGGCCTGGTCTTCTACCTCGTTGACGAAGGTGATTCCTGTTTGTTCGGACGGGAGTTTGGTAAACAAAGCGGGTTCGGTCGTTTCGCTGGCCTTCCCGGTTGGCTTATCGTTTGAACTGCAGGAAACCCCAATAATCAACACCGCAATTGACACAAATCCTCGCTTCATCTCTATCGATCGTAAACCCTTAAGGAACATCAGCAA
>Ga0207873_1001321_pt1 | contig 24211 bp, 17 predicted proteins | sample BGWIniCompost_FD_187373 | JGI IMG/M metagenome (GOLD analysis project Ga0207873, IMG submission 187373) | Cellulose adapted compost microbial communities from Newby Island Compost Facility, Milpitas, CA, USA - BGW Initial Compost (SPAdes)... ...
GCCGGAGCCGTCCTTGCCGCCGGAGCCGTCCTTGCCGCCGGAGCCGTCCTTGCCGCCGGAGCCGTCCTTGCCACCGGAGCCGTCCTTGCCACCGGAGCCGTTCTTGCCACCGGAGCCGTCCGAGCCCGCCATGCCCTGATCGGCTCCCCCGCTGCCGCCGGTGTCGAAGTCTCTGTCGGACGAGCTCGAGCAGCCTTGCCCTGCCAGCAGTGTGACCAAGAGAAGTGCGTGGGTTCGATTCAATTGCATGATGAAAAGGCTCCCGGCGCGGGTTGGATCCCGCGCTCACCGGGCGACGCGAGGGGCGTTTGCGACGCCTGCCGAAGGTTGGATGCGAGGCCGCGGGGCATGGCTGCGGTGGCAACCACTCCACGGTGAGGGACCCCGGGTTCCAAGGAAGGGCGACGAGCGCTAGGGCGCTGCGTCGTTGCCCGGGACCCGAGCATTGACCCCTGCCCTAGTGGATCTGTCAACGGTCGGGGGCCGCCGCGCGCGACATCGGTGTGCAGCGCGCGCAGGGTCTGCGACACGGGATCGTGCAGATCTGAAAGGTGCCTGCCTCATCGTTGCAATGGGGCGCGCCTTGGAGCGTCGCGCGGCGCCGATCGGGGAGCCGGCGGGTCATGGCGCCGCGCGTCATGGCGGCCGTCGACGGATTGACCAATGACGCGGGGGGATCGGGGGCGCCTGCGGGGGACCGGGTGCATCGAGGGCCGCGCGTCGGGTAGCCGTGACCCCTCGAAGAGGCGAACCCGAGTGATCGCCGTGCGGTCGGGGGTGTGCGGTGCGTCGGGTAGCCGTGACCCCTCGAAGAGGCGAACCCGAGTGATCGCCGTGCGGTCGGGGGTGTGTGCGCGACGCATGATGGATGTCAGTCGCGGCGCGGGGGGTGTCTCGGTGCGGTCGAGGAGCGTGCGGCGCGTTCGTGGGGGCGCGGTGCAGCGAAAACAACGGGCTGGCTGCTCGTCGAGGCCCGTGAGGTGTCGTGGTGCGGGCGTGGGGCATGCGGTGGGCTTGGAAAGATTCAGGGGGAGGGGGCGCAGGGACACCTCTTCCCGGTGTCGTGGCCAGGCGTCATGAAATGGAGCATGAAGTTCACCGCATGCCGCGCGGTCTCCACCGCAGTGCTCGTCTTGGGTTCGACCCTGGGTTGTAGCGATGCCTCCGACGACCTCGACAAGGGGCTGGGAGGACCGAGCGGCGGCGGGGGAGACGTGATCGGAGCGGGAGGCAACGGGGTGCCCGGGACGGGCGGGGATCCCGTGCCCGGAGCCGGTGGAATCGTCGCGGCGACCGGCGGGAGCGGTGGCACGGGAGGCGACGGGCCCGTCGTCCATCCCACGTGCCCCGGGGACGCCGCGAACGCTTATCAGGGCACGGCCCGCGCGATCCCTGGTACGATCGAAGCTGAGGACTTCGATCCGGAGGGGTACTCGGACACGACGCCCGGCAACGAGGACGGCGCGTACCGGAGCGACGTGGACGTCGACATCAAGGCCCTGGGCGACGGCTACGCCATCAGCTGGTTCGTCTCGGGCGAGTGGCTCGAGTTCACCGTCGACGTGGCCACCGAGGGTGACTACGAGGTCACGGCGCGGGCCGGCGCGGTCGAGGCGGGGCGTACGCTGGAGCTGTCCTCCTGTGAGGACGCCCTCGGGACCATCGCGGTGCCGCGGATCGACGATTGGGGCCAGGTGAAGACCTCGGAGCCGGTCATCGTGCACCTGAAGCCGGGCGTGCAGGTCCTCCGCGTGACCGTCGGGGCGCTGGATTACGCCGATCTCGACTCGCTCACCTTCGAGCTCTCGGACGGGATGGGCTCCGGGGGTTCGGGGGGCACTGGAGGCAGTGGAGGCTCGGGTGGATCCGGCGGCTCCGGCGGAGAGCTGCCGAAGTTCGTCGGAAACATCACGACCTTCGACAAGGTCGACACGGACAACCTCGTGTTCTCGGACTACTGGGACCAGATCACGCCGGAGAACGCGGGCAAGTGGGGCTCGGTGCAGCCCAGCGCCGGCTCCGGGCGCAACTGGTCGACCCTCGACGCGATTTACGACTACGCCGAAGACAAGGGCATCATCTTCAAGCAGCACGCCTTCGTCTGGGGCGCGCAGCAGCCCTCCGGGAACCTGACGCAGAACGACGTCCGGAGCTGGATCTCCGAGTTCTGCACCCGCTACCCGAACACGCGGCTCATCGACGTCGTCAACGAGCCGCCGCCCCACACGGAGCCGAGCTACGCCAACGCCATCGGGGGCGGCACGAACGGCTCGTGGCAGTGGATCATCAACGCGTTCAAGTGGGCCCACGAGTCGTGCCCCGACGCGATCCTCATCCTGAACGACTACAACAACATCGAGTACGCCGATCAGAACCAGCACTTCATCAACATCGCCAAGGCCGTCAAGAACGCCGGCGCACCCATCCACGCGGTGGGCGCCCAGAGCCATGCGCTCCATGGCCAGTACGGGGCGTCGACGCAGACGATGAAGAATCTGCTCACCAAGCTCCACCAGGACACGGGGCTGCCCGTCTACATCACCGAGTACGACATCGGTGAAGCGAACGATCAGATCCAGCTCACCAAGTACCAGGAGCACCTGACGTTTTTCCTCGAGACGGAGTGGATCCACGGCATCACCCTGTGGGGCTGGATCAACGGCAAGACCTGGATCGACAACTCCGGCATCATGAACGGCGGCTCGCCGCGCCCCGCGATGACCTGGCTCATGAACCAGCTCGGTCGCCCCGTGCCCTGAGGCGCGCTGTCGTGCGGCGGCGCGCTCTCCGCCGCGCCCGGCAATTTACACCGCCTGTGGGGAAGATCTTCTCCTCTGACGGGGATCAGTGCCCCAGGGTAGAAAGGTCACTATGCAAGGGAGATCCCTCTTCGGGCGGCGGAGATCCAGTCGGAGGCCCCACTGGAGGCAGAGCCGGTTCGTCGGTCCCGCGCTGCTGATCGGCGCGACCCTGGCTGGGTGCACCGGCGTGATCGCCGACTCCGGGACGGGTTCGGGAGGGCCCGACGCCTCCGGAGGGGGTGAGGGCGGCGGCGGCGAAGAGCTGAGCGGAGACTTCCGGGGCTCCAGCGCGGGGCTCCGGCTCCTGAGCGTGAGCGAGTACCGCGCCACGCTGCGGGATCTGCTCGGCGTCGAGGTGCCCGGGACCGACACGTTCCAGGCGGATACGCCCGTCCAGGGCTTCACCGCCATCGGCGCCACGCGGGTCGCGTACTCCGCGCCGAAGGTGGAGCGCTTCGAGCAGGTCGCCTACGAGCTCGCCGGGGAGGTCTTCGCGGAGGGAGGGCGACGCCAGGATCTCGTGGGGTGCGAGCCGAGCTCGAGCACGGATCCGTGCATCCGTGAGTTCCTCGCGAGCTTCGCGCGCCGCGCGTTCAGGCGCCCAGCGACGGCCGCCGAGCTCGACACCTACGCGGGTCTGGTCGCGAGCACGGCCGATCCGGACGCCTGGACCGGGCTCGCCTACGCGGTCGCCGCGATCCTCCAGTCGCCGAGCTTCCTGTACCGCGTGGAGCTGGGAGAGCCGGACGCGGCGGGCGGGGAGCACCTGCGGCTCACCGGGTTCGAGCTGGCGACGCGGCTCGCGTACCTCGTGACGGGATCGACGCCCGACGACGAGCTGCTCGACGCCGCGGAGTCGGGCGCCCTCGACGACGAGCAGGGCTTGAGCGAGCAGCTCGAGCGGCTGTTGGCGTCGCCCGCCGCGCAGACGGCCCTCATGACGTTCCTCGAGGAGCAGCTCGATCTCCACCACGTGCACAAGATCGTGAAGGTGCCGGAGGCGTTCCCGGACTTCACGCCGGCCCTGGCGGAGGCCATGGCGCACGAGATGTACGAGGTGGTCCGGGACGTCGCCGTGCGGGAGCCGGACGACCTGCTCTCGCTCTTTTCTCGGCGCGACACCTACGTCAACGGTCCCCTCGCGGCGCTGTACGGCGTGCCCGGACCCGAGTCGGCGAACGACTGGATCCCCGTCACCCTGCCCGAGGACGGTCCGCGCGCGGGGCTCCTCGGCTTCGCGGGGTTCTTGGCGTCCCACTCGGGCGCGGCGGAGACCTCGGTGACGAAGCGGGGGTTCTTCGTGGTCTCGAAGCTGCTGTGCCGGGAGATCCCGGCGCCGCCCGGCGACGTGATCACGGTGCTGCCCGAGCCGCCCGCTGGCGGGCACGTCACGATGCGGGAGCGCGTCGAGCAGCACATGAGCGATCCGTCCTGCAAGGGCTGCCATCTCGCGATGGATCCACCGGGCCTCGCCCTCGAGCACTTCGACGCCCTGGGCGTGTACCGGGAGACGGACGGTGGGCTCGCCATCGACGCCACGGGCGAGATCGACGGAGAGGCCTTCGACGGCGCTCGCGAGCTCGGGGAGCTGCTCGCCGCTCATCCCGACGTCTCCGCGTGCTTCGCGCGTCGCTTCCACGAGTACGCGCTGGGCACGGCGCTCGGGAAGAAGACGTCCGTCACGGATCTGGTCGGAGCCTTCGAGGACTCCGGGAGGCGCTTGCCCGATTTGGTCCGCGCGGTCGTCTTGCACGACTCGTTCCGGCTCGTGTCCGCACCGAGGTGATATGAAACGCCACACTCTCCATCGACGAACGTTACTCCAGGGGGCCGCGTATGGGATGTTGGCGGCGGTCGGGCTGCCACCCCTCGAGGCGATGCTCAACGGAAACGGCACGGCCCACGCGGACGGCACGCCGATCCCGGTGCGCTTCGGGATCTGGTACTGGGGCAGCGGGGTCCGCCGCGAGCGCTTCTTCCCGTCCACGCCGGGGCCGAACTGGGAGATCACGCCCGAGCTCGCGCCGCTCGAGGGCGTCCGCTCGGAGATCAACGTCCTGGGCGGGTTCAGCGTGCGCGAGGGCGGCATCGTGCACCACATCGGCACGGCCGTGCTCAAGACGGGCCGGGGCTACATCGATCACGGCGGGTTTTTCAACACCGACGTGCGGGCGCACTCCTTCGACATCGACGTGGCGCGCCACCTCGGCGCGGACACCGCGTTCCCGGCGCTCCACGTCGGCGTCTACAGCGACGGCCAGTTCAACGGCGAGGGGCTCAACACCCGGGCGCTCTCCCACAACGGCCCCGGGAGCCCGAACCTCGCGGAGACGTCTCCCCGCGCGGTGTTCGACCGGCTCTTCGGGGTGCAGACGGACGTCCCGAGCACCGACGCGGCCCCGTTCCCCTCGGCGGAGCACCGCAGGAGCGTGCTCGACATCGTCAACGAGCAGGCGCGCGCCCTGCGCGCTCGGCTGGGGACGGCAGATCAGGCGCGCATCGACGAGCACCTCGAGGCGATCCGGGGGATCGAGCGCAGGTTGGAGGCGAACCCGTCCACGGGCAACGCCGCCTGTCAGTCGCCGGCGCGGCCGACGCAGGGCGCGCCCGATCTCCGGCGCCCGGACATGGTGCTCCACAACGAGCTGATGGCCGACCTCACGGCGATGGCGTTGGCCTGTGACCTCACGCGCGTGTTCACGTTCCGCCACCACGGCTGGACGGACGATCCCGTGCTGGAGGACCTCGGCGCGAACGCGACCCACCACACGCTGACGCACACGGAGGGGGGCAACCAGCCCACGGTGCACGCGATCAACGTGTTCACGATGAGCCAGCTCGCGAAGCTGATCGAGCGCTTCCAGAGCGTGTCCGTCGGCGGCGGGACGCTGCTCGATCACTCCGCCATCATGGCCTACAGCGAGGTCGGCGAGGGCTGGTCGCACTCCCTCGACGACATCCCGATGATGACGATCGGCCGCGCCGGCGGCGCCCTGCGGACGGGCCTCTATCACCGCTCGACGACGCGGGAGAGCGTCACCAAGGTCAACCTCACGATGATGCGCGCCGTGGGCATGGACGTGGAGGCCTTCGGCGAGGGACCGCATCGAGTGACGGATCCCGTCGGCGCGATCATGACCTGAGCACGCTGAGCACGGCGCCAGGCGCCGAGCCGCCCGGGAGTCCCCCACGGAGAGAGCTGACGCGCGGATCCGTTCGCGGGTCAGCTCAGGGCGTGCTCGAACTCGAGCAGGAACCTGTCGGGGAACGGACCCTCGAAGGTCATCATGCCCCGGCGGCCGCGGGGGCGGCGCAGCTGGGGCAGGCGCAGGAGCGCCAGGAGGAGCTCGGGGAGGATGACCCGGTTGAAGGCTTCGCCGAAGCAGCGGTGCTGGCCGTCACCGAAGAGCAGGTAGCTCTCGTAGGGACGATCGACGCGGAACTCCTCCGGGCGCTCGAAGCGCTCCGGATCGAACATCGCGCTCTGGGTGGCGACGCACACGGTGGTGCCCGCGGCGATCGACGCCTCGCGGGGGGTGCCCGGCGCCAGGAACGTGTCGCGGCGGCAGACCCGCAGCAGGATGGGGTTGAGGGGATCGTAGCGGAGCGCCTCGAAGGCGTAGCGGGAGACGAGGTCGAGGTCGTCGGCGCGGGCCGCCCGTTGGGCGGCGGCGAGCTGTTCCGGGCGGCGGAGCAGCTCCGCGACGAGCTGGGCGCCCGCCTTGTTGAGGGTATCGACCGCGCCGATGATGACGCCCGCGAGGTTGCGCCGCACGTCGAAGTCGCTGAAGGGCGTTTCGCCGAAGGAGGCGCGGGTGCGGATCAGCCGGCTCAGGAAGTCGTCGCGGTCGTCGCCGTCGGCGAGCTCCTGGGCGCGGGCGGCGATCACCTGCTCGAGGTAGGGGTTGAGCTCGGCGGCGGCTTCCTCGGCGGCGCGACGCACCCCGCGGTCGTTCGTCAGGTTCAGGAACAGCTCCCAGAAGGTCGCGCGCATCCAGCGCATCATCTGGGCTTCGTCCGCCACGGGGACGCCGAAGTAGTCGCGGATGAGGAGCACCGGGATGCGGCGGGTCAGGCGCGCGACGAGGTCGAGCTCCACCACGTCGCCCCGGGAGGCCCGCCGCGCCGCCTCGAGGGCGTCCGCGACGTAACCGCGCGTCAGGTGGCGCACCCGGGCGACGTCGTCGTCGTGCACGGCGCCGCGGAGCCAGGCCGCCTCGCGCTCGTACCGGGCCGTCCGCTCCATACCGAGGATGAAGGGGCCGCTGGTGCGCTCCATGCGCTCCGCGTAGACCTCCGTCACGCCGAAGTCCTCGTCGCGCGCCAGCACGTCCTTGACGTCGTCGTAGCGGGTGACCACCGCGAACCGCGGCAGCACCAGAATCGGGTAATGGCGCCGCAGGTACGCGAACGCTTGCCGGATCACGACCCGCTGCACCGCCTGGCCCGGATCCCGATCGAGGTGTCCGGAGGTGCGCTGGGCGATGCCCTGAAAGAGGGGCGAGAGCTGCTCGGAGATCGGTCGGGGGAGGTGCATCGCTCGGTTCCTCACTGGGTTCCTCACTGGGCTCCAGGGGCGTGGTGGGCTGCGACCGTCCGCGGCAGGTCGGCGCCGAGCGGCGCCTCCGCTTGCTGGCCCAGATAGCGGAGGGCTGCGCGGCTCGGCAGGAAGAAGTAGCCGCCGCCGCGTACGCGCGTGAAGCGGGGGAGGTGCGTGAGCCTCCGGCGCACGGGGTCGCCGGGGATCCGGTGGTCGTTGTCGTCCGCCCCGCTCATCAGGGGATCGCGGCCGTCGTGGAGCCCGCCGAATTTGGGGTTGTCGAGCCAGGTCTGCTGGATGAACTCGAACTGGCGGGCGATGTTCGCGTTGACGCAGATGAAGAACAGGCCGCGCTCCTGCTCTTCGCCCTCGTCTGCGGCGAAGCGAGGGAGCTCGGGGCCGTAGGAGCGCCCGCGGCGGATGATGGCGTGGCGAGCGGAGATCTTCAGGGACTCCTTCGCGCTCGAGCCGAGAGAGTCCCGGGGATTGGCGCGGCGGATGTGCGCGCCGATGGGACAGCCGCGGCCGCTCTCGTCGCGGTCGCGGTAGAGGAAGTCGTTGGCGGAGTGGAGGCTCGGATCGTCTTCGTCCGGGCTCAGGGTGAGCGGCGCGCCCCCCGGCCAGCGACCGACGCACTTGGCGGCGAGGCGCACCGCCAGCCGCTCGTCGCCGTCCGCCTGGTCGAGCATGCTGCGCCAGAAGGCGGCGACGTGTTGGTCGAGCTGTCGCACGACCAGGTAGCTGCCGTTGCGCCCCAGATCGCGGCGGCCGTTCTGGCCGTTGGTGTGGAGCAGGCGGTTCGCGCGCGGATCCTCCGCCACGCTCGGGGAGAAGGGCACCTTGCCGTACTCGTTCTCGTAGCCGAGGATGAACTCCCCGGCGCGCAGGCACTCGATGCCCGTCAAATGCCGCCCCGTCTCCTTGATCTGGGGCTGGGTGATGCCGTCGGCGAAGCCGAAGTGCTCGCGGCGCTCCGGGAGCATCTCGGTGCTGCGGAAATAGACCTCCTCGAGGCCGTCTTGCTGTCGGCGGCGGTGCTCCTGGAGAGCGTGGTCCAGCTGATCGGGCCGGTGCGCGAAGACCATCAGGAGGACGTCCACCTGGTTCCCCGGGCCGCCCCAGAGCCACTGCTCGGGCGCGCTGGCGCCGGTGTCCCCGAGGATCTCCGAGCGCTTCGCCGTCCCCGCCATGCCCTCCACGAGCTCCCGGGGGAAGGTGGCGAGGGTCTCTTCGCCGAGCCCCAAAGCCCGCAAGCCCGTCGCCGTGATCGCGACGTTGTGACAGACGTCCTCGGGCCGCTGATCGCCGGTGGTGAGGCGCGCCTCGAGCCAGCGCAGGTAGCTCTGGGCGCCGGCGCGGGAGCGGATGCGGAGCAGCGAGTAGGCGGCGAAGCGCTTCTTGACGTAGCCGCTCAGGATGATGCCTTGGATCTCTTCGTACTCGAGCTCTTGCATGGGGGTCTCCTCGCGACGTCGGGTGAAGGGAGCGCCGTCCGCGATCAGACGAGCTGGAGCCACTCGCGGATGGCGTCGTCGTCCGTCAGCTCCCGGGCGAGCCCCTCGGCGACGCGGTGGTTGTCGGCGATGTTGCGCGTGGTCAGCTTCGGGTACGCCGAGAACCAGACCTGCGTGTACACCTGGTGAGCGCGCGTCCACGATTTGAAGCGCTCCTCGTCGCGCGCGCCGCCGAACAGGAGCAGGAACGAGCGCGGGAAATCGACGGTGTTGCTCCAGATCGACGTCAGCCCGATGCTGGCGATGTCGATGAAGTCGCCGAGGTAGTTCTCCCAGCTGCCGTCGTAGTTGCTGAAGAACAGCAGGGTGCGATCGTCGTCCAGCAGGGCCCAGCGCGCGAAATGGATCGTCGCGATGCCGCCGAGATCTCCCTGGTTGTAGTAGTGGCGCGCCAGGACGTCGATCGTCGCGAGCACGCGCGCGACGGCGAAGCGGCGCAGGGGACCCGGCTTGACGCGCACGAGGTGCGTCAGCGGGTTCTGGACCTGACGATCCTCCTGGCTGGCGAGGGCGGGCACGCGCTCGAAGCGGTCGTCGAATCGGGAGGGATCCCACTGCCGGTCCGTCCGTTCCTTCAGGAGCAAGGGAGGCAGGAGCAACGGCAGGCCCAGGAGCGGCCCCGCCAACAGAGGCAGCAAGCGCAGCCCGACCTGCAGGAGGTGCTCGCGCGCGGGCGGGGGACGCTGCGGGAGCAGCAGGGGCGCCAACAGGCCGCGATCGCGCAGATGGTCGCGGATGCGCTGGTACAGGACGCGAGGGGCCTGCCGTCGAGCGCGCTCGCCCTCCGCGTCGAGGAAGGCCTGGATGGCGTCGTAGACCTCCGCTTCGAGCCGGATGCGCCGCGCGCTCTTGCTGGGGTGGGCCACGTAGAAGGCCGCGGAGGGGACCGCGCGGGCCTTCAAGAAGCTCGCCAGGGCCACGCGCTCGCTGGGCCCGAACCTGTTGCCCGCCAGCGCGTAGCCGGAGCAGTGGGAGTAGATCCGGTGGAGGGTGTCCCCCGCGGCCTGGGCGAGATCCGCGAGGTGGGCGTCGAGGGTGCCGTCGTAGTTCGTCTCGAGGGCGAGGTAGTCCGCGGCGGCGCCGTCCCGTCTCCGCAGGATGACCCAGCGCATGAAGTGCACGGTCGTGAGCTGCTCGAAGCGGATGTGTGGGTTGTTCCGGATGTCGTCGCCGATCTCCGTGAGCAGGCGATCGAGGGACTCCAGGCGCCCCGGGTGGATCTCGGCGACGGCCGTCAGGGCGCTGCCCGTCTGGGCGGGGCCCGGCTCGGTGGGCCGGCGGATCTCCGCGGCGCTGCGGCTGCGGCGGCGGAGCGCCGGGATGCGGCTGACGGCGGAGGGGCGTTGTTGCTCGAGCATGGAAGCATCTCCCACGTGTGCGGGCGCACTGGTGCAGGGCCGCGGGTCGCGACGAGGCGGCAAGAGCGCTCCTCGCTCCTCAACGGCAGCGGCGGGGAGCGGGCTTATGGGTGGCGACGATCACGAGAGCGCCCGACCGTCCGCTCGGGGTCCCAGCCGCTCGGGTTCCGGAGCGGTCACTCGGAGACGTCGACGCGCCGGTTCTGGTCCAGGTAGCTGCTGACGGCCTCGAAGAGGTCCGGGCGTTCGACGCGCTCGATGAGGTTCTCGTCGATCTCGAAGCTGTCGGGCCCGATGGCGCGGAGCTGGGCCGATTGGTCTACCAGGTTCATGTCGAGCTTGTGCTCGCGATCCGTCACCGCGACCTGATCGTGGCGGATCTCCCGCGAGCGGGTGAAGGCCCAGGTCTCGCTGAGGACGATGCGGCGCGTGGCGGGGTCCTGGTTCGCGAGCTCCTGCAGGGGCTGCCCGTCGAGCCCCACGGGGAGGGACACGCCCGTCCAGGTCAGGACGGTGGGCAGCACGTCCACGAGGCTGACCACCGTGTCGGAGGTGCCAGGAGCGAAGCCCGGGCCGCGCACGAGCAGGGGCACGCGCAGGTTCCCGTCCTTCAGGTTGGCGCCGTGTCCACGGCGATTGGCGGAGAACTCCTCGCCGTGGTCCGAGGTGAGGATCACGGCGGTGGGGCGCTCGAGGCGATCGATCTCCGCGAGCAGCCGGCCGACGTGGCCGTCCGTCACACGGATCATGTGATCGTAGAGATCGCGGCGGGTCTCGCCGTACCGAGGCGGGCCGTCCTTCCGCTTCGGGTCGTCGTGGGGCCCGAAGTAGTGGACCCAGAGCAGGTAGGGCGGCCCGCTCCGCAGCTCCTCGAGCCGGAGGCGCGCCTTGAAGGTCACCGATGCGTCGCCGGTGATGCGCCCGTGCAGGTTCGCCAGCTCGTAGTGATCCCACGCGCCGGAGACGTTGAGGCGCGGCTCGAGGAACTGGGAGCGCCCGTCGTTCACGACGGCCTCCACGCGCATGCCGCGCCGGGACATCCACTCGGAGAGGGTGCGGTGTCCGTCGTCGATCGGCGTCGCGAACACCTTCAGCTTGCGTTCGCCGGGGGAGGGCTCCTCGCCGCGACGCAGGAGGCGCATGCGCGAGGTCTCCCAGAGGAAGGTCCACTCGAGGCGCCGGGGATAGACCCCGCGGAACATCGAGGACAGGGCGAGGGACGTCCAGGGGCCGGCGGTGTAGGCGCGCTGGAAGCGCGTCGCGGTCTCGGCCCAGGCGGTGAGGGCCGGGGTGGTGTCGCGCTCGTAGCCGTAGAGGCTCGTGTGATCGGCGCGGAGGGTGTCGATGGTGATGATGATGACGTCCAGGGGGGCGGGCGTCTCCGGGATCACCGCCGTGGAGGCGTCGTAGATGGCCCCAAAGGGCGCGTCGCCGCCGACGCAGTTGTCGTCCAGGCCGTTGTCGGGGATCTCGTCGGCGCCCGGGTGGACCGCGCCGTCGAAGGGGGCGCAGTCGCCGCCGCCGAGCAGGCTCGAGTAGCCGTCCCGATCGAAGTCCGTGAGGTAGCGGAGCGTGCGGACCGTGAGCCCCACCAGGGGCCGCTGCAGGATCGCGTCGAGGGTGACCCGATCGGAGCGATCGACGGTCGTCAGGACCGGCAGCGTCACGACGAGGAGGAGCCCCAGGGCGATGCGCGAGCCGCGAAGCCGCGCCGTGGTCACCTCGATCCGACCGAGGGCCACCAGCAGCAGCGCCACCGCGGACAACAGCGTGCTCCAGCGCAGCGCGACATGGGCCACGGGGTACGTCAGAGGGAAGGCGTAGCGGTCCACGAGGAGCAGGCCGGCGGTCGTCGTCCCGAGCCCCAGGACCACCAGGGCGCGCCAGCGACGGCTCAGGCTCGCGGCCCACCCCCGCGGACGCGCCGCGCTCGGCTGGCAGATCCAGGCGAGCCCGCCGAGATAGAGGCCGAGGGCCGTGCTCCCGATCAGCGCGAGCCAACCGAGCCCCGAGTAGCGCCCGCCGATCGCCTCGAAGACGCCGAGCTGCACCGCCAGGCCCACCCCGTAGACGAGCCCGACCACGACCCAGATCACCATCCAGACGCGCACCCGCAGGCGGCTCAGCGCGTAGGGGATCGCGCCGCAGGCGACGCCCACGACGAGGCCCAGCACGAGGCAGGCGGCGAGGGCCGTCAGGTACGCACGGAAGGAGGCCGCGCCGCCCAGGAGCATGTCGCCGAGTCCGAGCATCCCGCAGGCGAGGGCCCCGACGAGCGCCGCAGCGCCGAGGGGCAAATAGGGCGGCGCCGGGAGGACGGGGAGGCGACGATCGGATGGCATGGGAGGAGGTGGGGGCAGACGGACGCGGTCACCCCACGGCGGTTTCGCGGCCGCCCCGCGACGTCTCCCTCGAGCACGTCGCCCTCCGACGCGGGGGACGCGGTTCAAGGATCCAAACCACGCCTGGGCGCTCATTCCAAGGGTGAGGGAGGATCCTTGGCGACGATGGGCGTGCAGTCTGGCGCCCTTTGGGGGTGAAATCGTAATGTTCCTCCGGTACGGTCGCGCGTCGGAAGGCTTCGACGTGGGGACGTGGGAGAGTTGATGCGCTCACTGATCCTTTCCGCTGGTCTCGCATGAGAGGACGCCGGGTGCTCGCCACGAAGAACCCTGGGCGGTGCCGCGGAGCCCGGGCGGCGGGCGTCCTCCTGCTCGGCATCTTGTGTGTCGGTTGTGAGACGCGCCCGGCGGCCTCCTCGACGACGCGAGCGTCACGGGCGCCCGGCGACGAGAAGCCCCCGGCCGCCGTCGACCCGCGCGCGAACGCCGCGGAGCCAAGGAGCGCGGCCGCGGCTCCGTCCCAGGGCGCCGAGGGCGACGCCGCGCAGCGGGAGACCCCAGAAGCGGAGGCGGTCGCCGAAGCCGCCCGGCGCTACGACGTCGAGGTGAGCGCGACCCGCGAGGACGACGAACCGGGCCCCTTCCCGAAGCAGCACGTCGCCCTGCGCCTGGGGACGTCGTCGGAGGGCCTCGCCCTGGCGCGGAGCCCCGACGGGGCCCTGTGGATGCGGCGGGCCTGGGACGACGGCACGGCGCACGTCTTTCAGTTCTCCACGTCGTCGGAGCTCGACGGAGGATCGCTCCAGTTCGTGGACGGGCTCTGGAACGAGATCCCCTTCCCCGCCGGCTATCCCATGGTGGCGTTCCCCGCCCCTACGAACCGCTTCGGCGAGAAGCTGTTCTTGCAGGCCGCGGAGGCGTGGGTGCTGAGCGCGGACGGCGCGGCCATCGTCCGGCCGAGCACGGGGGAGTCGTTCCCCGTGCGCTGGGGGAAAACGGGCGTTCCTGGAGATGTCGGCGCGACGCGCTGGTTCGTGTTCGACGCGCGCTGCGCTCCGGAGGGGAAACCGTGCGTGCACGGCGGTCAGGCCCTCGACGCCTGCAAGCGTTACATGAGCGAGCGCAGCTACGCCGGCGGGTACACGGAGCACGCGCCGGGGCTCTGGTTTCATCCGCCCCGCTGCCTCGATTGAGGTCGCGATCACGCAGCTTCGCGAGCCCGTGGGGAGTGTACGTTTCTACTGCCGCGGTTCGCGCGCACGGTACGCGGGTCGAGGGGGCCTCGCTCGGGGCCTATCAGGTCGCCCTCGGGTCGACGGTCCTTCGGTTCTGCGCCTATGCTGCGGGGGGATGGGATCGGACGGTAGGTGCGACGACGCGCCCTCACCGAGGGGCGAGGATTGGGTGCGCTTCCTCGAGCAGGGCGGCGCTTCGGAGGCGGCGCAGGCGGCGCGGGCAGCCCTCGAGGCGGTGCGCGGCGCGCCGCGGCTGACGACCCTGCGGGTGCAGTTCGCGCGGCTGGGTCGCCTCGCGCCCCAGCGAGCCCTCCCCCCGAGCGCCGCCTCGGGCGCGCCGATCGGCGTCGAGAGCCCGGCGTTCTTCACCGCGGATCACGTCGCGCGGGTGGCCCTCGTCCTCGGCGCTGCGGAGGTGCTCTCCGACGCGGACGTGCCCACCGCCGTCACCACCCTCTACCGCACCGGCGGTGAGCGAGAGCAGCAGAGCGTCTTGCGGGCGCTGCCGTGGCTGCCGTCGCCGGAGCGCTTCGTCGAGCTCGCCAGCGAGGCGTGCCGCACCAACGACGTATCCGTGTTCGCGGCCTTGTGCTCGGACAACCCGTTCCCAGCGGAGCACATGCCGGATGGCGCGTTCTTCCAGATGGTGATGAAGGCGATGTTCCTGGGCGTGAGCCATGAGCGCACCTGGGGGCTCGCGGAGCGCGTCACCCCCGAGCTCCTGCGCATGGTCGAAGACTACGAGAACGAGCGCCGCGCCGCCGGGCGCTCCGTACCCGACGACATCTCCAGGATCCGCCGCATGGCGTCACCTGCCGCGGCGACGACGACGACCACCACCCCCCTCTCCGAGGAGCCCTCGCGATGAAGCTGATCGACCCCCACATCCACATGACGAGCCGGACCACGGACGACTACGAGCGCATGGCCCAGGCGGGCATCGTCGCCCTCATCGAGCCCGCCTTCTGGCTGGGGCAGCCCCGCACCCACGTCGGCAGCTTCGAGGACTACTTCTTGTCGTTGCTCGGCTGGGAGCGCTTTCGGGCGAGCCAGTACGGCATCCAGCACTACTGCACCATCGGCCTCAACCCGAAGGAGGCGAACACCGAAGCCCTGGCGGAAGGCGTGATGGAGCTCTTGCCCCTCTACCTCGAGAAGGAGGGCGTCGTGGCGGTGGGGGAGATCGGCTACGACGACGTCACGCCGCGGGAGGAGGAGATCTTCGCGCGCCAGCTCGAGCTCGCGAAGGAGTTCGGGTTGCCCGCGCTCATCCACACGCCTCATCGCGACAAGAAGCGCGGCACCGAGCGGACCCTGGCGCTGATCAAGGAGGTGGGCTTCCCCGAGGAGCTCGCCCTGATCGACCACAACAACGAGATCACCTTGCCCCTCGTGCTCGACACGGGCTGCTGGGCGGGTCACTCGATCTACCCCGACACCAAGATGGACGAGGCGCGCATGGTCAGCCTCGTCCAGAAGTACGGCGCCGAGCGCATCATCGTGAACTCCGCCGCGGACTGGGGGCAGAGCGATCCCCTCAAGGTGCCCAAGACGGCGCAGGCGTTCCTCGACGCGGGCCTCGGGCAAGGGGTGGTGGACACGATCTGCTGGAACAACCCCGTGACCTTCTTCGCGCAGAGCGGGCGCCTGCCGCTCGAGCGTCTGGAGGGAGAGCGCGCGGTGGATCAGCGGGCGCTCTTCGAGGGCAACTCGGTGCTCCGGGGTCAGACGCCGCGGGTGGACGTTCGCTGATGCAACGAACCGTCGTCCTCTTGGTGGTGGGGCTCACGCCGCGCCTCGTCGGAGAGCACACGCCGCACCTGGCGCGCCTGGCGAAGAAGGGCGCTCAGCGCCCGCTCGCCACCATCACCCCCGCGGTCACCTGCTCCGTACAGTCCACCTTCGTGACGGGCGCGCTGCCCCGAGAGCACGGGATCGTCGCCAACGGCTGGTACTTCCGCGACCTCGCGGAGGTGTGGCTGTGGCGGCAGTCGAACCACCTGGTCGCGGGCAAGAAGGTGTGGGAGCTGGGGCGCGAGCGCGATCCGAGCTTCACCTGCGCCAAGATGTTCTGGTGGTACAACATGTACTCGAGCGCCGATTGGTCCGTGACGCCGCGGCCGATGTATCCGGCGGACGGACGGAAGCTGCCGGACGTCTACGCCCACCCGAGCGAGCTCCGGGACGAGCTGAACGGCGCCCTGGGCACGTTCCCCCTGTTCAACTTCTGGGGGCCCCTCGCGGATCTGCGCTCCAGCCGCTGGATCACCGACGCGACGAAGCGCGTCTTCGCGGCGAAGCAGCCGACCCTGACGCTCACGTACCTGCCGCACCTCGACTACGATCTGCAGCGGTTCGGGCCGCGTGATCCGCGGGTCGCGCCCGCCTTGCGGGAGGTGGACGCCCTGTGCGGTGAGCTCATCGACATGGCGGAGGCCGCGGGGGCGCGGGTGGTGGTGCTCTCGGAGTACGGGATCACGGAGGTGAGCGGTCCCGTGCACATCAACCGCGCCCTGCGCGCGGCGGGCCTGATCGCCCTGCGCAGGGAGATGGGGCGGGAGCTGCTCGACGCGGGGGCCAGCGCCGCCTTCGCGGTGGCCGATCATCAGCTGGCCCACGTCTACGTGCGGGATCCCGGGCGCGTCGCCGAGGTCCGTCGGGTGCTCGAGCGGGTGGATGGCATCGAGCGATTGTTGGATCGCGAGGAGCAGGCGGCGCTCGGCTTGGATCATCCCCGCAGCGGCGAGCTGGTCGCCCTCAGCCGCGCGGATCGCTGGTTCACGTACTACTTCTGGGAGGACGACGCGGTCGCCCCGGACTACGCCCGCACCGTCGATATCCACAGGAAGCCCGGCTACGACCCCGTGGAGCTGTTCTTCGATCCGCGCCTCGCGTTCCCCAAGCTGAAGGCTGCGCGGCGCGTCCTCGGCAAGAAGCTCGGCCTTCGGAACCTCCTCGACGTCATCGGCCTCGACGCGAGCATCGTGCGGGGCTCCCACGGGCGCGTCACCGACGATCCCGACGACGGTCCGGTGCTGCTCAGCAACGCCCCCGAGCTGATCCCGGAGGGCCCCGTGTCCGCGACCAGCGTCCGCGATCTGCTCCTGTCCCACGTGTTCGACGGGGAGCGCTCGGCGCAGGGATCGACGGCGAGCGCCGCCGCGCCAGCGTGAGGCATGAGGCCCGGAGGGCGGGCTAGCGAGCGGCGCGTCTACGAACTGGCTCGACCTTTGGCTCCTTCGGCGTCGTCGGCGTCGAGCATGCGTCGGAGGAGCTCGCCGAGCTGTCTCCGCTCCGACGCGCTCAGGCGCTCGAGGAGCGGCGCCAGGGCCCGTCGTCCCTGGACCTGTAGCTGTTTGACGACCTTGGCTCCGGTGCTCGTCAGGAAGACGTCGGTCGCCCGCCCGTCGTCCGCGTTGGGGGCGCGCTCGACCAGGCCTCGCTTCTCCGCCCGCGCGATGAGCCCCGACATCGTCTGCTTCTCCAAGCCGAGATAGTGGGCGAGCTCGGCCATCCGCGGCCGCCGATCCGAGAGGATGCCCAGGACACGGATCAGCGAGAGGGACAGATCGTGGGCGGCCCCGATCCTGTTGATGATCGACATCGTCACGAAGGCGGACGTCACGAGGGCGTCGACCAGCCCGTCGTCTGGGGCGGGGGACCGCGGCGTGGAGCGCTGCTTCTTCATCGCGACTCCAGCTTGACATGGTTCGCATCGCGAACCAATGTTGGTTCGTGATGCGAACTAATGGCGGGCGCCGACCGTGCCCGCTCCAGGGCAGCCGCGCCCTCTCCACGCGGACAAACGGCGAGTGAATCGAACGGGAGGCGAGATGAAACGACGCAAACCCTTCGGGCTACGCACCTGGTCCACCCCGCTGACCATCGGCTCGTTCCTCCTGATGGCGGTCACGGGGGTCCTGATGTTCTTCGACGTGGTGCCGGGCTACGTCAGCTTCGCCCACGAGTGGTTCTCGTGGTTCTTCCTCATCGGCGCGGGCGGCCACATCGCGGTGAACATCCGCCCGATGAAGCGGCACCTCGAGTCCAGCTGGGGCCGGGCCAGCGTTGCCCTCTTCACCGTCGCGCTGGTCCTCTCGACCTTCTCGTTCGGGCACATCACGGCCCCGCAGCTGAAGTGGCCCGTCTTTGGCGCCCTCGTCCAGGCGCCCCTGTCCGCTCTGGCGGGCGTGAAGCGGACGGACGCGGTGGACATCGTGACGAAGCTCGAGCGACACGGCATCACGGCGACACCGGAACAGAGCATCGAGGACCTGGCGGCGCGGAACGACGTGGACGAGTTCCACCTCCTGGGGTTGGTGTTCCTCGACGATCGTCAGGACGCCCGCAGGTGACGATCGTGCCAGAGCAGCATTTCGAGCGTCCCGATTTCCCGGAGCCAGGGCTGATTGTGGGGACCGGGGGGCACGCGCAGGGTGGCCTCCACTCCCCGGTCCTTCAGGCGGCGCGCCAGGAGCTCGTTCGCCTTGCGGTAGGGATCCTCGCTCGAGGTCTCGATGTGGATGGGCACGGGCTTCTTCCCCTCGAGCGCCTCGGCGAGGAGCGTCGCGTAGCGCTCGGCGCGCGGCTCACCGAAGGCGCCCTGCACGCTGCCGAGGGTCGCGAACGCCGTGGGGCGCCTGAGAAAGACCTCCAGCGCCGCGTAGCCCCCGAGCGAGCAGCCATCGATGCCGAGGGCCGAGAACGGCCCGACCCGCTCGCGCACCGTGGGGAGCAAGGAATCGAACAGCCACTCCGTGTAGGCGTCGAGCGTGCGCGCGGCGGGCCCGGGCTTGTACGGGTTCGGCGTCACCGGGCAGATCAGCAGCAGACCCTCGAAGGGGCGGGCGGCGAGGGACCGGTTCAGCTCCTCCAGGCGCTCGTCGGTGGCATAGCGGGCCCGGGGCAAGATGCGCTCGAGGGGCGGGCGCCGCAGCCGCTCGTAGGCCGAGATCAGCCCGTAGAGTTCCGCCCAGGCGCGGATCCCGAGCGCCTCGTTCCCCGTCTCACCCAAGCCGTGCAGGAGCACGAGCGCGCGCGGCCGCGTGCCGGCCTTCAGGTGGCGGGGCGCGAGGACGAGGGCTCGCCGCGCCAGGCTCGCTCGTCCGGGGACCTGGAGATCGTGGGCCTCGAGCTCTTCGGAAGCGAAGCGATCCGCAGGCTTCTTGGGGGCGGCGGCGTCCGCCCACGCCGTCATCGGCCACGCCGGCAACGCTGCGGCGGCGAGGGAGCCGGCGGAGAGGGTCGGCAGACTGAGGAACGCGCGTCGCTTCATGTCAGCGCGGCAGTGTAGTCGACCCGTCGCGGGCCCGCATGCCACGGGGGCAGCTGCCGAACCACGGCCACCCGTAGCTGCCGCGCCGCGACGACGTAGCGCGACGTCGAAGCGCGACGTCGAAGCGCGTCGTCGAACGGGAGACGACGGCCCGGGGAGGGCGGGGCAGATGCTGTGCGCCTGCCCCTGACCCGCCCCTGGACCGTCACAGGGACCTCGGTCCCCGCACGGATGGTCGCTCAGTCGTAGTTGCACACGGTGCGGACGCCGCCGGCGTACTCCGCGCCGCGGTTGGCACCGTCGAAGGAGCAGCAGTCGCCGTAATAGGCGCACCCCTCATCGCAGTAGCAGGAGCCGGCGGAGAAGATCCCGCCGCAGGCCGTGTCGCAGACGTGAGACGGACTCTGCCCGGTGCACGTGAGCGCTGGCGCAGAAGGACCGCACGACTCGTGGACGCGGCGGTAGATGCGCGCCTCCTTGATGGCGACACCCCAATCACCCGTACCGGGGGTCACCTGGATGTTGTTGATGCGCAGGCGAACGCCGCTGCCGAAAGCCTGATCGTTCGCGCTCAGGTCGACCACCTGGGTCCCTCCGGAGCCCGAGATCGTCGCGATGTCGACCCAGGTGGAGCCGTCCTCCGTGACCTGCACCGTGAAGTTGCTCGCGTAGGTGGTGCCCCACTCGATCTCCAGGTGATTGAGCATCCGGAGCTCTCCCAGGTCGAAGGCGATGGTCGTGCCGGGCGTCTGCGGCGCCATCCAGCGGGTGCTCGACGAGCCGTCGATCGCGTTGCTCGGCGGGTGCTGGTAGAAGGACGGGGCCGTCACGTCGACGGGCTCGAGCTCCTTCACGCGCGCCTGCGTGCTGTCGGGCAAGGTGTGCAGGGTGCCGCAGTCGTAGTCGTCGAACCCGAACCCGAGCGCCGCGCCCGTCGCGTTGGCCGGGTTGCTTTGGACGTGGTTGCGCCACCCGATGGCGACCTTGTCCCCGTCGATGGCCGCGCCCCACAGGCTGGCCAGCGTCGAGTTGCCGAAGCTGTCCAGGTTACGGGGGAACAGCCCGTCGGGCAGACCGCCATGGAACTGCCAGTTCGCGCCGCGCTCGAACGTCATGGGCAGGTCGTACTTCCTGGCGACGACCGCGCTGCTGCCGGAGATGGCGACATCGAACGCCGGCTCGTCGAGGACGCAGCTCCGCCTCGCTCCCGCGTCGATGTTGGCGGGGATGTCCTTGACCAGGTCGATGAAGTGGACGCTGTTGCTGTCGATGACGAGCATCGAGTTGCCGCTCAGCTCGAGCTTGTCGCCGAACGCGCTATCGGTGTTCCCGCTGGGCGGATGGACGCGGAAGGCGAACTGCCAGTCGTCATAGGCGCTGGCCCGCTGATAAATGTTGATGTAGCGGGAGCCATCCTGGTGCGCGATCGCGGCGGCGAGGCGGTTCCCGCTCTGGGAGATCGCGCCCTTGAAGGTCTCGGAGGTCGCGGCGGGGATGGTCGTTTCGCTCCAAGATCCGCTCCACTTCCGCTGAACGAGCTTGTCCGTGGTGCTCACGACGAGCTCATTGCCGGTCAGCGACATCCCGAGGAGCTCGTCGCTGGCCGTGAACGCGCCGGGACGCCAGATGTTCACCGAGGCCACCGCCGCGCAGGCCATGCGGACGAAATCGGGCGAACCGTCGCCGGGATCGGGGAGGACGGTGCAGCTCACGCAGTTCGGGATCTCGCCGTTGGGACCCAGGGGCCCGCAGCTCTCGAACTCACCGGAGGAGTCCTTGCCGACCAGGAGGACCGCGTCGGCCAGCACGTTGGGAAGGAAGGGGAGCTTCTCGATCTTCGCCGCGAGCCAGTTTTCGGAGGCGTCTACGAGGGTGCCGAAAAACGTCTGGGGGTGGGTGGTCGCGACCGCATAGGAGCGGAGATGCTCGTCGTTCTTGAACAGGTGAGCGGTCCCGTGCGCCTCGGTGGTCGTGTTGGAGTCGAGATCCGCGCCGTAGAAGGTGTAGGCGCCCTTCTGGGCGATGTCTCGACCGGCCTCGGAGTACCTGACGACGTCCGCGCCGGGCTTCTCCATCAGGACGAGCGCGTCGGCGTGGCTCGAGAGGCTGGGGTCCTCTTCGACGCCCGCGGAGCAAGCGGCAAAGATGGGCAGGAGCAGGGCGATGCCACCGAATTTCCGTGATTTCATGTAGTCGTTCGTTCTCGATGAAGGAGCGCGAGCCCCACTGCGGGAGCCCGCGCTCGATGGGTCAGTGCTCGTCCTTTGAGCCGCGCCCCCACCGAACCTTCACGGGCGAGAGAACAAAAGCGAAGTTAGCTTCCGCTGAGACTGTACGGAGGCCCCAGCGGCCCTCGCGGGCGCGGGAACCCTCACACCATCCCCGATACCTTGGGCGCCAGAAAGCACCCGAGGTGGGTTCCGGAGCTTCGCCTCACAGAACACACCCGATATCTTCGCCAGGCTCCCACTCGCCTTGGTAGCAGAACATGGTACTGTGCGGTGGCGCGCAGTACCCAGTGGTCGGAATGGTATAGTTGCACTGAATCCCCCACTGCTCTTCGCTGCAACCTTCACCGATGTTCGGCAGGGTCGTCGGGCACGCCGTATTCCGCGGAGCCCCGTAGCATTGCCAGGTTCCAGAGTTGCCCGGTGCCGGGTTTCGCCCGGAACACAGGCAGGACACGTTCCCGTAGCCACAAGGAATGCCGGGAGCCTCAATCGTACAAGCATCGCCCTCTGTAGGCACGTCCGCCGGGCAATAATCGCTCGGTAGCTCCAGACACGGCCAGGCTTGCTCGTCGAATGGTGTACTGGCCGCCCAAATCAAGTCACCCGCGTCCTCGGTACACTGGTAGTACGTACGGCAGTGCGGGGTGAGCGCGTCGCCATAGCCGCATACGAGATCGTTCGAGTCGCAAGGGCCACCAAGTGCGGGTTCGCTCTTGGGACAACGGGGTCTCGGAAGCGGTTTGGGACGCTCGCCTTCATCTCCGCAAGGGCCTGGGCAAGGCGTTGCCAGCTCACTCGGATCGTTGCTCGAGCCTCCGGTGCTGTCGCCGCTTCCGCCGCCTATGGTCGCAGCACCGCCTTCGGAGCCAGTTCCGTCATCCGTCTGGGTTCCACCGCAGCTGACAAGTGGTGGGTAAGTGGCAAATAGGAGGAGCCATCCCAGCCAAACGAGGTCACGCATTCTATCACAGTTCTTCATTGCCCAGCCCTCTGCGCATGACAGCGTAAGCCCTCGGTTCTCTTGTGACTCGTTCTCGCTTGGATCGGGCGCTTCCTTGCCGCCTCCGCCCCCATCACCGCCTCCGCCCGCTACGAGGGTCCCAGGATTCATGCCGGGGATCGCGACCATGTTCGGCGCGGGCGCACTGCGAGGCATACGACCTCTTTACCGGCGAAGGGCTCACGGGTCAATGTTTTCGCGCAAAGGTTCGCGCCAAACGCTTTTTACCGCACGAGCGCGCTGCACCCGCACCCGGTAGTCCCGTACACTGCCTCCCAGGTGTCATTTTCGTACTCAGGCGCGTCTCAAGAAACGCACTCTCGATGTCCAGATGCGCCGGATGCGCACAGCGCGCCGGATGCGCACAGCGCGCGGCGAGCGGCCAGGTGGTCGGACATGGTCCGCCGCTCCTGCGTCCGAGCGTCGACGAAGGCAGGGCTGCGCCTGGGAGCGGCTCGGGAGAGGCGAACAGGCTCGACGTGGGGAAGCTCGAGAAGGTTCCGACTGAGGGTCACAGCTACCCCGAGCCCGTCGCGAGATGCACCCTCCCCACGCAGGCGCCCCCGATCGGCCCGCGCGCACCAGCGTGATGCCGGGAGCCGGCTGAGCGCCCAGCCCCAGACTACGAGATGGGGCGAATCCCCGGCTCGTGACGTGGCAGGTCGAAGCCGAAGGTGTCCGCCACCTGCTCGATCTCGGTCGCGAGAACTCGGCCCTGTGCTGTTTCAGCGAGCGGCCTCACGTTCTCGTAGAGGGCAACGAACTGGCTGCGTGGCCTAGGATCACCGTCCTCCAGGGCATCGATCGTTTCTTCGCTTCGCAGTCGGAGGTAGGTGGCCAGAAGAGGGCCCAGCCCACATGGCTCTTCGGACAGCACCGGAGCGGTCCAACCGGTCGTGAGGCAGAGCGCGGGCCGCCGCAGAACCCATCCGTGAACACCAGGCCCGAAGAAGAGTTCGAGTCGATTGGCGATCTGAAAGCGCTCGTGAACTGGCGCGCGCGCGTCTCCAGCTAGCCCGATGAGGAACGCGCCGTCGTCGTCGATCCAGGAAACTTCTGCCCCGAGAAGGAACTCGGTAGGTGGAGGGCGCCGGTACCTTGGACGCACGCACCGCGCTGGCGCACGGGTGAGCTCTGCCAGCAGAACGGAACAGTCCTGCAAGGTCTCGGGCAGAGAGAGGCGAACGCTCTCGAGAAGGTTGGTGGCGGGTGAGAAGCGAAACTCATCGAGCGTGTCGAACAACGGATCCCCGACTCCGAAGGTCTTCGCGAGGTGGGCTTCATGCGACTGCGGTGAATCGTAGGGGCCACAGAGGACCGAACGCAGAGTGAAGCGTGGTTCCATCTGCAGGTGCTCCTGTTCCGACAACTCCCACCATTCCCGCATTTCGCGCTCTATCGAGAAGCCGGTCATATCGGCAACCTCCTGGCCGGCGGAAGTGTGCCCCCGCCAGCGGCAGGGACTTGCCCTGATTCGATGTCCGCTGGCGAGATCGGTAGGCCCGGATCAGACGGACATCCTCCGAAGATGGAGGCTCCACTTTCCCCACGGGGCCCAGAGCTGCCGTAACTAGTTACAACCTGCCCTCGACGACTACCCGTCTCCGTGATCACAACGTTCCCCTCTCTGTAGAACACCAGGCGCTCACTTCGTCCCTCCGAGAGGAATACACTTTCGGGATGCGCCAAGATTTGTTGCTCAGTACTCTCATCCAGCCGGCCATGATAGTCGGGAGACCGTCGGATGTGCCCTTGTTGGGCATCATCGATGGTTCGTTGGGCCTGTTTTGTCGCGCGCCTGCACTCCCGCTCGCTAGTCAACCCCAGCGGGTCGCTCCACGTCACCGTGTTCGGCGCGTACGAGAAGACGTTCGTGCCGCCCCGCAGACCCACCGGATCCGCGCTGATGAACCTC
>Ga0207873_1001323_pt1 | contig 24207 bp, 15 predicted proteins | sample BGWIniCompost_FD_187373 | JGI IMG/M metagenome (GOLD analysis project Ga0207873, IMG submission 187373) | Cellulose adapted compost microbial communities from Newby Island Compost Facility, Milpitas, CA, USA - BGW Initial Compost (SPAdes)... ...
CCCAGATGTCCGGGAACTCCTCGAACCTCATGCGGGTCAGGATCGCGACGTCGGCGTTCTTGGCCTTGCGCGGGGTGCTGAAGGCCCGATCCTCGAAGAGCAGCCGCTCCGGCCGTGCGGTGCCCTCGACACGGTCACGATAGAAGCCGCTCGCCTTGGTCCGCAGGTCGAAGGCCGACAGGATGATCGGCCGCGACGGATCGATCCCGTCCTCTTCGGGATCGAGGCGGGCGTAGCGGAAGCGCAGCCCCTGCTCACGCCCGACGCCTTCGGTGATGTTGCGTGCTGGCTGACGGCCGGTCGGGTCTGTCGCCCAGATGTCGTGCTTGTCGTAGACGAGGAACCACTTCTCGTCCGCGGTCCAGCCGGCGGCGCCGTACGACGGCGGCTCGTCCGGGTGGTCGTCCAGCTCGTCGTAGATCGCGTGCGGCACGGACTCCGTCAGGTTGACGACGTCGCCGCGCTCGACATCCATGGCGAACCAGGCCAGGCTCTGGCCGTCGTACCATGCGGCGTAACGGCCCGACGGCGACATGCGGAACGGGCCGCTGCCGCTGAACCCCCCGAATCCGCCCTCGACCTTCTTCAGGACCAGCTCACGCGCGCCGGTTTCGACGTCGACCAGGTAGACGTCGGAGAAGTAGCCGTCCCACGAGATGAGCTGCTGGTAGGGGAGCGGCGACGCCGCGACGAGGCGGCGCGGGTCCCCGTCGGTGACGACCACGACCTCCGGCACGTCCTTGTCGGCGAGCTGCACGATCTTCCCGTCGCGGATGTGGTAGACCGCCACATAGCTGCGGTTGCGCTCGCGCTCGGCCTGGACGAGCTGCATCGGCTGCAGGAGCGGGTCCTTCCAGTTCCAGACGTCCACCTTGACGCGCTCCTCGGGGAGCGGGAGCTCGTCCTCGTCCGGCTCGGGCGCCGGGCGCGGCGCGGTGCCGAAGAAGAGGCGACGTCCGCTCTTCGAGAAGTTCGGCGTGCGATGCTCGCTCACCCACCAGCCGGCCGGGATGCCGCGCGTGCCCTCGCGGGCGACCAGCGTCGCTTCGCCGCGGCCCGCACGCCACAGGTAGAGCGAGAACGACGGCTGCTTGGCATCGTAGTCGTCGCGGTCGGTCAGGAACGCGAGCTGCTGGCCGGCGTGGTCCCAGGCCAGGCGCTTGTAGTCGCCCTTCCCGGCGAGCGCGGTGGTGACCTGGCCGCTCGCGACGTCGACGACGAAGACGCCGTCCTTCGCGCCGTCCTTGCTCGACGCCGTGTACGCCAGCCGCTTGCCGTCCCTCGAGAACTCGTACGAGACGACGTAGTCGAACCGACGCTCCTCGCCCGTGGCGAGGTTGCGGAGCACGAGCGTCGTGCCGTCCTCCTTCTTGCGCTCCGAGCGGGAGCCGCGCTCACCCTCGGCCGCCTGCTGGCCCGCGCCCGCCGGCTTCTCCGCCGCTGCGCTGTCCGACTTCGCGGGCTCGGCCCGGGCCGTGTCCTTCTCGAGCAGGAAGGCGACCCAGCCGGCGCCCTCCTCCGGGAGCGCGAACGACTTCACCCGCTCGACCTTGTGGATCCGGCCGGTGGACAGGTCCAGGATCCCGAGCGAGTCCTTCGGCATGGCGTCCGGCTTCGCCTTGGCGCGCTTCAGCGAATCCACGACCGCGTCCATCGGCTTGATCGTGAAGACGACGAAGCGCGAGTCGAAGCTGAAGCGGGCGGAGAGGCCGCGCGGGAAGCGGTGGACCGTCTGGTTGCCGAGCGCGTGGACGAAGAGCTCGGCGTCGCCGTCCGGGACGGTCGTCGAGTAGAGCACCCAGCCCCCGTCGTGGGAGATCTGGCTGCCCTGGATCGAGCGCCAGTTCCAGGTGTCTTCGTGCTCGAGCGGCCGCTTAGGGCCCTGGGCCAGTGCGGGCGCCGCCCCGAGCGCGACGGCGAACGCCGCCACGATGAGTCGGATGGAAGTCGCGCGCATGGTCTCCTGCATGGGTTGCGGGGTCGTGTGGATCGGGTCGGGGGATCAACGCGCATATTAGTACGCGCCCGGCGGTTGCGTCAACGTAGGCGGCGCCGGGGGACGGTGGGGCCCGCGTGCTCTGAGCGGGGCGCTGACGAGATCGCTGCCCAACGGCGCGCGGAGGTGCCGGTCGTAGGCTTGCGGTAAGGCGTCGCGCGGCACCCTCGCTTCCTGGCGTTCACGCAAAGGGCCCGTCACCCGCAACCGCGGGCGGCGGGCCCCGTCCGTTGCAGCGTCGCCGTCGGGCCTACTTCGCCTGCTCCAGACGCTTGTTGATCTCTTCCCAGTTGACGACGTTCCACCACGCCTCGAGGTACTCGGGACGGCGGTTCTGGTAGCGCAGGTAGTAGGCGTGCTCCCAGACGTCGTTGCCCATGATGGGGTAGTGGCCCTCCATCATCGGGTTGTCCTGGTTCGCCGTGCTCATGACCTCGAACTTGCCGTCGCGCGTGCGGACCAGCCACACCCAACCGCTGCCGAAGCGCTTCGCGCCCGCTTCGTTGAAGCGCTTCTTGAACGTCTCGAAGTCGCCGAACGTGCTGTTGATCACGTCGGCGATCGGCCCCGTCGGCTCGCCGCCGCCGTTGGGGCTCATGATCTGCCAGAACATCGTGTGGTTGACGTGGCCGCCGCCGTTGTTGCGCACGGCCGTACGGATGCTCTCCGGCACGCGGTCGAGGTTGCGGATCAGGTCCTCCGCGCTCATCGCCGCCAGCTCCGCGTGCCCCTCGAGCGCGGCGTTCAGGTTGTTGACGTACGCGGCGTGATGCTTGTCGTGATGCAGCCGCATCGTCTGCTCGTCGATCGCCTTCTCCAGGGCATCGTAGCCGTAGGGGAGCGGCGGAAGCTCGTAAGCCATAGTCGATCCTCCTTGAGGTGGAAGGGAACTATGGATCGGCGTCGATCCGGATGTGATAACGCGAGAGGATCTACTATAGGGCATTGGTGCGGGAGACGCCACCCGGGGCTGAACGCGGCCCCCCTCTTGCACTCTCCTCCTCCGCCCCGGCGCCGGCGCGCGGGGATTTCGTCGACGAATCCATTCACCGACGGGAGAACGCGCCCATGGAACTCAGGTCCCTGCAGGATCTGTTGGTATTCGAGCTGAAGGACCTCTACAACGCGGAGCAGCAGATCCTGGACGTTCTGCCGCGCATGGCGGAGGCGGCGAGCCATCCTGCGCTCAGGAACGCGTTCGAGCAGCACGAGAGCGTGACCCGGGAACAGGTCCGTCGCCTCGAGCGGATCTTCGAGGAGCTGGGCGAGAGTCCCAAAGGCCACAAGTGCAAGGGGATGGAAGGCCTGATCCGCGAGGGGCGCGACCTGATCGCGCAGGAAGCCGACGCCGCGGTGCGCGATGCCGGGCTGATCGGCGCGGCGCAGCGGATCGAGCACTACGAGATCGCGGGGTACGGCACGGCGCGCACCTTCGCGGAGCGTCTCGGGATGGACGAAGCCGCGCGCCTGCTGCAGCAGACGCTCGACGAGGAGGGGGAGACCGACCACCGCCTGACGGGGCTGGCCGAGCAGATCATCAACCCGGCGGCGCAGCGACGCCTGTAGCCGTGCGGAGCGCTGCAGCCGCGCCGCCGCAGCGCGGGTGGGGACGCCCGCTCAGCCGACCAGCAGCGCCCACGCTCCGGTGACGAGGATCAGGACGCCGACGGCCATCTTCGCCGCGATCGCGACGATCCGGCCGAGGACGACGCCCCAGCCGACGCGGGCGGCGGAAGGAAGATTTCGCTGCTCCCAGAGCGTGACCGCTGCGGCGCCGAGGAACGTGCCGAGGATCCCCGCGACGACCGCGCCGATCACGGGGATCGGCGCGCCGACGAGGACGCCGACGAGCCCGCCCACGAGCGCGCCCCAGAAGGCGCCGCGCGACCCGCCGTAGCGGTCGCTCATCCGCTTCACGAACAGGAACTCCGCGAGCTCCGCCGCGACCGCCAGCGCGACCGCCGTGGCCAGCGGCGCGAGCCCCACCTCGCCCGCGAGCGCCCCGGCCGCCAGGACCGCCACCATGATCCACAACCCGGGCAACCCGAGCGGGATGATGAAGAGCGCGGGGATCATGATCAGAATGCCGAGGATTGCCCAGATCATCGGTTCCTCTCGTCGGGGTTCCTGGCGTGCAGGGCGCGTGTGTTCGTGGGTCCGGTGTGGTCGTGCGGGACGCCCGCGACCTCGGCCGGCGCCGCTCCATTCATAGACGGTCATACGGTACTACCCGGTTTCACGCGCGCCGGTCCGCGTCGGGAGAGAAAACTCGGCCCGCGTGTCGAAGCCTCGATTTGCGCTCGCCGGGCCATCGACTTAGGTTCGCGTCTGACGATCGCACTGCGCCTCTTGCCGGACGATCGCCATTGGAATGCCGTTATCGCAGTCCCCACTGATCCTCGCCACAGACCTCGACGGCACCTTCGCCGGCGGCTCGCCCGACGACCGTCGACGGCTTCAGGCCCTGCTGGCGGGCCATCCAGATGCGCTGTTGATCTACGTGACCGGCAGGAGCGTCGCCGCGACGCGTGAACTCATGGCCGAGGCCGCGCTTCCGGCGCCGGACGTGCTGATCGCGGACGTCGGGACGACGGTCGTGCGTGGCACGGATTTCTCGCCGGTCTCGGCGCTCGAGCGCGAGATCGAGGCACGCTGGCCCGGCGGCGATGTCGTGCGTGCGCGGCTCGAGGGACTCGACATCGTCGTCGAGCAGCCTCTGGACGTACGGCGCCGGGTATCGTACTGGCTGGCCGCCGGCGCGGCGATGGAGACGGCACTGGCACGCGTCGGGGAGCGGTTGGACGGGTTGAGCGTGGAGGTGATCGGCTCGGCGGATACCTACATCGATGTGCTGCCGGCCGGGGTGAACAAGGGGACGACGCTGCGCCGGGTGCTGGCGTGGCTCGACCGACCGGAGCGCGACGTCGTCGTCGCGGGCGATACGTTGAACGACCTTGCGCTCTTCGAGACAGGGCTGCGCGGTGTGGTGGTCGGGAACGGGGAACCGGGGCTGATCGAGCGGGTCGCCGGGTGGGCGCACGTCTACGTGGCCGCCGGCCACGGCGCGGCGGGGATCCTCGAGGGGCTCGGACATTTCGGTTTCATCCAGGAGGCGAGCCATGGCGAGTGACTTCATCGTCCTGTCGCACCGGGAGCCATACGCCGAGGTCGAGACGCCGGAGGGACGGGTGCTGTGCCGCAAGACGAACGGCGTCTTCACGACGCTGGACAGTGTGATGCGCGAGAAACGGGGGACGTGGATCGCGTGGTCGGAACGGGAGGCGGATGCGCCATTCACCGATCGGGTGCGCGTCCCCGCGCCGGACCACCCGGAGGCGTACGACGTACGTCGCATCGGACTGAGCCCCGAGGAGGCACGCAGCTTCTACTACGACTTCACGTCGTCGGCGATCTGGCCGGTGCTCTTCTCTCTCCTGGACCGTGCACGCTTCACGCAGGCGGCGTGGGAGACATACCAGCGCGTGAACGAGGCGTTCGCCGAAACGGCGTGTGAGGAGGCGGCGCCCGGGGCGGTGGTGTGGGTCAACGACTTCCATCTGATGCTGACGCCGAAGTCGATCAAACGGCGTCGTCCGGACGTCACGGTCGCGCTCTTCCTCCATACGACGTTCCCGCCGCCGGACATCTTCGGCGTGATCCCGTGGCGGGAGGAGCTGCTCGACGGACTCCTGCACCTGGACCTGATGGGGTTCCACATTCCGTCGTACGCGCTGAATTTCGCGAACACCGCCGAACGGTTCATGGGCGCGAAGCCACAGGCGGTCGTCGGGACCGACCTCGTCGACAAAGGTCCGGCCGTCTCGGTCTCGCGCTATCCGCTGTCGCTGCGCTATGGCGAGCACGAGGTCGCGCTCGGCGTCTACCCGGTCGGCGTCGATGTCGAATTCTTCGACGATGCCGCGCGCCGACCCGAGACGCGCGCGAAGGCCGACGAGATCCGCGATCGGACGGGCGCGCAGCAGTTGATCCTGAGCGCCGAGCGGCTCGACTACGTGAAGGGCGCGATCGAGCGGCTCGAGTGCTTCGAGCGTTTCCTCGAGCGGCACCCCGATCGGCACGGTGCGGTTTCCTTCGTCCAGATCGCCGTACCGACCCGGACGGGGATGGAGGAGTTCCAGGAGATGCGCCGCCAGACCGAGGAGGCGGTCGGACGGATCAACGGTCGCTTCGGAACGCTCGAATGGCAGCCGGTCATCCACCTCTACAATTCGTTCCCGCGCGAGGAACTGGTCGCCTTCTACGCCGCGGCGGATGTGTTGTGGGTCACGCCGCTGCGCGATGGGCTGAACCTCGTCGCGAAGGAGTACATCGCGACGCGGTGGGAAGGCGACGGTGTCGTCATCCTGAGCGAGTTCGCCGGCGCCGCCGCTGAACTGGAGGGCGTGATCCTCGTGAATCCGTACTCGCCGGATGACATGGACCGCGCGCTCGAGGCCGCACTGGCCATGCCCGGGGCGGAGCGGGCCGCGCGCATGAGGCGTCTGCGCGACCGGGTGCTCAGTCACGACGTGCACCGCTGGTCGAACTCGTTCTTGCACGATGTGGAACGGGTGAGCCGCGGGCGCCGGCTCGTGGCGGCGGGGGTGGGCTGAGCCCCTCGAAGGTCCGCCGCCACCGGCCCCGCGCCACGACGCCGTACCCGCCTCCTGCCCGGGGCTGGACCAGCCGGTGCAAAGGGCCGGCCGGTCCGGTGGGAGCGGCCGTGCGGCGCAATCGGAAGGATCTTCACAGGAGAGAACCGCAGCCGGAACCGTGAGAGAACTCACCACCCTCGACTGGTCCATCGTCTTTGCCTACCTGGCCTTCGCCCTCCTGATCGGCGCGCTGGTCTCGCGCCGCGCGAGCCGGTCCCTCGAATCCTACTACGTTGCCGAGAGGAATCTTCCGTGGTGGTGGCTCGGCACCTCGATGGTCGCGACCACCTTCGCCGCGGACACGCCGCTGGTCGTGACGGGGCTGGTCGCGAACCACGGCGTGGCGGGGAACTGGTTCTGGTGGTCGTGGGCCGCGTCGTACGTCTCGCTGGCCGTCGTCTTCGCGGCACTCTGGCGCCGCGCGCGGGTGATCACCGATGCGGAGTTGATCGAGCTGCGCTACACCGGGTCCGGCGCGACGCTGCTCCGCGGCTTCAAGGCGATCTTCTTCGCGGTGCTGATCAACGGGATCGTGCTGGGGTGGGTGATCCGCGCGATGTCGAAGATCACCGCGCCGTTCGTACACTGGGAGGTCTGGCTCGGCGAGGAGTTCTTCGGCGCACTGTCGGCGGCGTGGCCTTCGTGGCTCCTCTTCGGCACGATGAACGACACACTGACCGTTCTCGCCCTCTTCGGGCTCGTCACGCTGTACTCGACGATGGGCGGGATCCGCGGGGTGATCCTGACGGACCTGGTCCAGTTCGTGATCGCGATGGCCGCGAGCATCGCCTTTGCGTACCTGGCGGTGCAGGCGGTCGGCGGGATCGCCGGGCTGAAGGACGGACTCGCATTGCACTACCAGGACCCCGATCGGATCCTCGCCTTCGTGCCGCGAGGCGATGCGACGTGGCTGCCGGTCCAGGTCTTCCTCATCTACCTGGCCGTGCAGTGGTGGGCGCAGTACTTCAGCGACGGGAGCGGGTACCTGGCGCAGCGGGTCTTCACAGCGAGGAGCGACGCGCATGCAGAGGGCGGCTCGATGTGGTTCATCGTCGCGAATTTCGGGCTGCGCACCTGGCCGTGGGTCCTCGTGGGGCTCGTGGCGCTCGTGATCTACCCGATCGGCGCGGCCGGCACCGGGCCGCTGGCGGAGATGGTCGCCGCGGACCGGGAGATGGCCTACCCCGCGCTGATGGCCGAACTCCTGCCGGTTGGTCTGGTCGGCCTGGTCTTCGCCGGCCTGCTCGCGGCCTTCATGAGCACGGTCGACACGCACATCAACTGGGGCTCGAGCTACCTGGTCAACGACATCTACCTCCGCTTCCTCCGGCCCCACGCCTCCCAGCGTGAGCTGGTCGCGGTGAGCCGCGTGACCGTGGTCCTCATCTCCCTGCTCGCCGTCGTCATCGCGAGTCGCATCTCGAGCATCGAGGGCGCGTGGAAGTTCTTCGTCGCCCTCGGCGCGGGGCTCGGGCTCCCGGCGATGCTGCGCTGGGTCTGGTGGCGCGTGAACGCGTGGACGGAGATCGCGGGGATGACCGTCGCGACGGTCGCGGCGTTCGTGCTGTACTCCGCCTTCCCCGACGTGCGCGACGAGTACCTGTTGGTCGTGATCGTCGCCCTCGCGACCGTCGCCTCGCTCGTGGCGACGTTCCTCACGCCGCCGGTCCCGCGCGAGCACCTGGAGCGTTTCGTCGCCCGCGTCCGGCCGCCGGGGTGGTGGGGCGAGATCGGCGGCACGGCGCCGCGCCGGGCGATGGGCCGGCTGGCTGGCGCATGGGTCATGGGGAACGTCGCGGTATTCGGGCTGACCTTCGGCGGCGGCCACCTGATCTTCGGCCGCACGGCTCTCGGCTCCCTGCTGATCGCCGTCGGCGGGGCCGCGGTCTGGTCGACCCTGCGCGGCACGCGCGCGGTGCGGGAGATCCTCGCGGGCGAGCCCGGAGCGGAGCCGGTCGAGATGATGTCGGAGCCGGGATGAGGGACGTTGTCATCATCGGTGCGGGCGCGCGGGGGAACCGCGTCTTCGCCGAGCTGATCGCGACGTACGACACCGGCTTCTCCCTCTGCGGTGTGGTCGAGCCGGATCCGGCGCGGCGCGCGGAGTTCCAGCGCAGGTACCGGATCCCGCCGCAGCGTGCTTTTGCCGACATCGACGAGCTGCTCGCGGTCCCCCGGTTCGCCGATGTCGTCTTCATCTGCACGCCCGACCCGACGCACTTCGATGTGTGTCGTGCCGTCACTGCTCACGGCTACGACGTGCTCCTCGAGAAGCCGATCGCCACAAACCTCGCCGACTGCCTCCAGCTCCTCGACCTCCAGCACACGTATGGCAATCGTATCTTCGTCGCGCACGTGTTGCGCTACGCGCCGTTCTTCCGTCGGATCAAGGAGCTCATCGATGAGGGGCGCTTCGGCGCGGTGCGGTACGTACAGCTCGCGGAGAACGTCGGGCACTGGCACTTCGCGCACAGTTACGTGCGAGGGAACTGGCGGCGCGCGGCCGACTCGGCGCCGATCATCCTGACCAAGAGCTCGCACGACCTCGATATCCTGGTCTGGTTGATCGGCCGGCGAGTGACCGCACTCGCCTCTCAGGGCGCACTCACCTACTTCACCGAGGCGAACGCGCCGCCGGATGCCGCCGACCGCTGCGTCGCGTGCCCGCGCCAGGAGACGTGCCTCTACAGCGCGACCCGGTTCTACCTGAACGATCGGGATGAGTGGCCGTTCGACGTCGTCGCGCCGGGCGAGACGTCCATCGAGGCCCGCCGCCGGGCGCTCGAGTCCGGGCCCTACGGCCGTTGCGTCTGGCGCTGCGACAACGATGTGTGCGACGTCCAGACCGTGACGCTCGAGTTCGATGACGGCCTGATCGCGAACTTCGGCCTCTTCGCGCACACCGCCGACAACACGCGCAAGATCACGATCCGCTTCGACGAGGCCGAGCTCTTCGGCGATCTGCGGCGCAACCGTCTCGAGGTCTCCCACTTCACCGGCCGCAAAGATGAACTCGTCGTCGAAGAGATCCCGCTCCCTGCCTACGCCGACGCCCACGGCGGCGGCGACCTCGCGCTGCTGCAAGCGCTGCACGCGCACCTGACCACCGGCGAGCACGAGGACGTGATGACGTCGCTCGAGACGTCGCTGCCGAGTCACGTGCTGGCATTCCTTGCCGAGGAGTCCCGCCGCGCGGGAGGGGAGCGGGTGACCGTGCCGGACATCTTCGGATCGCGGACGGTGGCGGTCGGGAAATGACCGGCGTCTCCTCCACAGATCTGCTCGCTTGTCCATAGTCCGGCCGCGCCTCCGTACCGGGCGATCGGGGTCGACTCCATCGGCGATTCCCGCTGCCCGACGGGGCTGGCCGTCTGGAAGCGGTCCGGAGACCCGGCGGCGTGGCGGCTTTGCCTCAAGCGCGCAGCGCCCTCAGACCGTTCGCGACGACGAGCAGGCTCGCGCCCATGTCTGCGAGCACGGCCATCCAGAGGGTCGCGGCGCCGACCGCTCCGAGCGCGACGAAAACGGCCTTGGTGCCGAGGGCGAAGGCGATGTTGGCGCGGACGATCCTCTCGGCCTTGCGGGCGCGCCGTATGGCGACCGGGAGGCGCGAGAGGTCGTCGGCCATGAGGGCGATGTCGGCGGTGTCGAGGGCGACATCGGTTCCGGCGGAGCCCATGGCGACTCCAACGTCCGCGGCGGCGAGGGCGGGGGCGTCGTTGATCCCGTCGCCGACGAAGAGGACGCGGCCGTAGCGCTCACGCAGCTCGTGCACGGCGGCGACTTTCTCTTCGGGGAGCAGCCCGGCACGGACCTCGTCGACTCCGATGCCGGCGCCGCCGAGGGTGTCGGCAACTGTGTGCGCCGCCGCCCCATGGTCCCCGGTGAGCATGACGACGCGCTGGATCCCGGCGGCGTGCAGCGCGCGGAGCGCCGATCCGGCGGCGGGGCGGACGCGGTCGGCGATGGCGATCACGCCGCGGAGGCGGGGAGCGGCCACGTCGCCTGCCGCTCGGGTCGCGACGATCACCGCGGTGCGCCCCCTGGCGGCCTGGGTGTCGAGGAGGGCGCGGTGCGGCGCGAGGTCGACGCCCAGCTCCACGAAGAGCCGTTCGCTCCCGACGAGGACTTCCGTGTCCCCGACGCGCGCCCGGTGGCCCTTGCCCGGGATCGCGACGGCGTCGGTCGCCTGCGGGATCGGGCAGCCGTCCTCCTCCGCGCGGCGGAGGATCGCGCGGGCGAGCGGGTGCGTGCTGCGGGCCTCGGCGGCGGCCGCGAGGGCGATGAGTTCGCGGGGGTCGGTGCCGTCGCAGGCGACGACGTCGACGACCTCCGGCCGGCCCTCGGTCAGCGTTCCCGTCTTGTCGAGGGCGACGACGCGGGCGCGGCCGGCGTTCTCGAGGTGCAGGCCGCCCTTGATCAGGATCCCGTCGCGGGCGGCGCCGGCGAGTGCCGAGACGATGGTGACCGGCGTCGAGATCACGAGCGCGCACGGGCATGCTACGACGAGGAGCACGAGCGCGCGGTAGAACCAATCGCCCCACGCGGCTCCGGCGACGAGCGGCGGGACGACGGCGATGAGGGCGGCTCCGGCCACCACGGCGGGCGTGTAGACGCGGGCGAAGCGGTCGACGAAGGTCTGGCTCGGCGCACGCGTCGCCTGCGCTTCTTCGACGGAGTGGATGATGCGGGCGAGCGTCGTGTCCTCGGCCGGCTTCTCGGCGCGCACCTCCAGGGCGCCGTCGCCGTTGAGGGTGCCGGCGAAGACCTCCGCGCCCGGCTCCTTGAGGACCGGGATCGACTCGCCCGTGATCGGCGACTGTTCGACCTCGGAGACGCCGGCGAGGACCCGGCCGTCGACGGGGATCTTCTCCCCCGGGCGCACGATCACGACCTCGCCGACGCGCACCTCTGCGGCGGGGACGCGGACCTCGGCGCCGTCGCGGATCACGGTCGCCTCGGCGGGCGAGAGATCCATGAGGGCGCGGATGGCGCGGCGGGCGCGCTCCATGGAGGCGGCCTCGAGGTGTTGCGCGACGGCGAAGAGGAACATCGCCGTCGCCGCCTCGCCCCACTCGCCGATCGCGAGCGCGCCCGCCGCGGCGAGCGTCATGAGGAAGTTCATGTCCAGCGCGCCGGTCCGGGCGGCGCGCAGCCCCTTGGGCACGATGTAGCGCCCGCCGAGGACGATCGCGGCGATGGCGAGCGCCGCGGCCGCCGCCCTTGCTTCGAGGACGTGGTCGGCGACGAGCGAGAGCGCCCAGCACAGGCCCGAAGCCACCACGAGCGCGAGGCGGCCGCGGCGCGCCCACGCGGACCGCATGCGGGCGGAGAGCTCGGTGATTCTGGCGAACGCGCCGGCGGTGGCGGCGGAGGGTTCGGAAATGGTGGCGCCCCCGGCGACGGTAGGCGAGCCCGTGACCTCCGCGGCGGGGCCGGCGACCTTGGCGGCAGGTGCTGCAATGGCGGCGGCCTCCGGATCACCCGTCAGCCCGACCGTGCCCGGCCCCGCGGCGATCGTGTAGATCGGCAGCGACGGCTTCGCCGGGGCGACGGCCACCGCCTCGTCTCGTACCCGGTACCCCGCTCGCGTGACCGCACGCGCGAGGTCGGACCGCGTCGCCGATCCGGCCGCGTACGACACCGTCACCCGGCCACCCAGCAGGTCCACCCGGACGTCCCGCACGCCGTCGACGCTGCGTAGCGCCTTCTCGACCGTGGCCGCGCAGGAGCTGCAATCCATCCCCTCGACGCCGAGATGCAAGACGGCCAGCCCGGCGGCCGGGCCGTCCTGCCCGGCCGGCCGGCGCGCTTCATCCGGAGGATTGGGCCGCTCCGGATCCCGCCCGTCCATCGTGCGCACCTCCTGGCACCAAGAACGATGTCCCCGCGCCGCGTTGCGTGCCGAGGCCCGAGGGTAAACGCGTTACTCCTGTGCTACCCGCACTACCCATCCGCGTTCCGAATATGCTCCCCCAATGGGACGACCCGCCAGCGCGCACCCGTGCATGCTAATCCGACCCCGCGCCGGTCCCGGCACGCATCTTGTGAGGAAACATTTGGCGGGTGGCCCCACCCGTCCTCGCGAGGCGCCCATCCGGCGCCTCGAGTCGTTTCGTGTCCGTTGTCGGAGTAGGTCAGATGCAGCGCCATCTTCTCCATAGATTCGCCCTGGGCCTGCTGCTCGCAGGATTCGGTGCGTGCGCCTCCTCGCCGAGCCAAGACGTCGCGTCCGCGCGATACGGGCCGGAAGAAGTCGTGTTCAGGGTCAAGAACTTCAATTGGTCCGACGTGACGGTGTACCTGCTCAACGGCCCCGTCCGGACCAGGCTCGGCATGGTCACCAGCATGGGCGAGGCGATGTTCCGGCTCCCGGCCGGGTTGCTGGCGTCCTCGTCGAACGTGCGCCTACTCCTGGACCCGATCGGCTCGACGGCGACCTTCACGACGGAGCCGATCTTCGTGCAGCCGGGCCAGACCGTGGAGATGAACGTGGAGAACTACCTCCCGCTCACGAACTGGGCGGTGTGGTGACTCACTGAGGCGGGGATACGCGGGCGCCCGGGCCCTCGACGGCCTCGCGCCGCTCTCCCGTCGCCCAGCGCCGCGCGACCACGATAGCCCAGCCGATCAGTGCGATGGTCGCGAAGGAGAACCACTGGATCGCGTAGCTGAGGTGCGGCCCGCGATCCAGCTCCGGCGGCCCGAGCCGGATGGGCTGGCTCGCGTCGGCGTCGCCCGCGCCGTCCTCGGGGAGCGCCTGCACGATGAAGTCGGCGACCGGGTACGGGAGCGACGCGCGTACGGCGTCGTCATCGGGGCGGAACCACACGGGCGCGGCATCGTGGTCGGCCGTCTGAGGGGCGACGCGGATCGCCTCGCCGGAACCGGTCCGGCGGTCCGGCTCACCGGGTGCCCGCTTCGGGAAGAAGGGGACGACTATCCCGGTCAACCGGACGGGCCCTTCGACACGGAAGGGGCGGAGATCGACGGTGGCGGCGTCGGGCGCCCGGACCCACCCCCGGTTGACCAGCACCACGTCGCCGTTCTCCAGGCGGAGCGGCGAGACCACGTGTACGCCGGGCATCCCCTGAAACGTGCGGCCGGCGAGGACGAAGGAGCGGGTCTCGTCGAACTCGCCACGTAGCTCGACCCGCCGGTACGTCAGGCCGGTGGTATCGAGCCGGGCGGACGTGATCGGCAAGGTCGGCTGCGCCAGCCGCTCGGCCACGGCGCGGTTGCGCTCGGTGCGCCACTCCAGCCGGTCGAGTTGCCAGAAACCGAGGCGGACGCAGACCGCGGCGACGATGAGAACCAGGATCGTCGCGGCGATGCCACCGGGTGTCACCCGCAGCGGTGCATTTCTCATCGGTGATTGCTTCCGATTCCACAGCGGCTGGTCTCGCCCCGCCGAGGTCGAGTGGCGGCGGGGCGAATCTTCCCACGGCCGGACTCGCCTTCGTACCGCGCTGGCCCCGCGGCCGTTCCCCGGGACCGCTCCCGTTCTGCGGTCTCAGGACAGGCTCCGCACGGCTTCGTTCTTTGCCCGCTACCGGGTCGCAAGAACGCTTCTTGCTGCATAACCCATTGAAAACATGCGGCTTGCGCCGGACAATCGAGGCCGCCGGAGGGGTCCATGGCAAAAGATGGCAAGCGCAGGACGATCGTCGGATTGATCGCAGGGCTCCTGGGGCTGATCGGGTTGGGGAAGGCCACGCCCAAGACCGGGAACGGTGCCGCCCGGGGGCGCATTGCGGCCGCCGCGATGACGGGAGAGGCCTCGCCCGTGACCGAGACGATCGTCGGGAGCGAATGGGACCTTCCGGTGGAGCGGAACGAACGGGTGGACTACTGGATCGACTTCCTGACCAAGGAGAAGCGGGACCGCACGGAGCAGTGGCTCCAGCGCCTCGGGTACTACGCGCCGATGATCCAGGCAAAGCTGGAAGAGCGCGGGATGCCTCGGGATCTGGTCTTCCTCGCGATGGCGGAGAGCGGCTTCGATCCGACCGCGTACTCCCGGGCGCACGCGTCGGGCATCTGGCAGTTCGTCGCGGAGACCGGGCGGCGGTACGGGCTCGAGGTCTCGGAGTACGTGGATGAGAGGAACGACCCGATCAAGTCCACGGACGCCGCGCTCGACTACCTTCAGGAGCTCTACGACCGCTTCGGGAGCTGGTACCTGGCCGCGGCCGCGTACAACACCGGGGAGAATCGTGTGGAGCGGATCCTGAACGAGCGTGCCGGCGGCAGGCGCGGGGACGAGTCGCTCTATTGGGAGATCGGCGAGTACCTCCCCCGCGAGACGCGGGACTACGTGCCGATCATGCTGGCGGTGGGGCACATCGCCAAGGATCCGGAGGCGTACGGCTTCAAGAACGTTCGATACGAGGCGCCGATGCGCTTCGAGGAGATCCGGGTCGAGCCGGGCACCTCGCTGGAGGAGATCGCGAGGGAGGAGAACGTGGATCTCGACGAGCTCCGTCGGCTCAACGCTCATCTGGTGCGGGGGCAGACGCCGCCCGACCGGGAATGGGACGTGCGGATCCCGGTCGGACCGGACCACGGGCCTGCGGTCGCGTTCGCTTAGTTCCCGCAAGGGCGGCGGGACGCCCGTGGCGGGGATCGTCGCGTCGTGAAGCGAAATTCGGCGCCGGCCCCTCCGGCGCGGTGGCGCGGCCGGCGGGGCGTGGGCCCGATCCTCCGCTGCCGACCACCGTCGCGCTCTGTCTGCAGGAATTGTTGGTGTCGGCCCGGGTGGTCGCGGAGCTCTTGAATTCGTTTCTCCGTTCGGGTGGGTACCCGGCCGAAGAGGTTCCGCCGTGCGGGTTCGATGCCGCGCGCTGATCCGGGCCAGCGCGTCAGAGCCGAGGCGCGCCACGGCGCGGGTGGGATGGCCCGGTGTCGCCGCAGGAGGCGCCGCGGCGCGGGGGATAGCCCGCTGTCGCCGCAGGCGGCTACGCGGCGCGTCGCGCGTCCCGCTGTGCGGGTGGGATGGCCGGGCACGGGGCAATGCGACCGGTGGTGTTTCGGTGTCAGAATGGCCCGCCGTCAGGCATTATCCAATGAAGACTTGGCGTTGGCGCGCATGAGCCCGGCGCCGGCGCACCTACCACCGCACCCCCATGCAGGAGCCCGTCACCATGTTCAGAAGCATACGGAGTTTCGTCCCCGCGCCACTCGCTGCCGCGCTGCTCCTGATCGCATGCGGCGACGACCCCGCGGAGCCGCGACTCACCATGACAATGGTGGCCGGCGAGTACGTAGCGGAGCAAACGCTTGGCGCCATCACGTTCACGACCACCGAAGGCGGCGAGACGATCGACTGGCTCGAGCGAGGCGCCTCGCTCACGATCACGCTCGCGACGGATGGCACGACCGAGGGTCGCCTTTTCGTCCCGGGAATGGATGAGGACGGGGGCGACTTCGATGCAGACCTCACCGGCACCTGGACTCTGGTCGGCGATACCGTCCGGTTCTCCCATGCGGCTGACACCTTCGTACGGGACATGCCCTTCGTCGTGCGCGATGGACGGCTGGAGGGGGATCGCACCTTCGGCGGGACCCGGATTCGCGTGGTGCTGGTGAAGCGCTGATCCGCGCGGGTTTCGACCGTGCCGGGTCGGTGTGCCCGAGAGGGGAGAGGGCGCGCGGCGATCCTGGCGGATCGGATTCTGCGAGGCATGCGCTCCGCGAGGCATACGCCGATGGGCGCCGGCCCTTCCGTTTCGGCCGAACGACGATCATTGCCGACGACGCGCCCGGCCGCTTCGACCGACGTTCTCGATCGCGGCGCGCCATCGTGGGCGATGCGTCGCACCGGCCTGCTCGACCGACGCGGGCGATCGGCCGCGGCTGACCACACAGGTCAGCCGCGGCCGGCATTTCGCCGCGAGCCGCGGACGCCGTCCGCGATCAGTTCGACTGCGCCGTCAGCGGGGTACACGGGACGTCGTGCCCGCGCGCGGCGCACTCGGCGGCCGGAACGAGCATGTTGGTGAAGATCTGGTCGCCCGGCCGATCGATCGGCAGGGTGTCCAAGCGGTCGTACCGGCGCGCGTCGATCCAGCGCACCCCCTGCGACCACATCAACGAGTAGAGGCGGTTGTACAGCAACTCGTCGATGAATTCGTCGTCCGAGCTGGCGGGAGTGAGCGAGGTCGGATCGAGCCCGCCTGCGTGCTGACGGATGAGGTCGATGTCGCTGATCGCGCCGGCCTTGTCGCCGGTGTGCCAGCGGATCTCGGCGCGGAGCAGGAGCAGCTCCTCGTTCGTGATCCACGGGACCCACGCGGCGGGGTTCGGCTCCGCCCGGTTGGATGGATTGTTGTACAACACCGGTTTGTGCGTGCCGGTCAGCTCTTTGTAGGTGTGCACGCGGCCGGAATCCATGACCTTGCGCGTGAAACGCAAGTCGGGAGAGCCGTCGCCGCGGCGCTGAACGCCCGTCACGATCGAGCTGTGAACCCAGAGCTGGTTGCCCGAGAGCGGCTCCGTGATCGGGTTCGAGAATTCGTCCGCCAGGCCGGTGTAGCCGTAGTACACGCCCAGCGACAGCGACCCGGGGAGTCCCGCGTCGGTGATGAACGACTCGCTCAGCGCCGTCGCGGCCTGGGCCCAACAGGCGGAGCAGTCGTTGAACGTCGCCCGGTACACCAGCACCTTGGCGGCCAGGGCCCGGTTGAACTGGAGGAACCGGGCAGGCGTGTCGAAATCATCGAACCCGGGCGCCACGGGGAACGGGAATGCCGCGCCACCGGCGGCGACGAGGTCGTCGCGCGCCTCGTCCAGGAGGTCCGACACGTACTCCAGGGCATCCGCGAACGAGACGAACGGCGCCGGCTCCTCGCTGATCGGACGGTCCACGTCGATCGGGATGCCGAGCTCGCCGGTGCGAATGGCGAGGCGAGCGAAGTGCCACGCCTTAAGCGTCTTCGCGAAGCCCATCGAGGCGCGGACTTCCGCCTCGCTCAACCCCGTGGCGTTCGGAAGCGCCGCGAGGTACGTGTTGATGTGCCGGATCGCGTTGTACTGGCCGATCCAGATCGCCCCGCTGCGGGCAGCCGCGTTCTGCGGACCCGCCACCTGCTCGTCGACGTCACGCGGATCGTTGCCGTCCAGGTTGTACCCCTCCCGGCCGTAGATCGCGTAGAACTGGATCTCCGTACCGACGTCGTTGAAGGCCCGCGCGAAGATCCCCGTCGCCGCCGTGGCCAGGATGTCCCGGGTCGGCGAATCGACCAGGTCGTCGATGGTCGGTGCGTTGGTGTTGGCGATATCCATGTCGCAGGCGCCGAGCAGGAGCGCACCGGCCAGCAGCGCGCCGATGCGCGTCCTGCGCGCCCGCGGGGAATCGATCCGAAGCATAGCGATCGTCGTCATGGTCAGAACCCCACCGAGATGTTGAAGTAGATGGATCGGCTCGGCGGATACGGAGTGATGTCCAGCGGGTGCCGGACGGCGGTCGCGCCGAAGTTCGCGACTTCGGGGTCGAGCCCGGAGTAACGGGTCCACATGAAGAGGTTGCGCCCCGTCAGCCCGAGTCGCAGGTGGCGGAGCCCCAGGCCGATCGACTGCGTCACGCTCACCGGCACGTCGTAGAGGACCGACACCTCGCGGAGTTTCACGAACGTCGCGTCCTCGACGTACGGCTCGGTTATGACTCTGCTCGCGGCGAGGAAGCGACGCTGTCCCTCGGGCGTGGCCCAGTCCGGCGAGGTCGCGTTCGCGTCCTGGAGGAAGCGCGTCAGGTTCACCACGTTGCCGCCCTGCTGCCAGTCGAGCACGGCGGCAAAGTTCCAGTTGCGATACGAAAGATCGTTGACGAACCCGACGCGGAAATCGGGCGTCGCGTCGCCGAGCTGAGTCATGCTCGCGGACCGGCCCCCGTCGGGGGTGAAGGTGTATCCGACGATCTGCGTGATGGATTTGCCCTCCTCGATCCGGGTCTGGCCGAGGCCGCCGAAGCCCGAACCAGCGGGGAAGAAGGCCGGCTGACCGGCCAGGTCCACGACCTTGCCGACGTAGTGCGTGAAAGCCACGCGCGAAACCCACGTCATGTCGGCCGACCGGACCGGCGTCACGCCGAGCGCGAACTCGACCCCGGAGTTCCGGATCTTGCCGCCGTTGAACGGCACGCTGGAGAAGCCGGTCGACGGCGCGGGCACCCGTTCGAGGAGCAGGTTCGTCGTATTCCGCACGAACCCGGTCAACTCCCAGGTGAGGCGGTTGTCGAGGACGATCCCATCGATCCCGACCTCGACCTCCTTGAGACGCTCCGGCTCGATGTCCTCGAAACCGGCGTCGGTCGCCACGGCCAACCCGCGCCGGCCGCCGATCTTCGGAGTGGCGAGGGTCGTGAACTTCTGCCCGAAGAGCGGCTGGTTCCCGGTCTCGCCGTAGGCGACGCGGAGCTTGACCTCGCTCCCTTCACCCAGGAGATCCATGAACCGATACGACACGGACGCGTTCGGGTAGACGAAATACCGGTCCGTGCTCCCGTTCACGCTGCTCCGCTCGGCGCGGAAGCCGGTCTGGAGGAGGAGCCGCGAGTCGAAGAGACGGAGCTGCTCGGAGAGGTAGAGCGCGATCGTACGCTCGTGCTCCAGCTCCTCGGTCACCGAGGTCTGCGTGCCGCGGTTCACGTTCCTCTGGCCCGGGAGCAGGTCCTGCGTGCGGATCATGGATGTCGTGAGCCGCCGATCCTCGTACTGGAGCCCGGCGGAGGTCATGGCGGACCAGCCTTCGCCATCCAGCGTGTGGATCGCGTTCACGTTCCAGTTGTGGTACAGGCTGCGGCCGCCGCTCTGGATCGCCTCACCCGGGAAGACCTCGGACTGCTCGAAGTACAGCTCGTTCGGCGTCCAGACCTCGTTGGCCTGCTCGAACACGTCCACCCCGCCGCCGGCCACGAAGCGGAGCGACTGCCGGTCGGTCTGCAGCGCGTTCCAACCGAGGTTGAACCCGCCCGTGAACCGGTTCGTCTCCTCGTGGTTCACGCCCAGTTCGGCGAGCTGGAGCGGGTTCGACTTGACGATGGTGAACTGCCGGGGATCGATGTACGTCCCGTCGGGGTTACGCCTCGAGATGTCGATGAAGCTGGGGAGGTACGCGAGCGCGTAACCGTGGCAGGCGTAGTTGTTACAGTTGTTGTTCCAGCCCCGGTCGTTGACCGAGCGGTTGTACGCGCTCGAGAGGCTGAGGTCGACCTTCGAGCCGAATTCCTGGTCGAGGTTGACCCGTAAGCTCTGGCGTCCCGCCCCGGTGTTCCGCTCGATCCCCTCCTCGCGGCTCACCGTGCCCGAGGCGTAATAGCGCGTGGATTCCGTGCCGCCGCGTACATCGACGATCGTCTCGTAGGACGGCTTCCGCTGCCCGTAGACCTTCGCGGCGTTGTCGTAGTACGGGTTGGGGTTCTCCTCGGTGAACCAGTAGTTGACGACATCTTCGTCGAACCACTCGAGCGCCTCCTCCCGCGTCCAGCGGCGCGACTCGTAGTTCCGGAGCGGCGTGCTGATGCCGATGCGCTGGGTGATGTTGAACTGGGGCGCGCCGGCCACGCCGCGGACGGTGCGGATCACGACCACGCCGTTCGCCGCCTTCGAGCCATAGATCGAGGACGCGGCCGCGCCCTTCAGCACTTCGATGCTCGCGATGTCGGCCGGGTTGAGGTCCGCGATGCGGTTGACCGCGTCGGCCTCCATCTGGGCGTTGGCTGCCTGGTTGGCGAAACCGCGGCCGCCGGGGATGCTCACGTTGGAGTAGATCACGCCGTCCACGACGAACAGCGGGTCGAAGCCGCCCAGGAGCGTGTTGGTTCCGCGGATCTGCATCTGGATCCCGCCGCCGGGCGCCCCCGAGTTCGTCTGCAGGCTCACGCCCGTGAGCTTCCCCGCCATCGCATTCAGGATGGTGGGCGACGTGACCCGCTTGACGTCGTCACCGGCGACGTAGGCGATGGAGGTGGTCGCGCTGCGTCGGTCGATGGTCGTCGCCTGGCCGGTGACGACCAGCTCCTCGAGGCGGAAGACGTCCGGCTGGAGCGCGAACTCGAATTGCGACTGTCCCGGGGTGATCTCCACCTCCATGCGCACGTACCCGAGCGCCTGGACCGAGAGGCGCACCTGGCCTTCGGGGACGGTGAGGGTGAACCGGCCCTGTGCGTCCGTGAGCGCGGCGTTTGCCACCGGGGCGCCCACGACCGACACCGAGGCGTTGGAGATCGGCTGCATCGTCGCACCATCGACCACTCGCCCCGTGATGCTCCGGCCCTGCGCCGCCAGCTCCGCGGGTAGGAGCAGGCCCAGCAGCGCCAGCCACAACCATGGAGTCTTACGTCGTTTGGGCACACGTCCTCCTTTGTGGTGGGTGGGAAAGGGACCTGCGGTACGAAACGAAAAAAGCGCTCTGCGACGACCGCAGAGCGCTGGCACCGCGCAAAGCCATAACGTTGGATGATCGTCGGTTGTGACGGAATCGAACCGACGATCCCGGGGCGAGAAGAGCAGGTCGGGCCACGCGGCACGCACCGCACTCGGGAGATGCCACGTTAGTCCGACTCGCTGCGCGGCGTCAAGGATTTCGTGGATCGGTCGGGGAAGGCCCGGCCGGCGCGCGTCGGCGGGGACACGGGCCGGGCAGGCGTCCGGTCGGCGGTCTGGCTGGCGGTCTGGCTGGCGGGCGTACCCGCTCAGCGCAGCTTCGGATCGATCAGCGCCTTCACCACGCGCCCGGCGGCGACGGCGTCCAGGGCGTCGTCGGCCTGCGCCAGCCCGAACCGCTCGAGCGGGATCGCCGTCCAGGGACGGGAGCGCGCGGGGTCGCGCATGACCTGGACCGCGCGGAAGAAGTGGGAGTAATCGGAGCCCCAGCACCCGCGCACGTCGAGGTGCTTGCGGTTCAGGTCCGCGTGGGGGTTGAAGGCGACGTCCCCGTGGTCGGTGTACTGACCCACGACGACGACGCGCCCGGCGTCGCGGGTGAAGCGCATCGCCTGCACGACCGCCTCTGGCGCGCCGGCGGCCTCGATCGTGACGTCGGCGCCGCGGCCGCCGGTGTGCTCGAGGACCCACGCGAGCCGCTCCTCGGGCGACGTCGTCTCGATGCTCAGCGTCGCATCCGCGCCGACGGCGCGCGCCGCCTCGAGCCGCAGCTCCGGCGCGCCGATGCAGAGGACCCGGAGCGCGCCGCTCATCTTCGCCAGGATCACCGCCGATAGGCCGACCGGGCCGGCGCCCAGGACCAGGACCGTGTCGCCAAGCCGGATCTCCGCCCGCTCGACGGCGTGCAGCGCGGTCGGGAGCCCGCACCCGCCCGCCATGAACGCTTCGGCGTCCAGGTCGCCGACGGGGATCACGTGCGTGCCCGGCTTCAGGTAGATGGCCTCCGCCCACCCGCCGCTCGGGCCGTCGGCGACGCCGTAGGTGATCCCGTAGACGCGCCGGTCGGGGCAGCGCGTCGTCGCCTTCGCCACCAGGCAGTGCCAGCACGCGTTGCAGGTGCGGTGCACGTCCAGGAAGGTGACGCGGTCGCCCTCGCGGAGCACGTTTCCCTCGGCATCCCGGAGTGTGTTCCCCGCGGCGTCCTTCAGCGTCCCGCGGATCTTCGCGAGCCGGCCGACGGTGACGTGGCCGGGGACGATGGGGTAGGGGACGCCGGCGAGCCGGCCGGCGCGGAGATGCACGTCGGTGCCGCACACCTCGCTCAGTTCGACTTCCAGCAGGGCGGAGCCGGGCTCCAGCTCCGGCTCGGGGAGTTCGCGGAGCTCGATGGGCGCTCCGGGCGCCGGGAGGACGGCGGCGGTGATGGTGTTCATCTCGAGACCTCTGTCGGTGTACGCTGCTGACGTCGTTGGCGAAACCGGCGCCGAATGATACGTTTCGGATCGGCGACGTGCGAATGGATACCCCGCGACCAGGGATGGCGATGCAGCTCGAACCTCTGGATCGGCTCCGTGGGCTCCTCCGGGAGCTCTTCCAGCTCGACCTGTCCGACCTCGACTTCGGCCTCTATCGGCTCCTCCGCATCAAGCGCGACGAGGTCGAGGCGTTCCTCGACGAGCAGCTCCCCCGGCGCGTGCGGGAAGCGTTCGAGGACGTCGCGGCCGAGGACCGTGCGGCGGCCGAGCGCGAGACCGCCGAGCTCGCCGACCGGATCCGCCGCGAAGTCGCCGACGACGCGATCCTCCCGAACGGCGACGTCGACCCCCGGCACCGCGAAAACCCCGCGCGCGCCATCCGGGAGCTGATCGAGGCCTACGACGCGGCCCGGGCCCGCGTCGCCGCGGCCCGCTCCCACGAGGCGTTGCAGGGCGAGGTCTTCAACCACCTGTACAACTTCTTCTCGCGCTACTACGAGGACGGCGACTTCATCCCCCGTCGGTGGTACGGCGCCGCCCGGGAGCGCTTCGCCGTGCCGTACAACGGCGAGGAGACCTTCTTCCACTGGGCCAACCGGGGGCAGCACTACGTCAAGACGGGCGAGGTGTTCCGCGACTACGCCTTCACCGTCGACGCGGGGTTCGACGGGACGTTCCGCGTGCGCTTCGTCCTGACCGACGCGAAGCTCCCGACGGGGAACAACAAGGGCGACACGCGCTTCTTCGTCCCGCTCCCCGAGGACGTCGCCGAAGACGCCGACGCCCGCACCCTCACCGTGCCGTTCCACTATCGCCCTCTCACCGATGAAGAGAGAGCCCGCTACGGCGACAATGGCAGGGTCCAGGACGCGATCCTCGTCGACGCGGCGCCGGCGATCCTCGACGCGATCCGGAGCGAGGCCCTCGCCGCCGCCCTCGCCGCGCCGAGCGGCGAGCCCGCGGGCGACGAAGCGCCTCCGTCGCTCCTGCTCCGGCGGCTCCGGCACTTCGCCCGCCGCAACACGAGCGACTTCTTCGTCCACCGCGACCTGCGCGGCTTCCTGCAGCGTGAGCTCGAGTTCTACCTGAAGGACCAGGTCCTCCACATCGGCGACCTGGACGCCGACCTGCCGGCCAAGCTGCGCACGCTGCGCGCCGTCCGGCGCGTGGCCGGCGAGATCATCGAGTTCCTGGCGCAGCTCGAGGAGGTCCAGCGTCGCCTGTTCGAGAAGCGCAAGTTCGTCCTCCGCACCGACTGGCTCGTCCTGATCAAGGACGTCCCTCGCGCGCTCTGGCCCGAGGTCCTGGCGAACGAGGCGCAGCTCGAGGCGTGGCGCACGCTCTTCCACATCGATCCGGCGAAGGACCTGTTCAACCCCAACGGGGAGGTGAACGAGGCGTTCCTGGAGGCGCATCCCACGCTGGTCGTCGACACCCGGCACTTCGACCAGGACTTCGTCGACCGCCTCCTCGAGGGGTTCGACGGCGACCTCGACGACGCCGTCGGCGGGATCCTCATCCACGGGGAGAACTACCAGGCGCTGCGCCTGCTCGAGCGGAAGTACGCCGGCGCGGTCAAGTGCATCTACATCGATCCGCCGTACAACACCGGGAGCGACGACTTCATCTACAAGGACCGCTACCGGCACTCCTCCTGGCTCGCGATGATGGAGGAGCGGTTGAGGGTGGCGAGGGGGTTG
>Ga0207873_1001324_pt1 | contig 24196 bp, 26 predicted proteins | sample BGWIniCompost_FD_187373 | JGI IMG/M metagenome (GOLD analysis project Ga0207873, IMG submission 187373) | Cellulose adapted compost microbial communities from Newby Island Compost Facility, Milpitas, CA, USA - BGW Initial Compost (SPAdes)... ...
TCGTCCCGGAACTTCCGGATCGAGCTCGCGACCGGCGCCGCCGCGCTGTCGCTCAGCACGCAGATCGTCGTGCCCGTCATGTTCGCGCCGATCTCGAGGAGCGTGTCGAGGTCCGCCTCGGTCCCTTCTCCCCGCTCGATGCGGCGGAGGATCTTGGCGAGCCACGCCGTTCCCTCCCGGCACGGCGTGCACTGGCCGCAGGACTCGTGGGCGTAGAACTCGACCATGCGCCGGACCTGCTTGACGATGTCGGTCCGGTCATCCATCACGATGACCGAGGCCGTGCCCAGCATGCTTCCCGCAGCGGCCACGCTCTCGTAGTCCATCGCGATATCGATCTCGTCCGCGCGCAGGATCGGCACCGAGCTGCCGCCGGGGATGACCGCCTTCAGTGAGCGACCGTCCCGGATCCCGCCGCACACGTCGTAGATCAGCTCCTTCAGGTTGAAGCCGAGGGGCAACTCGAAGTTGCCGCGCCGGACCACGTGCCCCGAGACGTTGAACAGCTTCGTGCCCGGGCTCTTCTCCGTTCCCCACTGGCGGTACCAGTCCCCGCCGTTCTTGATGATGTGGGGGACCGTGCTGATCGTCTCGACGTTGTTGATGGTTGTCGGCATCCCGAACGCGCCGACCGCCGCGGGGAACGGCGGCTTCACACGCGGCTGGCCGCGGCGCCCTTCCAGCGAGTTCATCAGCGCCGTCTCTTCGCCGCAGATGTAGGCGCCCGCTCCGATGTGGAGGGTGATGTCGAGGTCGACGCCGGAGCCCATGATGTCCTTCCCGGCGAACCCCGCCGCGTAGGCCTCCTCGATCGCGCGAGCGACGATCTGCGCGGGCTCGAAGAACTCGCCGCGCATGTAGATGTAGACGTGGGTCGCCCGGATCGCGAAGCCGCCGATCAGCGCCCCTTCGATCACCTGGTGCGGCGTCCAGCGCAGGAGCTCCCGGTCCTTGAACGCGCCGGGCTCCGACTCGTCCGCGTTGATGAGCAGGTAGTGCGGCTTGCCGTCGTCCTTGGGCATGAAGCTCCACTTCACGCCCGTCGGGAAGCCCGCGCCGCCCCGGCCCCTGAGGCCGCTCTTCTTGACCTCCTCGATCACCGCGTCCGGGCCCATCTCGAGGGCCTTCTTCAGCGCCTCGTAGCCGCCCCGCGCGCGCCAGCCCTCGAGCGTCCGCGCCTCGGGGTCGCCGAAATGGGCGCTCAGGATCCGGACTTCCTTCTCGTGACGATAGGGGTAAGCCATCTATGCCTCCTCCCCGCTACCGTCGGCCCCGGGCGCAGGCGCGGAGGCGCCGTTCTTCGACGCCGCCGCCTCGGAGCGGAGGCGCTCCAGGATCGCCGGGACGTCCTCCGGCACGACATTCTCGAAGTACCGCTCGTTGATCTGCACCACGGTCGGGAACCCGCAGGCGCCCAGGCATTCCGCCTCGACGACCGTGAACATCCCGTCCTCGCTCGTCTCGCCCGGCTCCGTCCCCGTCGCCTCGAGGAACGCCCGCACCACGTCGTCCGCGCCGCACAGGTTGCAGCACACGTTCGTGCACACCTGCACCAGGTACCGGCCGACCGGGGCCTTGTTGTACATGGTGTAGAAGGTGGCCACGCCGCGTACGTACGCCGGCGAGAGCCCGAGCTCCCGCGCCACCTCTTCCATCGTCTCCGGCGAGATGTAGCCCCGGATCTCCTGCGCCAGGTTCAGCGTGGGCAGCAGCGCCGCCTGACGGTTCGGGTAGCGCGAGAGGATCTTGTCCAGCCGCTCGCGGTAAGGGCCTTCGAAGAGCGGGGCGTCCGGGTCCTTCTCCGCGAGCATGTACGGATACGAGCACGCGCCACCGGGGTGGCCGCCCTCCAGCGGGCGCTTCCCCACGTAGTTCGTGCCCCGCACGTCGGCCTCGGTCAGATGGGAGAACTCTCCCGTCTCTCCGGCCCAACCTGGATTTCTCACACTCACACCTGTCTCCAAGTCGTTCCTTGCCCTAGACCCCGCGTCCCCTCGACCCTAGCGGTCGATCTCGCCGAGCACGATGTCCAGGCTCGCGTTGATCGTGATCACGTCCGTCAGCAGGTGACCCTCCACCAGCTTCGGCAACGCCGAGATGTTGACGAAGCTCGGCCCGCGCACCCGCCAGCGGACCGGTTTCGAGCCGCCGTCGCTCACGACGTACATCCCGAGCTCGCCCTTCGACGCCTCGACGCTGAACCAGCTCTCGCCGACCGGCGCCTTGATCCCCTCCATCACCAGCTTGAAGTGATGGATCATGGACTCCATGTCGCTCATGGCGTCCGTCTTCGGCGGCAGGATCACGCGAGGATCGTCGACGTTGATCGGGCCGTCCGGCAGGCGGTCCAGCGCCTGCTGGAGGATCCGCAGGCTCTGGCGCATCTCCTCCATGCGGACCAGGTAGCGGTCGTAGCAGTCGCCGTGCTCGCCGACCGGGACGTCGAAGTCGTACGTCTCGTAGTCGTAGTACGGCCGGTCCTTCCGCACGTCGTACGGGACGCCGGAAGCCCGCAGGTTCGGCCCGGTGAGCCCGTACGCGACCGCCTCCTCCGGTCCGATCGCGCCCACGTTCTGCAGGCGGCTGATCCAGATCTGGTTGTTCGTGAGGAGCGTCTCGATCTCGTCGAGCGTCCTCGGCAGCGTGTTGATGAAGTCCTGGAGCTGCTCCGTCCACCCGACCGGCAGATCCGCCATCATCCCGCCGATCCGCGTGGCCGACGTCGTGATGCGCGCGCCGGTGTAGTTCTCGTGCAGCTTGTAGATCCGCTCACGTTCCTGGAACGCGTAGAGGAACACCGTGGTCGCGCCGATGTCCATCGCCGTCGTTCCGAGCCAGAGGAGGTGACCAAAGATCCTGTCGAGCTCCATGAGGATGACTCGCACGACCTTGCAGCGCTCGGTCACCTCGATTCCCATCAGCTTCTCGACCGCCATGGCGTAGGCGCAGTTGTAGATCAGCGGCGCCAGGTAGTCCATGCGGTCCGTGAGCGGCACGATCTGATTCCACCCGCGGTACTCGCCGAGCTTCTCGAAGCCCGAGTGCAGGTAGCCGATGTGCGGCGTGCAGCGCACAACGGTCTCGCCATCGAGCTCGACCACGAGCCGGAGGACCCCGTGGGTGGCCGGGTGCTGCGGCCCGATGTTGATGAGCATGTGCTCACCCTCGAGCTCGGGCTCGACCCCAGCCGGGAAGATCGGCGCGGGCACCGGACGCCCATCCAACCCCATCTCGGGGTTCCGCCTGACCAGGTACTCGACCGTCTTCGTCGCCATCTGATCCGCCCTCCACGAGGCTCACGCCCCGCCCGCTTGCGTGTTAGACGCCGCGGCCTCTCGCTCGGCGACGCGCTTGGCGACCGCCAGCTCGTGCGGCGCGTAATCCGACTCCATGTCCAGCATCAGGGCCCGCCGGGTCTGCTCCGCCCGGCTGAACCTCCCACGCAGCGGGAAGTCTTTGCGCAGCGGGTACCCCTCGGCGTAGTTCTCCGGCATCAGGATCCGCCGCAGGTCGGGGTGGCCCCGGAACCGGATCCCGAACATGTCGTAGGTCTCACGCTCCAGCCAGTTCGCCGCCGGCCACACGTCCACCACCGAGTCCGCCTCGAGCGCATCCAGCGGGAGCTCCACCTTGACGCGCAGATTCCGCTTGTGCGGAATCGACCTGAGTTGATAGACGAGCTGCAGCGGCCGGCCTCCGCCGAAGTCCACCGCCGTCACGTCCAGGAGCAGGTCGTAACGGTGATCCGGGGCATCCCTCAGCCACCGGAGGATCTCCTTGCAGCGGTCGGGCGCGACGAACACCACGTGCTCGTCGCCCGCCTGCACCTCGTGGTGCAGGATCGCCCCGCCGAACACCTCGCGCAGCGCCGCCACACTCGGGTGCGACGACGGGTCCGCCTCCGCGCCCCGCGTCGCCTCCGCCCCGGCGTCGCTGGGCGCCGGGCCCGACTCCAGACCCTCCAGGGCTCCCTCGAAGTCCTTGCCCATGCTACGAAATCCGATCCTGGGGACGCGCCAACGCCTTGGTCGACACCAGGCCGCTCACCCGGTTCTGCGCCGTCGAGTTCCCGAACGGCTGAGCGATCTCGTCGATCACCTCCGCCGGCAGGTTCGGCCGGCCCACCTTCGCCGGATCCTCGTGCCGCAGCGCCTTGTTCCGGAGCGATTCGCCCTTGATCTTCTCCTGAAGCATCAGGATCGCGTACATCAGCCCCTCGGGCCGCGGCGGACAGCCGGGGACGTAGACGTCCACGGGGATGATCGTGTCGATCCCCTGCACCATGGAGTACACGTCGAAGACGCCGCCGCTCGACGCGCAGGCCCCCATCGAGATCGCCCACTTCGGCTGGGGCATCTGGTCCCAAACGCGCCGCAGCACCGGAGCCATCTTGTACGTCACACGCCCCGCGCAGATCAGCACGTCCGCCTGCCGCGGGGACCACGCCTGACGCTCCATCCCGAACCGCGCGAGGTCCCGGTCCGACGACGCCAACGCCATGAACTCGATCGCGCAGCACGCCGTTCCGAACGGCAGCGGCCACAGCGAGCCGTAACGCGCCCAGTTGACGAGCTCGTCCAGCTTACCTAGAAGAAAGCCCGGGCTCCCATCCTTCTCGTGCCCGAGCACCGGCAACTCCCTGCGCGCCTCTACTCCCATTCCATTGCTCCCTTCTTCCACTCGTAGATCAACCCGACCGTCAGCACGACCAGGAAGATCAACACCGCGGCGAACGGCCCCCACCCGAGGTCCCGCATCGCCACGGCCCAAGGAAGGAGAAACACGACCTCGATGTCGAAAACGATGAACAGGAGCGCCACCATGTAGAACTTCACGCTGAAGCGCTCCCGCGTGCTGCCGAGCGGCACCATCCCGGACTCGTACGGGATGTCCTTGACGGGCGTGTGCCTCGGTGGATGCAACAGGTGCGAGGCCGCCACCATCCCGACGGCGTTCAGGATCGATACGCCCAGCAAGATCAGGATCGGCGCGTAGGATTCGAGCATCGAGCACTCAGCCCGGAGTTTGTGAAATCATTCACTTGTGTGACCCGAAAACTACCGCTACCTCCCGCGGGTGTCAAGCCGAAGCCGCTTGCACGGCAAGTCAGCCACCGTCTATCTTTCGGGCATTCTGTGTCCCCATTACACGGCTGACGGAGGCCCGTTCCACATGGCCATCAAGAACGACCGCTGGATCCGACGAATGGCGGAAGAGCACGGCATGATCGAGCCGTTCGAACCCCGCCAGGTCCGGGCAGGAGTCGTGAGCTACGGGCTGTCCTCCTTCGGGTACGACATCCGTGTCGCCGACGAGTTCAAGGTCTTCACGGACGTCTTCAGCGTCGTCGTCGACCCCAAGAACTTCGACCCCAGGTCCTTCGTCGACATCAAGGGCGATCACTGTATCATCCCGCCGAACTCGTTCGCCCTCGCGCGGACGATGGAGTACTTCCGCATCCCGAAGGATGTGCTGGTGGTGTGCCTCGGGAAGTCGACGTACGCGCGGTGCGGGATCATCGTGAACGTGACGCCGTTGGAGCCGGAGTGGGAGGGCTACCTGACCCTGGAGATCTCGAACACGACGCCGCTTCCGGCCAAGATCTACGCCGAGGAGGGGATCGCGCAGCTCCTGTTCTTTCAGGGCGACGAAGTGCCGGAGATCACGTACGCCATGCGGAACGGCAAGTATCAGGGCCAGGTGGGCGTCACGCTGCCGCGGCTCTGAGCGTCATGCCGACCGGCGCCACATGGACCACGCCAGCCACGCGAACGCGACGCAGACGATCGCCCACGTGATCCAGAGAATGATCAGTCCCGCCGTCCCCGCCGCCCTGCCGATGGTGGCGATCGCGCCGAGGCCCCAGAGGACGGGCATGAGGAGGAGGAGGAAGGCGAGGACGGCGACGATGGTGAGGAGTGCGCCGCGCCCGCGTCCGGGCTCGTCGGGTGGTCGTTCGGGGACGGGCTGAGCGCCGCCCTCGAACTCCGGCTCCCCTTTCGGTCTCGGTGTCGCCATCTCGCCGCCCTCCGGGCACGGTCCGGCGCCCGAACGATGCAAAGGGCACACCAGGGAGGGCGCGGCAAAGAAGCGACCTCCGGAGGCATTTGCCTCCGGGGGTCGCTTGCATCTCCGGGGCCGCGGGGCAACGCGCCCGGGTCCGCGTCCTCCCGCGCTCCCTCGGCGCTCCGTCCGCGCCCTCGCGGCGCCGCCCCCCTCCGGTTGGGCGACCCGCGGGGACCCCGGGCGGCGCCTCAGCCTGCCGTGGTCTCGCCGTAGAGGATCGCCTGCTTCACCTCGCCGATCGCCTTCGTGATCTGGATCTCGCGCGGGCAGGCGACCGTGCAGTTGTAGATCGTGCGGCAGCGCCAGACCCCCGTCTTGCTGTTCAGGATGTCGAGACGCTCCTGTGCCGCACGGTCGCGCGAGTCGAAGATGAAGCGATGCGCGTTGACGATCGCCGCGGGGCCCACGAACTGGTCGTTCGCCCAGAAGGACGGACACGCCGTCGTGCACGCCGCGCAGAGGATGCACTTGGTCGTGTCGTCGAACCGCTCGCGCTCCTCGATCGACTGGAGTCGCTCCCGCCCGTCCGGCGGCACCTCGTCGTTCACCAGGTACGGCATGATCGAGCGGTACTGCGCGAAGAACGGCTCCATGTCGACCACCAGGTCCTTGATCACCGGCAGCCCCAGGAGCGGCTCGATCGTGACCTTCTCGCCCACGTCGCGCATGAGCACCTTGCACGCGAGGCCGTTCGCGCCGTTGATCCGCATGGCGTCCGAGCCGCACACGCCGTGGGCGCACGAGCGACGGAAGGTGAGGCTCCCGTCCTGGTACCACTTGATCTGGTTCAACCCGTCGAGCACCCGGTCCGTGGGATCCAGCTCGACCTGGTACTCCCTGTAGTACGGCTTCTTGTCCTTCGTCGGGTCGAACCGCTGGATGCGGAATGTCGCCTTCATGCTAGTACACGCGCTCCTTGGGCTCGAACTTCGTGATGATCACCGGCTTGTAGCGGATCTCGATCCCGCCGCCCTCGGTGCGATACGCGAGGGTGTGTTTGAGCCACTCCTTGTCGTTGCGCTCGGGGTAGTCCTCGCGCGAGTGGGCGCCCCGGCTCTCGGTCCGGTTCAGCGCGCACACGGCGGTGACCTCCGCCACGTCGAGCAGGTTGCCGAGCTCCCACGCCTCCAGGACGTCCGTGTTGAAGACGCGGCTCCGGTCCTGGACCCGGATGCGGGTGTAACGCTCCTTCAGCTCCCGGACCTTCTGGACCGCGTGCTCCAGGCCGGCCTTTTCCCGGAACACGCCCACGTAGTCCATCATGGTCCACTGGAGCTCCTCCCGGATCTTCGCCGGCGACTCGTCGCCCTGGCCGGAGAAGAGGCGGTCGAAGGTCTCGCGGGTGGCGTCCAGCGCGTCTTGCGGCAGCGGCGCCAGGTCCGTCTGCTTGCAGAACTCCGCCATGTGGCGTCCCGCCCTGCGGCCGAAGACCACCAGGTCGAGGAGCGAATTGGTGCCGAGGCGGTTCGCTCCGTGGACGCTCACGCAGGCGCACTCGCCCGCCGCGTAAAGGCCCGGCACGATCGTCTTCCAGTCGTCGATCACGACGCGCCCGTCCACGTCCGTGGGGATGCCGCCCATTGCGTAATGGGCCGTGGGCGCCACGGGGATCGGGTCGACCGCCGGGTCGATCCCGAGGTACGTCCGGCAGAAGTCCGCGATGTCCGGGAGCTTCGTCTCGACGACTTCGCGACCCAGGTGCGTCGCGTCCAGGTGGACCCACTTGTTCCCGTCGATCCCGCGCCCCTCGCGGATCTCCATGTAGATCGCGCGTGAGACGACGTCGCGGCTGGCCAGGTCCTTCATGGTCGGGGCATAGCGCTCCATGAAGCGCTCCCCGTGGTGGTTGCGCAGCACGCCGCCTTCGCCGCGCACGCCTTCCGTGATCAGGATCCCCAGCTTCGCGATCCCGGTCGGATGGAACTGGTAGAACTCCATGTCCTCGAGGGGGATCCCGCGCCGGAACAGCATCGCCGGCCCGTCACCCGTGAAGGCGTGGGCGTTGGACGTCACCGCGAAGATCCGCCCGTGCCCGCCCGTGCTGAAGATCACCGCCTTCGCCCGGAACAGGTGCAGCTCGCCCGTCTCGATCTCGTAGGCGACGACGCCCGCGCAGCGCCCCTCGCTCATGATCACGTCCACGACCTGGTACTCGTCGAAGAACGTGACGTTGTGCTTGATGCACTGCTGATAGAGCGTCTGGAGGATCATGTGGCCGGTACGGTCGGCGGCGTAGCAGCTCCGCCGCACCGGACCCTCGCCGAAATGATGGGAGTGGCCGCCGAAGCGACGCTGCGCGATCCGCCCATCCTCCGTCCGGGAGAACGGAAGCCCCATGTGCTCCAGCTCGAGGATGACCTCGGGAGCGTCGTTGCACATGATCTCGATCGCGTCCTGGTCGCCCAGGTAGTCGCTCCCCTTCACGGTGTCGAAGGCGTGCCACTCCGGGTGATCCTCCTCGAGGTTCCCCAGCGCCGCCCCGATCCCGCCCTGGGCCGCACCCGTGTGAGAACGCGACGGGTAGAGCTTCGTCAGAACCGCGGCCTTGACGCCGCCACGGGTCAGGTGCAGCGCCGCCATCAATCCGGCGCCGCCGCCGCCGACCACGATCGCGTCGAATGTATGCACGTGACTCATGGCAAAGCCGCCTGCACGCTTTCCGGGGTGAACTGGAACGTCACAATGATGTACGCGCCGATGCCGAGCAGGGCCACGTACACGAGGAAGATGAACGACTTCACGGCGACCGCCCACCCCGGCCTGCGCACGTAGTCGTCGACGATGTAGCGCAATCCGTTGATGCCGTGCGTCAACGCGAAGAAGAGCAGGAAGAAGTCGAAGACCTTCCAGAGCGGGTTCGTCCACCGCTCCGCGATCAGGTCGTAATCGATGTTGTCGACGCCGATCGCGAAGTGCATGTAGAAGAGGTGGAACACCGCGATGACGAGGAGGACGAGCCCCGAGATCCGCATGAAGAGCCACGAGTAGAGCTCGAAGTTCCCATGCGGTACCCGGCCGCGCCGGTTCACGAATGCCCGGCTCAGATTCCCGTTCATATCAGTGCGTGAAGATCGGCAGCAGGAACTGGTACGCGCCCCACAGGAAAATGGGGATGAAGATCGCGGCCTCGACCCAGATCAACTGGCGCTCGTACGGCCAGAGCTTCGGCCAGAAGTCCTGGACGATGATCCGGAACCCGTTCAGTGCGTGGAAGAGCACGCCGAACAGGAGGAACACCGTCAGGATCCGGCCGGGTGCCGAGTGGTAGAGGACGAGGAGTTCGTTGAAGACCTCCGGTCCGAAGGCCATCAGGAAGATGTCCACGATGTGGAGCGCCAGGAAGAAAAGGATTCCCAGCCCCGACGCGCGGTGCAGCAGCCAGGCGAACATCCCCTCGCGCCCGCGGTAGCGGAGCCCTTCCAGGATCGGCACTCCTCGCCGGTACACGGTTCTCGTAGCCATTTGCCGGTTGTCAGAGCAGGGCCATGGTCTCCCGGACCGCGCTGGCGGACGACTCGAGCATCGCCCGCTCCTCGGCGGTCAGCTCGACCTCGACGATCTTCTCAAGGCCGTTGCGCCCGAGCTTGCACGGCACGCCGAGGAAGAGGCCGCTAAGGCCGAACTCGCCCTCGAGCCACGCCGAACAAGGCAGGATCCGCTTCTTGTCCTTGACGATCGATTCGACCATCTGGACGGTCGCCGCGGCGGGCGCATAGTAGGCGCTTCCCGTCTTGAGCAGGTTCACGATCTCTGCGCCGCCGTGGCGGGTCCGTTCGACGAGGGCGTCGATCCGCTCACGCGGCATGAGCTGGGTGAGCGGGATCCCGCTCACGGTCGTGTAGGAGATGAGCGGCACCATGGTGTCCCCGTGGCCGCCGAGGACGAGCGCCTGGATGTCCTCGACGCTCACGTCGAGCTCGAGGGCGATGAAGGAGCGGTAGCGCGCCGTGTCCAGGACGCCCGCCATCCCGATCACCCGCTCGCGGGGGAAGCCCGTCGTCTCCTTGCAGACGTACGCCATGACATCGAGCGGATTGGACACCATGATGACGATGGCGTTGGGCGCGACCTCCCGGATCTTCTCGGAGACCTGACGCACGATCCCCGCGTTCGTCCGGAGGAGATCCTCGCGGCTCATTCCCGGCTTGCGGGCGATCCCCGCCGTGACGACGAAGATGTCCGAGCCCGCCGCCGCCTCGTATCCGTTGCTGCCGATGACGCGGGTGTCGAAGCCCTCGATCGGCGCCCATTCCCACTGGTCGAGCGCCTTCCCCTGCGGGATCCCCTCGGCGATGTCGACCATGACGACTTCGCGCGCCAGCTCCTTCTGCGCGAGGAGCTGCGCCGCGGTGGCGCCCACGTGGCCCGCGCCCACGACCGTGATCCTGTTGACCATGACTCTATCTCACACCACCCGGGAGTTTCGAAGATTTTCGGATAAACCCGAAGCGCGGGCAAAGTATGGGAGGGCCGTCGAACTGTCAACGCGGCCTGTCAGCCGCCGACCTGCGAGAGGGCGACGAGGCCGCCGGAGCCCACGGCCGAGCCCTGGACGAGGTGGTGTCTCTCGGGTTTGATCTGGAGCGTCTGGCGTATGTACGGCTCGAGCGGCTCGCCCCGGCGTAGCGGGCCCCGCAGGTCGGTCTGGATCGAACCGAAGAGGCAGGGGCGGAGCTGTCCATCCGCCGTGAGGCGCATGCGGTTGCAGCGGTCGCAGTAGTTGTGGCTCATCGGCGTGATCACGCCTACCGTGCCGGCGGCGCCGGGGAAGCGGAAGTAGCGGGCCGGTCCGTTCCCGATCGGTCCTTCCACGGGCTCCAGGTCGCCGATCGCGCGAACGCGGTCAAGGATCTCGAAGGCCGGGATGTATTCCTCCATCGAGATGTCGAGGTTCGCCCCCACGGGCATGACCTCGATGAAGCGGACGTGCCAGGGGCGCTCGAGCGTGGCCCGCGCGAAGTCGACGAGCTCGTCGTCGTTCCGGCCACGCATGACCACGGTGTTGATCTTGATCGGCGAGAACCCGACCCGCTCCGCGGCGGCGAGGCCTTCGAAGATGTCGGAGTGCACGCCCTGGCGGCGGGCGATCGCGTCGATACGGTCCGGGCGCAACGAATCGAGCGACACGTTGATGCGGTGCACGCCCGCCTCACGCAGCTCCTCGGCGAGAGGGGCGAGGAGGACGCCGTTCGTCGAGAGGGCGATGTCTTCGATCCCCGGCACCTCGGCGAGCATGCGAACGAGCGCGGGCAGGTTCCTGCGCACCAGCGGCTCCCCGCCAGTGATCCGAACGCGGCGCAGCCCCATCCGCGCCATCGTCCGGACGATCTCCGCGATCTCCTCGAAGCGGAGGATCTCGTCCCGCCGAAGCCACTGCAGCCCCTCCAGCGGCATGCAGTAGACGCAGCGCAGGTTGCACTTGTCCGTGACCGAGATCCGGAGGTACTCGATGCGCCGGCCGAATCCGTCGCGCATCTCCTCCCGGCTGGCCGAGTCCCGCTCAATCACCGGTCGCCTCCGGTACGGGCGGCACCTGCCCCTCGAGCCAACGGGCGTCGCCCTCGGCGTAGTACTCCTCTTTCCAGACCGGCAGCCGCTTCTTGATCTCCTCGATCACGTACCGGCTCGCCTCGTACGCCTCGGCCCGGTGGGGGCTGGACACCGCGATCGCCACGCTCACCTCGCCGACCCGCAGGGGCCCAATCCGGTGCGCGACCACGATCCGGTCCGTGCCCAATCGTGTTGACGCCTCGGCCGCGATCTCCGCGAGCACCGACTCCGCCATGGCGACGTAGGCGTCGTACCGCATCCCGACGACGCGCCTGCCATCGTTCTGGTTGCGCACGGTGCCGAGGAAGAGGAGCACCGCGCCGTCCTCCGGCGCGCCGACCATGGCGAGGATCGCGGCGGGGTCGAGGGGTTCGGTCGTGATCCACGTCCTCACGGCATCAACCTCCTGCGACGGGTGGCAGGATCGCGACCTCGTCGCCGTTGGCGAGCTCCACGTCGGGTCCGGCGTACGCGTGGTTGACTGCGACCACGGGCGCCTCCGGCAGCCGCGCGAACCCGCCGCCGCGGCCGCGCAACTCGCGCACCACGGACGCCACCGTCGCCCCGGGGCGCACCTCGACCTCCAGCTCGCCCGTCCCGGCGAACTCGCGATACAACCCGAAGAAGAGAAGTCGGACGTGCATCACGCTCCGGGGCGACTCGCCCCGCACCTCGGATCACCCTCGATTCGGTTCGGTGAACGGTGGAAGCTAGGTGCGTTCCGGCCAGCGATCAAGGAGCGTGCCGGCCGCGATTCGCCCCTGCGGCGGTCCGATAGTGCGGAAGCTCGTACCCCCGATGCGAAAACCCCACCCGCCGTCCTCGCGGGTGGGGCACCGAGCACGTTCCCTGTCCCCGGGAAACTCACACCTTCGCGTTCGCGACCTGCTGGCGCAGATCCTTCGACGGCTTGAAGATCGGTACCACGCGCGCCGGAACCTCGACCGGATCGCCTGTCCGCGGATTGCGCGCCATACGCGACTTCCGCTTGCGCACCTTGAACGTGCCGAACCCGCGAATCTCGATGTTCTCGTGAGCCGACAGAGCGTTCTTGATCGCGTTCAAGAGCCCGTCGACGACCAGGGCGCAGTCCTTTTTCGTGATCCCCGGGCCGATGGCTGCGGCCACCTGTTCGACGAGGTCGGCTTTGGTCATGATTCCTCCGTACCGAAATGCGTTACGTGAGAGTACCGGGAGCCGCGCTCCCGCCGTACCTAGAACGGGACGACGAACTTCAGGCGGGGCTCTCCGGCCTGCTCCAACGGCCCGACCAATCTCGTCAGGCTCGACGTCGCCCCACGCCCCAGGAGCAAGTCCAGGAGCGTGAATTCCACCTCCGGCGGTTGTCTTACCAAGCGCGGGTCCTCCCCGAGACCCGCCATCCGCCCCACCGCCGCAAGGGCGTCCTGCATGTTGCCGATCCGGTCGACGAGTCCGCGCTCGAGCGCCTGTCTACCGGAGTAGATCCTCCCATCGGCTAGCTGCCGTACCTCTTCCGCCGGGATCCCCCGCTCTTCCGCGACCGCCTCGACGAACTGTTCGTAGACGTCGCTCACCAGAGCGTTGAGGACCTCCCGGTCCTCGGGCGACAGCGGCCGGTACATCGTGCCGGTGTCCTTGTGGTCGGCGCTCTTCACGACCTGCATCTCGACCCCGACCTTCCGCAGGAGCGCGCTCACATCCGGCAGTTCCATGATCACGCCTATGGAGCCGGTGAGCGAGCCGGGAAGCACGAAGATCGAGTCGGCACCCAAAGCCACGTAGTAGCCGCCGGACGCACCGACCGCGCCAATCGCCGCGACGACCGGGTATCCTTCCTCGCGCAGACGCCGGAACTCCCAATAGAGGCTCTGCGCGGGCCCGACGAGGCCGCCGGGCGAATTGATGGTTATGAGAAATCCCTTGACCGACGGGTCCCGGCGGAAGCGCCGGATCTGCTCGAGGTACCACTCGTCATCCTCGATCAGGCCGTCGATCTCGATCACCGCGATGCGATCCCCCAGGGCCAGACCGCCTTCGCCCCGCACAACCAACACGGCGACGAGGGCGATCCCTGCCAGGGTCATCAGCGACACAACGCCAACGGCAAGCGCGATTACGATCGTGCGCCGGGACACGCGAGAACCACCGTCACGAGAACGGCTTGTCTGTGAGAGGCGGGCGCATAGCTTAACTCTCACCCGCCGCGGCCGTCAAGGTTTTTCCTCTGCGGGCCTCCATGGCGTTCACGAACTGGTCGAAGAGATACCGCGAGTCGTGGGGCCCGGGCGACGACTCGGGGTGGTACTGCACGCTGAAGACCGGAAGCTCCCGATGCGCGAGCCCTTCGACCGTTCCGTCGTTCAGGTTCACGTGCGTCACGCGCAGCGCCGGCGCTCCCTCGATCGTGTCGCCCGGCCCGCCGCGGACCGCGAAACCGTGGTTCTGCGATGTGATCTCGACCGCGCCGTCCTCCAGCCGACGCACCGGGTGGTTCCCACCCCGGTGCCCGTAGAGGAGCTTGTACGTCGTCCCGCCGAACGCCCGGCCGACAAGCTGATGGCCGAGGCAGATCCCGAAGATCGGCACCCCGCGCTCGGCGAGGAGCCGGATCGTCCGCAGGACGTGCTCGACCGCGGCGGGATCGCCGGGCCCGTTCGACAGGAAGAGCCCGTCGAGCTCGAGCTCCAGGATCACTTCGGCCGGCGTTTCGGCCGGCACGGTCGTGATCCGGCAGCCTCGCTCCGCGAGCAGACGGAGCGACATCGACTTCACGCCGAAGTCGTAAGCGACGACGCGGAAGCGCTCCGTTCCGGTCGCCGGAACGTCGTACGGCTCCGCCGTCGTGACCTGACAGGTGAGGTCCAGCCCCTCCATCCGGGGGTGGGCCTGTATGCGCTCCATCACCTCGCCGGTCGGCATGTCGGCGGGCGCGATCGCCGCCCGCATGGCCCCGGCCGACCGGATGTGGCGCGTGAGCGCCCGCGTGTCGACTTCGGACAGGCCGACGATCCCCGAGCGGGCGAGGTACGAGTCCAGCGATTCCTCCGCCCGCCAGTTGCTGTGATAACGGGACAGCTCCCTGACGACGAAGCCGGCCACCTGGGGTCGTGACGATTCTTCGTCCTCCCGCGTCACACCGTAGTTCCCGATGAGCGGGTACGTCATCGTGACGATCTGTCCGGCGTAGGACGGATCGGTCAGGACTTCCTGGTATCCCGACATCGAAGTATTGAAGACGACTTCGCCCAGGGCGATGCCGCGGGCGCCGATCGCTTCGCCGCGGAACACGCGGCCGTCTTCGAGGAGCAGATATGCTTCGTCGGCCAATGGACCTCCGGTTGCTGATTCGGCCGAGGATCAAGCCGCGGGCGAATTTACGCCGCCGCGCGCACCTGTCAAGCGACGGGCGGTCCCATCCGGCCAGGCCGCCGCCCCGCCGCACCGGTTGCGTCCGGGATCGCCCTTCGCGAGCTTACCGTCATGGAACCGCTCGTCTACATCTATGCCGATGAGTCCTGCCTCGGCGTCCAGTTCACGGATCGGGACTCGCCTGGCGGCGCCGCCGGCCTCATCGAGTTCTGGCGCGGCGACCACTGGGAGCGGCGCGATTACTGGGTCAGCGAGCCGGCCACGACCAACAATCGCATGGCGCTCCGCAGCGCCATCGAGGGGCTCGCCGCCCTGCGGGTGCCGTGCCGCGTCGTCTTTACCTCCGATTCGCAGTACCTGATCCGCGGCATGCGCGAGTGGGTCCCCGGCTGGATCCGCCGGGGCTGGAAACGGAAGGGCGGCGCCATCGAGAACGTGGAGCTCTGGCGCGCCCTGGTCGACGCCGCCCGCCGGCACCGCGTGGATTGGCGTTGGGTCCGCGGCCACGCCGGCCACCCGCAGAACGAGTACGCCAACCACCTGGCGACCCGGGCCGCGCGCACGCAGACCTCGTCGAACGGGCTCGTCCCCTCCGGTTACGAGAGCTGGCTCGATGCTGAGAGGGAGAAGGGGCGGTTCCTCGACGTCTTCGAGTTCCAGCCGCCGCGCGAGGAGACCTTCCGACCGGTTCCTCTACCTCACGGCTGAGGCTCGGCCTCACGCGTTGTGAGGCCGAGCCTCCATCGGGCAGAGCCCGCACGGACGGCGCACGCCCATCCGCCCGTTCGACGCACGCCTACCGGATTTCCCTGTCGAAGACCTCGGCGAAGCGTGCCGCGACCCTCTCGCCGACCTCGTCGAGGGCGAGGTCCGTTCCCGTGACCCTGGCGAGGGAAGTGACGCCGTGGTCGCGGATCCCGCAGGGCACGATGGCGTCGAAGAAGTTCAGGTCGGTGGTCACGTTGAGCGCGAAGCCGTGCGACGTGATCCACCCGCTCGAGACGCGCACGCCGATCGCCGCGATCTTCTCGTCGCCCACCCACACCCCCGTCAACCCCTGCTTCCGCCCTGCCTCGACGCCGAAGTCGGCGAGCGCCCTGATCAACGCCTCTTCGATGTCTCGGACGTAGCGATGGAGGTCCCGCCGGTCCGGCTTCAGGTCCAGGATCGGGTAACCGACGAGCTGCCCCGGACCGTGATAGGTCACGTCCCCGCCGCGGCCGGTCTCGAAGAGCTCGATCCCCAGCAGGCGCCGCTCTTCCTCGCCCACCAGGATGTGCTCCTCGTGCGCGGAGGTCCCGAGCGTGATGACGTGCGGGTGCTCCAGGAGCAGGAGCTGGTCCGGGATCTCGCCCGCGCGCCGCCGCTCGACCAGCTCCCCCTGATACTTGAGCCCCATGGCGTACGGCACGGTGCCGAGCCATCGGACCTCCAACACGCGACGCGGCGCGGGAGCGGCGACCTCGCCGCTCCCGCGCCCCGCTTCGCGCGTCCGGGCCATTTCCACCGCCTCTCTCATGGCCCAGCCACCCGCTCCTTTCGCCGGATCAGGCCTCCTCCGGGAACGTGTGCAGGACCTCGCGCAACCGCGACAGGAACCGTGCCGCGTCCGCACCGTCGACCAGACGGTGGTCGTACCCGAGCGAGAAGTAGGAGCGCAGCCGGATCGCGATCGTGTCCATCCCGTCGGCCTCGATCACGACCGGGCGCTTGTCGATCGAGCCCGTCCCGAGGATCGCGGCCGTCCCCTCCGGGATGATCGGCATCCCGACCATGGTGCCGAGGACGCCGGGGTTGGTGATGGAAAACGTCGCGCCCTGGATCTCTTCCGGCTTGAGTTGCCGGGCGCGGGCACGGGCGGCCAGGTCGTTGATCCGCTTGGCGATCCCGACCAGGTTCAACTCGTCGGCGTTCCGGACGACGGGCACGATCAGCCCGGGGTTCAGATCCACGGCGATCCCGATGTTGATCTCGCTCCGGTAGATGATGCTGTCCCCGGAGACCGTCGCGTTGATGTTCGGGAACTCGCGGAGCACCCGGGCCACCGCCCATGCGACGAACGCGGTGTAGCTGACCTTGACGCCCTGCTGCTCCCAGCGCTCCTTGTTCGCGCGCCGGATCCGGTCGATCCGCGTGAAGTCCATCTCGATGATCGAGTGGACGTGCGGCGCGATCCGCTTCGCCCTCACCATGTGATCCGCAGTGAGGCGCCGGATCCGGTCCATCGGCACCACCTGGTCGCCCGGCCGGACCGGGAACTCGGGGTGCTGGACCTGGCCGTAGAAGATCTTCCAGAAGTCCTCGGCCGCGACCGGCCCCATGGCCGCCGGGCGCGCGGGCGCAGCCGGCGCCGCAGGAGCCGCGGCGGGCGCAGCCGGCGCGGCAGCGGGCGCGGGCGCAGCGGGCGCCTTCTCGCGCTGCTCGATGTAGGCCAGGATGTCCTGCTTCGTCACGCGGCCGGCCTCGCCCGTGCCCGGGACCTGGCTCAGGTCGATCCCGTGCTCCTCGGCGATCCGCCGCACGAGCGGCGACGAGCGGCGACGGAGCCGCTCCTCCGCAGTCTCCTCTCCCGCCTCTTTCGCGGCGGGCGACGGCGCAGCGGGTGCGGGCGCGGCCGGTGCAGCGGCAGCCGCCTCGGCCGGCTTCTCCTCAGCGGGCGCCGGAGCCGGCGCCGCCGCCGGGGCCGTGGCCGTCGCATTCGCATCCGTCTCGATGTAAGCGACGATGGTCCCGACCTCGACCGTCTGCCCCTCCTGAACCGTGATCTCGGCGAGCGTCCCCGCGGCCGGGGAGGGGATCTCCGCATCCACCTTGTCCGTCGAGATCTCCAGCAGCGGCTCGTCTCTCGCGACCTTGTCGCCCACCTTCTTCAGCCACTTCGATACCGTCCCCTCGGCGATCGACTCGCCCATCTGGGGCATCGGGACTTCGATACGGGCCATTTCGCTTGCTCCAGCTATGGATCGTCGTTCCAGGTTGCGGCGAGCCGCCCTCAATACTTCACCAGGTACCGCGCGGCCGCCACGATGTCCGACACCTGCGGGAGGAAGTAATCCTCCAGCGGCGGTGAGTACGGCACGGGCGTGTCGATGGCGGTGACGCGCAGGATCGGCGCGTCCAGCCACTCGAACGCCTTCTCGTTCACCCGCATCGCGATCTCGCCGGCGATCCCGCCGGTGCGGGTGTCCTCGTGAACCACCAGGAGGCGGTTCGTCTTCTTCACACTCTCGATGATCGCGTCCTCGTCCAGCGGCAGCAGGGTCCTCAGGTCGATGACCTCGACCTGCACCCCGTCCCCCGCGGCCAGTTGCTCCGCCGCCTTGAGGCTCTCGTGCACCATCATGCCGTAGGTCACGATGGTGAGGTCCGACCCCTCGCGGTGGATCCGCGCCTTCCCCAGCGGGACCACGTAATCCTCTTTGGGCAAGACCTCACGGAGCGCCGGAAGGCGGTAGAGCTTCTTGTGCTCGAAGAACAGGACCGGGTCGTCATCCCGGATCGCCGCCTTCAGCAACCCTTTCGCGTCGTACGCCGTCGACGGGTAGACGATCTTGAGCCCGGGCGTATGGAAGAACGCCATCTCCGGGTTCTGGGAGTGGAACGGTCCGCCCCGCACACCCCCGCCGACCGGGCCGCGCACGACCATGGGCACGGGCCCGCTCCCGCGCCACCGCGACGTCGCGATGTAATTCGTGAGCGGCTCGTACGCGCACGAGATGAAGTCCATGAACTGCATCTCGACGACGGGGCGGAGTCCCATGTGCGCGGCGCCCGCGGCGGCACCGGTGAAGCCGGCCTCGCTGATCGGCGTGTCGATGACGCGCTCCGGGCCGAAGTAGTCGATGAAGCCCTCCGTCACCTTGAACGCGCCGCCGTAGACGCCGATGTCCTCGCCCATGAGAAAGACGGAGTCATCCCGCTCCATCTCCTCCCAGAGCGCTTCGCGGATCGCTTCCAGGAACGTGACCGGCCTCCCCTCCTCCGTGTTCCGGACGTGCTCCGGGCGCTCGCGCCTCGACTCCTTGGTCGCCGTCGTCATACCGTTCACGCGTAGTGGGGGTCGGGGATCGCCAGGCGCGTCCACGGCCGCGCCGTCGGGCGGTCGCCATAAACGCCGTCTAACGCCGAATCCGGCTCCGGCATGGGGGACGCTTCGGCCTCGTCCCTTGCCCGGTCGACCTCGCCGGCGACCCGGGCCTCGATCGCCTCCAGCTCCTCCTGCGTCGCCCAGCCGTTCTCCAACAGCCGCTTCTCGTACCGGTCGATCGGGTCCCGCGCTTCCCAGTACTCGAGCTCGACCGGCGGGACGTACGCCTGGGCATCGTGTTCGGCGTGGCCCTTCCGCCGGTACGTCAGCACCTCGAGGAGCGCCGCGCCCTCCCCCGCCCTGGCCCGCTCGACCGCCCGCTTCGTCATCTCATACACGGCGAGCACGTCGTTGCCATCGCACTGCTCGCCGTAGACGCCGTACCCCTCAGCCTTGTCGACGAACGACGAGACCGCGGTCTGCTTCGCGACGGGCGTGGAGTACGCATATCCGTTGTTCTCGACGATCACGACGAGGGGCAACCGACGCACGGCCGCGAAGTTCAGCCCCTCGTGGAACGCCCCGGTGGAGGTCATCCCATCGCCCGCATAGACCAGGGCTACGCGATCCTCGCCTCGAATGCGGAACGACAACGCGACCCCCGCCATGACCTCGACCATCACGCCAAGGTGCGAGATCAGGCCAATGTACCCCTTCCGGTAGTCCGTGAAATGGACGTTCTGCTCCCGCCCGCCCGTGGGCGAGTCGCCCTTGGCCATGTACTGGCGCATGACCTCGACCGGCCGCGCGCCCATGAGGAGGAGCGCGCCGAGGTCCCGGATCGCCGGCGAGATGATGTCGCCCGTACCGTCGGTCCGGCGGCGCAGTGCGTACGCGCTCCCGACCGCCGTCGCCTCCTGTCCGAGGGAGCGGTACAGGCCGCCGATCACTTTGTTCTGACGATAGAGATTCGTGAGGACCTGCTCGACCTGGCGCGTGAGCTGGAGGTAGTAGTAGATCTCGAGCAATTGCTCGCGGGACAATCCGGCCACGATCACGCCGCTCGCCGCCACCCCCGTCTGTCCGGCCATCGGTTAATCGCCGATCCTGTCGAGCCTTCGGTACCTGCCGCGATCCGCCGACATTATGGGCAGCCCCCGGAGGGGCGTCAAGCCACGCGGCGAGGCGCCGGGCGCGCCGTCAGCCGTCCGGAAGGCGCCCGATCGCGGGCCGGAGTCCGGCGGTCCGCGACTTGCACCCTCGGCCGGAGCGCAGCGGCAACCGCCGCCCCGTCTACACGAAAACGCCGCATCCTGTCCGGATGCGGCGCCTCCTCCACCGCCATGGAGGACCCGCATGGCAAGAGAACGATCCTCGCCCCCCGAGTCCCCGCGAAGCTCACGTCCCCGACGCGCGCGTTCACGCCCTCCGACCGAAGACGGCGCCCGCCGGAGACGGGAACGACCCGCGCCGTGGTTCCGGCGCCCGACCGCGTCACCCCGGTTCGACGACCACCTCGGTCCTTACGAGACCGAGTACGACATCGCCCACGGCTACACGACCGAACGGATCATCATCCTGCCGTGACCGTGGGCCCGCCGTGGGTCAGACGCCGACCGGGGTCACTGCTGAGTGCCGGACTGCTGGCCCTGGGTCTGGGTGTCCCCGGCCGCTCCACCCGGCTGCGCGGTGTCGTCGGACTGGATCACTCCCGGCAGCACCGGCTGCGGCGCCGCCGGCGCCGTCTGCCGGAACTCCTGCTGCAGGATCGACTCGGGGATCCGCTGCCGCGAGGACATGATGGACAGCACCAGTGCCAGGAACAGGAAAATGCCGCCGGTGATCCACGTGGCCCGCGTCAGCAGCGTCGCCGCCTGACGTCCGCCGAAGAACATTTCCGTCGCCGCGCCACCGCCCATCGCGGCCAGACCACCGCCCTTCCCGGCCTGGAGCAGCACCACGACCATGAGCAGCAGGCCGTCGAGGATGAGGAGCGTGAGCAGAAATCCAAACATGGAGTTTTCCTGTTGCGTGCTTTGACGATCAAGCTGTTCAATATCCCGACCGCGCGACGACGTGTCAAGCGGAGCGCGCTCGGGTTCCCGCCCCTACCGTGTACTCCGGAGGTGGAACGAAGTGCCGGCGTTCGCGCGGGCAGGCAGCCGCCGGATCGGGACCGCCCGCTGCCCGATCGCGACCGGCTCGCGCCACCGCCGCCGACGGTCAGGCCCGCACGGCCTCCGTCGCCGCGATCTCGGCGAACCCGGCCGGGTCGAGGCTCGCCCCTCCGACCAGCAGCCCGTCCACGTCCGGCGCGCCCAGGAGTTCCGCCGCGTTGCCCGGCTTGACCGACCCGCCGTACAGGATCGGAATCCTGCGGGCCGCGGCGTCGCCGACGCGTTCGGCGAGCCGCCTGCGCAGGGCGGCATGCGCCGCGGACGCGTCCGCGGGCGTCGCGTTCTTCCCCGTGCCGATCGCCCAGACGGGCTCGTAGGCGACGACGATGCGAGACACCCGGTCGGGATCCAGCCCTTCGAGCGCGGCGTCGAGCTGACCGAGGATGACCGCCTCGACCTGCCCCGCCTCGCGCTGCTCGAGCGTCTCTCCGAGGCAGACGACCGGGGTGAGTCCGCCGTCCAGCGCCGCTGCGGTCTTGCGCCGTACGTCCTCGTCCGACTCGCCGAAGATGTGGCGGCGCTCCGAGTGTCCGATCAGGGCGTAGCGCGCGCCCGCGTCCCGCGCCATGGGCACCGAGATCTCGCCGGTGAAGGCGCCCTTCGGCTCCCAGTGGACGTTCTGTACGCCCAGGGCCAGGTCGGGCCGGTCGGCCACGGTCTCGGCCGCCGCCAGCAACGAGATCGCCGGCGGGAAGAAGATCACGGTCCTGTCGGACCGCGGCGCGTAGCGGGCCGCGAAGTCGCGGAAGAACTCCCGCGTCTCGGACGGCCCCTTGTGCATCTTCCAGTTTCCGGCGATCACCGGGGTGGTCAGCGCCGTCGTCATCGTCACTCGCCCCCTTTCGTGTCCAGCGCGGCCACGCCAGGAAGGGTCTTCCCCTCCAGGAACTCGAGCGAAGCGCCGCCGCCGGTCGACACGTGGGTAATGCGGTCGGCGACGCCGGCGGCCTCGATCGCCGCGACCGTGTCCCCACCGCCCACGATCGTCGTGGCGCCCCGGTCCGTCGCGTCGGCGACCGCGCGAGCCACGCCGTCCGTCCCGTGGCTGAACTCGGGGATCTCGAACATTCCCATCGGCCCGTTCCAGAGAACGGTGCGCGCATCGTGCAGGTATTCGCCGAACGTCGCCACGCTCTTCGGGCCGATGTCGAGGATCATCCCCTCCGGCGGCACCTGGTCGCGGTCGAGGATCCATGTCCGCACGCCGGGCTCGGCCTTCCCGGCGACGACGCAGTCCACCGGGAGCGCGAGCTTGGAGCCGGCCCGCTCCAGGAGGTCGCGGGCGAGCTCGATCCGGTCCTCCTCGACGAGCGACTTGCCCGTCTCGAGGCCGAGGGCGCGGAAGAAGGTGTTCGCCATCGCGCCGCCGATGAGGAGCCGGTCGACGCGCGGGAGCAGGTTCTCGATGACGTCGATCTTCCCCGAGATCTTCGCGCCGCCGATGATGGCGACGAACGGCCGTTCCGGCGACTCCAGCGCCTGGGAGAGGAAATGCAGCTCCCGCTCCATGAGGAGCCCGGCCACCGCGGGGCGCCGCTCCTGTCTCATGACGATCGCGACGCCGCACGTCGACGCGTGAGCCCGGTGCGCCGCGCCGAAGGCGTCGTTCACGTACACGTCTCCGAGCGCGGCGAGCGCTTCGGCCACCTCTTCGTCGTTCGTCTCCTCCCCGGGCAGGTACCGCACGTTCTCGAGAAGGAGGATCTCGCCCGGACGCAACGCATCCGCGGCTCCGTGCGCCTCGGACCCGACGACGTCCGCCACGAAATGCACCGGCACCTCCACGAGCTCCGCGAGCCGCTCCGCCACGGGACGGAGCGAGAATTCGGGCTTCCACTGCCCCTTCGGTCGCCCGAGGTGGGAGACGAGCACCACGCGGGCCTGGCGAGCCAGCAGGTACTTCAGCGTGGGCAGAGTCGCACGGATCCGGGTGTCGTCGGTGATCCGGCCGTCGTCGAGCGGCACGTTGTAATCCACCCGCACGAGGACGCGCTTGCCATGCAGCGCCGCGTCCGGTAGGTCCTTGAGCGTCTTGGTCTCCATGGTCGGTCGTATTGGCGATGCGGCCCCACGGCCGCGCTCGTGTCGTGCGTCGGTCCGGCCGACGCCGGGCGGCGCGTAACCTAGCGCGCCTCCGCCGCCGCGATCAAGCGGCTTCGACCGGCGCGGAGAGGAAGTCGACGATCGCGTCCGCCACGGCCCCGGGCGCCTCCCAGTTCGGCGAGTGCCCGGCGTGTTCGATCCAGTGCAACATCGCACGGGGGATCCTGGCTGCGGCGCGCTCGGCGTGGGACGGCGGGAAGAACGCGTCGCGGCGCCCCCAGACGACCAGCGTCGGGGCGTGCAGCGCGGCGAGCTCCCCGTCCTCGAGGACTTCCCTCTGACCCCGCGGACCGGCGAAGAGGCGGAACGCCCGGGCCAGAAGCGCGGGGTCCCCCGCCCTGGCGGTACGGTACAGGTACTCGAGGAGCACCGGCTCGAAGCTCGGGTCGAGGGGTTGGCCCGAGGTCATGAGGCGCCGGAGCAGCCAGCGGGTGCCCCATCGGCTCGGGCGGAGCAACAGAGGGCCAAGGACGCGGAGTCCCGCCAGACGGACCGCCGCCGGCATTTCCCGGCCCAATCCTGCGGAATCGATCAGCACGAGCCGACCCACGGCGTCGGGGCGACGCTGGGCGAGTCGCAGCGCCACGAGCCCGCCGAAGGAGGTACCGACGAGGTCGAAGCGATGCACGCCGAACCCCGAGACCCAGGTGTCGACGAACTCGGCGACGTGTCGCCCCAGCTCCGCCCTCGGCTCGATCGCGGCGGAGAGACCGAATCCCGGGAGGTCCGGCGCGAGGACGCGGAAGCGCTGCGCCAGGCGGCCCATGACCCCGAACCAGTTCGCCGCGCCGCCGCCCGCGCCGTGGAGGAGCACGACGGGAGGGCCGTCCCCCAGCTCCAGATAATGGAGTGCGACGCCGTCGACCTCGGCCCACCGGCTCGCTGCGGTGAGACCCGCCGCCGCGAGCACCCCGTTCATCGC
>Ga0207873_1001326_pt1 | contig 24183 bp, 21 predicted proteins | sample BGWIniCompost_FD_187373 | JGI IMG/M metagenome (GOLD analysis project Ga0207873, IMG submission 187373) | Cellulose adapted compost microbial communities from Newby Island Compost Facility, Milpitas, CA, USA - BGW Initial Compost (SPAdes)... ...
TCGCGTCGCAAAGCAGGCGGTCATCAAGGCCGGTCAATACGCGTACCGCGACCGCCGGCAGCGCAAGCGTCAGTTCCGCGCGCTCTGGATCGCGCGCATCAACGCGGCCGCCCGCGCTCAAGGGTTGTCGTACAGCCGACTCGTCAACGGCCTGAAGAAGGCGAACATCGACGTCGACCGCAAGGTGCTGGCCGATATCGCGGTGCACGACGAGCAGGGGTTTGCCGCGCTCGCGGCCGCAGCCAAAGAGGCACTCGCGACGCAGTGACGCGCCATCGGAGGGTGGCGCGGTGAGCGCTCTTTCAAGCCTGCTCAAGGAAGCCGAGGCCGAGGTCAGCTCGGCCTCGGACCTTCGTCAGCTCGACGCCGTTCGCGTCAAGTATCTCGGAAAGAAGGGCCTCCTCACTGAACGGCTCAAGTCGCTCGGGCAGCTGCCGCCCGAGGAACGGCCGGCCGCCGGTAAGGCGATCAACGAGGCGAAGACCGCGCTCGAAGGGCTGCTCGACGCTAAGCGCAAGGCGCTCGAAGCGGCGCAGCTCGATGCCGAGCTCGCCGGGCAGCGGCTCGACGTGACGCTTCCTGGGCGCGGTGAGCTGCCCGGCACGCTGCATCCCGTGACGCGCACGCTGCGCAGGATGACGCGCATCTTGGCGCGCGCGGGTTTCGACGTCGCGACCGGCCCGGAGATCGAGGACGATTTCCACAACTTCACCGCGCTCAATATCCCGGAAGAGCATCCGGCGCGGGCGATGCACGACACGTTCTACCTCGAGTCGGGTTGGCTGTTGCGCACGCACACGTCGCCGGTGCAGATCCGAGCGGCGAGAGCACGAGGCGTGCCGCTGCGCATCATCGCGCCGGGGCGCGTTTATCGCTGCGATTCCGACGTCACGCACACGCCGATGTTCACGCAGGTCGAGGGACTCGTGATCGATCGAGGGATCAGCTTCGCCAACCTCAAGGCGTTGCTGTACGAGTTCGTCTCGAGCTTTTTCGAGCGCGACGTGAAGCTGCGTTTCCGGCCTTCGTACTTCCCGTTCACGGAGCCGTCGGCAGAGGTCGACATCTGGTCCGAGGAGTCCGGCCGGTGGCTCGAGATTCTGGGTTGCGGCATGGTGCACCCGAACGTTCTGCGAAACATGGGCGTGGACCCGGAAACCTACAGCGGCTATGCATTCGGAATGGGCGTCGAACGGCTCACGATGCTGCGCTACGGCGTGAACGATTTGCGCTTGTTCTTCGAGAACGATCTGCGCTTTCTCGAGCAGTTCGCTTGAGGTCCGGCCATGAGAGTCAACCTCGATTGGCTACGCGAGTGGGTCGACGTCGACGCGGACGGAGCGCGTCTCGCCGAAGAGTTGACCACGTCTGGACTCGAAGTGGACGAGGTCGCGCCGGCGGGGCCGGCTCTCGATAATGTCGTCGTCGGTCACGTCGTCGAATGCAGGCCTCACCCGGCCGCGGACAAGCTGTCCGTATGCATCGTCGATGACGGCGAGGCTCGTCGGGAGGTCGTGTGCGGGGCGCCGAACGTTGCCGTCGGCGTGAAAGCGCCGTACGCGCGGCCGGGCGCCGTCTTGCCGGGCAACGTCGCCATCTCCGCGACCGAGATTCGCGGCGTCACGTCGCACGGCATGCTGTGCTCCGCACGCGAGCTCGGCCTCGGGGACGACGCGTCGGGCTTGCTGCTCCTCGCCGACGATGCCGTCGCCGGACGCCCGATCGGCGCGGTGCTCGCGCTCGACGACGAGGTTCTCGACATCGACATCACGCCGAACCGCGGCGACTGCTTCAGCGTGATCGGCATCGCGCGCGAGATCGCCGCGAAACGGGGCCGGGATCTGCACCCGCCCGATCTTTCGCCGGTGCCCGCGTCGATCGAGGACGCGTTCCCGGTCGAGCTGCGCGCCAATGGCGACTGCCCGAGATTCGCGGGCCGCATCGTCCGCGGGATCCCAGCGGGGCTACGCTCGCCGCTATGGCTCGAGGAACGTCTGCGTCGCGCGGGGGTGCGATCGATTCATCCCGTCGTCGACGTCACGAACTACGTGATGCTGGAGCTCGGCCAGCCTCTGCACGCGTACGACCTTCGCAAGCTGGCGGGTCGTATCGTCGTACGCAGGGCGAAGGCCGGCGAGCGATTGACGCTGCTCGACGGCGCGACGCGCGAGCTCGATCCGGACGTGCTCGTGATCGCCGACGATTCGGGCGCGATCGGCATGGCCGGCATCATGGGCGGCGCGAGCACCGCCGTCGACGACACGACGACCGACATCTTCCTCGAGTCCGCGTACTTCTCGCCGGAAGTGATCGCCGGCCGCGCGCGTCGATACGGACTGCACACGGATGCTTCGGTGCGTTTCGAGCGAGGCGTGGATCCGCAAGGACAAGCGCGCGCCGTGGAGCGTGCCACGCGCTTGCTGCTCGAGATCGCGGGCGGACAGCCGGGCCCGACGCGGGTCGTCGAGATCCTCGATCTCGTGCCTCGACGCGCGCCGGTGCGCGTGCGTCACGCGCGAATCGAGTCGCTGCTCGGCCTCGAGCTCGAGCCCGCCGAGGTGGAGTCGCTGCTGACGCGCCTCGGCATCGAGATGCGCCGGCTGAAACCGGACGAGTGGGAGGCGCTTCCGCCGAGCTATCGCTTCGATCTCTCGATCGAGGAGGACTTCGTCGAGGAGATCGGGCGGATGATCGGCTACGACCGGATCCCCGCCGTGCCCGGACAGAGCCCGGCGCATCTCGGGTCGGCGACCGAGCTCGAGGTCGACAACGAGCGTCTCGCGGATGTTCTCGTCGCGCGCGGGTACCACGAGGTCGTCACGTACGGTTTCGTCGATCGCGAGCTAGACCGGGCGATCTCCCCGGACGTCGAGCCCCTCGCGCTCGCGAATCCGATCTCGCAGGACCTCGCGGTGATGCGTACGTCGCTGTGGCCTGGGCTGCTCAACGTCGCGCGACAGAACGTCGCTCGCCAGCAGACCCGGCTCAAGCTCTTCGAGATGGGGCGACAGTACGCGGCTGACCCGGCCGGCAATCCCACCGAGACGTCGATGCTTGCCGGCCTCGTGCTCGGCAGCCGCAGGCCCGAGCATTGGGATCCCGAGAAGGCGGACGCCGATTTCTACGACGTCAAGGCGGACGTCTGCGCGCTGCTCGAGCTCACCGGGGACGCCGAGGCCTTTCGGTTCGAGGCGGCCGTTCATCCGGCGCTGCATCCGGGGCAAAGCGCGCGGATCGTCCGCAACGGCGAAGAGGCCGGCTGGCTCGGCACGATCCACCCGAGATTGCAGCGTGCGCTCGAATTCCGGCGCCCGGTCGTGCTGTTCTCGCTGCGCCTCGACGTCGCGGCGCGCGCGGAGGTGCCGCGATACCGACCGTTCTCGCGATTCCCCGCGGTGCGGCGCGACCTCGCGCTCGTGGTGGACGAGGCCGTACAGGCCGAGGCGCTGCTGCGGCATGCCCGGGAGGCCGCCGGCGACGTCCTGCAGCGCGCGGTCATCTTCGACGTCTACACCGGCCCGGGAATAGAACCTGGGCGAAAAAGTGTCGCCTTGGGCTTGATTTTACAGGGCGTTTCGCGCACGCTTACCGACGCTGACGCGGACAGGACGGTTGGCGCCGTGATTGACCGGCTGGAACGGGAGCTCGGCGCCAAGATCAGAATTTGAATCGCTGGCACCGGTAGGCATGGCACTCACGAAAGCGGACATGGCCGAGTCTCTGTTCAACGAGCTCGGCTTGAACAAGCGCGAGGCGCGCGAGCTGGTGGATTTGTTCTTCGAAGACCTGCGAGCAGCATTGGCCTCGGGAGAGCCGGTCAAGCTTTCGGGCTTCGGCAACTTCGATCTGCGCGACAAGAATCAGCGGCCCGGTAGAAACCCGAAAACGGGTGAGGAAATTCCGATAACTGCTCGAAGGGTCGTGACTTTCCGGCCCGGTCAAAAGCTGAAGGCGCGCGTGGAAGCCTATGCTGGAACCCGGGAACAACAGTGAGCTCCCGCCGATACCTGGCAAGCGGTACTTCACGATCGGCGAGGTGAGTGAGCTTTGCGGCGTGAAGCCGCACGTGCTCAGGTATTGGGAGCAGGAGTTCCCGCAGCTCAAACCGGTCAAGCGCCGCGGTAATCGCCGCTACTATCAGCGGCAAGACGTGCTGATCATCCGTCAGATCCGCAGCCTGCTCTACGAGGAAGGCTTCACGATCGGCGGCGCGCGCCAAAAGTTGGCGGGCGAAGAAGCGCGCTCGGATCATTCGCAAAGCCAGCAGATCATCCGTCAAATCCGCACCGAGCTCGAGGACATCCTCAAGCTGTTGCGCCGTTGAGCGCCGTTTTCCGGTAAACTGCAACCCCACGGTCGGGGCGTGGCGCAGCCTGGTAGCGCACTTGCATGGGGCGCAAGAGGTCGCTGGTTCAAATCCAGTCGCCCCGACCATTCCCACCCACTCTCACGTCGACGACCGGCCCGTCCGCCGCGTAGTCGACCGCCCGCTTTGCTTTCTCGTCTGAAAACATTCAGCGCACGCACTCGTTCGGGGCTTGCGGGCGTCCAGGGATCGGCATAGAGTCCGCGTCGTTCGCACCGCGGGCTCTTGCGCCGATATGGTCGCGGGATCCGCGCGAGCGCGTACCACGACCAAGGTCCGGGGTGCACATGCTGCAAAGGCAAACCAGGCCGTCGGCATCCGTCGGCCTCCCTAGCTCGGATCGCCCGCGGCAAGCTCCGCTCGCGTTCCGTTTCGTTGCCTCCGTCGTGATGCTCGTTCTGAGCATCGTCGCGGCGTTCGGGCTGTTCGAGGTCCTGCTCCGGGTCACCTGGACGCCGCCTTCGCTGCGTTCCACGCAGGCGTTCGAGCTGCATCCGGTGTACGGCATCGCGCCGATCCCGGGCGTCTCCGGCGTCCGACACACGGTCGAGTACGCGCACACGTTCACGCACACGGTGCAAGGTTTTCGGTCGGGATCCGCCCTCGGCGAAATCGCGCCGGAGAAGCGCAGTCCGCGCATCCTGTTTCTCGGCGATTCGTTCACCTATGGGATGGGGGCCGCAGACGACGAAACCTTCGTCAACCTCGTCGCGTCGGCCCTGCCGGGTGTCGAAGTGGTCAACGCCGGCGTCAACGGCTACGGTCAGTTCGAGGAGCTCGCGATTCTCGACGCGTTGGGACCGGCGCTCAATCCCGACCTGACCATCGTCGTGTTCTTCTGGAACGATCTCGAGGACAACCTCGAGGCCGGCAATCCGTCTTTCGCCCTCGATGCGGAAGGACGGGTCGTGAGGACCGATCTCGTCGTGCCGCCGACGTTCGATCCGCTGGCGAGCCGCACTGCGTACGTCGAGCCGGTCAGCGCGCGCGGGGCGCTTTACTACACGCGCGAGATGATCAAGGAAGGGTTGAAGGGCTTCCGTTATCGTTATCTCGGCATCTCCGCGCGCGATATTCGAACGGAAGAGCAGCTCCGCGAGGCGTGGGCCGTCACCGCGACGGCGTTCGAGCTGATGCAACGCCGCGCGCGCGAGCTCGGCACGAAGCTACTCGTCGTATCGATCCCCGATCACAACAAAGTCGATCCGCTCGCGGTCATCAAGAACATCGAGCCGCTCAACTACAACGTCGAGGATGCGCTGCGCGACACGCTCGCGCGGCTCGGCATACCTTACTTCGATACGTTCGATGTGCTCAAAGCCGCGCACACGAACGGCGGTGGAGGTCTCTACTACTACGCGGACCGGCACCTCACGCCCCGCGGCCATCAGGTCGTCGCCGAAGCGCTCTTTCCCGTCGTCGCCGCGGAGCTCGCCGCCGCGGTGGAGCGGAGCAGCGGAGTGCTCGACCCGCCGCCGTTGCCGGCGCCGTAGCCGTATCGATAACTCCGCGCTTCATTCATCGGCCGGCGGTGCCCCTCCGGCTCCCGGGTACCGGCTAGAAGGGCTTACTGGTCCACGAGCGGCGCGAATCCGCCGTAGATGGTCCGGCGACCATCGAAAGGCATCGGCTGGTCCCGCATCCGCGGATCCGACATTGCCTTCTGCCAGGCCTGTTCCCTGACCTCCTTCGACGGCCACTCGATCCACGAGAACACGACCGTCTCGTCGCCGTTCGCCTTGACCGCGCCTTTGAAGTCGGTCGTCGTGCCGTCGAGAACGTCGTCGCCCCACGCGTCGACGACGCGAGTCGCTCCGAGCTCGAGGAGCACTTGCGCGTGGCGCGCCGCGAAGTCGCGATAGGCCGCCTTGTTCGCCGTCGGCACCGGTGCGACGAAACCGTCGATATATCCCGGCCTGCTTGGGCGACCCTCGTCGTTGAGGGGCGCGAAACCGCTGTAGATCATCCGTTTCGGGTCGAACGGCATCTCTTTGACTTCCGTCATCTCCGCGGCCATTCGTCGGTTGGCCTGGTCGCGCGTCGCTTTGTCCGGGTACTCGATCCACGAGAACACGACGACTTCGCTGGGTTGCGCCTTCACGGCGCTCTTGAAATCCGTGACCGTGCCGTCGGGGACTTCGTCCCCCCACGCCTCGACGAGGCGCAGCGCACCGTATTCCTTGAAGTGAACCAGCGCCTCGAGCGCCATGTTCCGATACGCCTCCTTCCTCTCGGCGGGGACCGCGAGAACGAATCCGTCGATATAAGCCATGAGTGTCTCCTTTCGGCTGGTGGCGCTTGACTCGTCGATTAGTCGATCGGGCAGCGCGTTCCTCGACAGGCGACCGATCCCGATCGGTCCCCCGTTCCGCTGCGAGGACCGGCTCCGGGTAGGTGGCAGCCCGAGTCAACGCAACGCCCTCATTCTCCTACTTTCGAAAGAGGAAACCCTCGACGGAGTGATGGGTATGGAACCCCTGGAGGTGCACCGTGGGCGTCTCATCGACCACATCCAGCTCGTCGTGCGCGATCTTTCCGCCGCGAAGCGCTTCTACAGCGCGGTTCTCGACGCTCTCGGCGTGCCCGTCGGCGGCAGCGGGGACGACTATCTATGGGCGGACGAGCTGTTCATCTCGACGGCCGACAGCGCGGACGCCAACGGCGAGCTGACCGGGCGCGCCCACATCGCGTTCCAGGCCGACAGCCGAGAGAGGGTCCATAGGTTCTACGAAGCCGCATTGGCCGCCGGCGGAAGAGACAATGGCGCCCCCGGGGAACGGTCCTATCGCCCGGGCTATTATGCGGCGTTCGTGCTCGATCCCGACGGCAACAATATCGAAGCCGTCTATTACGGCGACGCGCGGCGCAGCGCTGCGTCGGTTCGCGTCACGCTCTGAACGGCGCTGCGGTGCGCGGGGCCGCGTCGCCGCGGCCCCGGCCCGTCCTCGTCAGAAGTTGCAGTAGTACCGGTAGCAGTTCTCGAAGCAAGCCTGGACCAGCTCCGGCGGGGCTCCGGCGCTCTGCCCGAGGGCACAGTTGGTCAGGCAGGCGATGCACTGCTCCGACGGCATTTGGGCTTTCGCTTCCGCGCCGATCGTGAGCCCCGTCTCGTTCGAGTAACTCAGAACGAAAAGACCCGCTGCCGCGACGGTCAAGAAGCCCAGAAGCGTCAATCTCTTGAATACCATTCTCAGCATAGTTTGCACCCCTAAGTAGATTCATGAGTTCCGGCTGTGAATTCGTATACTCGTTTGCGAGACGACGCAATAGTCGGAAAAACATCGAATGTGCAGTAAGAGAAATGTGTGTATGCTCTATGCATTGGTATGAGCGCCTACCGGAGCATGCGTAAACGGTCGTCAGGATTTTGCACGGAGGCTTGCCGGGGCCCGTGCGAGTGGATTCACAGAGCAACGGTTCTCGGGGAGTAACGTATGGCAGGGGAGGTCAAGCGTCTTTCATCCCTCGTGGCATGGCTGATCGCGCTTCAGATCTTCGCGATCGTCGCGACCTCCGCCGGCGGGCTCTATCTGTACAGAGACCTCGAACGGCGAATCGCCTCGGTCGCCGCGCGGTCGGGAAGCGAGCCTTCCGAGCGAGTCGCGGGATGGCAAGTGCTCGTGCGCGGGCACAGTCCCGTGCTCGGCAACCCGGATGCACGGGTGACCATCATCGAGTTCAGCGACTTCCAGTGCCCGTTCTGCAAGCAGTTCGCGGCGACGACGCGGCGCGAGCTCGTGGCGGAGCATGGAGACGACCTCCGCTTCGTGTTCAAGCACTTCCCGATCGAGCGGCTTCACGCGGAGGCTGTGGCCGCTGCTGTCGCCGCGCAGTGCGCGGCTCGGCTGGGGCGCTTCTGGGAAGCCTACGAAAGGTTTTTCGAGGATCCGGCAAATCTTCACACCGACGCTTTGCGGGCGTTCGGGGAGGAGCTCGGTCTCGGCGCGGGTTACGCAGAGTGCGTCTCCGAGGCGCAGACTCGCGAGGAGGTCGAGCTGGACATCGAGGACGGCCTGAGCATCGGCGTGCAGGGAACGCCCACGTTCGTCATCAACGGTCGTCTCGTCGTCGGCGCCCGACCGTCCACGATCCGAGAAGCCGTTTCAGCGGCCCTGGCCGAAAGGGCTCCGTGACCCTGTTACGAGCTACTTTTCTCCCGGCTTGAAGACGGCCACGCTGACGATCGCGAGGAACAGCGCGAGCTGACCGAGCAGGCCGATCCGGATCGCGCGACGGTGTGCTGCGAACTCCTCGTGCGCCGAAGGGGAATTCTCGAGGAGGGCGAGCGCATCCAGCATGTGCTGTTCGAGGAAGAGCATCCCGAACAGAACGCCGCCGATGGTCATGAGCAGCTTCGCGAGAATCCAGCGGCGTTTGAACAGGACTTTCAGCGGCCGTGCTTGTCTGATCGAGAGACGCTTCACCGGCATCCGTGCTGATCCTCCTCGTGAGTGACGATGTAAAGCGGCTCCCGCCTTCTTCTTGTCGGGGTCGCGGCCTAGCTTTCCTCATGCGAAGCAGCTCTGCGAGGTTAGTGAAGCGTCGTGGTACGTCAAGTCTTGTCCCGCGACTCGTGCTCTCGATTCTTCCTGCTCGGCGCACTGCCGGGCCGAGCGGCCAGGACGGGCGCCGTGCGTTTGGTTCTATACTGGCGACCTTTTCGTTCGACACAGGAGGGGGCGTATGGCCGACTTTCTGCATTCGAAGCTGGTCGTCACGGGCGCGAGCGGACACCTCGGCCGTCGCGTCGTGGAGCTGCTGGTGGAGAAGGGCGCGACCCGGCTCGTCGCCGCGACGCGTACGCCGGAGAAGCTCGCTGGTCTGTCCGGGGTCGAGCTGCGGAAAGCCGATTTCAGCGATCCCGCTTCGCTCGACGCCGCGTTCGCGGGCGCCGACCGCGTGCTCGTGATCTCGACGGACCGCATCGACGTGCCGGGCCTGCGCATTCAGCAACACAAGGCCGCGGTGGAAGCCGCGAAACGAGCGGGCGTCAAGCGGATTCTCTACACCTCGATGCTCAATCCGGACCGCTCGCACATTCCGTTCGCGCCGGATCATCTCGAGACGGAGCGGGCGATCGAGCAGAGCGGGCTCGAGTTCACGATTCTGCGCGTGAGCTGGTACGCCGAGAATCTGCCGAGCTCGCTGGCCGCGCCGCTCGCGACCGGCAAGTGGTTTACGTCGGCCGGCAACGGCCGGATCTCCTATGTGGCGCGCGAGGACGTCGCCCGGGCGGCGGCTGCCGCGCTCGCCACGTCGGGCGGGGCGAACGAGCGCCTCGACATCACCGGGCCGGAGCTGCTCACCGTTCCCGAGATCGCGAAGATCGCGTCCGAGGTCACCGGTAAGCCGATCGAGGTCGTGAACGTCTCGGACGAGGAGCTCGAGAAGGGGCTAGCCGCGGCGGGTCTGCCGCCGTTCGTGATCCCGCTCGTCGTCGGCACGGATCGGAACATCCGCGCGGGCTACTTCGACGTCGAGAGCGATGCCGTGCAGCGTCTGACGGGCAAGCCGCCGCAGTCCGTCCGCGAGTTTCTCATCGCGAACCGCGCGGCGCTCGGGGCGTGACGTCCGCCCGAAAGCTGCGGGCCCCGGGGGGCCCGCAGCGGCATCCTCGAGCTCGCGATAACCGCGCCGCTGCGGCAGCACGCGGCAACCGCTCGGCTAGAACCGCAAGCTCAGGCGCATCCCGTAGGTGCGCGGCGGGCGCATTTGGTTGTACACCGTGCCCGACTTCGCCGGGCTCTGCAGCGAGTTCGAGAACACGAGCTCGTCTTCGATGTTGTTCACGAAAGCCGTCAGCGCGAGTCCGCCTCCTTCGCTTTCGTAGGTCAGGCGGAGATTCGACATCGTGTAGGACTCTTGTTTCCCGAGGTCCAAGAACTCCATCGATAGATAACGCGAAGACTCGATTCGCGAATCGATGCCCAGGATCAGGCGGCCGCGGTCCAGCTCGAATCCGTGCTCGTATCCGACGTTGATCGTCCACTCCGGCGCGTTCACGAGGGGCCGCCCCGAGCAGTCGACGTCGTAGATCCGTGCGGCCGGCGTCGTGCCGGTTAGATCGGTGAGCGTCGCGGGGCATCCGACGACGGGCGGCGCTCCGGTCGGCGAATAGGCTTGATAGCGCAGCTCGTCGTAGCTCGTGTTGAGGTACTGTAGATTCAAAGAGAACAGCCCGCTACGACCTGCGAGCCACAGCAGCTCCGTCTCCACTCCGTAGATCGTGGCCTGACCGGCGTTCTCGGTCATGAAGACCGGACCGAAGATCGGTCCCGTGGGCGTTTGCGCGACCTGGACGGGGCCGAGATGGGCGATGTGCTGATCCTCGTAATCCCAGTAGAACGCCTCGAGATTGAGCTGCAAGGTGTTCCCGAGGAACCGGTTCTTCGAGCCGATCGTGTAGGCCGTCAACGTCTCGGGGTCCGAGTAGTTCCGACCGGTAGCCGAATAGAGAATCCCCGACTTGAAGCCCGTCGCGACCGATGCGTAGAGCAACGACTGCTCGGCGACGTCCAGCTCGATACCGACCTTCCAGGTGGTCTTGTCGAAATCCACGTCCGAAACGGGATTGGACGGTATCACGACGATGATCGGCGTGAAGTCCGGCGGACCCGGCGGCACGAAACCGGTGAACGGACGGGTCTCCGCGTACGTCTGCTGCTTTTTCTCGTCCTTCGTATAGCGCAGTCCGGCGGTGAGCCGGAAGGTGTCCGTAATGGAGTAGGTGGCCTGGCCGAAGGCCGCGTAACTCGTGGTATCGAGATCGGACTGGATCAGCGTGCCGTTGCTCGCTTGGTCGAAGAACTGGTCGGCCGTGATGTTCTCGTTGAAGTAATAAAGGCCGGTGACCCAGTTCCACGTGTCCGAGGAATTCGCCAAGCGCACTTCGAACGACGACTGCTCCGAGAGCTCGAGCACGTCGATCAGGAAACTCGACGAGTACGATACGAAGTCGAGATCGGTCTTCCTGTAGGCCGGCACGACGGTAAGCGTTGCCGGTCCGACATCGGCGTCCAAGGTCGCGATGATTCCGTAGTACTCGTTGTCCTGATAGCCGTCGTCACGGGCGATGATCTGGGGGACGGGAGGCGTCGGCGGCCGCGTGAGGTATTCCGCGATGACGCGCGGGTCGCTGGGACCGAGCCTTTCCTCGCCCGCGAGCAAGGGCATGATCGTACCGCCGACGCCTTTTCCGCCAATGTGTGCGTAATCGGCCATGATCGAGAAGTCCACCGCGGCGTTGTCGAGGCGGAACTGGGCGCGCGCCGCATGCGAATCCTCGTCGTCGTAGCCGTCGTTGAAGTAGCCGTCGCGCTCGACGTACTGGCCGGAGAATCGGAACGCGGCCGTATCGTTGACGGCCACGTTGATCGCCGCCGAGCTCTTTACGGTGTCATAGTTGCCGAGCTCGGTGTGGATGAAGCCGCTCGTTTCGCCGATCACCGGCCGGGCGGCGATGACGTTGACCGCGCCGCCCGTCGCGTTGCGTCCGTACAGGGTGCCCTGCGGGCCTTTCAGCACCTCTATACGCTCCAGGTCGTAGAACATGCCCGCCGGTGCCGCGGGCCGTGACAGGTACACGCCGTTCAAGTTGAATGCCACGCCTTGCTCGGCGAACGCGTTCGCGGCGAATGTGCCGACTCCGCGAAGGTAGATTTGCGTGAGCGAGGAGGCGGGTGCGACCTGAATCGAAGGCACTAACCGCGTCAAGTCCGTGGCTTGAGTCACGCTCGCTTGGGTCAGCGCGTCACCCGTCACCGCGGTGAGCGCCACGGCGGCGCGTTGAGCCGTTTCTTCTCGCCGTTGAGCGGTGACCACCACTTCTTCCAGCCCGGCTGTGCCCGTCTCCTGCGCTGCTGCAGGAAGCGCAAAGGAGTGGATGACTGCCGCGACGGAACAGCCCACGAGTGCAGTGCGCATGAATGTCCTCCCCCTTGACGTGATCGCGACTGCGTGAACGCGAAGTTTTGCCCACCGCGTTGGTATAAGTAAAATTGTTTGTTCCGATCGAAGATGACTCACGCCGTTGATACTGTTGGCCCGCCCGGGGGACCGAATCCATGCGCTTCAAACGGTTCGATTTGAACTTGCTCTTGGCATTGGACGTGCTGTTGAAGGAGCAAAGCGTGTCGCACGCGGCACGTCAGCTGAATTTGAGCCAGCCGGCGATGAGCGCCGCTCTCGGTCGCCTCCGCGAGTACTTCAACGATCCGATTCTCGTGCCGTACGGGAAGAAGATGCTGCCCACGGCGCATGCTCAGGGCTTGGCGCCCGTGGTAGCGAAGCTGCTCGCGGACATCGACGCGCTGATCTCGGCGTCGACCGTTTTCGATCCCGCGACCTCGCAACGCACGTTTCGAGTGTGCGCTTCGGATTACGTGACCACCGTGTTTCTCGGGCCGCTGCTGGCGAAGCTCGCGAACGAGGCGCCGGGTGTACGTATCCAGATTTCGGCGCCCGACGATGCGGCGCTCGGCAAGCTGGAGCAAGGTGAAACGGATCTTCTGCTGGTGCCGGAATCGTTCACGTCGAAGGATCACCCGAGCAAGCTGCTGTTCGAGGAGCGCCACGTCGTCGTCGGCTGCAAGAACAATCCGCTATTCCGCCGCCCGCTCACCGCCGAGGCGTTCTTCGAGGCTCCGCATATCGCCGTCACGTTGAGTCACCAGCAGACGTTCGCCGAGGAGCAGCTGCGTGCTCTCGGTCCGAGACGCATCGAGATCGTCGCACCGTCGTTCCTCGCCGTGCCGTGGATGTTGCCGAACACGCGCCGGTTGGCCGTGATGCACGAGCGATTGGCGCGCACGATGGTGAAGCAGCTGCCGTTGGCGATCGCGCCGTTGCCGTTCCGCTTCCCGTTGATGCGGGAAATGGCGCAGTACCACACGACACGCGCGGCGGACGGGGGCGTGCAATGGCTGCTCGGCCGAATGCTCGAATACGCCGCGATGCAGGAAGCATCTGCAGCATGAATTCGACTCGATAAATCGAATTAGTTTTACAAATGCTGCGCTGTCAGTAGGCTGTTCGATGGCGACACCGAGGGGTCGGGTGCGCGTGCGGGGAGTAGAGAAGCCGATGCAAGATGCGCGAGTTCTGATCGTGGGCGGCGGGATCGCCGGGCTTACCTCCGCGATAGCGCTTCGTAGAGCGGGTCACCGAGTCGAAGTGATCGAACGCGATCCGACCTGGTCGGTCTACGGGGTGGGAATCATCCAGCAATCGAACGTCGTTCGTGCGATGTCGATGCTCGGTCTGCTCGAGGATTACCTCGGGGCGGGCTTCGGGTTCGATCATGTCGACGTCTTCCGGCCGGACGGCACGCACGTGGCAACGGTGCCGTCGCCCAAGCTGACGCCGGGTTATCCGGCCAACGTGGGTATCGCGCGGCCGGCATTGCACAAGATACTCGGAGATCGAGCGAAGGCTTGCGGCGCGCAGGTGCGATTGGGCGTCGTGGTCGATTCGCTTCGCGACGACGGACGCGGCGTCGATGTCGCATTCTCCGACGGGAGCGAGGGGCGCTTCGACGTCGTCATAGGGGCCGACGGGCTCTACTCGTCGATTCGCCAGATGATCTTTCCCGACGCGCCCCCGCCTCGCTTCACCGGGCAAGGCGTTTGGCGACACAACTTCGAGCGGCCTGCCGATTTGGTAAGCCTGCACGTTTACGACGGGCCGATCGGTATGGGTCTGGTGCCCCTGTCGCAGCATCTGATGTACATGTACGTGACGACGCCGGAGCCGGGCAACCCGCGCTACCCGCGGGAAGGTCTCGCGGCCGCGATGCGCAGCAAGCTGCAGCACGCACCGCCGAGAATTGCGGAGCTCGCCGAACGGATTCAGGACGACGATCAGGTCGTGTACAAGCCCTTGGAGTGGCAGTTCCTCACGGGCGACTGGCACAAGGGGCGTATCGTGCTGGTCGGCGACGCGGTGCATGCGACGACGCCGCACCTCGGTCAGGGGGCGGGCATGGCGATAGAAGATTCGCTCGTGCTCGCGGAAGAGCTGTCGCGCGCCGGGTCGTACGAGGAAGCCTTTCGCGCGTACAGGAACAGGCGTTTCGAGCGCTGCAAGTTCATCGTCGAGCGCTCCAGGTATATCTGCGAGAGCCAGCTGGGGCTGCACCCGCCGGTGGATCAAGCCTTCGAAACGCGCCAGATGTTCGAAGTGATCGCGGCGCCGATTTGAGCAACCGGTGGTTTCCGCACCGGCGCGCTGCACGAGATCCGTCGAAGCGAGCGACACAGTCGGAGCATGGATGCGTGAGGCCCCGCCGACCACCGAGGCGCGGCCAAGAAGCGCGTTTCTTCGCTAGAGTCATGAAAGACGAGAATGGACCATGGCGCGAGTAACGGACATACGATACGTAGGCTACGGCGTGCCGGACCTCGAGGCGGAGCGAGCCTTTTATCGAGACAAGTGGGGGTTGCGCGAGGTCGGCGAGCACCAAGGGATGTGGCACTTCGCCGCCGAAGGCAGCCGCGAGCTCTACTGCGTCCGTTTGCGCGGTAGCCCCGAAGCTCGAATAGACGTCATCGCGCTCGCAGCGTCGAATCGAAGCGATGTCGATACCTTGTTCGAACGGGTCCGCGCGGCAGGGTGCAAGATCATCTTCGAGCCGCGGGAGCTCGCGACCCTGGGCGGCGGGTACGGCTTCCGGTTCTTCTCGGCGGACGGGCTACCTTTCGAGATCTCGTCCGACGTCGAGGCGGGCGAGGCGAGGGCTCTGCAACGGGGCGAGGCCCTTCCCGAGCGCATCAGTCACGTCGTGCTGCATTCGCCCGACCATCAGGCGGCCGCGAAGTTCTTCGTCGACGTATTGGGCTTCAAAGTAAGCGACTGGCTCGGCGATTTCATGGTGTTCCTGCGTTGTAACGAATGGCATCATCGAGTCGCGATTCTTCCCGGGCCGCCCTGCTTGAATCACGTTGCTTACGATATGACCAACCTCGACGAGATGATGCGGGGCATCGCCAAGCTCAAACGTCATAAAGTCGACGTGAAGTGGGGACCGGGTCGACACACGGCGGGCAACAACACGTTCAGCTACTTCGTGACACCGAACGGGTTCACCGTCGAATACACGGCGGAGTTGGAGCGGGTCGGCGAGGATTGGCAGCCCACGGTGTACAAGCCCTCGCACAGCATCATGGATCAGTGGGGCATCGGAACCGGTGGGCCGCAAAGTCTGCCGCGCGCGCAACCGGATCCGGGGCTGTTCAAGGCGGTCGAGCTGTAACGATGGCGCTCCTCGAATACTTTCCCAACTACGTTTGGAATCTCTCGGTCGCCATCGCGATCGAGAGCGGCGGCCGCATCGGCGAGATCGAGGATATCTGCAGGCCGTTGGCGCGGGCAGTGGAGCGCGGCGAGAAGGTCGGCACGGCGGATTTCGTCGAGCGTTGGCTGGCGATGGGGGATCGGCTCATCGAGCTCGCGGCGGAAGACGAGGAGCGCGGCCGCCTGCTCTCGGCCGCCGCCAAGCTGCAGCGCGCGGCACTGTATCTGCTCGTCGGAGAGCGCTCGCAGGGGCATGGCTCTTCACGCGTCGAAACGTTCGCGAAGGCGCAGCGCGCGTTTCGCAAGGCCATCGAGATGGGGAAGGAGAACTGCGAGCGCGTCGAGATCCCGTACGAGCAGGCATATCTCCCTGGGCTGTTCGTCCGCGCGCTCGGAACGGCGGGTCCTGCGCCGTGCGTGCTGTACGTGAACGGATTGGACAGCTGCAAGGAGATGCTCTATTGGTCCGGGCTGGCGCAGGCGCTTGCCGTGCGCGGGATCTCGACGTTGTGCGTCGATCAGCCGGGCACCGGCGAGTCGATACGCCTGCACGGTTTCCACGCTACTCACGAAGCCGAGCGCTGGGCGACGCCCTGCTACGAATGGCTTGCGGCAAGGGACGACGTGCTGCCGGACCGGGTCGGCGTGATCGGGATATCGCTCGGCGGTTATTTCGCGCCGCGCGCGGCGGCTTTCGAGCCGCGCTTCGCCGCGGGTGTCTCGTGGGGCGCCAATCACAACTGGGCCGAGGTGCAGCGGCGGCGTTTGCAGCGCGAAGGCGAGAACCCCGTGCCGCAGTACTGGGATCACGTGAAATGGGTGTTCGGCGCGACCAGCATGGAGGACTTCCTCGAGAAGTCGCGAAACATGCATCTGAACGGCGTGTTGGACCGAATTCGCGTGCCGTTCCTCGTGACGCACGGGGCACGGGACAGGCAGATCCCGCTGGAGTACGCTCACCAGACTTACGAGCAGCTCGTAAACAGCCCGCGCCGCGAGCTGAAGGTGTTCACCGAGCGCGAGGGCGGCGTGGAGCACGTCGGCGCCGACAACATGTCGTTCGCCCGGGATTACATCGCCGATTGGTTTGCGGAAGTGCTGGGAGGTAAGACGGCATGATCAAGGCGCCATTTCGACGCATCGTCACGGGTCACGATACCAACGGCAGATCCGTGATCCTCGAGGACGGTCCGCCTCCCCGCGCGGCGCGCATCGGCGGCGAGCTCGGTCCGATCTTCTACGAGGTGTGGAACACGCGCGAGACGCCGGCGCGAATCGACCGTGCGTCAGGCGAGCCGCCCGAGGAGGGGATCATTCTCGCTCCGCCGAAGAATGGCACGCGCATTCGGGTGCTCGATATCCCGCCGGAGGACGACCGGCTCAAGCACTTGTCCGCCGAGGAGGCGAGGGCGCATTTTGCCGAGGTCGGCGCCGCGGACGCGGCGACGCATCGGGACACGAATTCCCGGCACCCGTTCATGCACCGCACCGAGACCATCGATTACGGCATCGTGCTCGAAGGGGAAATCACGCTGATCATGGACGAGGGCGAAACGGTCGTACGCGCCGGCGATATCGTCATTCAGCGCGGCACCAATCACGGCTGGGCGAACCGCTCGGGCAAGAATTGCCGGATCGCGTTCATTCTCATCGACGGCGAGTTCGAGCCGGAGCTGGCGCGGTGAAGCTCGCCACGGAGCGCACGTCGCATCCCGACGGGCGGCTGCTCGTCGTTTCCCGGGATCTGCAGCGCGCCGCGCCCGCGACCGGCATCGCGTCCACGCTGCAGGAGGCATTGGATCGCTGGGATGAGGTGAGCGAGCGCCTCGAGGCCCTCTACGAGCGTATCAATGCCGGACAGGTCGACGGGGAGCCGCTCGCGGCGCTGGCCTTGGCGGCGCCGTTACCCCGTGCGTGGCAATGGCTCGACGGATCGGCGTTCGCCTCGCACGGGGCGCTGATGCAGCGCGCGTTCAACCTACCGCCGATCGAAGCGGAATTTCCCTTGATGTATCAGGGGATGTCGCACCGGTTCTTGGGGCCGCACGAAGACGTGCCTTTCCCCACGGAAGCCGATGACATCGACTTCGAAGGGGAGTTCGGGGTGATCGTCGGCGAGGTGCCGATGGGCACGCCCGCGGAGCGGGCTCTCGACTACGTGCGCCTCGCGGTGCAGATCAATGATTGGTCGTTGCGCAGGATAGCCCCGCTCGAAATGAAGACCGGCTTCGGTTGGATTCAAGCGAAGCCGGCCTGCAGCGTCGCGCCGATCGCCGTGACGCCGGACGAGCTCGGTCCGTCATGGTCGAACGGCCGACTGACGGCGATCCTCGAAGTAACGCGCAATGGAGAGCGTTTCGGTTTCGTGCCCGCTACCGAGATGAGCTACGGGTTTCACGAGCTCATTGCCTACGCCGCGCGCACCCGTTCGCTGTGCGCGGGCACCGTCATCGGCTCGGGCACGGTCTCGAGCAGCAATTATCGCGAGACGGGGTTCTGCTGTATCACCGAACGCCGCGCCGCAGAAATGGTCGAGCTCGGGGCGCCGCGCACTCCTTATCTGCGCTTCGGCGAGACGGTGGGAATGCGAGCCTTCCAGCGCGAAGACGGCCCGCCTCTCTTCGGCGAGCTCAGACAGCGGGTGGTGGAGCATCGGCCCGGCTGACTGCCGCATTGACCGCAGGCGGTAAGGCATGCCCGTCGTCGGCGGGCAGGGGCGTGTGGTTCGTGAAGGGGCTTCACTTTCGGAGAATCTTCTCGAGCGGCCGGCCCTTTGCCAGCTCGTCGATGAGCTTGTCCAGGTAGCGGATCTCGCGCATCGTCGGCTCTTCGATCTCCTCGATGCGAACGCCGCAGATCACGCCCTTGATCGACGTTCGCGCGGGATTCGGCCGGGGCGCCTCGGCGAAGAACGTTTCGAAATCCGTGCCGTTCTCGAGCACCGACTCGAGCTGTGCCTGGCTGTAGCCGGTCAGCCAACGGATGATCTCGTCGACTTCCGCCTTCGTGCGCCCCTTCTTCTCGGCCTTCGCGACGTAGTGCGGGTAGACGCTCGCGAAGCTCGTCGTGTAGATGCGGTGCTTCGTCACGGCCGTATTCCTCGTCGAAAAGATCGGCGAACGCGGCAGGGCGGGAAGCCTCGGCGCAGCCCCTGCCTTTTTCCGCGCGCAAGCGGTATTCTGTAATAACCCGGCAGCTGCCGCTCGGCCGGATCGTCAGGAGACCTGCGGAAGCATCGGCGGCACGAAGTCGAGCTTCCCAGCGAAATCGGGAGGACGGCTGCGCGGGGCACTCCGGGGGGCGAGCGGTGTCGATCGGGAACGGGCGGTAACAACCGAAAATGTGCGGATTTTCAGCCCTTGCGGAGTGCGGATCTCTGCAAGAGCTACAGAAGGTGAATCGAGCCGCCTCGCTTCCTCGATATCCCGATGCGGATGGCCCAGGAAGGCCTCGGCCTTACGACCAGGAAGGCGCGTGCTGATCCCGCATTACAAGCTCGAGACGAATCCCTTCGTGCCCGAGGGGCTGCGACCGTTCTTCAGCTCCGCTTCCATGCGATACGCGCAGCTGAAGCTCGAGGCCCTTCTCGAAGGCCGCCTGCAGTCGCTATTCATCAGCGGTCCGGCCGGGGTCGGCAAAACGTCGTTGGTCGAGAAGGCGCTCGAAGGCCGAGCGAATGCGGAGGTCAGCTGGATCGATCCGTCGATTCAGCACCCGCAGACCTTGCTGGAGACGCTCGCGCGCGACATCGGACCGGGAGAGGTTTCAGGTCCAATCAACGAGTTGCGGCATATACTTGAAGCGTTTCTCAAGTATCAGGTCGCGCACAACCGGATGTCCGTGGTCGTGATCGATGCGCTCGAGCGGCTACCGTTGCCGGTCATCCGGGAAATCGAAGCCTTGTGCCGGCTGCGTCTCCGACACAAGCCGCTGCTCCACTGCGTTCTGATCACGCGCAACGAGGAGCTCATCGCGAACCTCATCGCGCATCTCGAAGAGCGCCGTCCGGCCGCGCTCGTGCATCAGCGCCTCGCGGGGTTCACGCTCGAGGAGACGATCGCCTACGTGCGCGCCTGTCTGCAGGGCGCGGGCTGCGAATGGATCGACGAGCTGTTTCCGGACGAGACTCTGGTCGATGTGCAGGGCTTCACGAAGGGGATCGTCGGTGACGTGAACGCGCTCTGCAGAGAGGTGCTCGACGCTGTCGCCGTGCAGGGCGACGAGCTGCGACAGCCGCGCGTGACGCGCGCGCTGCTGAAGGACGCGGCCGCTCGTTTGAACCTACGCTACGACCCGACGCCGTGGCGCGAGCGGATGGCGGAGGAGCAATTGTCGCCGGAAGCGGTTCGCGTGTCGGACCCGGACGAGCTGCGCATTCTCGACGCGCGGCTGATCGTCACGAGCGGCGGAAAGGTCGTGGCCGAGATCGCGCTCAACCGTCCGCGGATGGTGCTCGGTCGAGACCCGGCGTGCGATATCGCGCTCGAGAGCAGCTACGTCAGCCGTTATCAGAACCTGTTCATGGAAACGCCCGACGGCTGGATCTTGTTCGACCTGAACAGCACGAACGGCTGCTTCGTCAACGGCAGGCGCGTACGCGAGCATCGGCTCCGGGACGGCGACCTGATCGCCGTCGGTCAACACCAGCTTCGCTTCTTGAGCCCGAGCGCCGGGAAGGCGCCGGTTCCGACGCGCAAGGGCGAAGACACGCTCGTCAGTCCGCGTCCCGCCCTTCCGAAACGCGCCTGAAGCGGCGCCTACACGGTTTCCGGCAGTCGTCGCGCCGCGAGATGCTCGCTGCGGTTGTTCAACACTTCGAGCGACGCGATCAGACGGTCTTCGATGCCGAGCAGAATCGGCTCGGCGTTCCGTCGGTAGATGTTCGCCTTCGCGTTGAAGACCTGCCGCGAAAGGCCGTGCTTGTCGTTGATCGTGATCCGCCGTACCGTGAACGCGCCGTCGGCCTGGCGAGTGCCCGTGAGATAGGTCTTGATCGTCTCGATGCGCTCGCCTGAGAGCTCGAGCCCTTCGAGCCGACGTACGCTCTGGGACGCGAGCACGACGAAGTCCATGGCGTCCAGCTGCGCCGGCTCTCCGTCCGGTCGCCGATGCTCCGAGCGAAAATCCCCGAGCAGGATCTGATGCGGCAGCGCCCTGTCGATCATCCGCGCGAGCTCGATCGTCACGTCGCCGACGATGTAGTGGTACAGGGTCGGGTTCAGCCCCTCGGCTTGATGGAACTCGTAGCAGCTGCCGATGTGGAAGCAAGCGCGCAGCTTCGGAACGGTATTGCCTTGCGCCTTTCGCCGCGCGATCGCGTTGTCCGCGAGCACGAGATACATCAGGTGGTAGAGGTTCACGTTGGCGTCCGCGTCCGGCGCTCGATTCCAGACGTAGAACCCGTCGCCCGTGGTCGTGCGCGCGAAGTCGACGCCGATCTCCTTCTCGAGCAGCTTGCTCTGCGCCGAGTTCAGGGAGTAGGAGAGGCTGTTGAGCTGCGCCATCTGCTCGAAGGGATGCAGCAGGCCGAAGCCGACGATATCGAAGAGAGCGACCGCCCGGCTCGGCACGTAGGTGATGCTGTACCGCTTCACCATCGTCTCGATGATCTGCTCGTGCGCCGGATGGTTGCCGAGAGGTGCGCGTAACGGCACGTGCGCTTTCTCCGCTCCGAGCAGACGAGCGACGTGATCGAGACGGCGCGGGCTCACTTGACGCTTGCCCGAGAGCAACGCCTTGAAGAAATCCTCGGACGGGCGGACCGGATCGTCGGGCTCCGAGGCTCCGGTGGTCGCCGCCGCGGCCAAGGACGCGACCGAATAATGCGGCATGACGACCACGGAGACGCCGCTCTCTTCGAGGCTCCAGCACAGAATCACGTTCTGCCCGAGTCCCCACAGCCGGTGCAGGCTCTTGTCGAGATAAATGAGGTCGCTGCGCTCCTTCAGGCTCATCGCCGCCGTGATCGAGGACAACGCGTCGAGGTAACTGCCGACGCTGGCCAGCCTGAAGATGCCGGAATCGTCCGCAATGCCCATCGTGTTGCCTCCCTAGGCGATCGTCCCCCCGAGTGATAGTTGTCGTCGACGACGCCTACTATGGCCGCAGTGTACCCAATTGTGTAACGCAAACCAGACGCGGCGGGCCGTTCCCGGTTGCCCGGCCGCTGCGCCGACGGGATAATCGCTGCCCCGCCGAGCATAGTGAAGCTTTCTTGCCGCGGAGCGTCCCCGGGAGACCGGCCCACGACGCGGGTCGGGCATCGCCGTGGCGTTTGTGGAGATCGAGGTCCGAACACGGGGCCGAGTCCCTTTCCTCCGAGAGGGGGCTGCCCCCATTTTTCGTATGGAGCGCCTGCAGCAATGGTCATGACCGTGCACGGAAACGTTTCCGTTCAGAGTGTCGAGACGCCGTATCCCGATTCCCCGTGGGTCGTGATGAAGTTCGGCGGCCGCAGCGTCGCGACCGCCGAGAACTGGAAGAAAATCGAGGGCCTCATCAGGGCGCGGCTCGACGAGGGCGTCTCGCCGGTCATCGTGCATTCGGCGCTCGTGGGCGTGTCGAACGGGCTGATCGACCTTCTCGAGACCGCCGAGCGCGGCGAGCCGTTCAACGAGAAGCTCGAGCGGCTGAAGCGCCAGCATCTCGATCTGGCCGCGGATCTCGGCGTCGACGGCGGCCTTCTCGACGACCTGTTCGAGAAGCTCGAGCAGATGATTGCCGGCGTGCGCCTGATCGGCGAGGTGAGCCCGCGAGTGCACGCGCGCGTCCTCGCGACGGGCGAGCTCGCGGCGACGACGCTCGGCGCGGCGTACTTGAAGCGCGTCGGTCTCGACGCCGTATGGCTCGATGCCCGCGAGCTGCTCGTCGCGAAGACGTTGCGCGACCAGAGCGAGCGTGCCCAGTTTCTCTCGGCGCGCTGCGACTATGGCGTGAGCGAGGAGCTGAAGGCGCGCTTCCGCGCGGCCGGCAAGATCATCATCACGCAGGGCTTCATCGCGCGTAACGCGGACGGGCATACCGTGCTGCTCGGCCGCGGCGGCTCGGATACCTCCGCGGCTTACATGGCCGCGATGATCGAGGCGCGCCGGCTCGAGAACTGGACGGACGTGCCCGGTTTCTTCAGCGCCGATCCGAAGGCGGTGCCGTCCGCCCGGCTGATCCGCAGCCTGCACTACCAGGAAGCGCAGGAGATCGCTTCCGCCGGCGGAGGCATCCTCCACCCGCGCAGCATCTCACCCGTTCGCGCGACGGGCATTCCGCTCTTCTTGAAGTGCACGGCCCATCCCGAGTGGGAAGGCACGGTGATCTCGAACGCGCCGGGCGACGACGCGCCGCAGCTCAAGGCGATCTCGCATCGGAGCGGCATCACGCTGATCTCGATGGAGTCGATGGACATGTGGCATCAGGTCGGCTTCCTCGCCGAAGCCTTCGGATGCTTCCGCGAGCACGGCGTGTCCGTCGATCTGATCTCGACGTCGGAGAGCAGCGTGACCGTCTCGGTCGACGTCGGCGCGAACGCCGCGACGCGCACGCAGCTCGAGACGCTCGCCGATGACCTGCGCCGGCTCTGCCGCGTCACGATGATCCACGACTGCGCCGCGATCACGCTCGTCGGCCGGCGCATCCGCACGATCCTGCACGAGCTGACGTCCGTGCTCGAGCTGTTCGAGGAGTACCAGGTGCACCTCGTCACGCAGGCCGCGAACGACCTCAACCTGACTTTCGTCGTCGGCTCGGAGCACGCGCAGCGCGTCGTGCAGCAGCTTCACGCGCTGCTCGTCACGCGATTCGAGGGCGGCGTCTTCGGCGCGACCTGGGAGCAGTTCGCGCGCGGCCTGCCGCCGACGCCGGCGGCGCCCACGCCATGGTGGATCGAGCGGCGCGACGAGCTGCTCAAGATCGCGGAGGAGCGCGGCGCGGCCTACGTTTACGAGCGACGCAGCATCGAGAAGGCGCTCGACGAGCTGAAGTCGCTGAAGGCCGTCGACGCGATCTACTACGCGATGAAGGCGAATCCGCACCCGGAAGTGCTGCGCACGGTCCACGGCAAGGGCGCGAACTTCGAGTGCGTCTCGCCGGGCGAGATTCGTAGGGTCCTGGATCTGTTCCCGGATATCGACCGCAAGCGGATCATCTTCACGCCGAATTTCGCGCCGCGCGCCGAGTACGAGTGGGCGCTCGAGCAGGGCGTCTGGCTCACGCTCGACAATCTGTACACGCTCGAGGCATGGCCCGAGATCTTCAAGGGCACCGAGATATTCGTCCGCGTCGATACGGGACAGGGACGCGGCCATCACGAGCACGTCCGCACGGCGGGCGCGCACTCGAAGTTCGGCGTGCCGCTGTTCGAGATCGAGGAGTTCGCGCGGCGCGCTCGCGCCGCCGGCGCGCGCGTCGTGGGCTTGCACGCCCATACGGGCAGCGGCGTGCTCACGCCCGAGGCGTGGAGGGATACCGGCCAGCAGCTCGTCGAGCTGCTCGAGCGCTTCCCGGACGTGCGCTATCTCGATCTCGGCGGCGGGCTC
>Ga0207873_1001327_pt1 | contig 24169 bp, 17 predicted proteins | sample BGWIniCompost_FD_187373 | JGI IMG/M metagenome (GOLD analysis project Ga0207873, IMG submission 187373) | Cellulose adapted compost microbial communities from Newby Island Compost Facility, Milpitas, CA, USA - BGW Initial Compost (SPAdes)... ...
CGGGAAGGAGGGGCGCAGGTGGCGCTCGGCGTAGCGAGAGCAGTCCTGCTCACGGGAGAACGTCATCCACTGCCCGAAGATGGCCAGGGTCAGCACCTCGCTGCGGCTCAGGGCCGGCGCGGGGCCGGGCCGCGTCTCGGGCTCCAGCTCGGTCTGGCAGAAGGTGTCGACCAGGACGGGGACTGGGGTCAGGAAGGTGTCCACCGTCATCGGGAGCTCCGCTCGTGGCAGCGACGGAAGAACACGCTGGTATGGCGGTGGACACCTTCGCTGTCAAGGGATACGACATGCCCCCGACTAACTCACGCCAAGCGTTTTAGCCCCGGGCACATACTGCCGTGTCGGTCCCTCTCAGCACCTACACCGGAGCACGGGGCGGGCAACACCATCACACCCGGCCCTACCGGTGCTGTCGGTCACTTTGCTACCATTATGTAACCCACATCCCCGCAGGCATCGTCCTCGTGGCATCATGTCGGGTGGGTGAAGGGACGCGGATTGTGGCGAGTCAGGACAGGCCGGCCGCGGCGCCCGCGCCGGCCGCACCGCCGGGACCGGACGGCCGGCGGCTCATCGCGCCAACCGACCTGGCGCAGTTCATCCGGCTGGACCAGTGCCAGCGCTACCTGCGGCTCCGGCTGCACGAGCGCGTGGTCGGGTCCCGATTCATGCGCGACTACGACGTTATCCCCCAGTCGCTCCCGCCATTGCTCACCCGCTCCGGCCGCGCGTTCGAGCAGCGCGTTGAGGCGGCTATCGAGGCGACGACCCGCACGGTCCGGTTCGCCGCGCCGGAGGGAGCCAGCGACCGCGCGCCGGACAACGCGGCAGTGCTCGACATCATCCGTGATCTGCCGCCGGGCGAGGCCGTGGTGCTGTTCCAGCCCCGACTGGCTGCCACCATCGGTGACTGGCACCTGCGCGGCGATGCCGACATCCTGCGACTCGCACGTGACGACGGCGGCAACCTCACCACACTGATCGCCGACATCAAGAGTTCCACCGCCGCGCGGCTGGAGCATCGGCTGCAGGTGGCCTGCTATGGCGAGATGCTGGGGGCGATCCTGGCCGAGGCCGGCATCGCCTGCGCGCGTTGCGACCTCGCAGTCCTCTACCGTGGCTCGCCCCACACCGAGCGGGAGATGCGCGCCGAGGAGGCGGAGGAGCGTGCCCGCCAGCGCGAGGCGGCGCGGGACATCTTCGGCATCGACGACGCCTTCCTCGACATCATCCCAGACCCCGAGAGCTTCCGCGAAGCGGTCCATGACCTGGTGACCGGGCCGGAATCGCTGGCCCGGCGGGTCGCCGAAGCCGACTTCGCGGCGCTCCCGTTTCACTTGACCTACCGCTGCGATGGCTGCCTCTACAACGAGTTCTGCATGAAGTGGAGTGCGGAGCAGGACGACCTGTCGCTCCTGCCCCACCTGACGCCGTTCGACAAGACGGCCCTGCGCCGGGCCGGCATCGACCGCGTGCGCGATCTGGCGCTGCTCAAGCAGCCGGCGAACGGGGTCAACGGCGATCTCGTCCCGGGCGCGGGGAAGGAGGATCTGATCCGCCAGCTCGCAACCACCTGGCCGGTCGGGCCGCGGCTGGACGAGCTGGTCCACCGAGCGCGCCGCTATCGCCACTGGAAGGGCGAGCACATGCCGGCGCCCTCCGCCATCCCGAGCAAGGGCTACGGCTCGCTGCCCTACCGCGATGCCCAGCACAACCCGAACCTGGTCTGCGTCTACATCGACGCCCAGCACGACTACCTGCACGACCGCATCTACCTGCTCGGCGCGCGGGTCGTGGCGCACGAGGGCGGCGTCCCGGTTAGGACGAAGAACATCGTCCACCTCAGCGACGGACCGCCCGACAGCCCGGCCAAGGAGGAAGCGGTTTTCCTCCGCTGGATCCGCGACACCGTGCGCGCTATCGTGTCGCTTGCCGCACCGGACGAGACGGGCAGGCGCGAGGCACCGATCCATCTGATCTTCTACGACCGGCACGAGCAGCGGCTGCTCCTCGAAGGACTGGCGCGCCACTTCGAGGCGATCCTCGGGGCGACCCCGCTCTACGACTTCGTGACGCAGCTCGCCGCCTTCGACTCGCCCCTCGTCACCTTCCTGGACCAGGAGATCCGCGAGCTGAAGAACTACCCGATGGTGTGCCAGTCGCTCCACGCGGTGGCGGCCTACCTGAATTTCGATTGGAACAAGCCCGAGCCGTACCGGGAGATCTTCCGCGCCCGGCTGTTTGATTTCTGGGGCAAGCTGGACCGGGACGACGTCGACCCCGAGGCGCGAAGGCGCTGGTATTTCCGGCGCGCCCGCTTCGGCAGCGACATCCCGCTGGAATACGCATACGCCGCCTGGGGCGAGCTGCCCGAGCCGCCGGAGAAGGGCCGGGACGACTACGCACCGTACCGCGGCGTCACCCGGGATCTCCTGCTCGGATTCCAGGCCCGGCGCCTGGAGGCGATGGAGCACATCGCCGCCGACTTCCCCGGCAACAAGCAGACGACCAAGACCAGCTTCCACCTCCCCGACCTGGCGACGTTCGAGGAGAAAGCCCGCACGCTGGGCCAGGCGATGGAGGAGTTCGTCATCATCGAGCGGCACGTCCAGCTCGGTTCCTGGAAGGCAGCGCGGCTCGCCCCGCCCGAGCGGCGGGTCCTGGCCGGCGAGACGCTGCTGGTGCGCTACCGCGCCGATGACCAGTCGCCCGAGGTCCGCCACACGATGCGCGAGATCGAGCGGCGGCTGAAGCTCCGGCGGGAGTACGAGGAGGAGTACCGTCGCAAGAATCCGGACGCCACGCGGGTAAAGCTGACGAAAGAACAGCTCGAGGCGTGCAAGGTGGAGGAGCTGATCGACCGGCTGCCGGTGAGGCTCCGCGTCGAAATGGAGGGGGTCGACGGCGACCTCGATGAGGTCCTTGCGCTCTCGACGCTCAAGCCGGACGACAGCGTCATCGTCTGCCCGCGCTGGACGGTCGACTCGCGCCTGCCGGAGAATGAGCAGACGCCCTTCACGCCGACGCCGAAGCAGATGCTGTACCGAATGCGGGCCAGGATCCAGCGCATCACGGTCGAGCGCAACGACGAAGGCCGGGCTACGCAGGCATCCATCGACGTGGAGCTCGCCAATGCCTATGGCGGTGGCTGGTCACGTGGGTTCGTCTTCCCCTCCTACCCCGAGCCGCTGCGGGACGGCGAGGTCTATACGCTCGACCCCGACCCGAACAACTGGAACGGGTACTACGCCCTGAAGGTCTCCGAGGGGCTGGCGCGCGGCGAACCGAACACGCTCTACGAGCGGCTGGTGGATCTCGACGGGGCGACGGTCGACTGGCCGGCGGCCGCGGCCGAAGGCCAGCGCCGCTTCCTGGCCGGGCTTGATGCTTTCCACGAAGCGGGGCACCTCCACCCCTTCGAGGAGAGCAAGCGCGCCTATATCGGCGACCACGGCGCCGACCCGGTGCTGCTGGTCCAGGGTCCACCGGGCACCGGCAAGAGCTACACCACCGGGTTTGCCGTGCTCGCCCGGCTGCAGGGCGCGCTCGCTGCCGGGCGCGACTGCCGCGTGCTGGTTTCCTGCAAGACCCACGCGGCGACCAGGGTCGCGCTGCAGCAGATCGCCGAGGCGCAGCGCCGCCTTGACCTCCTGGCCGGACGCGACCGAAACCTCTTCATGCGCTACTTCGACCCGCGCCTGCTGACGGTGCCGCTCTTCCAGATCCGGCTCCGTGAAGATGTCCCTGGGGCGATCCGTCTTGACGCCGAGAGAGGGAGTTGGGACCGACTGGCAGGCGAGCGCTGGTGCGTTGCGGCCGCGACACCCGGAGCAGTCTACCGTTTGGTGAGCAAGCGATGGGGCAGCCAGAGCCTCTTCGGCCACGACCTCTTCACCTGCCTGGTGCTCGACGAGGCCTCGCAGATGAGCCTGCCCGAGGCGGCCATGGCCGCGCTACCGCTCGCGCCGGACGGCCAGCTCATCGTCGTCGGCGACCACCGTCAGCTCCCGCCGATCGTGCACCACTCCTGGGATACCGAGCCGCGCCGAACCTTCCAGGAATTCCGCACCTATCAGTCGCTCTTCCTGGCGCTGCGTGAACTCAACCCGCCGATGATCAAGTTCAGCCAGAGCTTCCGGCTCCACGCCGACATGGCCGCGTTCCTCCGCCGTGAAATCTACGAGCAGGACGGTATCCCCTACTTCTCGGAGAAACGCGACGTGCTGGAGCCGCGCCCGCACCCGGACCCGTTCGTCGCCGCGGTCCTGTCGCCCGAGCACCCGATGGTCGTGGTGGTCCACGACGAGGACACCAGCCAGGTGCGCAATCCGTTCGAGCAGGAACTCATCACCCCGATCCTGCAGGCTCTGGCCGACCCGGCGGTCTACAACCTGGACCCGGAGCGTGGGCTGGGTGTCGTCGTCCCGCACCGCGCCCAGCGCGCGGCGCTGCAGGACGCCCTCCCGGCGCTGAGCCGCATCGACCCCGACACCGGCGCGATCGCCCTCAGCGCCATCGACACCGTGGAGCGCTTCCAGGGCGGGGAGAGGACGGCCATCGTCGTCTCCGCCACCGAGAGCGACCGCGACTATCTCCTGACCGCCGGGGAGTTCCTGCTAGACCCGCGCCGCCTGACCGTGGCGCTCAGCCGGGCACAGCGCAAGATCATCCTCGTGGCCTCCCGCTCGGTCTTCGACCTCTTCAGCGCCGACGAGACGATCTTCGCCAACGCGCTTCTCTGGAAGCACCTCCTGCGCCGCACCTGCACCGTGAAGCTCTGGTCCGGCGAGCGCGCCGGGCACCGGGTCGAGGTGTGGGGTAACGCGAAGACGGCACCCGCTCCCTAGCTCCTTCTCTCAACTGCCGGGGAGGGGGAAGCGATCGCGTATTCCGTATGGCGCAAGTCACCCCTCTCAGGAGCGAGAGAAGGGCCATCGCACGACACGGAACACGGAACACGCAATACGCAACACCCAGTACGCGCCTGATCTCCCCCTCCCAACCCTGGGGAGGAGACCGGGGGTGGGGGCCGTCCGCCCCGTCTACTCCTCGGGGAACGGCAAGGCAATGGTGTCGCGGGACTTGCGCTCGCCTGTGAAGCGTGCGAGGCGGATCTCCTCGTCGGGCAGGCCCGCGGCGGTCCCCTCGTCGATGAACTCGGCCATGACCATGCCCAATGCGGGACCCCACATCATCCCGTGGCCGCCCGCCGCCAGGACGAAGAAGCCCTGGCGCGGCTCGTCGATGATCGGCAGGTGGTCCGGCGTGTAGTCGATCGAGGCGGCCCAGGCGCGAGAGATCGGCTTCCCGGCCAGCGACGGCCAGATCGCCTCCCACACCGGACGCGCTCGCTCGTGGTACTCCCAGTCGTAGGTGATCTGATAGCGCCCGCTCCGGTCGGCCCGCTCCTCCGGGTTGCTCATGCCGAGCAGCGCTCCCTGCTCCTCCGGCCGCACGTAGATCCCCTCGGACAGGGCGAACGAGAGGGGGAAACGCCCTGCCGGCTGCTGGTCGACCTCGGCGAAGGTGATGATCTGGTGGCGCGCCGCCGAGACGGGCACCTGCACGTCGAGCATCGCCCCGAGGTCACGCACGCCGCGCGGCCCGGCGGCATTCAGCACCCGCCCCGTCTCCAGCACGCCGCGCGTCGTGTGAACCCGGTAGCCGCTCCCGGCCGGCTCGATCTGCTCCACGGTGCATTCTTCGAACAGGTCGATCGCCTCCTCCCGGTGCACCGCGTAGGTGATGTTCCGCGCCACGATGGGTGGGTGCACGTAGCCGTCATTCGGCGTGTAGACCGCACCGCGGAAGCGGTCCCAGTCGACCATCGGGAAGCGGCGCTTGCCCTCGTCCGGATCGACCCACTCGTTCTCGACCCCACAGCGGCGCCGCAGTTCGAGCAGGTCGCGGAACGCCTTTTCTTCCTCCTCGGTCGAGGCCAGGATGTAGTAGCCGGTTTCGAAAAAGCCGCTCCCCAGCCCCAGCTCCTGGCCCAGCCGCTGGTACAACTCCAGCGACCAGTGGCCGAGCTTCACCGCCGTCTCCGAGCCGCCCTGCGCCCGGATCATCCCGGCCGACCGGCTGGTGGCACCAAACCCCGCCCAGTACCGCTCGCAGACCGCGATCCGGCCGAAGCCGCGCTTTGCCAGGTGGTACGCGGTCCACAGACCGAGATTCCCGCCCCCGACGATCACGATCTCGTAGGTCGTTGCCATCACTCACTCCCCGTCATACCAACCATGTCACCCTGCACCGTCGGCACCCAATACCTGTCATCCTCAGCCGAGCCGTTACCGACGTCCGTGCTTTGTCATTCTGAGCGAAGGATCTCGCGCGGGAGTGGCCACCCCACCCCCGAGATCCTTCGACTCGGACGGAGCCGCCGGACCCGGCTCCGCTCAGGGGGACAACGAACGCATGACCTTGACACTATCCCTCCAGGCATTCGAGCACGAAGTCGTTGAAGGCGCGGATGTGCGCCTCCAGCGGCACGTACAGCCCACCCGCCCGGTAGGCCCGCGAGGCCATGTTCTGCTGGCACAGCTCGCACATCTCCCAGTCCTGGCGGTTCACCAGGTCGAAGAAGGCCACCGCATCCATCGGATCGAAGTCCGGCTCCGCTATCACCGCCGGGTCGAACAGCCAGTCGCACACCACCCGCGTCTGCGTCGGCCCCAACGGCTCCAACCGGTGGACCACCACATGATCCGGCGTCAGGTTGACGAACACATTGGGCAGCAGCACGAAGCCGTAGTAGGTGCCCAGGTCCTGCTCGGCCAGCCCCGGCAGCGGTGGACGGGTCGTCTGCCCGCTCAGCGTCAGGGCCACCACTCCCTCGGCAAAGCGCGCCCCCACTCCCTGCTGGTAGGCCAGCCCGGCCTTGAAGCTGGGCACCGCCCGGCTCAGCTCCGGATGGGTCACCGCGCAGTGGTAACACTCCATGAAGTTCTCCACCACCAGCTTCCAGTTGCAGGCCAGCTCATAGGTGATGGAGTGGCCCACCGCCAGCGTCGCCAGCCGGTAGCGCCCCACCGTGTCCAACTCCCCGAAGCGGTGCAGGATGGCGGGTTCGAGCTGCTCCGCCAGCGGCGGCGGGTCCTCCGCCAGGGACAGCCAAAGCAGCCCACCCCACTGATCGCAGGCTACCGGCAGCAGCCCGTGGGCATCCCGGTCGAAGGCATCGACATCGCGCAGGTTGGGCGCGCCCAGCAGGCGGCCATCCAGCCCGTAGCTCCAGGCGTGGTAGCGGCACTGGATGGCGCCGGCGACATGCCCGCAGGGCTCGGTGCACAGCCGCGCCCCGCGGTGGCGGCAGACGTTGAGGAAGGCGCGCACCACCCCGTCGCGTCCGCGGACCACCAGCACGCTCTCGCCGGCCAGGTCGACCGTCAGGTAGTCGCCCGGTTGGGGGATGGCATCGGCGCGCCCAACGCAGACCCACAGGCGGCCGAAGAGGCGCTCCTGCTCCTGGCGGTAGATGTCGGGATCGTGGTAGTACCGGCCGGGCAACGTGGTCGCGAAGGGCGTCGCGGTCGAAGTGTCAGTCACCATCCGCCGCTCCTTTACCGAGCCGGCCCGCCCCGGTCAGGTCCCGCGGTGATCCATCGCTCACCGAGGCATGCCGCCGGTGGCGGCACGGTATCTGTTCCAATCGGATGCCTCGCATCCTAGCAGCGCACCCCACGCCGGTCAACGACTTCAGGAGCGCGGGCGTCTCGCTTGTCCTCCGCGCGTAACCCCCCTCTCCCAAAGTTGGGAAATGGGTCGGGGATGAGGACCGCTCTCACCGAGCGAGGCTCAACCCGACGCCCACGCTCCTCGCCTTTCGGATCGACGCGGCCTGCGGAAAATCCCTGGTAGAATCGTGGCAGGAGGGTCGCAGCGATGAACGGCGTATCCCGGCAGACGTGGTTGAGCATCAGCGGCACCCCGGAGTTGCGCCGCCTCAAGTGGGTTGCGATCCTGGCGCCGGTCGTCTTCCTCGCCGCGCTGGAGGCGATGCGGCACATCATCTACCCCAGCCTGTTCCACTCCTGGCCGGGCTACCTCCTGCTCGCCGGGATCGTCCTGATCGGTACCCTCTTCTTCGCCGAGGCAATCTTCAAGGTTATCGGCCGCATGCAGGCGAGCCTCGCCGAGCAGAACCAGGAGCTCCTGGCGCTGCACGAGGCCGGGCTCGCCATCACCAGCCAGCTCGACCTCCAAACCGTCCTGCAGAAGGTGGTCGACGAGGCGCGGGAACTCGTCGGTGCCCGCTACGGCGCCCTTACGCTCCTGAGCGAGGAGGGCTGGCCTGAGGCGTTCCTCACCTCCGGCCTCACTCCGGAGGAGCGCGAGCGCATCGGCCCGGAGCCGGTCGGCCACGGCATGCTCGGGGTCGTCATGAGCGACGGCGTCGTGCTCCGCATCCCGGACGTGACCAAGGATCCTCGCTCGTTCGGCTTCCCGCCACATCACCCGGTAATGCGCTCACTGCTGGCGGTACCGATCCGCTCGCACGGCCGCATTCTGGGCAGCCTCTACCTGACGGAAAAGGAGGGTGCGTCGGAGTTCGATGCCGCTGACCAGGCGCGGCTGGAGCGCTTCGCCACGCAGACGGCCCTGGCCATCGAGAACGCCCGCCTGCACCAGCGGGTGCAGGCGCTGGCCATCGCCGAGGAGCGTGAGCGGATCGCCCGTGAGATGCACGACAGCCTTGCCCAGGTGCTCGGCTACGTCAACACGAAGGCTCAGGCGGCCCAGGAACTCCTGCGCAACGGCCAGCAGGAGCGGGCGTCGGAGCAGATCGGCCAGCTCGCCCAGGCCGCACGCGACGCCTACGCCGACGTGCGCGAGAACATCCTCGGCCTGCGCACCTCTCTGGAGCGGGAGCGCGAGTTTCTCGAGACGCTGCAGGACTACCTCCAGCGCTGGCAAGACCAGAGCGGCATCCCCGTCGACTTCCGCACCACTCCGGCCGGCATCACCGACCTCAGGCTCTCGCCGCTCGCGGAGCTCCAACTACTGCGCATCATCCAGGAGGCTCTGGCCAATGTGCGTAAGCACTCCGGGGCCAGCCGCGCCACCGTCCACATTCACCGCTCCGCCGGCTGGATCGGAGCGACGGTCGAAGACAACGGTTCCGGTTTCGACCCGTCAACCATCGGCCGCAGCGCTTTCCCGCGCTTCGGCCTGGCCACCATGCGCGAGCGGGCACAGGCGGTCGGCGGAACCCTGGAGATTCGGTCGGCACCGGGGGAAGGAACGCGCGTCGCGGTGCGGTTGCCCGTGGGAGCGGCATTCGTCCCTGCTGATGTCCGGCCCGTCGAGTCCGTGAGCACGGCGGCGAGCAAGGGAGAGGTGGATGAGAGTCATAATCGCTGACGACCACGCCCTGTTCCGCGACGGCTTGCGCAGCCTGCTGGAGGCGCGCGGCGTCGAGGTCGTGGCCGAGGCGCGCAACGGCCGGGAGGCGGTCGAGCTGGCCCGGCAGCTCCGCCCGGACATCGTGCTCATGGACCTGACGATGCCGGTGATGGGTGGACTGGAAGCCACCCGGCTCATCAGCGCCGAGTTGCCCGACGTCAACGTCGTGGTTCTCACCGCCTCCGAAGATGACGCCGACCTGTTCGAAGCGGTCAAATCAGGGGCCGAGGGCTTCCTCCCCAAGAACCTGGAAGCCGAACAATTCTTCGACCTGCTTCAGGGCGTCACCGAGGGTCAACCGGCCCTCACTCCCGGACTGGCGCGCAAGGTGCTCAACGAGTTCGCCCGCCCGGCCGCCCCACGCCCGGAGCGAACCGCCGAGGAACTGACCGAGCGCGAGCGCGAGGTGCTGGAGCTCCTGGTGCAGGGCGTGACCTCGAACAAGGACCTCGCCGACCGCCTCTTCGTCAGCGAGAACACGGTCAAGTACCACCTCCGCAACATCCTCAACAAGCTCCACCTCCAGAACCGCGCCCAGGTCATCGCCTACGCCCTCCGCCACGGCCTCGTCGAGCCGCCGGAGGAGTAGGGGATGCAAGCTCCCGCATGGTGGCCTTTGGCAGGTTGATCCAGTTAGGGCGTACCGCGCTTGACGGGTACCAGCGGCCGGCCGGGGGGTGAGAGGATCCGCCGCGGTGGCACGTGTCCGGGGGTTCACCCCCGGGCTGACAAGGAAAGCCGGCTGAAGTCGGCTGGGGAACAGCGCTCACCCCTCGGTAGTATGGTATCCACCATTCAGGTATGTGCCCGGGGATAAATCCCCGGGCACCCACCAGGGTGCGAGGATCTTCCCACCACTCGGTCGGCACACTGCCCTCAGCCGGCTCTAGCCGGCTTTCGTTGTCAACCCGGCGGCTTAGCCCCCGGCGAATCCCGCCACCCCAGCCTACGGATAGCTCCCCTCTCCCAAGGTTGGGAGATGGGCCAGGGGTGAGGGCCGTTCCCACGAGACGCCCACGCTCCGGACCCTTGCCTGACCTACCCCAATGGGTGGGCCCATCCCGCTTTCTCACCCACCAGGGTGGGGAAAAACCCACCCCTTCCGGTCACCCGTGAACTACCCCCCAGGTCGTGGGGCGATAGCCCCTCCCCGCCTAGCCTTGATGCCAGAAGGGCCGATACAGCGGCCCGGAGAGGCGCAAGGACAATGGCACGGCACGAGGCCACAATCCAGCTCCCCGAGACGGTCGTTGAGGACCCGGCCCTGGCGCGGACGCTGTTCAACGACGTCCGCCTCGGTTGGGTCTGGCTGGCCGTCCGCCTCTACGTGGGCTGGCAGGCCCTCGAGGCCGGCTGGGCCAAGCTCCAGAGCCCCGAGTGGATGAGCGGCGGCACCGCCCTGCGCGCCCATTGGGAGCGGGTGGTGGAGGCCAACCCGGCGCCCGGTTCCGGCTCCAACTGGTACCGGCACGTGCTCGGGTATCTGCTCGACACCGGCGGCTACACCTGGGCGGCCAAGGTGATCGCCATCGGCGAGACGTTCGTTGCGATCGCGCTGCTGCTCGGCCTGATGACCGGCGTGGCCGCCACGCTCTACTGCCTGGCCAGCATCAACGTGCTGATTGTCGGCGCCGGGCCGGTCGACCCGTTGCTGCCGGCGCTCGCCGTCGTCCTGGTTCTGGCCTGGAAGACGGCCGGCTGGATCGGGCTCGACCGCTGGCTGCTCCCGGTCCTGGGCACACCCTGGCGCCCCGGCCTGATCCGCCGGCGGGCGCGGGGCAGGGCGAGCGACCGGGCACCGGTTGGAGAGATTCCCCGCTGAGGTCGGCGGGACACACGAAGACATGACGTACACACCGGGACGTGACAGGAAGAAGGGTACGATGGCACGGATACATCCCAGCAAGCGAACACTGCGGATCGCCATCGCAGCGCTGAGCGTGGTGGTGCTGCTACTCGGCGCGGCCGCTTACGGGTTGCCCGGCATCTCGCAGCCGGCCGCCGACAGCCACGCCGGCCACGCGGCCGCTGCCGCCTCGGCGGTCGAGCCCGCCCCGGCGGACCTGGTGCGGATGCCCCAGCCGGAGGTTGCACCGCCGGTGGGCGACCGCGGGCCGCAACTGGTCAAGGTCGAGCTCGAAGCCAAGGAGATCGTGGCCGAGATCGACGATGGCGTCGCCTACAAGTTCTGGACCTTCAACGGCACCGTCCCCGGCCCGATGATCCGGGTGCGGGAGGGCGATACGGTTGAGCTGACGCTGAAGAACTCACTCGACTCGACGGCGCCGCACAACATCGACCTGCACGCGGTGACCGGCCCGGGCGGTGGGGCCGCGGCGACGACCGTCTCGCCCGGTAAGCAGGCCACCATCCAGTTCCTGGCGATGCACCCCGGCGTCTACGTCTACCACTGCGCGACGCCGCCGGTCGCCATGCACATCGCCAACGGCATGTACGGCCTGATCGTCGTGGAGCCCGAGGGCGGGCTGCCGCAGGTGGATCGCGAGTTCTACGTGATGCAGGGCGACTTCTACCTGAGCGGCGAGCGCGGCGAGAAGGGCCTGCACGGCTTCGACATGGAGCAGATGCTGGCCGAGAACCCCGACTACGTGGTCTTCAACGGCTCGGTCGGCGCGCTCACGGGCGACAACGCCCTCAAGGCCAAGACCGGCGAGACGGTGCGGATCTTCTTCGGGGTCGGCGGCCCGAACCTCACCTCGAGCTTCCACGTGATCGGTGAGGTCTTCGACCGGGTGGCGCCGGAGGGCGCGGCCGAGTGGGTCAGCCACGTCCAGACGACGATGGTGCCGGCCGGCGGTGCGACCATCGTGGAGTTCCAGGTCGAGGTGCCGGGCAACTACACGCTGGTGGATCACAGCCTGGGCCGGCTGGCCAAGGGCGCGGCCGGCGTCCTCCAGGTCGAAGGCCCGGACAACCCCGAGGTCTACACAGTCATCGAGCACGGTGATCAGAGCGGCGGCCACTAGCGCCGCCCACGGTGAAAGCGGGAGGGCGGCCGCCCGGTCACCCTCCCGCAACCGCGCCCGGACGACTCGCCAGCGGGCGCGGGACGGCAAACCCGGTAACGGGGAGTGGGAAGGAGAACCCATGATCGACCTGACGAATCGCTTCTCGCGGCGGGGCTTCGTCGGCGCGCTGGGCGCGCTGGGACTCGGCGCGACCGGCCTGACTCTGGCGAGCTGCAGCGAGGCCGAGACGTCCGCAGCGCGAGCCGCCGACGACCACATGGAGCACACCAGCAGCCCCGCCGCGACCCCCACGAAGGACTACGCGGAGATGGACCGCATGCACGAGGCAGGGGTCAAGGCGTTCCCAGCCGAGACCGAGGGCCTCGGCGGCCAACCGCTCTCCTATGAGCTGGACGGCGACGTCAAGGTCTTCCGGCTGACCTGCCAGAAAGTGCAGTGGGAGACCGAGCCCGGGCGAGTCGTCGAAGCCTGGGCCTACAACGGCGTAGTGCCGGGGCCGGAGATCCGGGTGACCGAAGGCGACAAGGTCCGCATCCACGTCACCAACGAACTGGACGAGAGCACGGCGGTCCACTGGCACGGCCTGATGGTGCCGAACAGCATGGACGGCGTGCCCTTCATCACCCAGCCGCCGATCCGGCCCGGTGAGACCTTCACGTACGAGTTCGTCGCGAAGCCCGCCGGATCGCACATGTACCACTCGCACCACAACGCGGCCGAGCAGGTGACGATGGGGTTGCTCGGTGCCTTCATCGTCGAGCCGAAGGACCCGTCTACCCGCCCGGCCTATGACGTCGAGTACACCCTGATCCTCAACGACGGCCCGCTCGGCTTCACCATCAACGGCAAGAGCTTCCCGGCCACCAAGCCGCTGGTTGCCAAGCGTGGTCAGAAGGTGCTCATCCGCTACATGAACGAGGGGCTGATGGCCCACCCGATGCACCTGCACGGAATGCCGCAACTCGTCGTCGCCAAGGACGGCTATCCCCAACCGCAGCCGTGGTACTGCGACACGATCAACGTGGCGCCGGGCGAGCGCTGGGACGTGATCGTGGACGCCACGGAGCCGGGCGTCTGGGCCTTCCACTGCCACATCCTGTCGCACGCCGAGTCCAACCACGGCATGTTCGGCATGGTGACCGCGCTCATCGTCGAGGAGTAGGCGGGGCGGGTGGTCCACGGGGCCCACCGCGTTAGCCGGTGCCCGGGACGAGCGCCGCCGCGCCGATAAGGAGGAAAGCCCACTGAAGGGGCTGTGGCGCCGACATGCAGACGTTCCCGGTTCGGCCTCCCGCCGGGGCGCTGCATCCGCAGCCCCTTCAGTGGGCTTCGCTTCCTCGCCCGACGGCTGATGACCGTGGAGGTGCTAACCTCATTCACCTGTCAACAGCCCGCTCGCTCATGGGTGTCCTCCTGAGCGAAGCGAAGGATCTCACGCGGGTGGTCGCTCCCGCGCGGGATCCTTCGCGTCCGTCGACCAGATCGGAGATTGGTAGCGAGAAGGTTCCCGCGTCATGGCACGTGCCTGGGGGTAAGCTCCCAGGCACGTGCCGGTTCCGAGCATCCTTCCGCCAGGGTGTGGCCCCTGCCGTGTCCCAGCCGGCTGAAGCCTGCTTCGCTCATCAGCCCGGGGCTGAAAGCCCCGGGCACCAACCACCGCACAGAGATCCAATCAGCACATCCCAAGCTATTTAGGAGAGGAGAGGGCGAGCCTACTCCTCTTCCTCTCCCAGGCGCGCGGTGTAGGTCTTGCCCAGCCCGGCGTACTGGTCAGCGGCGATGTGGTGGAGCAGCGGGGAGTCGGCGTCGATCAGCCAGCGGTCGGAGAAGAGCTCGTCGAGGGCTGAGACCGCGAGCACCTCGCCGACGAAGAGATCGTGGTCGGCGAGGGACAGGCGTTCGACCAGCCCGCACTCAATGTGGGCCACGCACTCCTCGACGAGCGGTGCTTCGACCTCGGCCGCGTCCGTGGGCGTCAGGCCCGCCGTGAGGAACTTGTCGCCATCGCGACCGGATTCGATACCGCAGCGGTGGACGGCGTTCAGCAGGTCGATCGTCGGAACGTTGAGGGCGAACGCCTCGCTGCGGCTGATGAACTCGTGAGTGAGCCGGCCCGGGTGGATGGCAACGCCGATCCGGGGCGGGTCGAATCCCAGCGGCAGCAGCCAGCCGGCGGTCATGACGTTGTGCTGGGCACGGTAGAGCGAGGTGACCAGCACCAGCGGACCCGGTTCCAGGATACGTGCCGCCAGCCGCGGCTCCACCGCGCGCTTCTCTGCCACCGTCTCACCCTCCCTCCCCACACGGCTGTCCGGAGCACCGCTAGCGCGGTACGCGCTCAATGCCCTCCGTGTCCGGCACCCGCTCCCAAACCTGGCCGTCGCGCCCGACCGGCAGCAGCGACCGGTAGAGCCGGTAGTATCGCTCGGCGATCGCCCGCTGCGTGAAGTGATCCAGCACGCGCTGGCGCGCGCGCCGCGCCAGCGCCAGGCGCTTCTCCTCGTTGCTCAGGAGGTCGTCGAGGGCCGCCGCCAGCGCCGCCGCGTCACCCTCCGGCACGACCACCCCGGCGTCGCCGATCGTGCCCGGGATCTCGCCGGAGTCGGAGCCGACCACCGGCACCTGGCACGCCATCGCCTCGATGATGACGCGGCCGAACTGCTCCTTCCAGTTCCGCCGCGTGCGGGACGGGATCACCAGCACGTCGAGTTCGGCCAGCGCCTGGGGCATGTCGGCCGCCGGGACGGCGCCGCGGAACAGCACGCGGTCGCGCACGCCCAGCGCCCCCGCCTGCATCTCCAGGCGCGTCCGTTCGGTGCCGCTGCCGATGATGTGGAGTTGCGCGCGGTTGCGCAGCCGGGCGAAGGCCTCGATCAGCACGTCGACGCCCTTCTCCGGCACCAGCCGACCGGCATACCCGATCCGCGGCAGGTCGCGCGGGCGCGGGTCAGACCGTGGCTGGAAGAGATCGGGGTCGACGCCGAACTGCGGGATGACCTCGAGCCGTCCGCGATAGCCCTTGCGCCGCAATACCTCCGCAGCGTCGTTGATTCCCGCCACCGCCGCAGCGGCCATGCGGTAGTTGGCCAGCTCGAACAGGCGGAAGGGTGGCGGATAGCGGCGATAGAGGTTCTGCCAGGTGAAGAAGACCACGCGCGCGCCGACCATGCGGCCCAGCACCGACGCGTGGAAGGTCACCGTGTTGTACGGCTCCTCGTCGATGTGGAAGATGTCGGGGCGGAAGTCGCGCACGATCCGGCCGAGCCGTGGATAGAAATGAATATGGTGACGGCCGTTGAAGACCATCGGCAGCTCGACGAGGCGGTAGCCCTCGGTGTAGCGGCGCTCCAGGCGCAGCACCCCGACCCGCTCCTCGAGCCAGTACGGCGGCACGACCGCCATGAGTTCCACGCCGGGAAGCCGGGCCAGCTCTTCCAGCTTCTTCTGGTAGACGCCGGTCACCAGCGCCTTCGATAGCATGAGGATCTTCACCGTGGCCACCCTCTAGGCGGGAGCCGGCGTCGCGCTCGCCAGCACCGATCGGTAGACGGCTCGGGTCTGCTCAGCCGTCCGCTGCCATGAGAACGTCTCAGCCTGCTCCAGGGCGCGCCGCGCGAGGCTGCGGCGCAGGCGCTCGTCACGCATAACCGACACCATCGCCGCCGCCAGTCGCTCCGGCGTCGGGTCGACCAGCAGCCCGCCCTGGCCGACAACCTCGGGCAGGCTGGAGCGATTCGCCGCGATCACCGGCGTGCCACAGGCCATTGCCTCCAGCGGCGACAGGCCAAACCCCTCGTAGAGGGAGGGGAAGACGTAGAGATCGGCAAGGTTGTAGAGCGCGACCTTCTCCTCGTCGGTGATCGAGCCGGTCAGGACGACCCGCTCCTCAACGCCGAGCCGGCGGATCACCGGCTCCAGCGGCGGGTAGAGCCGCTGGTTCCCGGAGTGCGCCCGCCCGGCGATGACGAGGCGTGTCTCCGGCGGCAGGTCGGGCAGAGCCTGGGCAAAGGCTTCGATCAACACGGGGACGTTCTTTCGCGCGTCGAGCCCACCCACATTGAAGATCACCGGCCCCGGCAGCCCGTAGCGGGCGCGCAACGCGGACGCCGTCTCCGGGTCGTCGCTCGGGCGAATCGCCGGATCAACCGCGAGCGGGATGACGTGGATCCGCTCTGACGGGATTCCGAGCCAGGCGGTGATGTCGCGCCGCGAGCAGTCGGAGTCGGTGATGATGGCATCGGCACGTCGCGCGACGGCACTGACCAGCCGGAGGTACAGGCGCATCAGACGCCCCCCGCCGTACTCAGGGAAGATGAACGGGATGACATCGTGCACGGTGATCACAAGCGGGAGCCGGGTGAATCGCGGACCGGCGAAGTAGGGAACGTGCAGCAGCCTTGCTCCGGCCTGCCGCGCGCCGCGCAGCAACCCGCGCTGCTCCCACCAGAGTTTTTCGGCCTTGTCATGCCGCACCCAGGGCGGAATCGGCACGCGGATCGTGTCGGTCGTTCCCGCAGCGCCCCCACCGAGCTGCGAGTCGACCGGCATCGGCAGGTCCGGCCGGACCAGCACCGTGGTCGGCTCGTCCGCAGTCTCGGCGAGCGCCTGCCACAAGTGCAAGGAATATTGACCACTTCCTGTGGTAGGCTGTTGGAGAAACCGGCCGTCGAGGGCCACCCGGCAGTGCGCGACGTCCATGTCGGGTCGGATTATACCAGAGCCCTCCCCGGCCGAAAGCGCCCGCGGAGCCGGGCAACTGGCCGCGCTGGTGGTGGAATAGATGGCCGTCCACCGCACGTTCTCATACCTAGACCCACGAGCTGGTGGGCACCCTGTGACGGAGGAGTTTCGCGCATGTCTAAGCCCGTAACGGTCAGCGATGCCACGTTCGATCAGGAAGTGCTCAAGTCCGATGTGCCTGTCCTGGTCGACTTCTGGGCCGTCTGGTGCGGACCGTGCCGCATGGTCGCACCGATCCTCGATGAAATCGCCGAAGAGAAGGCCGGCTCGCTGAAGGTCGCCAAGGTCAACGTCGATGAGAACGCACGCGTGGCCGCCCAGTTGGGCATCACCAGCATCCCGACGCTGATCCTGTACAAGGACGGCCAGCCGGTCGAGCGGATCATCGGCGCCCACCCGAAGCAGCGCCTGCTGCAGCAAATCGAAAAGCACCTGAGCTAGCCGGACCCCCGGCAAACCAGCGGGACCACCGGCGGTGGGCCGCCCAGCCCGCCGCCCCGGTTTCGCCTGCCCGTGCTCCTGATCCAGCAGCTAGCGGTTGGCCGGGCGAGCCGTGCGCAGGATCGCGGCGACGCCCTCAGCGTTCGGCACACCGCTGCGCAGCGTCGCCTCAATCGCCGCATTCACGTCGTACGCCACCCGGCGGAACTCGACCGACCAGCCGTCGGGTCCGCTGGTGAAGACAGCGTAGCCCGCGCGCTGGTCCCCATCGAACGGCAGGCCGACGGTGCCGACCGCCGCGATGAGCCGCCCGTCGAGGCGCCGCTGGTACTGCACATGGATGTGCCCGTAGCCGACGGCAGCAGTCCCGGCAGCGTCGAGCACCCGCGCCACCGCCTCCTCCGGCGCGTCCGGCGCCAGCACGTCGTGGCTGCTCCAGGGTGTCGCGTGGACCACGGTAAGAGCTTCGCCGCGCTCGTCGGGCACCGTCAACGAGAGCGGGAGGCCGGCCAGGTACTCGACCTGCTCGGCCGTGAGGCGTTCGACCACCCAGCGGTCGATCTCGATCTGGGCCGGACCGTGCCGCTGGGCCTCTGTCGCGCCCGCCGGCCGGGCGCCGTCGGTCGCGACCTCGACGATGAACTCGTCGGTGTTGCCGCGCACCGCGCGGTAGCCGCGCTCACGGATGCGCTCCACGCACTCGGCCGGGAATGGACCGCCGAAGGCGAAGTCGCCGGCCATGATGACCTCATCGAACGGCCCGGTCGCGTCGATATCGGCCAGCACGGCGTCGAGCGCGTACAGGTTGCCGTGAGTATCCGAGATCACCGCCACCCGCATGGTGTACCTCCGTGTTGCGTATTGCGTCATGCGTCATACGTCACTCGTCATGCGTCGATCTTCCCCCTCACCCCCAGCCCCTCTCGGACGGAGCCCACCAGGGGAGAGGGGAGATATACGCAATACGGGTGACGGGTGACGCATGACGTATGATGCCGCTCATCGCGTCCCGACCGCGCGCTGCACAGCTGCCGCACGAGCCGCGGCCTCGATGGTGTCGTCGAGCGGGGACAGGGTGACCTCCCCGTAGCGGCGGCGCAGTGCCGCGGCGATCAGGAAGTCGGCGATCGCCGGGTTCTTCGGCAGGAGCGCGCCGTGCAGGTAGCAGCCGATGGCGTTCCGGTAGCGGCAGCCTTCGGTGCCGTCCTCCCCGTTGTTCCCCCGGCCGACGCGCACGCGGCCCAGTGGCCGAGCCCCCGGACCGAGATAGGTCCGGCCGCTATGGTTCTCGAAACCCACCACCTCGCCGAACTCGTCGCTGTCGACCACGATGTTGCCGATGAAGCGCTCGTTCCCGGCGATGGTCCAGGCGTCGAACAGGCCGATCCCCGACAACTCCGGCCCGTCGTGCGGCCGGTAGAAACGACCGAGGAGCTGGTACCCGCCGCAGACGGCCAGCAGCGGCACGCCGGCCTCGACCTCGGCCCGCAGCACCTCACCCTTCGGCCCGCTGATGTCGGCGGCGACGGCAACCTGCTCCCGGTCTTGCCCGCCGCCCCAGAAGAAGAGGTCGTAGCGGCCGGCCTCTAGCGGCTCGCCCACGCCGAGCGTGACCACCTCGGCCTCGATACCCCGCCAGCGGCAGCGCTGCGCCAGCGCCAGCACATTGCCGCGGTCGCCGTAGATGTTCATGGTGCTGCCGTAGAGCCAGCAGATGGTGAGCTTCATATCTGCTCCGTAGGACGTAGTGCGTATCGCGTCTTGCGTGTTGCGTATTCCGTGTTCCGTGTTGCGTTTGAAACCCGCTGCTGTTGCCTACGTCTCGCGCCTTACGCAATACGCATCACGGAGCACGGAACACGCAACACGCAACACACCTCACTCCTCCCAGAACGCCTGCACCACGCCGCGTGCCGCAAGGAGCTCGCGCAGGCGTAGCATGGCGGTGTAGGTCGGCAGGATGAAGCCGGTGCCGTCCGCCGGGAGGTCGTCCACGAAGGTGTCGAGCGCGTCCGGCAGGTCGCCCAGCGGCACCAGCCGCTCCTCGGGGATCCCGGCGTACTTGAGGCGCAGCGCCATGTCGTCCCCGCGGATACCTCCGGTGTAGAGCGGCACGGGCACGTCCAGCAGCCGCTCGGCGTCGACATCCCACAGCCAGGAGACGTCGCGCCCGTCGGCGTCCAGGTCGTTGATCAGGATCAGCGTCGGGGCCGCGCCGCCCATCTCCAGCATGCGCAGTACCTCGTTGAAGCCGACCGGGTTCTTGACCAGCACGATCACCAGCTTCCGGCCGCGGTAGGTGACCCGCTCGATCCGCCCGAAGGCGGAGCGGAAGCGCTCCAGCCCCTCGGTGACCGCCTCGGGACGAACGCCGAGGGTGAGCGCGGCGGCTGCGGCGGCCAGGGCGTTGTACGCGTTGTACAGCCCGGGCACCCCGGCGCGGACCGCGATCGGACCGTCCGCGGTGTGGAGCGTGAGCGTGAGCCCCTCTAGCCCGCAGAGCTGCACGTCGCGCGCCGCGACGTCGAGCGCGGGACGCTGGTACCCGCAAGCCGTGCAGGTGTAGTCGCCCAGGTGCGAGAGGAAGAGCCGCTCGTAGCGGAGTGGCGCGCCGCAGCGGCGGCAAACGGCGGCGTCGGCCGCGTGCGGCAGGTCTTCGAGCTGGTAGCGGCCGTCGGTCATGCCAAAGGTGCGGCGCGTCGCCGTGAGCCCTTCGGTGAGCGTCGCCAGGGCCGGGTCGTCGGCATTCACGACGACGGTCGCTTCCGCGGGCAGTGCCCGCAGCGTCTCGCCCCACCGGGTGGCGATGGTATCCAGCTCGCCGTAGCGGTCCAGTTGGTCGCGGAAGAGGTTCAGCAAGAGCACCAGGCGCGGGCGGGTGCGGCGCACCACCTCGGGGAAGGCCGCCTCGTCGGACTCGATCACGGCCACGTCGCCGCGCGGTCGTCCGGTAAGGGCCGACTGCTCGGCAAAGGCGGCGGTGATGCCGCGCACCAGGTTCGAGCCGGAGCGGTTGTGGATCACCCGTCGCCCGGACTGCGTCAGGATGCCGGCCAGCATGCGCGACGTGGTGGTCTTGCCGTTCGTGCCCGCCACCACGACGCAGCCCCCGTCCACCTGTCGCGCCAGTTTGTCGAGCACCGCCGGGTCGATCATGCTGGCGATCACACCGGGTGCGGCGGTCCCGCCGCCCCGGCCGAGCCGGCGAATGAGGAACGCGCTTGCCTTCCCGGCCATGACCGCCAGCGCGAGTCGCGGGTCCATCACTGTCCGTCCTTGTGTCATGACGAGCCTACTGCCCGTCGGCGGTGCCGAGAATCACCGTCAGGGTACTGAGCTGGCTGTAGTCGAGCATCGGGGCAAGGTCGGCGCTGACGGTGTCGGCCTGCACGTTCCGGTGGACCTGCGTCACCCGGCCGATCACCAGCCCCGCCGGGACGCGCGCCGTCTGGCCGGAGGTGACCACCAGGTCCCCCTCGGCCACGTCGGCGGCCGGGTCCAGGTAGCGCAGGGTCATGTGGCCGCCCGACTGCCAGCGGCCGTAGACGATGCCGTCGGCCCCGCTCCGCTGGATCAGCCCGCCGACCTGATACGAGGAGTCGATCGCCAGCGTCACCCGGGCGCGATCCGGCGCCACCTCGGTGACCTGGCCGACGAAGAAGTTCGGGCTGACGACGGCCATGCCGACCGCGACGCCGTCGTTGCTCCCCCGGTCGATCACAACGTACTGCCGCGAACCCTCGGGGTCGCGACCTATGACGGTCGCCGGGAGTGTGCGCAACTCGGCGTGTGCCGTCTGGAAGCCGAGCTGTTCACGGAGCTGTACCACCTCCTGCTCGAGCTGGCGCAGCCGCACGTTCTCGGCCAGGAGTTGATCGCGCTCGGCAGTGACAGCGGCGAGCTGTCGCGCGAGCTCCGAATCGTCCGTGCCGAGATTGCCGATGGCCCGGCCGAGGCGGTTGAAGCTGTCATTGAGGGGGCCGAGAACCTGCTCGGCACCGGTGCGGATCGGGTCGAGCCGGTTGCGCTGGTCGAGCAGGATCAGGCCGCTGCTGGTCACGACGAAGAGCAGAATGAGGATAGCCGTCTGGCGGAGTGTCAGCGACAACATAGGCTGCGTCTCTCGCGGCACACCGCCGGGAAGGCCCGGCGTGCCCGCTCCCCTCCCTATTCCGCCCGACGGACCGAATCCGAGCCCCTTACCGGCTCGGCCGGCGCAACTCCTGCCCGCCCGCGAGCGCCCGCTGGTAGAGGTGGAGCGCCTCCGCCACGCGGCCGGTACCCCGCGCCACGCAGGTCAGCGGGTCGTCCGCGCGGTAGACCGGCATCCGCAACTCCGCCTGCAAACGCTTGTCGAGGCCCATCAGCAGCGCCCCGCCGCCCGCCAGCACGATGCCGCGCTCCATGATGTCCGCGATCAACTCGGGCGGCGTCTCCTCGACGCAGGTCTTGATCAGGTCGATGATCGTGTTGACCGGGCCGGAGATGGCGTCGCGGATCTCGACGCTGCTGACCTCGACCGCCTTCGGCAAGCCGGTGAGCAGGTCGCGTCCGCGCAGCGTGACGCGCCGCTCTTCTTCAAGCGGGTAGGCCGAACCGGCAGCGATCTTGGCGTTCTCCGCCGTTCGCTCGCCGATCACCAGGTTGTGGTCTCGTCGGGCAAACTGGATGATCGCGTCGTCGATCTCGTCCCCCGCGACGCGAATCGAGTAGTTCACAACGATGCCACCGAGCGAGATGATCGCGACCTCGGTTGTGCCACCGCCGATGTCAACGATCATGCTGCCGACCGCCTCGTTGATCGGCAGGCCGGCCCCGATGGCGGCCGCCATCGGCTCCTCGATGGTGTACGCCTCGCGCGCGCCCGCGCTGAGCGCCGCGTCTTTCGCAGCGCGCTTCTCAACCTCGGTTACACCGCTGGGGATACCGATGACAACTCGCGGATGGGGGGCCATGAAGCGCTGCACGTGCACCTTGCGGATGAAGTAGTGCAGCATCATCTCGACGGTGTCGAAGTCGGCGATGACCCCGTCCTTCAGCGGGCGGACGGCCACGATAGTCTCCGGCGTCTTGCCGACCATCGCCTTCGCCTCGACCCCAACAGCGAGGGCGCGCCTGGTCTTCTTATCGACGGCGACGACCGACGGCTCGGAGATGACGATGCCCTTCCCGCGCACGTAGACGAGGGTGTTGGCAGTCCCGAGATCGATCCCGAGATCGCGGCTGAACAGGCCGAACAGCGCGCTGAGCGGTCGGATCATGCCGGATGGGACCTCCTACCCCCCTGTACATCGGCAGTCGCCCCCGGCAGGAGCGGCCGCCCGTCGTCGCGCCCGGCACCGACGGTCCCCCGACCGTCCCCATCCGTGCCAGTACCAAGGCGGCCGGATTATACCATACGGTCGCGAGCAGCCCGGCACGGCGCGCTAGTGAAGGTACAGCGCCGGGTCCTGGTAGACCCCGTCGAGCTCGATGATGAAGTGCAGGTGCGGCCCTGTCGAGTAGCCGGTGCTGCCCATCGGGCCGATGTAGTCCCCCTGCGCGACCGGCTGCCCGACCGACACCGCGGGCTCCTCGGCCAGGTGGCCGTACCAGGTCACGAAGCCGTTGCCGTGGTCGATGCTGACGGCATAGCCCAGGCCGTAGTCATTCCAGCCCGCGAAGGTGACCACCCCGCCGTCGGCCGCGTAGAGCGGCGTATAGATCTGGTTGGCGATGTCCCACCCGCTGTGGCCCTCGTGGAAGTACTGGGTGATGATGCCTTCGGTGGGCCAGATGAACGACCCGGTCGCGACCCCCTCCTCCGGTGCTTCGGGTGCCGGCGTGCCGGGCTCGATCGGCGTCGGCCCGTGCGGCGCAACGGCGACCCGCGACGGGATGGGCAGCGGCTCGGGTCGCGTCCCTCCGGGGATCATGACGTCGCGCCCGACCACGAGCGGCGCCCCGGCGCTCAACCCGTTCGGGAGATAGTCGCGGATGGCGGAGGGCTCCACCCCGTAGGTCGCGGCCAGCGACTCGACGGTGTCACCCTCGACGACCGTGTGCAGGATGCCGTCGGTCGGCGGCACCCGCAGCGACGTACCGGCCGGCAACTCGCTCTCGGCATCCATCAGATTGTTGGCGGCCAGCAGCGTCTCGACCGTGCGGCCGGTCTCCCGCGCCACGTCGGCCACCGTCTGCCCCTCGACCGTCATGTAGGTGGCGACCTCGAGTTGGGGCACCGTGACCGACACACCCGCAGCGCTCAGGTAGCCGCTCAGGCCAACCCCGCCAAACGCCGGGATGGAGAAATCCGGCCCGCCCGCGCTCGCGACTGAGGCATACCGCATCACATCGCTGCCGCCCGGCTGGCTTGGGACCGGGGCGCGGTTCCAGAACCCGCCCCCAGCCACCACCGCGACCGTGACGGCGAGCACCACTGCGTGCGTGAGCCGCCCGCTCAGTCGCGACCGGCGCGGCGTCACCTCTGGAGTGATCGGCAGAGCATCAGTGAAAGCGGGGAGCGGTGATTCGGGGGTGGGCGGACGGGGAGACTCCGGGGACCCGGACGTCTCCGGCGGTGTGGGCGGCGATGCGGCGGGGCTCGCGTCCCC